>Ga0335075_10007775_pt1 | contig 16466 bp, 25 predicted proteins | sample Lox_Sample_24_FD_206723 | JGI IMG/M metagenome (GOLD analysis project Ga0335075, IMG submission 206723) | Soil microbial communities from Loxahatchee National Wildlife Refuge, Florida, United States - Lox_Sample_2.4 | ecosystem: Environmental > Terrestrial > Soil > Wetlands | place: USA... | reverse complement strand
CGGCCGAGACCCGGATGGGCTCAGGCAAGGGCGCGCCGGAGTGGTGGATCGCCAACGTCAAGCCTGGCCGCGTCATGTTCGAGCTGTCCGGCGTGCCAGAGCCGGTAGCCAGGGAGGCCCTCCGGCGTGCGATGCACAAGCTACCGATGAAATGCAAGTTCGTTAAGCGAGAGGTCGGCGAGGCGTGATGTCAACCCGCACAAGCTGCCGATGCTCTGCTTATGAAGGGGCAAGGTTCGTGAAGCGAGAGGTCGGCGAGGCGTGATGTCAACCCGCACAAGCTGCCGATGCTCTGCTTATGAAGGGGCAAAGTTCGTGAAGCGTGAAGTAGGGGAGGCGTGATGGCCAAGGGACTGGCAGCCGCTGACCTGCGGACCGCGACTGAGGAAGAGCTGGAACTGAAGCTCACCGAGGCGAAGATCGAGCTGTTCAACCTGCGCTTCCAGGCGGCCACTGGCCAGCTGGAGAGCCACGGTCGGCTGCGTGCCGTCCGCAAGGAGATCGCGCGGATCTACACGGTGAAGCGCGAGCGCGAGCTCGGCATCGTGGTCGTGGAAGAGGAGGAGTACGGCGATGAGTGAGGCGGTGACAGAGAGCACCGTGTCGCGCGGTTACCGCAAGGTCCGTGAGGGCCTGGTGGTCAGCGACAAGATGGACAAGACCGTCGTCGTCGAGGTAGAGGACCGGGTCAAGCACCCCAAGTACGGCAAGGTCCTCCGCCGGACGAAGAAGTACCAGGCACACGACGGCGACAACGCCTGCGGCGTCGGCGACCGGGTGCTGCTGATGGAGACCCGGCCGCTGTCAGCGACCAAGCGCTGGCGCGTGGCCGAGATCTTGGAGAAAGCCAAGTAGCACCGGGCTAAGGCGGGACGGCTGTCCTGCCTGCCCGGCCAGGACAGCCGGACCGCTCCGACCGGAGTACGGCAGGCAAGTGAAGAAGCAGGAGTTGACGTGATCCAGCAGGAGTCGCGGCTTAAGGTCGCCGACAACACCGGTGCCAAGGAGATCTTGTGCATTCGCGTGCTCGGCGGTTCGAGCCGGCGGTACGCCGGTATCGGCGACATCATCGTCGCGACCGTCAAGGACGCACTCCCCGGTGCCGGGGTGAAGAAGGGCGACGTCGTCAAGGCCGTCGTGGTGCGCACTCGCAAGGAGCGCCGCCGTGGCGACGGCTCTTACATCCGCTTCGACGAGAACGCTGCCGTGCTGATCAGGGACGGCGGAGACCCGCGCGGTACTCGTATCTTCGGCCCGGTCGGCCGGGAGCTGCGGGAGAAGCGGTTCATGCGGATCATCTCGCTTGCGCCGGAGGTGCTGTGATGAGCCAGTCAGCGAAGGCCGGTAAGTCAGAGTCGGCGAAGAGCCGGCGGATGAAGGTCAGGAAGGGCGACAAGGTTGTCGTGATCGCGGGTAAGGACCGCGGCCGCGAGGGCACCGTCATCGCCGTCCGCCCGGACAAGCAGCAGGTGCTCGTCCAGGGCGTGAACCTGATCAGGAAGAACACCAAGGTCAACTATCAGAACCGCACGGGCGCGAAGCAGGGCGGGATCGAGACCATGGAGGCCCTGATCCACGTCAGCAATGTCGCGCTGGTCGATCCGGACTCCAAGGGCCCGACCAGGGTCGGCTTCCGCGTCAACGAGGAGAGCAAGAAGGTCCGGGTCTCCCGGGCCAGCGGTAAGGACATCTGATGGCAGCCACCGACACGAAGAACGAGCCGGCGACGCAGGCACAGCGCGTGCCGCCGCGTCTCAAAGAGCGCTACCGGGCTGAGATCGCGCCCGCGATGCTGGCCGAGTTTCAGTACCCGAATGTCATGCAGGTGCCCGGCATCACGAAGGTCGTGGTGAACATGGGCGTCGGTGAGGCCGCGAGGGACGCCAAGCTGATCGACGGCGCGGTCCGCGACCTGACCATCATCACCGGCCAGAAGCCGGCTGTCGCCCGGGCGCGCAAGTCGATCGCGCAGTTCAAGCTGCGCGAGGGAATGCCGATCGGCGCCCACGTCACCCTTCGCGGGGACCGGATGTGGGAGTTCCTCGACCGGCTGCTGTCCATCGCGCTGCCGCGTATCCGCGACTTCCGCGGGCTGTCCGACCGGCAGTTCGACGGGCGCGGTAACTACACCTTCGGCCTCACCGAGCAGCTGATGTTCCACGAGATCAATCCCGATCAGGTGGACCGCCAGCGCGGTATGGACGTGACCGTCGTCACGTCCGCGACCAATGACGAAGAGGGCCGCGCGCTGCTGCGCCGGCTCGGCTTCCCGTTCAAGGAGAACTAAGCAGTGGCGAAGAAGAGCCTCATCGCCAAGGCCAGCCGCAAGCCGAAGTTCGAGGTGCGCGGCTACACCCGGTGCTCCCGGTGCGGGCGCCCGCGGGCCGTCTACCGCAGGTTCGGCCTGTGCCGGATCTGCTTCCGGACGCTGGCACACCGCGGCGAGCTACCCGGCATCACCAAGTCCAGCTGGTAATCGACTCACGCGGCGGGAGAGCAGGCGCGGGAGCGCCTCGCTAGCCCGCCGGGCACAACAGAACGACCGACCTGGGCGCTGCGGCGACAACCTCCGGGGATAACCCGGAGTTCCGCAGAGCCCACCGACCACGCCGAAGGTCCGCGCAGTGCCGGCAGGCACGGGGAAACCACGGCGAGGAGGGCCATCAGGCCATGACAATGACCGACCCGGTCGCAGACATGCTGACGCGTCTGCGCAATGCCAACTCGGCTTACCACGACACCGTGACGATGCCGCACTCGAAGATCAAGGTGCACATCGCCGAGATTCTCCAGCAGGAGGGCTACATCGCCAGCTGGCGGGTGGAGGACGCCGAGGTAGGCAAGAACCTGGTTGTCGCGCTGAAGTTCGGACCGACCAGGGAGCGCTCCATCGCCGGGCTCAAGCGGGTATCCAAGCCCGGCCTGCGGGTGTACGCGCGCAAGGACAACCTGCCCCGGGTACTCGGCGGACTCGGCGTCGCGATCATCTCGACGTCGTCCGGCCTGATGACCGACAAGCAGGCGAAGAAGAAGGGCGTGGGCGGGGAAGTCCTCGCCTACGTCTGGTAGGGGAGCCCAGCCATGTCACGTATCGGACGGCTTCCAGTCGTCATCCCGAGCGGCGTCGACGTCACCATCAACGGGCGCAGCGTGAGCGTGAAGGGACCTAAGGGCGAGCTGAGCCTGGAAGTCCCGGCTCCGATCGATGTCAGCCAGCAGGACGGCGTCATCCACGTGACCCGGCCCAGCGACGAGGGCGAGGTCCGTGCCCTGCACGGCCTCTCCCGGTCGCTGATCGCCAACATGGTGACCGGCGTCACGGACGGCTACCGCAAGACGCTGGAGATTATCGGCGTCGGCTACCGCGTCCAGGCCAGGGGAAAGGATCTCGAGTTCGCGCTCGGCTTCAGCCACCCTGTGCCGGTGGCGGCTCCGGCCGGGATCACGTTCCGGGTCGAGACGCCCACCAGGTTCGTGGTGGAGGGCATCGACAAGCAGCAGGTTGGCGAGGTCGCCGCGAACATCCGCAAGCTCCGCAAGCCGGACCCCTACAAGGGCAAGGGCGTGCGGTACCAGGGTGAGCAGGTCCGCCGCAAGGTCGGGAAGGCTGGTAAGTAAGACATGTCAGGCACCAAGACCAGGGCGCAGGACATCATCACGGGCCGGACCGCGCCGCGCATCTCCGCGCGTCAGCGCCGGCATCTGCGCGTCCGAAAGAAGGTGGAGGGCAGCGCGGCGCGGCCGCGCCTGGTCGTCACCCGGTCGGCGCGGAACACGTTTGCCCAGCTGGTGGACGACACGGCGGGCAATACGCTCGCATCAGCGTCTACTCTGGATGAGTCGATCCGCAGCGCGTCAGGCGACAAGACCGCCAAGGCACGTCAGGTCGGGACGCTCCTCGCGGAGCGGGCCGCGAAGGCCGGGATCGGCACCGCCGTATTCGACCGGGGCGGTTACGCCTACCACGGCCGCGTGGCCGCGCTCGCCGACGGCGCGCGCGAGGGCGGCCTGGCCCTGTGATGAGCAGCTCTGTGATGAGCAGCCCCGTAATGAGCAGCCCCGTGACTAGCAGCACCCCGGCGACCTGCGCGGGGAACCGGACTACGCGACAGAAGAGAGAACACTGATGGCAGCAACACCGCGGCGCGGCGCCGGTGGCGGCGAGCGGCGTGAGCGCCGCGACGACCGCCGCGGTGCCGCGCCCGAGAAGGGCACCGCTTACCTGGAGCGCGTGGTCACTATCAACCGCGTGGCCAAGGTCCACCAGGGCGGTCGGCGCTTCAGCTTCACCGCGCTTGTGGTCGTGGGTGACGGCAACGGCATGGTGGGCGTCGGCTACGGCAAGGCCAAAGAGGTGCCGGCCGCGATAGCCAAGGGCGTCGAAGCCGCGAAGAAGGCCTTCTTCCGGGTGCCCCGCATCGCCGGAACCATCCCGCACACCGTGCAGGGCGAGGAGTCGGCCGGCGTGGTCCTGCTGAAGCCGGCCAGTCCCGGTACCGGCGTGATCGCGGGCGGCCCGGTTCGCGCCGTGCTGGAGTGCGCGGGCATCCACGACGTGCTGTCGCGGTCGCTCGGCTCGTCCAATCCGATCAACGTCGTGCACGCCACCGTGACCGCGCTGAAGAGCCTGAACAGGCCGGAGGAGATCGCGGCGCGGCGTGGCCTGCCGATCGAGCACGTCGCCCCCGCCGCCATGCTGCGCGCGAGGGCGGCTGCTGCCGGCGCCACGGCGACCGCTGGTGCCGCTGCCGGCCCGGCAGAGAACAGCTGAGGCGGAGCAAGCAGATGGCAGAGCTGAAGGTTACTCAGATCAAGTCGAAGATCGGCGGCAACTCCGCGCAGCGCAACTCGCTGCGCACGCTTGGCCTGCACCGCATCGGCGACGTGGTCGTCAAGGAAGACCGGCCCGAGATCCGCGGCATGATCAACGCGGTGCGCCACCTGGTCACCGTGGAGGAGGTCGACTAGACAATGGCAGACACCGACAAGACAAGCCAGGACGCCGGCGCGGCGCAGAGCGGGCGGGCGGGGCTGAAGATTCACCACCTGCGCCCGGCGCCCGGTGCCCGCACCGAGCGGACCAGGGTCGGCCGCGGCGAGGCGTCGAAGGGCAAGACGGCGGGCCGAGGCACGAAGGGCAGCAAGGCCCGCACCAACATGCCTGGCTACTTCGAGGGCGGCCAGATGCCGCTGACCCGGCGGCTGCCCAAGATGAAGGGCTTCTCGAATGCCAGGTTCACCACCTCCTACCAGGTGGTCAACCTGGACCGGCTGGAAGCGCTGTACCCGGCCGGCGGCGTGGTCACCCCCGAGGACCTGGCCGCGAAGGGCGCTGTGCGGCCCGGTGAGCTGGTCAAGGTGCTCGGCCAGGGGGACGTGACCACCGCACTCCAGGTGAGCGCGCACGGCTTCTCCGCCGCGGCACGCACCAAGATCACGGCCGCCGGCGGGACCGTCACTGAGCTGTGAGATGACGATCGTCGCGCGCCGGGTCCGGGCCAGCTTAGGAACTGCTGGCCCGGACCCGCGCGTTACCAGCACGAACGACGTTGGCTGGCTGCCGTACTCGAAGCGGCACGTTAGACTTCGGCGTGCAGAGCGGCGCACTTGTGCGCGCGTGCGACAAACCGTAGCAAGCCGCGATACTAGCGGCGGATGATGTTGAACTAACCGAGTAGGGGACGGCGCATGCTGACCGCGTTCATCCGGGCCTTCAGGACGCCCGACCTGCGCAAGAAGCTGCTCTTCATGCTCTTCATCATCGCCGTGTTCCGGCTCGGCCAGCAGCTGCCGACGCCCGGCGTGTCCGAGAGCGCGGTCCGGATCTGCGAGAGCACGGCCGGCAAGACCTCGCTGTTCCAGCTGCTGAACCTGTTCAGCGGCGGCTCGCTGACCAAGCTGACGGTGTTTGCCCTCGGCATCATGCCGTACATCACGGCCAGCATCATCCTGCAGCTGCTCGCGGTGGTGATCCCGCGGCTGGAGACCCTCCGCAAGGAGGGCCAGACCGGTCAGGCCAAGATCACCCAGTACACGCGCTACCTCACCGTAGGCCTCGCGATCCTGCAGTCCACCGGCATCATCGCCCTGGCCAGGTCCGGCAACCTGGTCCCTGGCTGCACGGCCACCCTGATCCCGCACCCGTCGGTGTTCACGATCGCCACGATGGTCATCGTGATGACGTCCGGCACCGCGGTCATCATGTGGCTAGGCGAGCTGATCACCGACCGCGGCGTCGGCAACGGGATGTCGGTGATGATCTTCACCCAGATCATCGCCGTCGTCCCCGGCCAGCTCCAGCTGATCTACGAGAGCAAGCACGCGTTCGTCTTCGCGCTGGTGCTGCTGATGGGCGTTGTCATCATCGCGTTCGTGGCGCTGATGGAACAGGCGCAGCGGCGCATCCCGATCCAGTACGCGAAACGGATGATCGGCCGCCGGATGTACGGCGGCACGTCGACGTATATCCCGCTGAAGATCAACCAGGCCGGTGTCATCCCGGTCATCTTCGCCTCGTCCCTGTTGTACATCCCCGAGCTGGCCGCGCAGCTGTTCGGCCACAACTCCACCACGGGCTGGGCGGGGTGGGTTGATAACAACCTGACCGAGTCGACGCACGCACCGCTGGACTATGCGATCGCGTTCTTCGTGCTGATCCTGTTCTTCACCTACTTCTATGTATCGATCACCTTCAATCCGACGGAGGTGGCCGACGGCATGAAGAAGGGCGGCGGGTTCATACCCGGCATCAGACCCGGCGGCCCGACCGCCGGCTACCTCCAGTACGTGCTCAGCCGGCTGACGGCAGCCGGCTCGCTCTACCTGGCCGTCATCGCGCTGATCCCGGTCATCGCCATCGGGCTGCTGGATGCCACCGCTCAGTTCCCGCTCGGCGGTACGAGCATCCTGATCATGGTCGGCGTCGGCCTGGACACCGTGAAGCAGATCGAGAGCCAGCTACAGCAGCGCAACTATGAGGGCTTCCTGCGGTAGTGCGAGTCGTCCTCGTCGGGCCCCCCGGTGCGGGCAAGGGGACGCAGGCCCAATTCATCGCCTCGCACCTGTCGATACCGAAGATCTCGACAGGTGACATCTTCCGCTACAACGTGAGCACCGGGACCGAGCTGGGCCGGCAGGCGAAGGCCTTCATGGACCGCGGCGACCTGGTGCCGGACGAGGTCACGATCGCGATGGTCGAGGCGAGGCTAGCCGAGGATGACGCCCAGAGCGGCTTCCTGCTTGACGGCTTTCCCCGCAACGTCCCGCAGGCTGAAACGCTGCGCAAGCTGCTCGCCGAGTGGAGCACGAGGCTCGACATCGTTCTCGAACTGGTAGTCGATGACGACGAGGTCGTCCGCCGGCTGTCCGGCCGCCGGACCTGCCGGGTCTGCGGCCGGATCTGGCATGTCCTGTTCGAGCCGCCGGCCAGAGCCGGGGTCTGCGACGATTGCGGCGGGGAGCTCTTCCAGCGGGACGACGACCGGGAGAAGACGATCAGGCACCGGCTCGACGTCTACGCGCAGCAAACCCAGCCGCTGATTGCCTTCTACGCGGACGAGGGCATCCTGCTTGGCATCGACGCGACCGGGCCGGTGGAGGAGATCACGGCCAGGGCCATGGCGGCGCTGCGCAGGTTTATCACCTGAGCTGTGCGTCACCCCTGACCGGGTACCGTGAAACTCATCGCAGCGGAGGCGTTATGCGGCTAAGACGGGACGAGCCCATCGAGGTGAAAACCCCGGCCGAGCTCGCGGTGATGCAGGATGCCGGGCTGGTCACGCGGGCGGCGCTGCATGCTGCCGCGGCGGCCGTGGCGCCGGGCATCAGCACCGCGGAACTCGACGCGATCGCGGAGCGGGAGATCAGGGCCGCGGGCGCGGTGCCGTCGTTCAGGGGCTACCACGGCTTCCCGGCGACGATCTGCACTTCCGTCAACGACCAGATCGTGCACGGCATCCCCAGTCCTCGCCAGGTGCTGCGGGACGGCGATGTCATCTCCATCGACTGCGGCGCGATTGTCGGCGGCTGGCACGGCGACTCAGCGCTGACCGTCACGGTCGGGCGGCCGCGGCCAGACACCGGTCCCGGCCCGGAGGAGCTGACCGGCCTGCTGCAGGCCTGCGAGCTGGCGCTGTGGCGCGGGCTGGCCGAGGCAACCCCCGGCGCCCGGCTGGGAAACGTCTCGCATGCCGTGGCCAGCGCAGCCAGGGCGGCCGGCCGGTACGGGATCGTGCGGGAGTACACCGGCCACGGCATCGGCTCGAGCATGCACATGGATCCGGCAGTGCCGAACTTCGGACGCCCTGGCCGCGGGCCGGTGCTGCAGACCGGGATGACGCTTGCCATTGAGCCGATGCTCGTTCTCGGCTGTCCGGAGACCAGGCTGCTGGACGACGGCTGGACGGTCGTCACGGCCGACGGGAGCTGGGCGGCTCATTTCGAGCACACTGTCGCTATCACTGATGACGGGCCGGTCGTGCTGACCGCCGAGGACGGCGGGGCCAGCGGCTTCGCGGCGCTGCGAGCGGGGCAGCCAGCCAGGCTGCCGGAGTCGCTGCTTGGTAACCGAGTGGGAGTCGGCGCACCGGCGGGGGAACACGATGGCCTATGACCCTAATATCCGGGCATCCGACGCGGACCGGGACAGGGCCGCGACGCTGCTGCGTGAGCACCACGCGGCCGGGCGGCTGAGCCCTGAGGAGTTCACCGACCGGCTGGAGCAAGCGCTGCGGGCGAAGACCGTCGGCGAGATAGACAGCCTGCTGTCGGACCTGCCCGGCATCGACCTGTACCGGCTGCCTGACGCGGCGCTGACTCGCCGGCCACGCCAGGCCCCGGCCCGGCGGCCGGGCCGCGGCCGCGGTACCGCCTGGCGGGCTGCCTGGGGGGTGTGGTTCACCGTCACCCTCATCTGCTTCGTCATCTGGGCGCTGGCGGGCTTCGGCTACCCGTGGCCACTGTGGGTGGCAGGCCCGTGGGGTGCCGTGCTGACCGGGGCCTGGGTGACGGCCCATGGGCTCGGAGCAGGACCGCGCGGCAGCATCGGCGGGCATGGACGCGGTGAGCTACCGGGGCGCGACGACGACCTGCGACCCGGCCGGTAGCCCACCGCATCGACGGCGCGGCCGTGTCCTGGCCGAAGGCCTGAACCGGCCGCCGTCGGATGCAGTCCGGCAGCTCCAGGGCCCGGCCGCCGGGCGCGCCGGAATAATCGGGCCCTCCTGGTGGTTTTGCGTATCACCGGCTGGCAGGCCCGGTTCGCGTTGGCAGCGGACCTGACGTAGACTTTCCACGGCCCATGAGCTGTTGTCTGCGTGCGCTGCACTGTGACCTCAGTCAGCCGGGTCGTCCGTACCCGTAGCAGCAGGTTCACCCATCTGCGTGCGGGACGCCGCGCCACTCCTCCCGCCGGGAGCGGATGGCATGGCCCCGGAGCCTCACCAGGCCCGGCGCGCGGACCGAGTTCAGCCGACCACGAGCGACTAGCTTGCACGACGCCAAGCTGGCCGCAGCAAGCAGCGAAGCGCGGAGGGCATGGCGAAGAAAGACGGCGCCATCGAGATTGAGGGAACGGTCGTGGAATCGCTCCCGAACGCCTTTTTCAGGGTGGAGCTGGACAACGGCCACAAGGTCCTGGCCCACATCAGCGGCAAGATGCGGATGCACTACATCCGGATCCTGCCTGATGACCGGGTCGTCGTGGAGCTCAGCCCCTACGACCTGAGTCGTGGGCGGATCGTCTACCGGTACAAGTAAACCGAGCACAGCGCGGGCCGGCAGGAATCGGCGCCGCCAAGCCCGGGCAAGTGAAAAAGCGAGTGCGGCGCAGTCGGCGGCAGCCGGCGGCGCCAAGGGAGAGAGACCAAGGCAATGAAGGTCAAGCCGAGTGTGAAGAAGATCTGCAGCAAGTGCAGGATCATCCGCAGGCATGGCCGGGTCATGGTTATCTGCTCTGATCCGCGGCACAAGCAGCGTCAGGGCTGAGCCAACGGCCCGGATCGGATGGCCGTCCGGCAGCAGCCGGGTGGCAACAACCGAATAACGGCAACAACTGAATGAAGCACGCACCGCAACCCGCGGTCGGCCGATCACCTAGCTGGACGGCCGCGGAGCACCCCCGGGGGAGGCCGGGGCCGCGTCCGGGCAGGGACGCGGGGCGGCGCGCAGGACCTCCGCTGAAGGAATAGGAGAACTGCCCCCATGGCACGCCTTGTCGGCGTTGACCTGCCGCGCGATAAGCGGCTAGAGGTCGCGCTTACCTACATTTACGGCATTGGCCGTACCCGCGCGTTCGAGACGCTTGCCGCCACCGGCGTGAGCGGCGACACCCGGGTGCACCAGCTCTCTGATGAAGACGTCATCAGGCTGAGGGACTGGATCGAGGCCAACTACAAGATCGAGGGTGACCTCCGCCGCGAGGTGGCCGCTGACATCCGCCGGAAGATCGAGATCGGCTGCTATCAGGGCATCCGGCATCGTCGCGGCCTCCCGGTGCACGGTCAGCGCACGCAGACCAACGCCCGCACCCGCAAGGGCAAGAAGAAGACAGTGGCCGGCAAGAAGAAGGCCGGCAAGAAGTAGTCCGCTGTACTGTGCCCAGGCCGCCGCGCTCCCGCGGGTCCGGGCACAGGCAGCCGGTCCGACCACCTCGAGCACGCAAGGAGCAGAATGCCTCCGAGGAGCAGCCGAACCGCCGGCGCGAAGAAAGTCCGGCGGAAGGAACGCAAGAACATCGCGCACGGGCACGCGCATATCAAGAGCACCTTCAACAACACGATCGTCTCGATCACCGATCCAGGCGGCAGCGTGATCTCCTGGGCATCGTCCGGGCAGGTCGGGTTCAAGGGATCGCGTAAGTCGACTCCGTTCGCCGCCCAGATGGCCGCTGAGGCCGCTGCGCGCCGGGCGATGGAGCACGGCATGCGCAAGGTCGACGTGTTCGTGAAGGGGCCTGGCTCGGGCCGCGAGACTGCGATCAGGTCGCTGCAGGCCACTGGCCTTGAGGTCGGATCCATCCAGGATGTAACCCCGGTTCCGCACAACGGCTGCCGCCCGCCCAAGCGGCGGCGGGTGTGAGCGGGGAAGCCGGAACTGAGGAGTAAGCAAACCAGATGGCTCGATACACCGGTGCGGACTGCAAGCGCTGCCGCCGCGAGAAGACCAAGCTGTTCCTGAAGGGCGCCAAGTGCGACTCGCCTAAGTGCCCGATCGAGATCCGGCCGTACCCGCCGGGTGAGCACGGCCGGAACCGGCCCAAGGAGAGCGAGTACCTGCTCCAGGTCCGGGAGAAGCAGAAGGCCAAGCGCATCTACGGCGTGCTGGAGAAGCAGTTCGGCAACTATTACGAGGAAGCCGCCGGCAAGCGCGGCAAGACCGGCGATGTGCTGCTGCAGATCCTGGAGACCCGGCTGGACAACATCATCTACCGGGCCGGCTTTGCCAAGAGCCGGGACATGGCCCGCCAGGTCGTCAGCCACGGGCACGTCCTGGTGAACGGGAAGAAGGTGGACATCCCGTCCTTCCGGGTCAGCGAGAACGACATCGTCGAGATCGCGCCTAAGGCGCAGAACCTGACGCCGTTCGTGGTCGCGCGCGCCGAGGCCGGCGAGCGGACTCCGCCGGCCTGGATCGAGGTCATCCCGGACAAGATGCGAATCCTGGTGCACAGCCTGCCGGTGCGCGCCCAGATCGACACGCTCGTCCAGGAGCAGCTGATCGTCGAGTACTACTCGAAGTAGAGGAGTACTGCTCGAAGTAGAAGTACCCGCTGGCGGCCATCCGCCAGCGGCTGTCGCGACTGTCATATAGCGGGCAGCGCGGAAAGGAAGAGTCATGCTCATCGCACAGCGTCCCGGCCTCGCCGAGGAGCAGGTAGCCGAGTTCCGGTCCAGGTTCGTGATCGAGCCGCTGGAGCCGGGCTTCGGGTACACCATCGGCAACTCGCTGCGCCGGACCCTGCTGTCGTCCATCCCGGGTGCCGCAGTCACCAGCATCCGGATCGAGGGCGTCCTGCACGAGTTCTCCACGATCCCCGGCGTCACCGAGGACGTCACCGACATCATCCTCAACCTCAAGAACCTCGTCGTCTCCTCGGAGCACGACGAGCCGATGCACATGTACCTGCGCAAGCAGGGGCCGGGCCCGGTGACCGCGGCCGACATCGCGCCGCCCGCCGGCCTTGAGGTGCATAACCCCGACTTGCACATCGCGACCCTGAACTCCAAGGGCAAGCTGGAGATGGAGCTCACGGTCGAGCGCGGGCGGGGCTACGTGTCCGCGGCCCAGAACAAGCAGCCGGGCCAGGAGATCGGCCGGATTCCGATCGACTCCATCTACTCGCCGGTGCTGCGGGTCAGCTACAAGGTCGAGGCGACCCGAGTCGAGCAGCGGACCGACTTCGACAAGCTCATCCTGGACGTCGAGACCAAGCAGTGTCTGCGGCCGCGGGACGCGGTGGCAAGCGCCGGCAAGACGCTGGTGGAGCTGTTCGGCCTCGCCAGGGAGCTCAACCTGGACGCCGAGGGCATCGACATCGGCCCGTCGCCGACGGACGCTGCACTCGCGGCCGACCTGGCGCTGCTGATCGAGGAGCTGAACCTCACGGTCCGCTCCTACAACTGCCTCAAGCGCGAGGGCATCCACACTGTGGGCGAGCTCGTTGCCCGCAGCGAGCAGGACCTGCTGGACATCCGGAACTTCGGCGCCAAGTCGATCGAGGAAGTCAAGCAGAAGCTCATCGACATGGGCCTCTCACTGAAGGACTCGCCGCCGGGATTCGACCCCGGTACGGCAGCCGACAGCTACGGGGCCGATGACGAGGACGATTACACCGAGACAGAGCAGTACTAGCAGGCCCGACGCCTGCTGGTCAGCGCGACGCCAGTCCGTTAGAAACCTTGGAGAACCTTCGATGCCCACGCCCACCAAGGGCCACCGACTCGGCGGGAGCCCTGCCCATCAGCGGCACATGATGGCCAACCTGGCCACCGCCCTGTTCGAGCATGGCAAGATCACCACGACCGAGGCCAGGGCCCGCAGGCTGCGGCCGCTCGCCGAGCGGCTGATCACCTTCGCGAAGCGGGGTGACCTGCACGCCCGACGTCAGGTGCTCACGGTCGTGACGGACCGCAGCGTCGTGCACACGCTGTTCGATGAGATCGGGCCGAGCTTCGCCAGCCGGGACGGCGGCTACACGCGGATCACCAAGGTTGGGCCGCGCAAGGGCGACAACGCCGCGCTTGCGGTGATCGAGCTCGTGCGGGAGGAGGCGGAGCCCAAGACGCGCCGCCGCCGGGCCCGCCGGGCTCCGGCCGCCGCGCCGGCCGGCGGCCGGGGCGGTCGGGCCACGGGAGCGGCCAGCACCGCGGTGGCTGACGAGGCCAGCACGGGCGACGGCAGCACGGGCGACGGCAGCACGGGCGACGGCAGCACGGGCGACGGCAGCACGGGCGAGGCCGGCCTCGCCGCCGAGGATGCCAGCCCCGAGCAGGACGCCGGCGTTGACGACGCCGACGGCGGCGCTGGTGAGAGCACCGAGGATGAGCTCGACGCGATGGGCGACGAGGCCAGCGACCTTGAGGCTGACGAGGCTGTCGACACCGAGGCCGAGGCCGCTGAGGTGGCTGACGAGAGCGACTCCGAGTCAGCGGTCCCCGACGGCGACGACGAGCAGTAACCACGCGATACGCAGCGAGCCCGGCCGATCGATTCGGCCGGGCTCGCCGCGCATCCGGACCGGCCCCGGGACCGACCCCGGCACCACCCCGGACCGCTCCGTCGGCCGGGGTTCCGTTACTCCCTAGTGGTTTCCTGCGACAAACCGGGACAATGCGATGGCAGAAGTGACGGAAACCGCTAGGGAGCCGGAGCACGGGGCAGCAGCCCCGCAGTCAACGACCCGGCTGCGCCTTGACCTGCGCTATGACGGCTCAGCGTTCCACGGCTGGGCGACGCAGCCTGGGCTGACCACGGTCCAGCAGACCGTCGAGGAGGCCCTCTGGCGCGCTCTCGGGCTGCCGCAGCCGCCTGCCATCACCGTCGCTGGCCGAACGGATGCAGGCGTCCACGCACGCGGCCAGGTGGCCCACGTCGACATCCCGGAGTCGTCCTGGGCGGCCGCGGCCTCCGCAGCTGCCCGCAGGATGGCCAGGCTGCTGCCGCCAGCGGTGCGGGTGACGGCGATCGGCCTGGCGCCGGCGGGCTTCGACGCGCGATTCTCAGCTCTCTGGCGCCGGTACTCCTACCGGGTGTGCGACGACCCGGCTCTGGCCGACCCACTGCGCCGCCACGACACGCTCTGGTACCGTCACCGGCTCGACCTCGACCGGATGAACGACGCCGCGCGAGCGTGCCTGGGCGAGCATGACTTCGCCGCGTTTTGCCGGAGCCGGCCGGGTGCCACGACGATCCGTGACCTGCTGCGGCTGGACTGGGCCAGAGCCGAGCCGGGCGTGGCCGTTGCCACCGTGTGCGCCGACGCCTTCTGCCACAACATGGTCCGCGCCCTGACCGGTGCCCTGCTCGCCGTCGGCGATGGCAGCAGACCGCCGGACTGGCTTGCTCATCTGCTGGCCGCCCGCCAGCGTGACCCTGCGGTCCAGGTCGCGCCACCGCACGGGCTGTGTCTGGAGGAGGTCGGCTACCCCGAACCGGCGGCGCTCGCGGCGCGCGCCGCGGAGACCCGGCGGGTTCGCTCCCATGACTGACCGGCCGGGAACGTGGCCGCCGGGCGAACTGCCGCGCGTCACGGGCTGCCGGTGAGCATCCGGTTGGTCAGGCTGACGTTGGCTGTCTTGTCGAGCAGGTCGGTCATGAACGCCTCGATCTGACTGCGCTCAGCCGCCGTCTTCGGCTTGTCCAGGCTGGTGAACTCGGCCCAGATCAGGATGAGGTAGTGGCCCTTGGCCGCTGCCTCCTCGATGCCCGTGCCCTGGCCGATCTTGTGGGCGGGCCCGTGGGCCGGCTTGACCTGGGCGACGAAGTCGTTGCCGTCGGCGATCTTCGCGGCCCGCTTGGCACCGAAGGCAGTGTTGATGTTGAGCACCCCGATCGTGCCCATCAGACCCTGGCCGGTGTCCACGTAGGTAGCCCTGACCGCCTGGTCGCAGCCGTCGACGCTCACCCTGGCCGACAGGTTCGACCCGTCCACGGCGTTTGCGCAGTTGCGGCTGATCCGGCTCGCGACGAGGCTGACCGTATTCCCGCCGATCCTGAAGCTCGACGGGAACAGCTGAGCCACCGTCAGCGGGTCCGGGTCTGACTTGCGCGATGCGATCATGCCGTTGGGGCCGAGCGTCGGGGACGGACTGGATGACGGTGATGTGGTCGCTGTGACCTTGGGGTGGGTGGCGGCCGCCGGATGCGGCTTGGGCGCCGCCGTGCGGAACACGGCGTAGCCGAGCGCTCCGGCCGCCGCGAGGACAAGCAGGAGCGCCGCGGTGATCGCCAGCTTGACGCTGGCCGGGCGTCTGGCGCGGCGCTTGGTCCCTGACCGCCTGGTGTGCGGCCGGTCAGTGCCGGGCCGGTCAGTGCCGGGCCGGTCAGTGCGCGGCCTGGTGGGTGCCGGGCTCGCGGCCGCAGTCGTCCCAGCCGAGGCCGCACTGGCACCGCGCTCGGCGGGCTGAGGCGGCCGCGCCCCGGTCCTGGCACCGCTGTGCTGGCCGCGGACCACTCGCCTGGGGAACTCGGCACTAGCGGCGCGGGTGCGCTCGGCGTCAGGCTGCCCGGCCGGAGCTGCCGGTGGGGCGCCGGGAAGGCGGCCCCGACCCGCGACGTCCGCGGCCGGCTCGCCCGCCCGGTCAGGCGCGGGCACCGGAATCGTGTCCCGCGACCGGGCACTGGGCTGGCTGCCGTGCCTGCTTACGCGCTCGCCCGGGCCGCTACCCGGAACGGCCGGCGCAGTCCAGATTCCCGTCGCCCTTCCGTCCTCGACCGCCCGCCAGGTCTGCGTTGAGGTGACGTCCGCGGCCGGATCGCTGACCGCGAGCATCGGGTAACTCGGGTCGGGGCCCTCCGTGCCGCTCTCGCCGTCGTAACGCTCGTCGTCGAAGCCCGCGGCGCCATCGTTGGCGGCCCCGCCCAGTGGCCGGTTAACCCGCTGGCGTGGCTGCACGCCAGCGGGTGCTCCGCTGGCACCCGGCGGCCGTCCGGCCGCCCGGCTCGGCTGCCCGTGCTGGCCGGACTGCCCGTGCTGGCCGGACTGACCGTGCTGGCCGGACTGACCGTGCTGGCCGGACTGACTGTGCTGGCCGGACTGACTGTGCTGGCCGGACTGACTGTGCTGGCCGGACTGACTGTGCTGGCCGGACTGACTGTGCTGGCCGGACTGACCGTGCTGGCCAGACCCACCGGGCTGTCCGGCCCCGCCTGGGCCGCGATTCCATGCCGCGAACTGGCCAGGCGGGTACATCGGCGGCGGCTGGCCCGGCATCGGCGGGTAGCCCCGGACCGGCCCCTTGCCTGCTGCC
>Ga0335075_10007774_pt1 | contig 16466 bp, 16 predicted proteins | sample Lox_Sample_24_FD_206723 | JGI IMG/M metagenome (GOLD analysis project Ga0335075, IMG submission 206723) | Soil microbial communities from Loxahatchee National Wildlife Refuge, Florida, United States - Lox_Sample_2.4 | ecosystem: Environmental > Terrestrial > Soil > Wetlands | place: USA... | reverse complement strand
CGCGTGCGACTTTGAGACTAACGTCGGGATACACCCCGAGCGACAGACGCTTCTCTTTGCCGTCGAACCGGTACTTGAATCGCCACCAGCGACCACCCGAGGGGGCGACCTCCAAGTACAAGCCGCGGCCGTCGAAGAGCCGATACGGCTTCTCTCGCGGCTTCGCGTTGACGATCTCGGTATTTGTGAGTGGCATGGTTTCCAGTCCCTCGGACTTGAGGCACGGGCGCCTGAGCAATGCCAAACTAGTTGCCCCCAAGGCCACCGAAACGCCCAAGTTGCCCCCGAGATTGCCCCCAGCGCCGCCGCGCTGTCAAGGGCAGCGCGGTGAATGACTTGCGCCGTTGGTTTGGAATTTATAGCTTTATAATCAGTGAATTAATCGCACTCTGGAGTAGTGAGGCGTACGCCAGCGAACCAGAGGGAAGGAGGGATTGGTGGCCAGGGGCGGAATCGAACCACCGACACGCGGATTTTCAGCTGCCCCAGAAGGCCGGGGATAAAACCGGGCACAAGCGGGCATTTCCCTATTATTCAAGCGTTTAGCGGCGATAATCAGGGTCATGAACGACGGCTCGCGATCCCTGAAAGAGGGCAAAAAAGGGCGAGATAAGGCCCTAAAACCCTCGTTCTGGTAGCTCAAGTGGTAGCTCATGGAAACGTCAAAGCGCAAGCGCCGGAGAGGCATGAGACTGGACGATAAGGCCGTAGCGAACCTGCCGTCCAGGCGCAGGCAGTACGTGGTTTGGGATCTCACGGTCGAGAATTGTGGCGTGCGCGTTTCGTCCGCCAGCAAGGCCTGCGTCATCTCGGTGCGGCTCGGCGAGAAGAAGAAGTTCGAGACGATCGGCGCGATCGGTCCGGACAGCCCCTACGAATACCTGCGGGAACGCGCGATCAAGGAGATCGCTCACCTCAAAAGCGGACGGTTGCCGCGCGCCAGCGTCTCGAAGGGACCGACATTGAGGCAAGTGATCCAAAGCTATTGCGCCTTCAACCCGGAGCTGCGCGAGCAGACCGCCGTCCGTTACGAGAAGCACCTGGCACGCGACCTCGCGCTGCAGATGGACCAGCCCGTTGAGCGCCTTACCCGGGAGGAAATTCTACGTCTCAACCGTGAGCGGCTGGATAAGCTGGCGAAGAAGGACCCCGCTCATAAACCGCCCCGCGGTTTCTACATGTGGCAAGGGACGCTCCGAACACTGCGGACGATCTTGAACTGGCAGGCCGCGCAAGACAACCGCCCGAGCCCCTGGCCGGACCGGATGGCATTGCGGATCAGGACGCCGGCGGCCCGTGAATTGCCCGTCGAGCTCGAAGGCGTCGCCGGGCGGCGAAGACTGATCGAGGGCCTGAGGGCCATCAACACCAAGGCCGCGCGCGCGTGCATGTTCGTCTGTTACACGGGATTCCGCAGCGGTGAAGGAACGCGCCTGAAGCCAACCGATGTGCTGATCGACGGCGTGGTTGAATTCCAAAGTAAGACTCGGACATTGCGAGTGCCATTGTCCAAGCAGGCGTCCGCGCTGATCGACCGGCACGCCGCAGGTCCCATGCTCGGAGTCGCGGGACCTGCGCTGCGAAAGCCGTTGGTTCGGATCTTTGGAGAACGTCCGAGCACGCACGGCAAAAGAGCGTGCGTCACGCCGCATGACTTACGGCGCTACTTCAAGAGCGTCGGCACCGAGCTGGGTGTCGATCCCACGATCATGAATCTACTCGTGGGACATACGGTCAAGGGCGTCGATAAGCACTATATCGCGAAGCTCCGTTTGAGCGTGCTGCGCGCCGCGACACAGCGAATCGCCGACGAGATCGACAATCCGCAGGAGCCGGCGGGCGAGGAAGAAGCCGCAAGCGTCGAGGCCAGCTCGACGCCGGCGTTGGAAATCACCGGAGAGCGCTTTGAGGCGTACTTGAATTCGGACGCCGAGACGAAGGCTCGCCGATACGCACACTATCTGGCGCGCGAGGATCTATATAGGCTGGTATGGACGGCACCTGTGACGGAGATCGCCGCGCGCCTGGGCGTGTCCGATGTCGGGCTGGCGAAAGCCTGTCGCCGAGCACAGGTTCCCGCGCCGAGCCGCGGGTATTGGGCCAAGGTTGAAGCGGGCCAACCTATCGGCCAGGACCCCCTTCCACCCGCCCCGCCCGGGCTTCCGGAGCTGATCCGCATCATGGGAACGCGTCCACCGCCGAGCGCGCTACGGAAGGCGGCGTAGGTCCTCCAGTCTCACCAGGCTTGCGATTCTCGAGGGCTCCTCGATCATCAGGCGTTTCAGCATGCCCTGGGGCATCCACGACCACAGACGTTTACTCAACCATAGCTTGACTCTCGTTCGCGGGATGAACCAGCTGACGCTTTCGGCCAGCTTCTGCGCCTCGGCCGCGAATCCGCGCAGGGCAACCTCGTACTTCGCGAACGCGGTGGGATAGTCGCCGCCGGCCGCCTTCATCTCAGCGGCCAGGACGTACGCCCCGACCGTGGCGAGGCTCGTTCCCATACCGGACATCGGCGAGGGGCAGCAAGCCGCATCGCCGAGCAATACCACGCGTCCCCGCGACCAGGCGTCCATCTTCACCTGGCTGAGCGAGTCGAAGTAGAAGTCCGTCGCCGCATCCAACATGGCAAGCATCCGCTGCGCCTCCCATTTCACGCCGGCGAAGATCTCGCGCAGCAGCCGCTTCTGCGCCGCCACATCATCGCGGTCGTACTCCACCGCATCCGACGCGAAATAGAACGTGGCTTTCGCCCTGCCATCGTTCGGGGTACCGAAACATCCCACTCGCTTGCCAAGCTCGACGTGATACCGCCCCGCATTGCCCAGATGAAGAAAATCCGGCAGCGTGAAAACGGCAATGCCATATCCCATCGGCCGCACGAACCGCGAGCGCTCCCCAAAGGCCAGCGCGCGGACACTGGAATGCAACCCGTCGGCTCCCACGACAATGTCGAATTGGCGCGTGCTTCCGCTGGCAAAGGTCACCTCCACCCCTTCTGCCTTCTCAACCATCGCCTGTATCGAATCACCGAAGAGGTACTGCGCGCCTCCGCGCGTCGCGCCGTAAAGCACCTCCGCCAGGTCCCCCCGCAGGATTTCGAGATCGCCGCTGGTGAAGCCGTCGGGGAGCCGGGTGACGACCTTGCCGTCCGCGTCCACCATCGTGATCGAGCCGGTGCGCGTCTCGCGCTCCTTCACGGCCTCGATGAGGCCCATCCGCTCCAGCACGCGCATCGCCGTGCCGCGGAAGTCCACCGCGTAACCACCCGGCCTGACCGCCGGCGCCCGCTCCACCACCGTCACGTCGAACCCGTGCCTGTCCAGCCAAAACGCCAGCGACGGACCCGCTATGCTGGCTCCAGATATGAGAACCCGCTTTACCATGCATGTTCACCGCTTCATTCGGATCACGGTTCGTTCCCCCACGTGCCATCGGCCACTGTTGCTTCAACATACGGCTTCATGATCGACCAGACCCGAGCTTTCGTGGCGTCGCGCCACAGTTGGTCGCTCGTTGCCTTGCGCTGGCGCAGGCCCTCGCGCAGCCCTTCCATCGCCACGTCGATGCCGACCTTGGCGCGATACCGGAAGCAATCGACAATGGTCCGTGCCGGAGCGGTGATCGGCACCGCCACGCTCTCGATGCGATGGTGTTCGATACCCTCGGTCAGTGCGGGTCCCGCAAAGCGCACGAAGCGGATCGGCGGATAGTCGATCCGCGGGCGCCAGGCGGTGCGTGCGATCGCCATCCAGATGCTCGACGGCATCTGTAGGGTCAGCCCGTGGAACTGAAGCGCCGACACCAGGCAAACGATGCCCTTGGGTACGAGCGCCGCCGCTTCGGCCAGCGTGCGACGGGCATCGGCGGACCCTGCGGCGAGCTGGTAGAGCCCCCGCGCCGGACGCACGACGATCCCGTCCCGAACCAGACGCGCCAGCGTCTCCGGACCAATACCGTGGGCGGCAAAGTCCCTCAGCCGCATCATCGACCGGGCGCCGAGCAGTTCGAGAGCTTGCGCACGCTGGGTGCTGACCGTAGCCAATGTGAGGTTTCCTCTGCTGGGCGACTAATATAGCAAAGGTTTCATCACATATGGCAGCGCTCAAGCCGCCCCCCCTCCGGATGTCAGGCAACGCGCCGTAACTTCGCCCGGTCCACACCGGCAAGCCGACGACGGGCAAGCTCAACGTATTTCGCTTCCAGGTCGATGCCGAAATAACGTCGTCCCGACAATGCGGCTGAGACGAGGGTCGATCCCGACCCACTGAACGGATCGAGGACAAGATCGCCGGGGCGCGAGAATGAGCGAATCAGTGGCAGAAGAACGCTGACGGCTTTCTCTGTCGGATGCGCCTTGTTCCCGCTGTACTCCCAGCGTTGAACATCCATCAGGGGCCGAGCGGGCTTCTGCGGTCTGCCTTTGGCGAGGATGTAGGCGGACTCGTGCGCTACGCCCACGAATCGCGTACTGGAAATGTACGGCTTCGGCCAAACAATGTGACCGACTGTCGCGAATCCAGCTTCCGTCCACGCATGTACGAAGGCATCGAGCTTCGGGTAGCCATAGAAACTGATGCAGAAACTATCGCGCCTGAGAACCCGATAGAGTTCGGTGTACGCACCCACGACGGCTGCGGGATTATCGTCATTCGCCAGCGTGCGCCCGGTCCGGTCCTTGAAACGGCCGAGATAGGGTGGATCAGTCAGAACGAAATCGACACTCCCGTCGGGCAACGCTCGCAGTACGGTCTTGCAATCCCCTTGAACTACTTGCTGCGTCAACATGGTTTGCTCTCCGATATAGGGCTTGGGGTTATGCGCTTCTGGCCGCGCATGACCCCTGCCCGTCGGCGAGACCGGGGAGGAGCCGGGCAAGGGCAAGGAAACGGGAGGGGAATCACCCGGTCTGCACAAGCGGCTCTGGGCGCGGAAGATCGGGGAAGCCCGTTTCTTTAGCGACGCGGCCCTTGAGTGGCGGGAGGGGCGGCGCCCCTTCTCTCGGGTCAGTCCATCGTCCCGGAATTTCTGGCGGATTTCGTCACGGCAACGCCATGAGATAGCAATCTCGTTGCTTGCGCAGGCGCTCCACAAGTTTCATAGTGCATATGGTGTGAGGAAGGCGACGAAAAAGGCTCAACCGAAGCGGTCGACGATATTCGATCGGACGGTCGTCTATCGCGGCATCAAGATTCCCCCAATCCGGGGCAAGCCTTCCGCCACGGCATTGGCGATTCGTGAGGCAATGGCGACACTGATGGAGCGACCACCGCCGAAGCAGCATGGCAGGCGCAGATAAGCTGCGGTTGATCCCGCTAGGCTTCGATCGAAGTCCAGATACGCGCGAACTCAGCAATCCGTCCCATGGCCTGATCGAACGGCGGAATTTCGCCGTACACCATGGCCGATGTGAAACGATCGTACCAGTGACGCGCTTCGGCGCTGGCGGCGAGATCAATCACTGCTTCGCGTGCTCGTTCGATCGGCGCATTCCCGAAGCCGGGATCTTGGCCGCCGAATTCTTGGGCATCCTCAAGCAGGAGCTGTCGAGCCAGCCGACCCGCCTTCCCATCGTGGAGTTCTTGTGGAAATTGCTCGAAGATACGTCCGAGGTCATAGATATGTCGGACAATGTCCTCGTCGCGGGCATTGCCCAGCTCGAATACTCGACCGGCGCCGTGCAGGCGTGCTGACCACCGTCGCAGCAACGCCGCATTCTTGCCGGCGATCGTTTCTCGGATGTCGAGACAGGCAATCGTAGTCCGGCGATCAGCGCGCCCGAGCACTTCATTGATGATGGTGTCGTAACCGCAAATCACAGGTGGCAGGATTGGAGGGCGCGCATTGATCTCAATCAGCAGCTCCGGTCGGAGCGCCTGGTCTGGTGGATAGAGAGATTCATAAGAGAGTTGGATCGCGACGTAGCGATTCTCGTTGCCGGCTTTGACGTATTCGTCGGCAATGTCATATCCCTGCTTGCGCAGCCGGTCGAGAACTTCGGTCTTGACGCTGCTCAGTAATCGCTTCTGAGCCGATCTGCTCAGCCCGTTGGGAATGATGACCCGCAAGTCAACATCCTCCGAGGTTCGCTCGGTGAGCCTGTGGGCTTTGGAAACTGCCGTTCCACCACACAGGACAAATGTCGCCTCATAGCTCTGGTGTAGGACAGGATCGGCGAAGACGGAGAACACCTCGGAAATGAGGAAGTCCTTTTCGAGCTGCGCAGTCGATATGCGCGAGGCGTGTTCGGCGAGGAAGGCGTCAATCAGCTCGGACTGCGCCTTCGTCAGCCGCTTCATGCGTATTCGATGACGCGCGGACCGAAGGCAATCCGGCGCTTCACGCGCGCACCAGGTACAGTGATGCGATCGCCGGCAGGAACCTGTGTGGTGCGCCGCTCGATATAGTCCAGCGCCTCCCGACTCGGCTTCGGCGAGTAGCCCAGCCGGCGTAGCGCCTGGTAGCCGATGTCGATGAGCGGGGTTGCCGGAATCGGCTTCCCTGACAAGGCCGAGGGCTTGGCGCGGGCGTAGAGGCCGTAGCCCACTTGTACCAACAGACCGGCGCTCACGAGCCTGCGCAGCTCCCGTCCGACGACATCGTAGGCCCCCAGGTCGGCAAAATCCGCACGCAGGAATACATCCGTCTTGCGCGTGCGACGGATGCGCTCGACCATGCGGTCTCGGATCGTGGGAGGCTTCCTGGTCATGTCGCAAACATACGACCTATAAGTGGCGTTAAGCCTAGCATAAACAGTTAGTTATCGCAATTTACGGCTTGCCGATCGGACCGGAATTGGTGGCCGGCGATGTAAGCGCCCGAATTGCAAGCAGAAACCCCACCCTCCGTGCCTTTCGTTCTCGTCCTCGGTCCGTCATGCACCGTCGGGTGTGGAACGCTGCCGCGCTTTGTAGTTGAACCCCCGATCCCGCGCCATGAACGCCTCCAGCATGTGCGGAATCAGCGTCACGGCATCGACCGTCTCGCCATACGCCTGGGAGTGCATGGCTGCGTAGCGTTCGAGTTGCGCCTTAAGAATCACGGTGCAGGTGAACGTGACCTTCACGGTTTCAGTCTTCGGTAGCGGCCCGAGGCGTAGCTTGCGGGTCGATGCACTCACGGCAGCGGCCCTCCTTGGACGAACAGCGGCTGATAGGGTCGCAGCACCAAGTCTTTATTCACCATCACATCCATCGGGAATCCGGGCCTGACGGTCAAGGTCGGCTGGATACTCAAGTTACGCCGGGTAATCTCCTGCCCGACTTGGTTGGTCGTGTCCTGCGCGCTGTCACGCAGCGCGAGCACGACGTTGCCGTTGACGTCGCCTTCGTTCGAGACCGCGAGCTCCGAGCTGACGCCGAGCAGCGTCGAGAGGGCCGCACCGGCCAGGATACGATTCCAGTGCCAGTTGACGCCATCCTCGAGCCCGGCGTAACCGGCGGGGTCAATACCGGGGAGCTTATCGAGCGCAATCGATGAGGTATCTGGCAGGATCAGCCGCAGCCATACGAGGAGCACGCGCTGCTGGCCGAAGGCAACCTGGCTGTCGTAGCGGCCGATCAGCCGCGAGCCTTGGGGGATCAGGAGATAACGCCCGGTTGCGGTGTCGTAGACCGGTTGCGTGACGCTTGCGATTACCTCACCCGGCAGGTCGGAGTTGATGCCCGTCACCAGCGCTGCCGGAATCACGGTTCCCGCCATCACGGTATAGGGCGAGGCCGGCGGCTGTAACCCACTCGTGTTGCGCGTGGTGGTATCGCTCGGATTCGTGAGAAAGGCCTCCTTCTCGCCCTGGCGGTTTTGAATCGCCGTGGGATCGTTGGCCTGCGATGTCGGCGCAAGTGGCGGGGCGCTGGTGGAGTTGAGCGCACCCGCAATGGCATTCGATGCGACCGATGTCGAAGGGGTCGAACCTGCTCCCAACGTGCCCGACTGCTCGGTATTGCTGATGCGGAAGAACACCGACGAGCGTGAGGCTTCCTCTGCGTCTCGCTGGCGATCGACCGTCTCGGCGGATGGCGTCAGACCGCGGCTCTGTTGCAGCACCGGACCGCCCAACTCTCCCGGCAGCGGAGGACCCAGCACGGGCGGACTGGCGGCAGAGGCGGCGACCGACGTCGGCGCTGAAAGCTCCGGATGGTTCTGCGGCAGCTTCGAGTAATCCGCCGGCAGCCGATCCAAATCCTCGGCCTTCGCGACATGATCGACGTTGTAGGGTTCCGAGTGGTTGCTACCGCCGCCGCGGTGAGTTTTCGATTGCAACGCCCACAGGGACGCCACCGCGACCCCCAACGCGAGCGCTGTTGCCGAGATGATGAGGGTGCGACGATTGAGGCGCATGACCGCACGCGGCGGAGCGCGCAGCGCAACGCTCTCGGGAGGAACCTTCGACGCCCGCGGCGGATTCGGGTCAGTCGTGTCCATGATCGGCTCCCGCGATCACGCCATCGGTGCGCTCGATGCGCACGACGGATGCCTTCTTGCCTCCGAGTCGCAGCTCCGCGGCGCCGAACAGTCGATCGACGATGTAGTACGGCGCGTGAAAGCGGTAGTTCACGAGTTGCCCGTCGCCCTGCGGGCCGACCACAAAGAGCGGCGGCAGTTCGCCTTGCGCGATGCCTGGCGGAAACTCGATGTAGACCCGCTCGCCGTCATCGAACGCGCGCAGCGGTTTCCACGGCGGACTGTCGCCCGTGATCGCGTACCGGAATTGCAGTCGATCGAGCGCCACGCCGGAGGCGACTGGCGCCGCCGCATCGGCAGTCTGCGCCTGGGTCTGCAAGGCGATCAGTTCGTCCCGTGGGTACTCCCAGGAGACGGAGGCCATCCACGCGGCCTCGGTGGAACTAAGCTCGATGAGATAAGTGCGACGGTTCGTTGTAATGACGAGATTGGTCTTGAGCCCGACGCGGGTGGGCTTGACCATCACATCGACGCGGCGGCTTGCGCCGCTCCCACTGGCGGTGTCGCCCACGATCCAGCGCACGGTATCGCCCGCCGCAACGGTGACGAGTTCTTCGCCCGCCTCAAGGGCGATGACCGTCACGCGACCGGGGCTCGTGTAGACCTCGTACAGCGCCCCGTCCGAGTACGGCCACACCTGGATCGCATTCACGTAGTCCTCGCGCGTCGGGGTGACGCGGGCTTCGGCGTTCGCCTGCTCAACGCGCTCCTGGGGCGTCACCGGGGCCAATGTCGCGGGCGATGCTGGTGGTGGTAGCGCTTCGATGGGTGCCGACAGCGGCTTCAATTGGCCGGGCAATGGGAGCGGCTTGGGTATCTCCACCACTGCGATGGGCTTAGGTGGAGGTGGCAACGGCTGCGCCCGGACGGGCTTATCAAGTGAGATCACCGGCGGCGGCTTCGGCGCGGTAGCGCAGCCGGCGAGTAGCAACAGTGATGTTGTAACGATGTATACAATGATCGGTTTCATGGCGTCTTGGCTCCCTCATTCACGTCAAACTCGCGGCTCCAGGAGAGGCCGTTGATGTAGACCCCCAGGGGATTGAGGCGCAGTTGCTGCGCCGTGCGCGGTGGCTGCAGAACGGTGGACAGCACCGCGGTCCAGCGTTCGGTTCCTGTCAGAGTCCCGTCGGTGTAGTGCTGCTCGACCCAGCGGACCTGGAAGGAGGATGCGCTCACGCGCACGACGCTCTCGATGTCCACCGACACGGAGTCGTGGCCGACGTGGGCGAAGGGGTCGTGAGTCCGTGCGTACTCGTTCAGCGTCGCCGCGCCCTGATCCGTGGTGTAGCCGTAGGCGTCGAGCCAGTTCTGACGCACCACCACCGGATCGATCGAGAGCGAGCGGACATCGGTGATGAAGCGCGCGAGGTGATAGGCGATCTGTGCATCGGTCGGGTTGTAGGGCGTGGTGGCCTCCCCGACCGCCCTGACCTGGCCAATGTGATCGACCTCGACCACGTAGGGCGTGATGAGGGATTGCCCGGTTCGCCACACGAGGCCCGCGGCCGCGAGCACCGCGAGCGCGAGGCTCCCGAACGCCATCAGTCGCCAGCTCTTGGCCTGGACGCGGGCGCTGCCCAGCCGCTCGTCCCAGACCTGCGCGGCAGCCTGGTAGGGGGTCGCGGGTGCGGGTGTATCGCTGTAGCGCACGCCGGGTCGTCTGAATCGCATCGCTTTCTCCCTTACTCGTTCGAGGAATCGTGCAGGCTGGGACTGGCGCCGCTCCCGCCGTGATCGGCGGAGCGCACGGTATGGGCGGCGGTGGAGGTGCCCTGGGATAGGCGCTGCTTGCGCTGTAGGCGCCGCGCCCAGGCGGGCGCCCGGGCGGAGGCGTCAGACGAGCTTGTACCGCCCGCCGCCTCCTCGCTTGCAGTGCCCGCGCCGGGATCGGCCGCGGCCATGACGCGGTCCCGGACGGCGCCGGCACCGGCAGCAAAGCGCTGGCCAGCGGCCCGAGCACTGCTGCGCACGACGTTCGCAACGCCCGCGCCGAACGCTCCCATACCACCCGCCTCGGAGGCGGCAGCCCCGGCGCGATAGGCCGAGGCCGCGCCGGCCCCAAGACGTACAGCGCCGAGTGCGCCACGAGCCGCCAAGCGCGTCCCGGCGGCCACCGCGGCCCCGCCGGTAGCGACCGCTGCCGTGCCCGCGACTGCGAGCCCGCCGACCCCGAGCGCCGTTCCGGCCGCGGCGCCCGCGCCCAACTGCGGGGCGCCCGCGACCAGTCCGGTGGCGATGCCGGGTCCGAAGATCCCGAGCCCGAGCATCGTCAAGGCACCGAGCATGATCGCGAGCGACTGATTGAGAGAGGGGATGGTCCCTGCGGGCAATTGGAACTGGCTGAAGATGGTCGAGCCGATGCCGACGATCACCGCGAGTACGAGGACCTTCACGCCCGAGGAGACGACGTTCCCGAGTACCCGCTCGGCGAGGAAGGCGGTCTTGTTCCAGAGTGCGAATGGAATCAACACAAACCCGGCGAGGGTTGTGAGCTTGAATTCGATCAACGTCACGAAGAGCTGAATCGCGAGCACGAAGAAGCTCAAGACGACGATCAACCAGGCGATCAACAGCACCGCGATGCTGTCGAGGTTCAGAAATACATCGGGGAAGTTCGAGAGTTGCCCGATCTGCTGCAACATCGGCTGGGCGGCCGTGACACCGACGGCGGCGAGCCGTCCCGGCTCAAGCAACTGCGCCTGTGTCATGCCTGAGCCCGAGGCGAGAAGGCCCAGGCCCGCGAATGAGCGAAAAAGAATGCCGGCGAGCGTATTGAAGTTGCCAATGATGTAGGCGAAGGCTCCGACGTAGAGCGTTTTCTTGATGAGCTTGGCGATGACCTCCTCGCTCCCCATCGCCCAGAAGAGCCCGGCAAGTGTCATGTCGATCACGACCAGCGTCGCGGTCAGGAACGCGACTTCGCCGCCGAGCAGGCCAAACCCTGAGTCGATGTAGCGCGAGAAGACGTTGAGGAACTGATCGATAACCGAGAGATCATTCATGGCGGCGCTCGCTCCAGCGTCATCAGTTGCCGTAGAAGCTCACGGGTTGCGGCGTGTACTGCGGGCCATTGCCGATGAACTGCTGGCGAACGACGAGCGCCCGCGCTTGCGCCGCGACGGCGCGGGCTTCTTCGAGCGCTGTGGCGCGGTCCTGCGTGAGGCGAAGCTCTTGCCCTTGCAGCGATTCTCGGGTCTGTAGAGCAATGAGCTGGTTGGTCGCTTGAGTTGCCTGAAGCTCCCCGACGGCGGACTGACTTTGGGTCACGAGGCTGCTGAGAGTCGATTCGTCAGTGGAGACATTCGTTACCGCCTGGGCTTGTAACTGCATGGCGGTTTGCAGCGCCGAGAGCGAATAGCTCCAGCGCGTCTGCGCATCCGCTGCCATCTGGCTGCCGGTAGTGCTGGCCGAATAGGACTGGGGATAGAGCCGCACGAACTGCGCGTTCATCGACGAGACGTTGAACGCAAGGCCCTGGGCCTGCGCGAGCAGACGGTCGGTCGTCGTCAGGAGATTTAAGATTTGCGAAAGCGAGTTGAAGTTGAGGCTCTTGAGATTGCGTGCCTCGTTCTCCAGCATCGTCGCTTCGTTCTGTAGCTGGATGATCTGGTTATCGACCTGTTGCAGCTCACGCGCCGCGGTCAGGATGTTCTGCGAGAAGTTAGCGCCGTCGAATACGGCCCACTGCGCATGGGCGACAGGCGCTAAAGCCGCGGACATGATCGCGATGATGGATAGCCAGGACCTCTTCATAGCGGTGTCTCCTGCGAAGTGGGGAAAGAGGCTGCGAGCTCGGCAGCCCAATCGAGGCCTCGATGGCGCAGCCAGGCGCTCGCGAAATAGCCAGAACCCGCTTTCGCGGCAACCGCGTCGATGGCGCGCTGATCCTCTTGGGTCGAGGCTCCCGCGAAGGCGAGCGCCACGGGACCGAGGTCGAGATCGAAGATGCGGTTTCCGAGTCGCGACTGATAGTAGTAATCGCGCTTGGGAGTCGCCTGCGCGACGATCGCGATCTGCCGGGCGTTCAATCCGAAGCCCTCGTAGATGGTGCGGATCTGGGGCTCGGTCGCCTGGGGATTGGCCAAGAAGATCCGGCTTGCGCAGCTCTCGATGATGGCCGGGGCGATCGAGGAATCGCGGATGTCCGCGAGCGATTGGGTTGAGAAGATGACCGAGACGTTCTTCTTGCGCAGCGTCTTGAGCCATTGTCGGATGCGCGAGGCGAACACGGGATCATCCAGAAACAACCACGCCTCATCGAGGATGAGCAGTGTCGGTGCGCCGTCGAATCGCTCCTCGAAGCGCTGGAAGAGGTAATGCAGCACAGCGAGCACGGCCGCCTTGCTGTGCATCAGCTCCTCCATCTCGAAGCCCTGCACGTCGGCGGACCCGAGCCGATCGTGATCGGCGTCGAGCAGCTTGCCGTGCGCACCGCCCAGCACGTAGGGGGCGAGCGCCTGGCGCAGCGCGTTCGACTGCAAGAGCACCGCCAGGCCCGTCATCGTGCGCTCGGCGAGTGGAGCGCTCGCAAGGCTCGCGAGCGCCGACCACACCGCCTCCTTCTCGGCAGGACCCACGGCGATGCCTTCGTGGTTCAGTCGGCCCTCGATCCACTCACCTGCCCAGGCACGGAAGCCATCCTGATCGATCCGGGCGAGCGGCTGAAACGCAATGCTGCCGTCGGTGCCGAGATCGTAGTGCTCACCGCCGAGCCCCAGGATCGTCGCCCGCATCGAGCGGCCCATGTCGAAGGCAAAGAGGCGCGAGCCCGCATAGCGGCGAAACTGCAACGCGAGGGTCGCGAGCAGCACGGACTTGCCCATGCCGGTCGGGCCGACCACGAGGGTATGGCCCACATCCCCCAGGTGCGTGACGAGCCGGAAGGGAGTCGCCCCGTCGGTGCGCGTGACGATGAGCGGCGGACCGTTCAGATGCGCGTTGCGCTCAGGTCCCGCCCAAACCGCCGATACCGGCATCAGGTGTGCGAGGTTCAGCGTCGAGATGAGCGGCTGGCGCACGTTGGCGTAGGCGTGCCCAGGGATCGAGGACAGCCAGGCCTCGATGGCATTCAGCGTCTCGGGAATCGTGACGAACCCGCGTCCCTGGATGGTTCGCTCCACCGCGCGCAGCTTGTCGTCCGCGGCCGTGGCATCGGTATCGAGCACGGTGACGGTCGCCGTCACGTAGCCGTAGGCGACCTGGTCGCTCCCGAGCTCCTGCAGCGCCGCGTCGGCATCGAGCGCCTTGTTCGCGGCATCGGTGTCGACGAGCGGGCTCTCCTGCTGGAAGATCGTCTCCTTCAGGAGCGCCACCACGTTCTTGCGCTTGGCGAACCACTGCCGGCGCAGGCGCGTCAGTTCTTTCTCGGCTTCTGCCTTATCGAGGCAGAGAAAGCGCGTGCTCCAGCGGTAGGCGAACCCGAGGCGATTCAAGTCATCGAGCACCCCCGGCCAGGTCGAGGTCGGAAACCCCCGGACGGTGACGACTCGCACATGACGCGCGCCCAGCATGGGCGCGAGTCCCCCGGTCAACGGCTCATCGGCGAGCAATGCGTCCAAGTGAAACGGCACTTCGGGGACGGCGACCCGATGCCGGCGGGTCGAGACGCAGCCGTGCAGGTACGTCAGCGTCTCGCTGTCGTCGAGCCAGTCGATCTCGGGCATCACGCCTTCGAGCAAATCGAACACCCGATCGGTCTCGGAGATGAAGGTGGTCAGGCGCGCTCGCCAATCGACGCCCTGTTGCTCGCGGTTCTCGTAGAGCACGGTGGCCGCTCGCGCCTTGGCATCCTCGGGCGGCAGATACAGAAGCGTCAGGTGATAGATGCTCTCGTAGTGACTGCCCGCCTGCTCGAAAGCGGCGCGGCGTTCCTCGTCCACCAGCCAGGACAGGGGCTCGGGAAAGCGCGAGTGCGGGTAATCCGCCGCCTCGCGCCGTTCCGCCTCGATGAAGAGTGCCCACCCGGTCTCCAACCGACGCAGGGCGTTGTTCAAGCGGGCGGCGGTCGCGACGAGCTCGCTCTCGGTGGCGCTGTCGAGGTCGGGGCCGCGAAAGCGTGCCGTGCGCTGGAAAGAACCGTCCTTGTTGAGCACGACGCCCGGTGCGACGAGACCCGCCCAGGGGAGCCAGTCGGCGAGTAAGGCCGGACGCTCGCGGTATTCGGCGAGGTACATCATCGGTGTTGGCCTATGCGTCGAGCAGCGCGCGATGGCGCACGTGCCGGGCGAACACCGGCATGAACTGGAAATCCACCCGCGCGCCCCAGACCGCGAGCGAGTGACCAAGGAGCCAGAGCGCGATCCCCGGAATCCACAATTGCAGCCCCAAGCCGATGGCCGCCGCGAGCGTGCCGTTGGCGATGGCTACCGTTCGCGGTGCACCGCCGAGCAGGATGGGCTCGGTAAGCGATCGGTGCAGAGGTGCCTCGAAGCCAGGGGTTTCCGCGCTCATGAGACGAGCGCTCCGCCCGAGAAGGAGAAGAACGATAGGAAGAAACTCGACGCCGCGAAGGCGATCGAGAGCCCGAACACGATCTGGATGAGGCGCCGGAAGCCCCCGCTCGTATCCCCGAAGGCGAGCGTCAGGCCCGTCACGATGATGATGATGACGGCGATGATCTTGGCGACTGGCCCCTGGATGGAATCCAGGATCGATTGCAGGGGGGCCTCCCACGGCATGTTGGAGCCTGCGGCGTGGGCTGCCGGCGATACGGCAGCGAGGACAGCGAGTGCCAGGCGCCAACGCAGGCGCTCGTGCAAAGACGGTCTTACGGAGAGGCGGGCTGGTGTCATGACGATGCTCCGGCGGTGGAGGGAGAGGATTGAGGCGGCTCAGCGGTGAGCCGGTAGCCGCGCTCGTCGAAGCCGACGACGCGGGCAATGTCCTGGATACGCCGAGCCCGGCCGCGGCCGGCGATGTAGACAATGAGGTTGACCGCCTCGGCGATGAGCGCTCGGGGCGGGGTCACGGCGACTTCGAGGATCAATTGCTCCAGCCGAAGCAGCGCGCCCTCGGCCGAGCCCGCGTGTACCGTCGCAATGCCACCCGGATGGCCGGTGCCCCAGGCTTTGAGCAAGTCGAGCGCTTCACCGCCCCGGACTTCCCCGACGATCACCCGGTCCGGTCGCAGGCGCAGTGTCGAACGCACGAGCTCGGCCATGCTGACCACGCCCGCTCGCGTGCGCAGCGGCACGTGATCGCGCGCCGCGCATTGCAGCTCCACCGTATCTTCCAGGATGATGACTCGGTCGCCGGTCGTGGCGATCTCAGCCAGCAGCGCGTTCGCGAGTGTCGTCTTGCCGGTGGAAGTTCCGCCGGCGATCAGGATGTTGAGTCGGTCGCGCACGGCCTGGCGCAGGAGGGCGGCCTGCGCCTCTACCAGGATGCCATCGGCCACGTAATCATCGAGCCGGATCACGCCGACCGCGCGCTTGCGCAACGCGAAGGCGGGGCCTGGCGCCACCGGCGGCAGTGCGCCCTCGAAGCGCTCGCCGGTCTCCGGCAGCTCCGCGGTCAGAAGCGGCTTGCCGGCGTGGACCTCCGCATGCACGTGCGCGGCGACCAAGCGGATGATGCGCTCGCCATCGGCGGCCGAGAGCTTGACTCCCGTCGGCGCGCGGCCACTGGAGAGCCGATCAATCCACAGCGACCCGTCCGGGTTCAACAGGATTTCCAGCACGTCGGGGTCCTCGAGCGCCTGCGCGATCACCGGCCCCATTGCCGTGCGCAGCATGCGGATGCGCCGATCGAGCGAGGCGGAGCGCGGCGTGACGACTTCGGGAACGGCGTTCATGAGGCGCCCTCCGCTGGATCGCCAGCGCCGGATAGTTCGGCGCCGTCCACGAAGCGTTCAGGGTTCGGCGAGATTTCCTCGTAGACGTCCTTGACCAGGCTGTGACCGCGCATCAGGTGCCGGCCTAGCTGCTCGATGAACTGCGCGAATCGCGCCTTGCCCTGCGCGCGGGCAGCCTCTTGGTGCGCCTCCGGGACCGGCGTGC
>Ga0335075_10007772_pt1 | contig 16468 bp, 22 predicted proteins | sample Lox_Sample_24_FD_206723 | JGI IMG/M metagenome (GOLD analysis project Ga0335075, IMG submission 206723) | Soil microbial communities from Loxahatchee National Wildlife Refuge, Florida, United States - Lox_Sample_2.4 | ecosystem: Environmental > Terrestrial > Soil > Wetlands | place: USA... | reverse complement strand
CGCGCTTGACCACAAACTGGCCAAACTAAGGCATCTTGTAAAAAAAACTGCATTGAGCTTTATCGACAATTGTTAACTGGGCAAACAAATACGATCACGAAACAAGTGAAAGCTTCAAACGCCAGTTTTTCCGTCTGTCGCGGGAACAAGTTGGCGTTCAGTTCGTTGACGACGTTTTTTCCGATTTCTCCGCCGCGGGCCTTGAGGGTTTATGGGCCGCGACCCTTGCAGGTTTGTGCGCGGCGGTCCTTCTCAAGTGATGTCGCCTGAGCCTCTTCGATTTGGATGAAGGCTGCGGCGGCGCGCTTGCGTCGCCCTCGGTGACCGCCGTCGCATTGTCAAGAGAAAGGGTCTTGGCTCCCGCCGCCTCGGCGCCGGCCACCGCGCCCGTTGGCCGGGCGCCCAAGACCGGCCCTTTCCAGCCAGGCGCCGGACCGATGTAGACCCGCACCGGATCGAAGCGGATTCTCCCGAACGGAAGCTCGGTGTGCTGGATCTGGTTGGTCGAGGCGAAGAAAGCCGCCAACGGCGCCGGAACCAGCCCGCGGCCCGGCCCACCCGCTGGCGCGACGGGGCCGCCCTCGCCTTCCTCCTCGGCTGCGGCGATGAGAGCCGCGCTGCGGTGCAGGCAGACGTCGGCGCGCATGTTGGGAGGCGGGCCCGAGCCTGTAGGCAGCGATTCGAGCGAGACGCCGCTCGCGCCCATGGCGAAGCCGCGGTCGAAGAGGTCCGCCGCTTCCTGGTTGCGCGACCTCGCGGTCGGCGCGCCGAGCACGACGACGATCAGGCGCCGTCCGGAGCGGCTCGCGCTCGCCACCACATTGAAGCCCGCGGGGCAGGTGAAGCCCGTCTTCATCCCGTCGGCGCCGGGATAGCGGCCAAGCAGACCGTTGTGATTGGCTATGTATCGGTTGCCGAGCTCAATCGCGCCGATGTCGAACAGGTCGGCATGCTCGGGAAACTCGCGCAACAGAGCCCGCGCAATCATCGCCATGTCGCGGGCCGAGGACATGTGGTCGGGATTCTGCAATCCGTTCGGATTGACGAAATGCGATTCATGCAGGCCCAGGCGCCGCGCGTCCGCGTTCATCTCGTCGGCAAAGGCTTCGACCGACCCCGAAACGCCCTCGGCGACCATCACCGCCACATCGTTGGGCGACTTGACCATCAGCATCTTGAGCGCGTTGTCGAGGGTCACTTCGGTGCCGGGCCTGAACCCCATTTTCGACGGCGGCATCCGCGCCGCGCGAACCGACATGACGAGCGGCGTATCGAGCGTAAGCCGGCCGCTTCGCACCGCGTCCAGCGCGACATAGACCGTCATCAGCTTGGTGAGCGAGGCGGGATACCAGGGCGCGGTCGCTTCGTTCTGCAGCAGCACCTGGTCGGTGTCCGCGTCGACGACGAGGAAGGGCGTCGCCTGCGCTAAGGCGGCGCCGAGCGCGAGCGCAGCGGCGAAGCCCAACGCGGCGCGCCGCCCGATCGAGCACCAGCCCAATGACATAATGGCGTTCCCCGGAAACCCGACCGAATCTTTCCTAAAGAAGAACGGGTGTAATCTCAAGCGCCTGCGGGGGCATGGGCAGGGCCGGGTTGGGTCGATGCGCGGCCCCGCGGCCCGCTCGCCGCGGGCGCGCTTCGAAACCGGGCCGCGCGATAGCCTGGCCCCAATGCTCGCGGCTCATACGATGTGGAATCGCTGCCGCTTCGGATCGGCTGCCCCTCCCGGCGGGAACGGCGCAGCAAGAAGATTGGTGCAATCCTCAGCGAGCCCCGTCAGCGCCGCTTCCGTCGCTCCGGCCGCGAGCGGTCCGAGCGCCTCGTCGACGACGGCTTGCCACTGCTCGTGGGATATGGCCTGCGCCGCGTCCTCGGCCGGAACGATGCGAATGTAGTGCTCGGCGAGCGACACGTAGACGAGCGCGCCACACCGCGAGCGGTCGATCCCGCGCAGGACGAACTGGGCCAGCGCCGCCCGATGGCCGGCCGAGCGCGCCACCCGCTTCGGGATGAGCCACCGCCGCACCGGCGGCAGCGAAAGCAGCACCGCCGCGAGAATGGCGACGAGAAGCTGGGCGACGTAGATGCGGTGGGCGGAGAGGTCGGTGAAAATCAGCAGCGGCAGCGGCGTCAATAGCGCGAGGATGCAGGCGCCGAGCACGAACTCTCCGTCCAGGGAGGTCGAGGCGCCGACGAGCACGCAGACGAGCGGGGCGCGAGTCCTAAGCTCAGCGGCGTCAAAGGCGGCCTCGACGCGCTGCGCCGCGTCCGGCTCGAGCGTCATCACCAGCCTCCCGAGGCCCCGCCGCCGCCCGACGAGCCGCCTCCGCCGGAAAAGCCGCCGCCGAATCCGCCTCCGCCGCCGAACCCTCCGCCTCCGCCGAAGCCGCCGCCAAATCCTCCGCCGCGGCCCATGCCCATCGGGACGAAGATGACGTTGCCGCCGCCGCCGCGCCGGCTGATGCGGCTGATCACAAACATGATGAAGAGAAAAATGAGGAACGGCGCGAGCGTATCGAGCAGCGAAGCGTCATGCTCGGCGCGCATGTCGGTCGGCTTCGGCTTCCATTCGGCCGAGTCGGTCGTGAGCGCGGTGATGATGTCGTCGACGCCGCGGGTGACCCCGCCGTTGAAATCGCCGGCCCTGAACCGCGGCGCGATCGCGTTCGAGATGATGAGGCTCGAAATCGCGTCGGTCAGCGTGCCCTCGAGGCCGTAGCCGACCTCGATGCGCATGCGATGCTCTTTCGGCGCGATCAGGAGGAGAACGCCATTGTTCTTTTTCGCTTCCCCCAGTTTCCAGGCGCGGAAGAGCTCGTTCGCATAGGGCTCGATCTCCTGGCCGCCGAGCGAAGGCACGGTCGCCACCACGAGCTGGATGCCGGACTTCTGCTCGAGGTCGGCGAGCTTGCGCTCGAGGTCGGCCGTCGTGAGCGGCGAGAGAATCTTAGCCTGGTCGACCACCCGCCCGGTCAGCGGCGGGAAGTTCATCGCCGCAAGCGCCGAGGCGGCCCATAGCGCCGCGACCAGAAGAACGATCAGCGTCCGTGGCCAGGGGCGAGGCATCCGGACGCTCCCTTGAGGGCTAGAACTTCACCTTCGGGGCCGTCTGGGCCTCGGACGTGGCGGTGAACGGAACCATCGGCTGGACGGAGCGGAACACAGTCTGCGCCCAGAGCATGGTCGGAAAGGTCCTGAGCGCTGTGTTGAAGTCCTGCACCGCGACGACATAGTCCCGGCGCGCGACGGCGATCCGGTTCTCGGTGCCTTCGAGCTGGGACTGCAGCGCGAGGAAATTCTGGTTCGACTTGAGGTCCGGATAATTTTCGCTGATCGCGAGCAGCCGCCCCAAAGCGCCGCTGAGCGCGTTTTGCGCATCCTGCATCGCCTTGACTTTCGCCGGGTCGGTCAGGTCGTTGGCGTCGAGGTGGATCGAGGTCGCCTTGGCGCGGGCCTCGGTGACGGCGGTCAGCACGTCCTTTTCCTGTTTGGCGTAGCCCTGAACGGTGGCGACGAGATTGGGGACGAGGTCGGCGCGGCGCTGATACTGGTTCTGGACTTCCGCCCAAGCCGCCTTGGCCGCCTCCTGCTTGGTCGGGATGACGTTATAGCCGCAGCCGGAAACCGAGACGCCGATCAGCGCCAGCACGGCCAATGCCCGCAACCGATTAAGTACGCCCATCGCCAACCCCTCCGGCTAAGACCCCGAGGCCTTGCGGGTCCATATCGATCATACGGCGCCCGGCGCCGTTAGGCCACCAGCCGGCAAAGAGAGCCGCGCCCGGCTCGGCCGTGGTCAGCACGCCGTCGGCTCGCCTCTCGAAGGCGCGCTTGATCGCCTCGCCCGCATTCACTAGAAACCCGGCGCGGCGTGGGCCGCCGACGCCCGACCTTGACATCGCTGCAAAAGCCGCGTCCGGCGCGCCAAGAACAGGACAAGACATGCGCGTTTATTACGATCGAGACTCCGACCTCAATTTGATCAAGGCCAAGAAAGTGGCGGTGGTCGGTTACGGCAGCCAGGGCCACGCGCATCTGCTCAACATGCGCGACAGCGGCGTCAAGGAGGTCGCGGTCGCGCTCAAGCCGGACTCCGCCTCGGTCAAGAAGGCGGAGGCGGAGGGCATAAAGGTGATGGAGGTCGCCGCCGCGGCGAAATGGGCCGACATCGTGATGATGCTGACGCCCGACGAGTTGCAGGCCGATATCTATCGCGCCCAGCTTGCGCCGAACATGAAGCAGGGCGCCGCGCTCATGTTCGCCCATGGACTCAACGTCCATTTCAACCTGATCGAGCCGCGCCCCGACCTCGATGTGCTGATGGTCGCGCCCAAGGGCCCCGGCCACACGGTGCGGTCGGAATACAAGCGTGGCGGCGGCGTGCCGTGTCTGATCGCGATCCATCAGAACGCGAGCGGCAACGCGCACGATCTTGGTCTCTCCTACGCTTCGGCGATCGGCGGCGGCCGCGCGGGCGTGATCGAGACGACGTTCCGCGAGGAATGCGAGACCGATCTCTTCGGCGAGCAGACGGTGCTGTGCGGCGGCCTCGTCGAACTGATCCGCGCCGGCTACGAGACCCTGGTCGAGGCCGGCTATGCGCCGGAAATGGCCTATTTCGAATGCCTGCACGAAGTGAAGCTGATCGTCGACCTCATATATGAGGGCGGCATCGCCAACATGAACTACTCGATCTCCAACACCGCCGAATATGGCGAATATGTCTCAGGGCCCCGCCTCATCACCGCTGATACGAAGGCCGAGATGAAGCGCGTGCTCCAGGACATCCAGTCAGGCAAATTCACCCGCGAGTGGATGCTGGAGAACCGGGTCAACCAGACCTCGTTCAAGGCCATGCGCGCGCGCGCCAACGCTCATCCGATCGAGGAGGTCGGAGCAAAACTGCGCGCCATGATGCCCTGGATCGGCAAGAACAAGCTGGTCGACAAGGCGAAGAACTGAGGCGGCCGGAGGCGGCGAGCGGCGCTTACGCGGGCGCGATCGAGTCGCCCGTTTCCGCTTGCCAGCCCGCCGGGCCTTTGCTACACGCCGGGGCCTGCCGGGCGCCATGTCGCTCGGAGCGATGGGCGCATAGCTCAGTTGGTAGAGCAGCTGACTCTTAATCAGCGGGTCCAAGGTTCGAGCCCTTGTGCGCCCACCATTGTTTTCACAGGGCTTTTTCCGGCTCCCGACTCGACCATCCAAGACCAGTTGGGCGGTCAGTTGGGAGAATTTGCCCCCTTTCCAGCTTGCGGATGGCGCTCTCGGCGAGCGCCGGATCGCGGTGCAAATAGTGCGTGTCGAGGATCGAGCGCACGGCGCTGAGGCTCAATCCGGTGACGGCGGCGATCTCGGGCTCGCGGCATCCGACCAGCGCCAGCCTCGTCACGGCGGTGCCCCTCAAATCGTGGAACGTCACGCCGACGATCCCGGCCTTGGCCTGCGCCTTGCGCCATGAGGCGCGGAAGCCGTCAGAGGTCCAGGGCGTCCCGTCCGTGGTCACAAGGATGATCGGGCTCTCCCTGCGCGCCTGATCGAGCGCAGCCTTGAGCGGCGCGCCGACGAGCACGGTGACCGGCTGGCCGGTCTTGGACTGGCGCAGGCGAATGTGCGTTCCGTCGTACGCCGACCAAGGCAGGCGAATGAGGTCGCCCTGACGCTGGCCGGTCCACAGCGCGAGCAGAAGCGGCAGATGCAGATGCGTCGGCGCCGAGGCGAGGAACGCGGCCTCGTCGGCTGGCGTCCAAATCTTGTCTCGTCGCGCGCCGCCCCGATAGAGCCGCCCGCCGCGCTCGCACGGGTTCGCGCCCGTGAGGCCGCGATCAAACGCCCACGACAGAACGCGCGCCAGAACCGTCCAGGCGTAATCCGCCTGTCGCCGCCCGGACGCCTGCGCAATCCGGTCGCGCCACGCCATGAACACGCCGCGCGTGCGCCGGTCGGTCAGCGCCGCGAGCGGCAACTCGGCGAACTCGGCTTCGATGCGCTTGATCAGCGGGACATAGCTGCGCTTCGTGCTCGGCTGGAGCGAGCGAAAGTCCTCGCTGCGCTGATAGCCGTCGAGGATCGATTGCAGGGCGTCGGCTGGCGCGACGCGCCTGAGCGCGACCGCCGTGTTATAGGCGGCGACGAACTCGGGCTCGCCCGGCTTGCCTGGAAGCGGCGGCCCGCTTTTCCAGGCGTACCAGTAGGTTTTGAAGCTCCCGTCCGCGAGCTTTTTGCGGATCGAGTTAATGCCTTTTAGCCGGATGCGCATAGTCGGGATGTTTCACAAGCCACTTGTCGAGTGCGGCGCCCGGCGCAGGCGCCGCAGCGGTCGCGCCCAATCTGAGTTCGACGCCATCGACGGTCGCGCCGGTCACCGGCAGGCCCGCTTTCAGCGCTCGCTTGACGACGCCGCGTTGCCGGGCCTCCTCGCGGCGCTGCTCGCGTCGCTCGTCGCGCGGCTCATCCACGGCGCCGACCGACGCGAGAAAGGCCAGCGGCTCGACGAACTGGTCATGGTTCGACGTGAACATCATGGCCAACACATTTAGGCGACCGAAGGCGGAAAAGCTACGCGTCGCTCGCGACCGGCTTTCGCGTGAACCGCGCGACCGTGATAAGCCCACGAAAAAGGCCCGCGAATCACGGGGAACGCTGGCCATGGAGACGTGCATAGACGGTCCGCATCCTTTCGCGAAAGGGAGCGTCAGTCAATGTTCGACCCCGAGCCTTTGATTTTCAGCTTGTCGCGTACGCTCGACTTGAAGGATCGGCCAGCATTCGAGGCCGACGCCGCTTACAATGTCGGTCCTGGCGTCGCCTTCCGCACCTTGAGGCCGCTATGGCGCCGGTTCTTCAAGCCGCCAGACGCGATGCGGGCGATCAATGTGGATTTTGTGTCGCTCTCGACGAGGGCCGACGCGTACGACGAAAAGCGCAAGGCTCGGCGAGCGGCGGGCTGATGGTTCCGGTCGAGAACTATACGCCGAGCCCCGCCGAGATCGAGGAACGGGAAGCGGCCGGCTTTCGGCTGGCGATGACGCCGGACGGAACGGTCGTTGGGAGCGAGTTCCGTCGTCGAACTTGAACGACGACGACTCCGACGAGATCGAGGCTGCGCTCGCGGTCCTGAGGGCCAGCCTATAAACTGACGCCGCCCGGCGCGCGGCTGCTTCGCCGTTCCTGCGCGCTGGCGCGGCCCGGCTTCGCAATCGCCATTGTCGTCGGCCGGGCGGGGCGCTCCGGTACCAGACGCCATGGCGCCGGGGCGCTCATTTCGCCGTGACGCGTTTGCTCGCTCGGCTCAATTTTGAGCCAAGGTCGCCCCATGGCAGGGCAACCTCGCACCATCCAATTGCGTCGGACCTTGGTCGCTGATCGCGAGCCGGACGCGCTCGCCGATGGCGAGATCGCATTGGGGCTCGGCAACGATCCGCCGCGCATGTGGATCGGCACGCCGAGCGGCGTCGTCGAGTTCGTCGCGACCGAGAGCCGAGCCCTCCGCAGCCGCCTCCGCATGGTCGAACAAACAGCGGCCCGGCTGACGTTCGCCGCTTCTCGACGCGACGCGAGCGCCGATCAGAAGCTTGCCGACATGGCCGCCCGCCTCGATCAGTACATGGACCGACTCCGCGTCATGGAAATTTGGCTGCGGCGTGAATCGATGATCCGCTCTGGCGAGCGCGCCTTCCGTCGAGCGAGGGCGGCATGAAGGCCGCGACGCCCTCGCCAAGCCCCTCAGAGGCGCGCCGAGCCTTGGCCGTTCCTTTGCGTCCCGATCCCGCCGCCCAACGCGAGAAGGCGGTCCAAAGCCTTTGCAGGGCCGTTATCGCGACCGCCAGCAATGCGTTCGATCAGCGCGCCCTTCCTGGCGCCGTCGCCGCTCAACGCTGGCCGCAGGACGCGGACACGCAAGCTTTGCTCAAGGCCGCAGTCGGCCCTCTCATGACCACGTCGAGCGGCGTCGAGAACAGCATCAGCCGCGTGACGGTGCATTTCCTCGACGCGATTCGGACGCGCTCGGCGGGCGCCAATCTGCTCGGGCAGGGGATCAATCTCCGGTTCGGGAGATCGGCCGCAATCGCAATCCCGATGTTGGGCGACGTGACGGCCGATTTCGTCCGCGAAGGCGAGCCGATTCCCGTCGTCATGCCGGGCTCGGCGCCGACGCCGAAACTGACGCCGAAGAAAATCGCCGTCATCGTCGTCGCGACTTTTGAACTTTTGAATTGCGACGGCGCGGAAGCCATGATCCGCGCCATGCTGGCCGACGCGCTCGGGCCGGCTCTCGACCGCAATCTGCTCGGGCTCCAGCCTGGAGACGATGAACGCCCGGCCGGATTGCTCAACGGGATTGCGCCGCTCGCCTCCAGCGGCGATCTCGCCGAGGACTTGGCGACGCTCATTTCCGCCGTAAGCGTCATCGACGGCGAGGTCGCGATCATCGCCGCCGTGGGTCAGGCTGCTCGCATCAACCTCATGCCGCGAGCCCTGCCCTACGTGGTCTTGTCGAGCGCGACGTTGCCGCCCGGCGTGATCGTCGCTCTGGCCTTGGCCGGATTGGTTTCGGCCAGCGACGGGCCGCCGCAAATCGAAGCGGCCAGGAACAGCGTGGTCCATATGGAGACGGACGCAGGCCCGATTGTCGGCCAGGACGGCGTCGCGCGCACGCCGGTCATGAGCCAGTTCCAAACCGATACGACCGCGATCCGGCTGCGCTGGCCTATTTCCTGGGCTCTGCGCTCGCCGAACGCGATTGCATGGATGACGCGATGAGCGACGATCAGCGCAACGGAAAGCATTCCGCCGAAGTCATGCTGAGCCACTTCCTCAACGTCGAGGCCGACGCCCTCGATCAGGCTGTGGCCGGGCTCGATCCGGACCGCGACGACATCATGGGCCGCCTTCAAGCGCAGCGGGCGCAGAGCGCCGAGCAGCCGACTCCTGGCGCTTCGCACTCAGTGCGAGGCGGCGAAACCGGGCTCACAACAATCGATTTGCGCGAATTTTGGTGGGACGAATTTTGCGCGATGTTGAGCGATCCAAATTGCCAGCTTATCGGCATGGTCGCCGAAGCGATGGACAAGAACAATATCCGCATCCGGTCGTTCATCGACAAAGAAAACGCCAAGCTCAAGCGCGAGATCAAGGCCCTCAAAGCGGCGCAGAAAAAGCAGGCCGCGCCGCTGGAAATCACCGCGTGGAAACTGGACGTGAAACGCTACGTGGCGACGCCGATGCTGTCGGACGGAAGGTTCGGCGCGCCGCTCAACATCAGAAAATTCCTGGCGCAGTATCACGAGGAAACGAGCCCGTGAGCGAACTGCGAAAGCTCTCGCCGCAGCAACGCGCCTACGCGCTCGGCTACATCAAGGGCCTGCGCAAATACCGGGCCGAAATGCGCGCGATGACGGCCGAGTTCGTGCGCGAGATCGAGACGCTGCGCGCCGAGTACAAGAGCTTGGTCGCCGAGGCCGACCGATTCAATCGTATCGAAAAGGCCCTCGCCGCCGAGCCCGAGGATTGCCTATGGCTGCATTGACGCTGCCGCGCCCGCTTCGCGCCCTCGACCGCGCCTTGAAAGCCGGCTTCCGGTTCGATCTCGGGCCGGACTCGCTCACCATCCAAATCCCGCTGGCCGTCCCTCCAGGGGATCGGCGAGCCCTCGCCGCCGACGTGGCCCTCGACGCTGGCGAGGTCGCCCGGTTGTTCGCCCTTCTCGACCGGAACTCGATGCATCGGGTGGCCGCCGAATGACGCTCAAGAGCTTCGTCCTCGTCGCGCCCTCCAAGCCTCAAGGTAGTGACGCTACCTTGAAGCGGATCGAGGCCGAAGCCGGCCGCCTGATCGCGCTGTGGCGGCGCACGTCGCCCGAGGCTCAGCGTCGGTTCCTCGAAATGATCGGGGCTCGTTCATCCGAGCTCGTCTGTGAATAGCGGATAGGAGATGGAGAGCTTGGCCTGGAGCGATGGCGGGGCCAGGGACCGGAGCGGCGTCTCACCCATGGACGCTCCGGGGCAGGGCTGATCGGCGCGGTTTGTGCGGTCGCGAGCATGCGACCTGAACCTCCGTGCCGCGCCGGTCGGCTCGCCGATCAAAGTCGGCCGCCTTGCTTTGATCCCGCATTCGGCGCGCCTCTGAGGGCCAGAGAGCCCGTCCAGAAACGGCCTCGGGCTTTTCGGCCAGGGCGCGGCGGGCTTCCTGGGCCGCCAGACGGGCTCGAGCCGCGCATCGCCAACGGCCGGCCCTGAGGCTCCGCTGCCAATGCGTCGAGCCGACCGACCGCGTCGTTATCGTCGCTGGATCGTACGACAGAAGGCAGGTTATCTCGATAACTAGCTGATATTGCTGATATGTTTCAAGTTAACAGGGTGAGGGGTGAGCGCGTACCTCACCCCCTCGGAAAGGGGGTCAGGGATGAGTTGTACCTCACCCCCAAGAGGGGGGCCCTACGCTCGGGACCATCGCTCTCTGGCGAACCGAACGGTCATTGTCACAATCCGTATAAAATTTAATCTGCTTGGACTCTGTATGTTCACTCGACGTTCAAGGGCGTTTATCTATTGTCTGGAGAGTGTCAGCGCGACGGGACTCGAACCCGTAATCCCGGACAGGAGGCGGTTTTGCAGACCGCTGCGGTTACCAGTTTCGCCACGCGCTGATAGGTGGAGGTGGGGGGAGTCGAACCCCAGAGAGGACCCGTTCTAATGAGCCTCTGGCCCGGCCTTTAACCACCCCCGTAAAGTTGGCGGCCCGAGCGTTGCTGCGCTCGGGCCGCTACTTTGAGAATCGTTTCCCCTCGAATCGGATTCAGGCATGAGGAGCGGGCGGTGTCGAGCGCGTTTCTCGGCTATCCCCCGCGTTTGCAGACCTATTGACCAGATCTGGTCTAATCTTACCAAGATTTCATGTGCGGGTAATCTGCCGTTAGACTTGCAGACATAAGCAAGTCTTTATGCGAGCCCCGGAATTGGGGTAGCCCCCGCTTGTTGCGCCATCAGAGAACTTCGCCCCGTTGCCAGATTTCGGATTTCGCCGGGGCGCCTCGGGGGCTCGCCGAGCGAGTCGCCGATCATTCCGGGGCCGGGGGTACCCTCCGAATTTCAGAAATTGCCATGTATTCGAGCGTCCCTGTGGGCTCGCGCTGAGACCAACATCACGTATTTCCGAACCAAATTTTGGCTGCGCAGAAATTTTGCGCAAAAATTGCCGCGCATAAAGTCACTTAAAGTCGCGTTGATCGAGCGCGTCCGAGTTTCTACTAAGCAGAAGTTTAGGCGTCCGGCGATAACCTCGGGCTCAATTGCATCGTTCGCCGGGATACTCGGCGCGGTACTTCGCGCCGCACTTTGGCGAGCAGAATAACTGGTCGCTTTTCTTGATTTCATAGCGTTTGCCGCACCATGCGCAGGGCTGCTCGCGGCCATAGACGGGCTTTTTGGGCTTACGACGTACGGTTTCCGGGCTCACGACGCACCCTTTTAGACCTTACGACCGCCCCTCTGTAAGCCTACGAGCGCGCCGCCTCCCGCAGCATGGCGCCGATGGCCTCACCGATCTCGTCCTGGCCGTGCGTGTCAGCGTCGGCGAGCCATCCGAGCCGGACGAGCAGGCCGACCGTGTCGGCGTCGTAAGGGACCGTCGCGCACGCGATCCCGAGTCGCCTCCGCTCGCGAAAGCGGGCTTGCCGGGTCTGTCGAAAGGCGCGCTGGCGAGGCCGCTCAAGCATCATCGACGCTGCCTCGTATTATTCGGACACGGACAAACACGGACAAATGTCCGGATAACACGGTGTCCATGTGTGGACAGACGGACATTTCCGGGGGTATAGCCCCGGAATGTCCGATGTCCCCATCGGATGTCTGTGATTGTCCGTGTCCGTCATCTCGAAAACCATAAGAAGGTTGTCATTTGTCCGTGGTAGTTGATCTCCCGAATATTGACGCCGTACTTGCGTGAATCCATGAGTGCTCGCCTCCACGCCTTGCCCTTGCTCTCCGGCGTGTCGCCCGGATAGCTCGCCAGGAACTCCTCTCGGACCTTGTGCTCGCTGACGCACATCACGTCGCCCTCGCCCTCGATTGGGGTAATCCGCACGCCGCTTTTGCCCATTGCCTCGCTGACCGCGTCGCGGAAGTAGCGGAACGAATTGGGCGCGCTTCGCCTCGGCGCCTCGCTCGGGGCGACCGGGGCTTCGTTCCATTGGATGACCAAGGTCGAGGCTCGGTTGCCCTCCGCGTCGGGAGGAAACTCGACGGTGCGGGTCGAGAAGCCGATCTCCTGGCCGGACTTGCCGCCCCGCACCTTGCGGAACGCCACCCTTGGATTGGTGACGCGGCGCGCCGAGCCGCCTTCGAAGGTGGCGGCGATGGCCAGGACCGCATCGACGCCGTCCTCTTTCGCGCTCGAATTGCGCATGCCCTTGCCTTCGTCCTTGCCCATGTGGTCGATGACCAGAATGAACAAGTCGCCGGCCTTGGCCGCTCGATTGAGCGCGTCCATCACTCTCGCCGTCTCGCTTGTGTTGTCGGCGTTGGTGAATCCAGCCGCCGAAGTCATGGCGTCGATGATAACCAGCGCGACCGGCAGGCCGAACCGCTCGCGCATCTCGGCGACGCCGTCCTCGATGTCGCCGATCAGCTTGTCGCAGGCGTCGGGCTCGGCGAGACGCGGACATTCGCCCGCCCATGCGAACGGCAGGCGCGCCGCGTCGAACGCTTGCGCGTCGGCGGCGAAGGCGATGTCCTGGCCAACGCCGTCGAGGCGCAGCGGGAACTCGTTCGCCCCTTCCGCCGCGATGAACAGGACCGCGCCTTGCCTCGCCACCTGACGCCCGGCGAACGTGGTCTTGGTCATGGTCGCGCGGGCCAAATCGACGGCGACAAAGGTCTTGAAGGTTCCCCATTGGCCGCCGAGCAGGCCGACGCCGACCTTGGGCAGCGTATCGACGATGAGCCAGTCCGGGCGCGGCGGCTCGTCAACGTCGCCGTGGAAACGCCAGATCGAGCCGCGCGGCTGGCCGGGCTGCGCGCCCTCAGGGAAGCCCTCTCTCTCGGTGAAGCCGGGATGGCGATCATTCATCGCACGGCCTCCCGAAGCGCGAGATCGGCGAAGTCCTTGCCGAGTTCGTCGGGCGTCAGCCTGACCACGTAGCGGCCGGCCTCATGCCATCGCTTCGCGCACTGCGCTGCCGCCGCCTGTCCCCATCCGCGCGGCTCCTTCGGATCGGGCTCGTCGGCGTCCACAAGGATCGTGAGCGCATCGACGCCCGCCAGGACCGGGAAGTCGGCCAAGTTGCCCCGGTTGCCCGCCGCCCACGCCGGTTGCAGAAGCGTGCCCTTGTGCTCGATGTTGAGGGCCGCCGCCGCCGCCGTTATCGGCCCTTCGCCGATCACAAGGCCGGCCGTCACGTCCTCGTCCGGCCAAAGCCGGATGACGCAGCCCTTGTGCGGCCCGAGGCTCATCGGCTTCACGCCGTCGATGGGCGGACGGCGCCATAAGCCCCGAAGCTCGCCGGTCAGCGCGTCGGAGTAGCGGGCGACGATGCAGCCGGTCTTGTTCCTCTCGCCCCACGGGCAATCGCGAAGCCAGCGGAAGCCCCCATGGTCGGGGATGAGTCGAACATCGACCTTGCGCTTGATGAGATACCGGTCGCCGGTCGTGTCGGGGAGCGGGACCGTTCGGCGCCAGTGCTTCTCGACATAGGCGAGCGTTTCCTCGACAGTGTGCTCGGGCTTCTCGCGCCGCTGGCCGGGTGAGTCGCTCGGCTTGGACGTGCCGACGCGCCGCCTGATCGCGGCCAAGATGTCGAGCGGGTCGCAGCCCGTGTGACATTTGACGACGAGCCCTTTGTCGCCGTCGCTGATCGAGAGCGACGGACGCTTGTCGTCATGGCAAGGGCAGCAAACGACGTAATAATCGCGACGAGGGAGGTTCTTGCCGGTCAGGGCCTCGGCGATGCTGCGGGCGTCCATTCATGCCTCGCTTGCCCTTTCGGGCCGGTTCGGCATAAACTGGCACTGCTTTTGGTCGCCAATTTACGCCGGTTAAAACAACAAACGCCGCCCTTGCCGGGGCGGCGTTTCGTTTAGGCGGTGTCGTGGCCCATCGGGGATGATCCCATGTCGGCGACGCGTTCTCGCCGCCTATCGGTCACCATCCTCAGAGAATAGTCAAGTGGACTCCAAGTTGTCGTCAAGATGACGAGGACCGCGAGCGTGCGGCAATATTTGCCGTTTACTTGGCGAGGCGGTCGCGGAACGCGGAAAATCTTTCTGCACCAGAAGGCCGTAAAACATGGTCGGCGCGGCGCTGGCGTCGCCCGCGATCGAGCGTTTTGTCAGTTGGGCAAATTCAGCTAAGCTCTTGAAACGAAACACTGGCTTTTCTCCTGAGTTGGGAAAAAAGCCCTGTCAAATCAGCGAATGTAAGCTGACTCTTAATCAGCGGGTCCAAGGTTCGAGCCCTTGTACGCCCACCATCGAAATCAAGCGCTCTGACTGCCGGCCGGAAAATGCTCAAGGCCTGCGACAGGCGATCGGACCTCGAAGCGAAGGCCTTCAGGCCGCTTTGGCCGCAGGGGCGCGAGTGAGCAGGCGGCAGAGACGCGCGAGGGTTTCGCGCTGTTCGCGTCGGGGCACGACCAGATCGATCATTCCGTGGTCGCGCAGGTACTCGGCGCGTTGAAATCCCTCCGGCAGGCGCTCGCGGATCGTCTGCTCGATCACGCGCGCGCCGGCGAAGCCGATCACGGCGCCGGGCTCGGCGATGTGCACGTCGCCGAGCATGGCGTAGGACGCCGTGACCCCGCCGGTGGTCGGGTTGGTCAGGATCACGATGTAGGGGAGATTCGCGGCGCGGAGGCGACGCACGGCGACGGTGGTGCGGACCATTTGCGCGAGCGCGAACATGCCCTCCTGCATGCGCGCGCCGCCTGACGTCGTGAAGATGAGGAATGGCGTCGCTCGCTCGATCGCCGTCAAGACGCCGGCCACGATCGCCTCTCCAGCCGCGAGCCCGAGCGTTCCGCCCTGAAACGCAAAGTCCTGGACCGCGACGGTGACATCCTGGCCCTCGAGCTTCCCGAACGCCACCGTCACCGCATCCATGGCGCCCGTCTTCGTGCGATTTTCCTGCAAGCGAACCGAGTAGCGTTTGATGTCGCGGAATTTCAACGGATCGGACGGCGTTTCGGGGATCGCGAATTCCTCGTAAGCCCCGTCGTCGAGCAGCGAGGCGAGGCGGGCCTTGGGGCTGATCGGCATGTGATAGCCCGAGCCGGGGACGACCATGAGATTGGCTTCCAGATCCTTGTGGAAGACCAGTTCGCCGCTTTCCGGGCACTTGACCCAAAGATTCTCCGGCGTGTCGCGGCGCAGCAGCGAACGAATCTTGGGCGGGACAACGTTCGAGATCCAATTCATGGCGCTCACTTGTCTCCGGTTGGGTCGATCGCCGACGAACGCCTATTTCGCGGCGGCTCGCACGCCTTGCGTGAGTTTGCCGACCAATTCAGTGACGGCGCCGACGGTCGAGGGGGTCGCCGCGCCGCCGTCGAGCGACAACCTGATCGCCTCGACAAGGGACGAGCCGACCACCACCCCGTCGGCGGTTTCCGCGATCGCCCGCGCGCTCTCGGCGTTCTTGACGCCGAAGCCGACCGCGACAGGCAGATCGGTGCGGCGCTTGAGCCGCGCGACCGCTTCGGCCACCTGCTTGACGTCGGGCGCTGCGGCGCCGGTGACCCCGGTGATCGATACGAAATAGACAAAGCCGCCGGCGTTGGTGAGAATCCCCGGCAGACGGTGTTCGCTTGTGGTCGGCGCGACCAGGCGAACGAAGGCGAGGCCCGCGCGGCGCGCGGGCAGGCAAATCTCGTCGTCTTCCTCGGGCGGGCAATCGACGACGATGAGCCCGTCGACGCCGGCGGCTTTCGCGTCTTTCAGGAAAGTCTCGACGCCATGGATGTAGATGGGGTTGTAATAGCCCATCAGGATGAGCGGCGTGTCCGGATCGGCGGCGCGGAACTTTTTCGCCATGCCGAGGGTCGCCGGCAGCGTCTGATTGGCTTCGAGCGCCCGGCGCCCGGCGCCTTGAATCGCCGGACCATCCGCGATCGGATCGCTGAAGGGCATGCCGAGTTCGACAATATCCGCGCCGGCCGCCGGCAACGCGGCCAGGATCGCCGCCGACGTCTCGGCGTCCGGGTCGCCGGCCATGATGAAAGTCAACAGCGCCGCGCGATTTTCGGCGGCGAGGCGCTCAAAGCGCAAATCCAGGCGTGCGGTCATTGAGCCGCTCGTTATCACGGCGGCAGACATTGCGGAAGCCGCGGCCAACGTCGCGGAGGGCGGCCGTAGGGGCCCGACGGGGGCTGCCGCGCTTCCCGCGCACAAAGTTACGCGCGCCAATGATTTCATGGGAATTACCCGTTCTTTTGCGCAACATTGCCGCTTTTTGTAGCGGCTGAATTAACGGTGACACC
>Ga0335075_10007771_pt1 | contig 16469 bp, 16 predicted proteins | sample Lox_Sample_24_FD_206723 | JGI IMG/M metagenome (GOLD analysis project Ga0335075, IMG submission 206723) | Soil microbial communities from Loxahatchee National Wildlife Refuge, Florida, United States - Lox_Sample_2.4 | ecosystem: Environmental > Terrestrial > Soil > Wetlands | place: USA... | reverse complement strand
CGCTGACCGACTTCATGTAGATCATCTTGTCTACGCCGACGACCTGCGCCTCGATCGGCTGCGCGACGGCGCTTTCAACGACGGCGGCGGAGGCGCCGGGATAGCTGGCGGTGACGGTCACCTGGGGCGGCACGATATCGGGGAATTGCGCAACCGGAATACGCAGCATCGCCAGGGCGCCGGCGATGGTGATCACGATGGCAATGACGATTGCCAGCCGCGGCCGGTCGATAAAGACGGAGGAGATCATCGGCCACTCGCGCCTTGCAGCGAGGCCGGCGAAGCGGTGAGAGACGGGCTGGCCGGCCCGGGCGAGACCACCTGGCCCGGATGCACGCGCTGGACGCCATCCAGGATCACGCGCTCGCCCGGCTGCAGGCCACCGACCACCGCGGCGAGCGTCGGGGTGGACTGGCCAAGCTGCACCGGCGTCTGCTGCACCTTGTTCTGCGCATCGACGGTGAAGACGTAGTCGCCGCTCTGGTCGGCGAGCACCGCGGCGCGCGGTACGGTCAGAACCTGCACGGGCTGCACGCCCTCGAGCAGGACGGTGACGAATTCTCCGTCCACCAGTTCGCGGACGGGCGCGTTGCCGATTTTGCTCTCGCGCAGCGGGGGGTTGGGGATGGTGCCGCGCAGGATGATAGTGTCCGTGCTCTGGGAAACGGTGTTATCGATGAAGTTCAGCTTGCCGGTCTGGCCGTAGATGCGGCCATCGGGCAGGCGAATCCTGATCTGCACCGCGCCGCTGAAGCCGCCCTGCGCAGCGTAGTGCTGACGCAGCTCCAGCGCGGTGCGCAATGCGATCGGAAAAACGACATACATCGGGTCCTGGCTGACGATCGTTGTCAGCGTGCCGGAGCCGGGGGAAACCACGTTGCCGATCGTCACCGCCGTGCGGCCGATCTTGCCGCTGATGGGTGCGCGGATTTCCGTATAGCCGAGGTTTATCCTGGACGTTTCCACCTGCGCTTCCGCATTCTGCACCAGGGCGGCGTCCGCGAGCATGGTGGCGCGGGAGTCATCGACGGTGGATTGCTGGCCGGCGGGCGTGCGCAGCAAGGCCATGGCGCGGTTATACGCGATGGTGGCGTTGGTCAGGTTGGCCTGCAATTGCTGCACCGTGGCCTGCTTGGCCGCGAGGTCCGCCTGGAACGGCGGTTGCTCCAGCACATAGAGCAAGTCGCCCTTGTTGACTTCGGCGCCCTCGGTGAAGAGCCGTTGCTCCAGAAAGGCGGTGACGCGGGCCACCAGGGCGACGCGGTCGGTCGCCTGGATGCGGCCGACGAATTCCGATGTTTCGGTGATAGGCCGCATTTCCGCGCGCACGACGCCGACCGCGGGCGGGCCACCCGGGAACTGTGCACGAGCCTGGGTCACGCTGAACCCAATCACGGCAGCAAGCAGACAGCCCAGCCGGCGCACGCGCATTCCGTAAAACCCTTTCCCCGTAGCGCCCCGCCGGCGCGGCGGCGGCTCGTTCCGGCCGCTCATACGATGGGAATAGGGACTAAGCCGCGGATCGGTCAACCGGATCAGGCGCTTGCGTCGCGGCGTGGCCCATGCCTAAGCTAATGTCAAGAATGATGAACCATCAGGGGGGTTCAAAGATGCTGGGGTGGAAGGTTGCCCGCTGCTTGGGCGGGATGCTGGTTTTTGCGGCGCTGCTGGCTACCGGTTCGGCGGCGTGGGCGCAGCAGGAGACGATCAAGATCGGCGTGATCTACGACCTGACCGGACCGTTCGCCGGCGGCGGGTCGGAGCTGCATTACGACGGCGCCAAGATCATGATCGACTGGTTCAATGCGCATGGCGGCATTGACGGCTACAAGGTCGATGCCGTCTATGCTGACGCGCAGAGCAAGCCGGATGTGGCGATCAACGAAGCGGTCCGCCTGATCGAGCAGGAGAAGGTGGACATGCTGCTGGGGTTCTACTCCTCGGCGGAGTGCGTGCCGGCGGCGGCGCGTATCGAGGAATTCAAGAAGTTCATGTGGATCACCACCTGCATCGCCTCGCCGGTGCTGGCTGATCGTCACCTGAAATACGTGTTCCGGCCGCAGCCTTACGGCACGCAATGGGGGTTGGCGTCCACCGCGATGCTGGCGGCGTACTCGAAGCCGCAGCTCGGCAAGGACCCGAAGGATCTGCGCGTCGCCATCATCCATGAGGATGGCCCGTACGGCACCGACGTTGCCAAGGGCAACGAAATGGGTGCGAAGCAGGCCGGCATGCAGGTGGTGGTGGATGAGGGCTATTCCGTGACCTCGCCGGACCTGTCGTCGCTGGTGACGAAGCTGAAGCGCGCCCATCCCGACGTGATCCTGCACACCGGCTACAACCCGGACATCAGTCTGTTCTTGCGCCAGGCTCGGGAGTTGGGGCTGCACTTCGATGCGCTGGTCGGGCATGGCGCGGGCTATACCGACTACAACAAGATCAAGTCTTCTGTCGGGAACGATGCGAACTACTTCTTCGATGTCGACCCGATCTCGATCTGGGAGACCAATCCCAAGTCGCTGCAGCCGGCGCTGCCGCCGATCATCCAGATGGTTGGCGACGCTTATATGAAGCTGAAGCCGGATACGGTGATCAAATCGCCGCACCTGGGGATGGCGGCGTCCAACACCTATGTCTTCCTTTACGACGTGCTGCCGCGTGCCATCACCAAATATGGCGGCATCACCGCCGATGACCTGCGCCAGGCGGCGATGGACACCGATATCCCGGACGGCGGGACCATGCTGGGGTTCGGCGTGAAGTTCGAAGGCCCGACCGACGTGATGTCCGGCCAGAACACGCGCGCCTATCCGGTGGTGATCCAGTACATCGACAACAAGAGCTACGTGGTATGGCCGAAGTCGCAGCAGCAGCGCGAGCCGGTGCTGAAGCTGCCGGCTTCCTCGCCCTACGCCGCGCAGTGATCTAACGCCGATGCTGGAAGTCGCCGGGCTGAGCAAGCGGTTCGGCGGCTTCACGGCCGTGTCGGACGTTTCGTTTCGGGTGGAGCAGGGGGAGATTCTGGGCCTGATCGGTCCGAACGGGTCGGGCAAGAGCACGATCTTCAATATGCTGTCGGGGACGTTGGCGCCGACAGCGGGCTCGATCCGGTTTCTGGGCCGCGAGATCGGCGGCGCGCCGCCACATCGCATCATCAATGCCGGGGTGGGGCGGACATTCCAGATTCCGCGTCCGTTCCGTCGGCTGTCGTTGTTCGACAACGTGGCGCTGGCGGGATTCTACGGCCAGGGCCGGCACTCGCGGGCGCGGGCGTTCGAGGCCGCAGAGCATGCGTTGCGACTGGTGGGCCTGCCGCTGGATCGCGACGCGACGGTGGATGGGCTGGGCGCGGCGGGACTGAAGAAGTTGGAACTGGCGAAGGCGCTGGCGACCGGGCCGAAGCTGCTGCTGGCGGACGAGAGCCTGGGGGGGCTGGACGAAGGAGAGATGGAGCAGGCGGCGGAGATGCTGCGGCGGATTCGGGGAGAGCTGGGGATTACCATTATCTGGGTCGAGCACATCATGGGCGTGCTGATGCGCGTGGTGGACCGCGTGATGGTGCTGGACCACGGGGTAAAGATTGCGGAGGGATTGCCGGCGGGTGTGGCGGGCGATCCTCGGGTGGTGGAAGTGTATCTGGGGACAGACGCGACGGCGGTGCAGGCGCTGGCGGGTGCGCGATGAGTAGAACGCGCCTGGGAATGATGAATCCTCGCCCACGAAGTGGGAGAGGTCGAGGCGCGATAGCGCTGAGGCTGATCGGGAGGGCACGTGGAATGCATGGTGCCCTCCCGATCACCCTCACCCTCGATGCTACGCGTCTCGACCTCTCCCGCGCGAAGCGCGGGAGAGGTTAAGGAAGATGCTGTCCCTCACCTCCATTGACGCCGGCTACGGCAGCTTCCAGGCCCTGTTCGGCGTTTCCCTCCAGGTCAATGCCGGCGAAGCGGTCGGCGTGATCGGCCCTAACGGCGCCGGCAAGACCACGCTGATGCGGGTGATCTCTGGCCTGATCCGGCCGCGCAACGGTGGCATCGCCATGGAAGGCACCGACCTCGCCGCCACGCCCGCCCACCGCATCCTCTCGCTCGGCATCGCGCACGTGCCGGAGAACCGGCGGCTATTCGCGCGCATGACCGTGGAGGAAAATCTCCGGATGGGCGCGTTCATTCCGTCGGCGCGAGCGAAATTTTCTGAACGCCTGGCCTTCGTCTACGACCTGTTCCCGCGTCTGTCTGAGCGCCGGCGCCAGCCAGCCGGCACCATGTCCGGGGGCGAGCAACAGATGTGCGCCATCGGCCGCGCGCTGATGTCCGAACCGCGGCTGTTGCTGCTCGACGAACCATCGGCGGGGCTCGCGCCGGTGATCGTGCAGCAGGTGTTCGCGCTGGTGGGGCGCATCCGCGCCAGCGGCCTGACCGTGCTGATCGTGGAGCAAAACGTGCACCAGGTGCTGCGCGTGGTGGACCGAGCGTATCTGCTGGAGGCCGGCACCATCCGCGCCAGCGGCTCCGCCGCGGAATTGCTGTCGAGCGAAACCATCCGCGCCTCCTACCTGGGAGTTTGACCGCGCATGTTCGGCATTTTCGACATTTACCTGCTGGAGGCATTGATCAACGGCATCCTGCTGGGCGGCGTGCTGGCGCTGCTGGCACTGGGCCTGAATTTGATCTTCGGCGTCATCGACGTGGTGTGGATCTGCTACGTCGAGCTTGTCATGATGGGCATGTACGGCATGTATTATCTGTTCTCGGTGTACCACGTGCCGTTCCTGATCGACGCGGTGATCTGTATCGCCGGTGTCGGCGTATTGGGCGTGCTGTTGCATGTGCTGGTGATCCAGCCGGTGCTTTCCACCGCCCCCATCAATCAGTTGCTTGCCACTGGCGGCGTGTTGTTCTTCCTGCAAAGCGCCGCCACGGTCATGTTCGGCATCGACTTCCGCAACCTGGGCATCCGCCTGCCGGTGCTGGAGGTCAGCGGCATGTATATCAGCTACGCCCGCCTTCTCGCCTTCGGCTTCGCATTGGCCGGCATGGTGGCTGTCTATCTGTTCTTGGCGCGTACTTATATGGGCACCGCAATTCGCGCGATTGCGCAGGACCGGCACATCATGCCGCTGATGGGCGTGGACAGCCGGCGAGTCTACATCATCACGTCGGGCGTCGGCGGCATGCTGGCTGGACTCGCCGCCTGCCTGCTGGTGCTGCAATACGACGTGCATCCCTTCATTGGCCTGACCTTCGGCCCGATTACCTTCATGATCTGCGTCCTGGGCGGCCTGGGCAACATGATCGGCGGCTTCGTTGCGTCCTTCGTGTTCGCCGAAATCATCGAAGTCAGCGGCCTCTATATGGACCTTGAATGGGGTTACGTGTTCGCGTTCGTGTTCTTCGTGGTGATGATGTTCGCCCGCCCGCGCGGGCTGCTGGCGCGGCGCGCATGACCGCGCACGTTCGTACCTGGTTGCCCTGGGCGCTTGCCGGTGTCGCGCTGGTGGCATTGCCGTTCGTGTATCAGGAGCCGTACCCGCTCCACATCATGGTGATCATCCTGATCTGGGCGTTCGTCTACACGTCGTGGTCGGTGATGGGGCGCTTCGGACTGGTGTCGCTCGGCCATGGCGGGTTCTTCGGCATCGGTGCCTACGTCACCGCGCTGCTGTGGAACTATCAGCACCTGACGCCCTGGATCGGCATCCCGCTGGCGATGCTGGCTTCCGTGATCGTCGCCCTGGCGATCGCCTATCCGTGCTCGCGGTTCCGCATCACCGGCCATTATTTTGCACTTGTGACGCTGGCGCTGAGCGCGATCGTGCTGCAAGTCATCACGGCAACGCGCGATACCACCGGCGGCTCGCTGGGCTTTACGCCGACGCGATTCCACGGCGGCAGCTCGATCTACGCGTTGCAGTTCACTGGCAAGCAGACCTGGTACCTGATCGCGTTGGGGATTTGGGCAACGGGTTTGCTGATCCGCTGGCGCGTCGACCGCAGCATGCTGCGCTACGCACTGGAGGCAATCGCCGAGGATGAAGATGCGGCCGGCGCCGCGGGCGTGCACGTGACGGTGGAGAAGCTGAAGGTCACTATGTTGAGCGCGGCCATGACGGCGTTTGCCGGCGCGATCTACTGCCAGTACCAGATGTTCATTTCTCCCGACACGGTCAGTGGCGTCGCAGTGTCGTTGCAGATGGTGTTCGCGGTCGTGGTGGGCGGAATTTACGTGTTGCTGGGTCCGACATTCGGCGCGATCGTTACGATTACGTTGGCCGAGGCGCTGCGCATCTGGTTCGGCACCGGTGCGTTGGGGTGGGACAATCTGGTGTATGGCGCGCTGCTGGTGGCGTTCATCATCTTCCTGCCGCAGGGGCTGGTGGGATCGGCGCAGGCACGTTGGGCGGCGGTGCGGGGCGGCGGTGAAGGGCGGCTCTGGCGAGGCGTGAATCCTATCCCAAAACGCCGCTGATAACCGCGATGAATTGCTCCGCCGTCTCGATCGCCGCAGCGGCGTCTTCGGGCGTAATGTCGGTTGCAGGCACGGACGCGTAATCAGCGCGCACTTTCAAATCAAATCCCTGTGCCAGGAACCTGACCAGGTCGCGCGGAATCTGCGGCTCATCCTTGGCAAGCCGCGCAAATGTGGCGCGAAGACCGCTATGGGTTTTCGTCCCTCGCCCCGTGCAATGCTACACGTAAGCCTCTGCAGCGTGGAACGCCGCGAGATATGCCTGTTGAGCAGCGACATCAGGGATCTGCAATCCACTGATCGCCTTCGCATGCGACAGGTGACGGTGGGCAGTTTGCAGGAACCGCGACACCTCGGGTGTCACAGGTCGAGTCCTTCCCGACGTATTTCGCCCATGAGAATCGTTCGGTCGGCATAGGATCCGGCTGGGAACGGCAAGGTCGAAATGACAGCGCCGGTGTCCATCAGGATATCCGTCGTGATAGCGCTCAGCGGCCCGAGTTCCAACCACGGCCGGGTAAAATCATGCAGAAAAACCGCCACATCATAGTCCGAATCCTCCCGTGCGTCTCCCCGGGCGCGAGAGCCGAACAACACGACGCGTTCCACCCTGTCGCCGTACAGCGCGTCCAGCGCCGCACGGAATCGGACAAGAACTGGGTCGGCCGTCACGCCTGGATGGACCGTAGTGCTCATGCTCCGACAATAGCATACTTGGGCTCTGCTTGCGAACGGCCCGGCCCATGATACGCTTGCGACAACGCCACCGGAGCAACGTCCATGAAATTCGGCATCTTCTACGAACTGCAATTGCCTCGCCCTTGGGGCGCGGACGACGAGCGGCAGCTTTACCAGAATGCGCTCACCCAGGTGGAGTTGGCCGACCGGCTCGGCTACAATTATGCATGGGAAGTGGAGCATCATTTCCTGGAAGAATACTCGCATTCCCCGCAGCCCGAGGTGTTCCTCGCCGCCGCAAGCCAGCGCACGAAGAACATCCGTCTCGGCCACGGCATCATCCAGCTCACCACCAATCACCCCGCGCGGGTCGCGGAGAAGGTCGCGTGCCTGGACCTGGTCAGCAACGGCCGCGTCGAGTTCGGCATGGGCGAGGGCGCCAGCATTACCGAACTCGGCCCCTTCAACCGCGCGATGGAAGACAAGCAGGCGGTATGGGAGGATGCGGTGCGCTGCATCCTGCCGATGTTCACCCACGAAGGCTGGCAGTACGACGGTCCCTATTTCAAGTTCCCCCTGCGCAACGTGCTTCCCAAGCCGGTGCAGAAGCCGCATCCGCCGCTATGGGTGGCCTGTTCTCAGCTCGAAACGATCGAACTGGCTGGACGCTGCGGCATCGGCGCGCTGGGCTTCCAGTTCCTCAGCGCCGAGATGGCGCATGCCTGGGTGCACGCTTACTACAACGCGTTCGTCAAGCGACAGCAGAAGCTGACCGACTACCAAAGCAACTGCAACATCGCGATGGTCAGCTACTTCATGTGTGCCGAAACAGATGAGGAGGCGCGTCGCCGTGCGGAGGGCGTGACGTTCTTCCAGTTCGCGCTCGCCTATTACAGCGGCGCGCGCAATCGCGAGCGCGCCGCGCCCGGCACGGTGAATCTTTGGGAAGAGTACCTGAAGTGGAAGCGCGAGAACCCGGAACGGGCGGAGCGTGCCCTGCGTGGCGGGCTGATCGGCTCGCCCGAGACGATCCGCCGCAAGCTGCACAGATTCGCGGAATCCCGCGTGGACAGCATCATCCTGCTGAACCAGGCCGGCCGCAACAAGCACGAGCATATCTGCGAAAGCCTCGAATTGTTCGCGCGCGAGGTCATGCCGGAATTTCATGCCATGGAGCCGGCGCACCAGGCATGGAAGGAGAAAATCCTGAACCGTGAAATCGAACTCGAAGAGATCGATACGACGCCTTACAAAGAACGCATCGGCGTCGGCAAGGGTGTGACAATCGATCGCCTGGTCGCCGCCGAATAGCGCGAGTCTGCCAAGGAATCTTCCATGCCTGGCCTGCAACCGGTCGATCGGCTCGAAATCCAGGTGCTGGTGGATAACGTGACGGACACGTTGTCCTCCACGCCGCCATTCGTGACGCGCGAAGCTCCCCTGTTGCAGCGCCAGGGCATGCGGATCATGTCGGGCGCGGCGATGTGCTGTGCCAACCACGGACTGTCGCTGGTGATCACGGCGCATACCGCTTCTGGCCCGCGCACGGTCTTGTTTGATGGCGGCCCTGTGGATTACGCGGTCGAGCGCAACGGTGTCCGCCTGGGGATCGATTTCGGTGCCATCGGCGCGGTTATGCTGTCGCACGGCCACTGGGATCATGCCGGCGGCCTGCCACGCGCCATCGGCCTGATCGTGCAAGCGAATGGCGGTCGTGCGGTCCCGCTGCATCTGCATCCCGGCATGTTCCGCCCGCGCGGCCAGCGCCAGCCGGATGGCGGCGTGCTGCCGATGGATCCGATCCCGACGCCGGCGCAATGGGCAATGCTCGGCGCGGAACCCGTCGTTACCAATGCGGCGCAGATTTGCCTCGACGGCGCTTGCTTTATCAGCGGCGAAATCCCGCGGATCACGGCCTACGAAACGGGGTTGGTGAACCAGGTGTGCCAGCCAACCGACGGCGCGCACTGGGTGCCCGATCCGCTGGTCACAGACGAACGCTTTCTTGCCGTGCATGTGCGCAACAAGGGGTTGGTCGTGTTCAGCGCATGCTCGCATGCCGGCATTGTCAACGTACTGCATCATGCGCGCGACACCTTTCCGGATGTGAAGCTGCACGCGGTGATGGGCGGCTTTCATTTGTCCGGTCCCACCGAGGCAATCATTCCGGAAACGGTGCGCGACCTGGGCACGTTCGGCCTGGACCTGATCCTGCCGGCCCATTGCACCGGCTGGCGCGCGCTGAATGCGCTGGAACGCGCCTATGGCGAGACGGTGGTGGTGCCCTCGGCGGTGGGCAAGCGCTTCACCCTGTGACGCCGGCCGCCCCTGGCGGTTCGTGCGCGCCGGAGTCAAACTGGCATTGCCGCCGCAACGCAGGAGGGACGCGCCATGCCCAGCAAGGTGATCATCAGTTGTGCCATCACCGGCTCGATCCACACGCCCAGCATGTCCGAGTACCTGCCGGTCACGCCGGAGCAGATTGCGCGTGGCGCGATTGAGGCGGCGGAGGCGGGCGCGGCGATCCTCCATCTGCACGCGCGCGATCCGGAGACCGGCGCGCCGACGCCAGACCCCAACGTGTTCATGCGCTTCCTGCCGGTGATCAAGCAGAATGTCGATGCCGTGGTGAACATCACCACCGGTGGCGGGCTGACGATGACACTGGACGAGCGGCTTGCCGCGCCACTGGCGGCAAAGCCGGAGATGTGCAGCCTGAACATGGGCAGCATGAACTTCAACATTTCCCCCGCGGGCGGCCGGGTGAAGAACTGGAAATTCGACTGGGAGAAGCCGTATCTCGACGCCACCGATAATTTCATCTTCCGCAATACGTTCCGCGACGTGGCGGGGATCGTCGAACGTCTGGGCAAGGCGCATGGCACGCGGTTCGAATACGAATGCTACGATACCGGCCATCTCTATAATCTGGCCTATTGCCTGGACCAGAAGATTGTCGAACCGCCGTTGTTCGTGCAGACCATCTTCGGCATCCTGGGCGGCATTGGCGCCGATCCGCGCAACCTGATGTTCATGAAGGAAACCGCGGACCGTTTGTTCGGCAACGATTACCACTGGTCCGTGCTGGCGGCTGGGCGTCACCAGATGGCGTTCACCACGATGGCCGGTATCCTGGGCGGCAATGTGCGCGTGGGGCTGGAGGACAGCCTGTATATCGGCCGCGGCCAGTTGGCGAAATCGAATGCCGAGCAGGTGGCGAAGATCCGCCGCATCCTGGAGGAGTTGAGCCTGGAGATCGCCACGCCAACGGAAGCGCGCGCGATGCTGAAGCTGAAAGGCGGCGACCGGGTGGGGTTCTGAGACCAGTGCGACGATGCTTGCATTCCTTGGCTGTCTCCTACACTTTGCCGCCGTTACGCTCGAACAGGAGCAATGAATCATGGTGAACCTGCAGGATATCCGCTACGTGCGCGTCGGCACGGCCGATCTTGATAGCGCCATCCGCTTTGCTACCGATATCGTCGGCCTGCAGCTTGTGGCACGCGAGGGCAAGGCGGCGTATTTCCGCAGCGACAAGGTGGCCGTGCGGGGCGATACGCGCGACCACACCATGGTCTATATCGAGGGCGATCCCGCGGACCAGGCCATCGGCTTCGATCTGCGCAACCCGGATGACCTGGATGCCGTCGGCGCCGAACTGGAAAGCGCCGGCCATCCGGTGCATTTCGGCACCAAGGAGGAGTGCGAGCAACGCCGGGTCAAGGCGTTCATCGCCAGCCACGATCCCTCCGGCAACCGCATCGAGTTCGTCATCCGCCCGTATCACAGCGGCCCGCGCTTTTTCCCCGGCCGCGATGCCGGCGTGACGCATTTCAGCCATATCGGCCTGTACACCACGGATGCACCGCGCGACGAGAAGTTCTGGACGCGGCTGTGCAATGCCCGCGTTTCCGACTGGATCGGCGACGCCGCGCTGCTGCGGATCGCGACGGCGCATCACTCGCTGGCATTGTTCCCCGCGCCGCGCCCGGGCATCCAGCACATCAACCACCAGGTCGAAGATGTCGATGACGTCATGAAGTCCTGGTATTTCCTGCGCGAAAAGGGGGTCAAAATCCTGCTCGGCCCCGGACGGCATCCCCTGTCTACCGCGGTGATGCTGTATTTCCGTGGTCCGGACGGAATGACCTTCGAATATTCCTGCGGCGTGAAGCACATTCTGCCGGAGCAGGAGGCGACGTACCGGCCGCGGCAGTTCCCGTTCGAGCGTTATGCGGTGTGCATGTGGGGCTCGACGCCCGATCCGGAGGTCTCGGCGTTTCCGCAAGGCCAGGCCGCGGCGAAGCCGACGCCGCTGCGGGCGGTGATGTACTGATCCCATCGTCAGGGCGGGCCATGTCTCCGGGCTTTGACCCGGCATATGGCCCGCTCCTGGAGGGATGACGCGTCACGCAGCGACATGCGAAGTTTGCTTGCATTTTCGCCATTGCTTCGCTAACCGCCTGCCATGCAGGCCCTCTTGCTCCGCATCGCCACGCAGCTTCCGCCACCGGCCCGCGATCTTGCCACCGAGGCGCGCGTCCAGCTCCTCGTGCAGTTCCTCATGTTCGGCACGGTCGGCACCTTCGGCTTTGCGGTCGACACCTCCATAGTTTACGCCCTGCGCGGCCAGCTCGGCCTGTACGGCGCAGGATTTGCGTCCTACTGCGTCGCCGCGACGTTCACCTGGCTCTGCAACCGCCTGTGGACGTTCCGCGGCCGGGGCGAGGGACCGGCGCACCGCCAATGGGCCCGCTTCCTCGGCGTCAACCTGTTCGGCTTCGCCCTGAACCGAGGCGCCTACGTGCTGATGATCGCCTTCGTGCCGATCTGCACGCAGCAGCCGATTTTCGCCACCGCCGCCGGTGCGATCGCGGGCATGTTTATGAACTTCGGACTCTCGCGCGCAATCGTATTCCGCTGATTCACGATCGTATGCGGCCCAGGATACGTACGATTACTGATAAACCCGTCGTTTCGCGGGATGTTCCGAGAACATAGACATACACTAGCATTTTTCGAAATCCTGTTAACTTTCAGGTCATTTCTCGCCGGCACACCAGTCCCGACAGCCGCCGAATCGGCGGCCCGGCGCGAGGAAGAAGACCGTGTCCCATATCGATCCGCGCGAAGCGATTCTGGAGCAATCGCCGCTCGCAACCGCTGCCGTGGCGTGGCCCCGTCTACCGTATCGCCTGCCACCCGCCCGCCACGCCGCTGCGTTTGCACCATCCGTGTCCGGCTGGTCTGGCGCCGCCAAGCGCGGTTTCGACATCGCCTTCGCTGTTCTGGCCCTCATCATCCACATTCCACTGTTCGTTGCCGCTGCGGTCGCGATCAAGCTCGACAGCGCGGGTCCAATCTTGTTCCGCCAGCGCCGCATCGGCCTGGACGGCAGATCGTTTGAGCTTCTGAAGTTCCGTACCATGCAGGATCGGCCGTCCGACCAAGGGCTGCTGTGCCAGACATCCCCGCATGATCCGCGAGTCACCCGAATCGGCGCGCTGCTGCGCCGCACGTCGATCGATGAGCTGCCGCAGCTCTGGAACGTGTTGCGCGGAGACATGTCCCTGGTTGGACCACGCCCGCACGCGCCCGGGACCTGCGCTGGCAACACGCCGTTCGAGCAAGTCAGCAAGCACTATGCGCTCCGTCACCGCGTGCGTCCGGGGATGACCGGACTGGCACAAGTGCGCGGCTGGCGCGGCCAGACCGATACGCGGGAAAAACTGCTGCGCCGGCTCGACAGCGATCTGGAATACATCGCCACGTGGTCGCTCGGGACGGATTTCCTGATCCTGTTGCGCACCGTCGCAACGCTGTGGCGCAACGCGTACTGAGGAAAGACGAAAGCCGTGTCCGATACCATCGCCCTTCTGACCGCCGCGGCCCGATTGCCGCGAGCACTGCCGCGCTGGGATTTCGAACAACCCGCCGCGCTCAATCCTCGAATCGCCGTGCTGATCCCCTGCTGCAACGAGGAAGCCACGATCGGCAAGGTCGTCGCCGATTTCCAGGCCAGCCTGCCGCGCGCACAGATCTACGTCTACGACAACAATTCCCGCGATCATACCGTGTTCGCCGCGCGCGCCGCCGGTGCCGTGGTGCGCAAGGAGGCGTTGCAGGGCAAGGGCCACGTCGTGCGCCGCATGTTCGCTGACGTGGATGCCGACCTTTACGTGCTCGTCGATGGCGACGACACCTACGATGCAACCGTTGCCCCCGCCATGCTGAAGCTGCTGGCGGAGGAACAACTCGATATGGTGACGGCGGCGCGCATCACCTCGCAGCACGGTGCCTATCGCCGCGGCCATCGATTGGGCAACCGCGTGCTCAGCGCCATGGTGCATGGCGTGTTTGGCGGCCGTATCAGCGACGTGCTGTCCGGCTACCGCGCCTTTTCGCGCCGCTTCGTCAAATCATTTCCAGCCCTCGCCGGCGGTTTCGAAACCGAGACGGAATTCACGGTCCATGCGCTGGAACTGGAGATGCCGGTCGCCGAAATCCCCGCGAGCTACCGCGAGCGCCCCGCCGGCTCCAAATCCAAGCTGCGCACCTGGTCCGACGGGCTGCGCATTCTGCGCACGATCCTGGTCCTGGTCAAAGAAGGCCGTCCGCTGCTGTTCTTTGCCATCACTGGAACGACGCTATTGCTCGTTGCCCTGGCGATCGGCGGACCGGTGGTGATGGACTTCCTGCGTTCTGGCCAGGTGCCGAAGCTTCCCAGCGCCGTGCTGTCCACGGGCCTGGTATTGCTGTCATCGCTCACGCTGGTCTGTGGCTTGGTCCTCGATTCCGTCGAGCGCGGCCGCAAGGAAATGAAGCGCCTCGCCTATCTTGCGATCCCCGTCCCGCCGCCGGCCGATGTTTGAATTGATCGCGGGTGCCGCGGATGCACCGGCCGGCCCGTACGACGCCGATGTCGTCATCCTGGCACTGGACCGCGCCGAGGAGACCGTTGCCGCCATCCGTTCGGCATTGCAACAAGCCGGTGTGACGCGGCATGTGTTCGTGGTGGACCAGGGGTCGCGGCCGGAGACTCTGGCGCGGCTCGCAGAAGAGGTAGCGGGACGGCCTGACGCGACCCTCGTCTCGCTGGGGCAGAATTATGGGGTGGCGGGCGGGCGCAACCGTGGCTCGGCCCTTGGGCATGGGCGTGTGATCGTCGGGCTGGACAACGACGCGGAATTCGCCACGCCCGACACGCTGGCCCACCTGGTCGCGGCGGTCGAAGCGGAGCCGGACATCGGCGCCGTCGGCTGCCGCATCGTCGCGTTCGCGACCGGCGCCGACGATCTTTCCTCGTGGGGTTATCCGCGCCGCCTGCTGCGGCACGCGGGCGAAAGCTTCGAGGCAGCTACGTTTGTCGGCGCCGGTCACGCCATCCGACGCCATGCCTGGGACGCTGCCGGCGGCTATGACGAGGCGCTGTTTTTTTGCTGGGAGGAACTGGATTTCTGCCGGCGTGCCGCCGCGCAGGGGTGGCGTGTGCGCTATCGCGGCGACATCGTGATCCGCCACAAGGTCAGCGCCGAGCAACGCGTCGCGTGGTCCGGCAACCGCTGGTTCTGGTTCGTCCGCAACCGGGTGTATGTCGGCCGCAAGCACGGCGCGAGCTGGTTGTCGCTGCTGCCGCGCTGTGCGGTGTATCTGCTGCGCGCCACCCGAGACGGCGCGCTGCGGCAGGCGGTGCGGGGAATGGCGGCCGCCGTCGTGACCTCGCCCGCGCAGCGGGGGCGAGGCGGGACGCACGTCGAAGCGCCGCGACGCGCCGGGTGACGGCGGTCGGGCGGGTACGGAACGTTACGTGCCTCCCGATCACCCTCACCCTCGATGCTTCGCATCTCGACCTCTCCCACTTCGTGGGCGAGGTTATGTGCATGGCGCATCCCGAGACCTGGCTGAGGGTTCTTCCCGAAGGTCTGTACTGCGAGCCCGGCGGGTTCTTCATCGATCCGGTCCGCGCCGTGGACCGGGCCGTGGTCACGCATGCCCATTCGGATCATGCGCGCCCCGGCAACCGCGCCGTTCTCGCCACGGCCGACACGCTGGCGCTGATGCGGGCTCGGCTCGGCGACGACCGTGCCGGCGAGACACAGCAGCCGCTCGGTTTCGGAGAACCGCTGCACATCGGCGGCGTCGATCTCTGCCTTCGACCGGCCGGCCATGTGCTGGGCAGCGCCCAGGTGGTGATGACCTATGGCGGCAGCCGTGTCGTCGTCAGCGGCGACTACAAGCGAACGCCCGATCCCACCTGCGCTGGCTTCGAACCCGTTTCATGTGACGTGTTCGTCACCGAGGCGACGTTCGCATTGCCGGTCTTCGTGCATCCTCCGCCGGAGGCTGAAATCCGCCGCCTGCTGGACAGCGTCGCGTTGTTCCCCGACCGCACCCATGTGGTCGGCTGCTATGCGCTGGGGAAATGCCAGCGGCTGATCGCGCTGCTGCGGCGAGCGGGGTGGGACCGGCCGATCTGGCTGCACGGCGCGCTGGCGTCGATGTGCGCGGTGTACGAGGCGCGGGGCGTGGCCTTGGGCGAGCTCCGCCCGGCCACCACGGCGGACAAAGGCGCGCTTGCGGGTGCGATCGTGCTGGCACCGCCCGGCGCACTGGCAGACCGTTGGGCGCGGCGGTTGGCCGATCCCGTGGCCGCCATGGCCTCCGGCTGGATGCGGGTGCGCCAGCGCGCCCGTTCGCGCGGCGTGGAACTGCCGCTGGTGATCTCCGACCACGCCGACTGGAATGAGCTGAACGCTACGCTGGACGAAGTCGGCGCGCCGGAGGTGTGGGTGACCCACGGACGCGAGGAGGCGCTGATCCACGCCGCCGCGCAGCGGGGGATACGAGGCCGCGCATTGCGGCTGCTTGGCTACGAAGAGGACGATGACGCGCTGGAGACAGATACTGGTCGCGATTAGGTACGCCCGTCCTGTCATCGCCGGGCGGGTAGGGCCCGTCCCGGCCATCTGCGCACGGATGATTGGGGGCACGGGTGATCGGGCGGTACGGAGATCCGGGCGGATCCGGGCAGCGCAGACCCAGCGGCGGCACGGACCATCTGGGCGGCACGGACATCCGGCCATGTCGCGCGAACCGCGCCTGATCGGCGGAGGGAAATAGGGGTAGGGAGCGCCGGTTGTCCCGACACCCCCTCCCTCCGAACCGGACTGGCAGATCTCCCGCATCCGGCTCTCCCGTCGGTGGTCTCACCCACAAGGGGACTGGCGGACCGTCTCATAGGCTCTCTGCAAGCTGAACAGCCCATGCTCGGCAAAGAAGCGATTGGGCCAGCGTGTCTGATCCGCACCGCGAGTATCGGCGAT
>Ga0335075_10007770_pt1 | contig 16471 bp, 11 predicted proteins | sample Lox_Sample_24_FD_206723 | JGI IMG/M metagenome (GOLD analysis project Ga0335075, IMG submission 206723) | Soil microbial communities from Loxahatchee National Wildlife Refuge, Florida, United States - Lox_Sample_2.4 | ecosystem: Environmental > Terrestrial > Soil > Wetlands | place: USA... | reverse complement strand
ACAGACCATCGCCGAAGATGATGGAAGCGTCGGTATGATCGGGCGTCGGAAAGTTCGGGGTGGTACGCGTGTAGCTGAGCGAGGACTCCGAAGTGAATGTTGCCGAGGGTGTACGAGTCCAGGTGAGCACGGCGTTTCGCTGATGATCGATGTATTTAATTCCGAATGCCGGGTCGATGGCGGTCTGATCGGGGTTGGTGGTGGGGCCGGCCAGGTTGTCCCACGTGAAGCGCGCGAAAACGCGATCTTCGGTCGAGATCCGATGGTCGATTCTGGCCGAGAACTGGTCTGCGTCCGTATCGACTTTCGATGACGTCGCGTATGTGCGCGCGCCGAAGGCTCCCGTGGGATCGTTCGGCAGCGGGTAGCGCTTCAAAATGGCGGCAACAATTGGGTTCACCGGCACGATCAGCGTGTCTCCCGGATAGGCCGTCGTGTCGATACCGGCGCGCTCCGCGGCGGTGGGCACGGCGAGCACCTGCGTGGTCCCCAACACCTGCCGGAAGCCCTGATATTGAACGAAGAACTCGGTCTTCGAGTCGGCCTTATGGCCGGGAAACCACAGGGGGCCACCCAGCGTCAGGCCGAATTCGTTGCGCCGGAACGGTGGGATTCGTTCCGGATTCACGTCCGAACGAGCATCGAAAAAATTGCGGGCATCCAGCGCGGAATTGCGCAGAAACTCGAAAGCCGAGCCGTGTATGGCATTCGTTCCGGAGCGTGTGACGATATTCGTGAAGCCGGCGGCGCCGCGTCCGATGTCGGCCGGCATCCAGCCCGACGAAGACTGAATCTCCTGCACCGCGTCGACGTTGAAATTGGAGAGCGTCGCGCCACCCAATTCGGGATCGCTGGTATCGGCGCCATCCATTGCGAACACGGCCTCGACGCCGCGCTGACCGTTCACCGCAAACTGCTGCGTGAAGTTGGTGGTCCCATTCGTGTCGGTCATGGTTCCGGCGGCCAGCAGCAGAAGCTGGCTGAAATCGCGCTTGTTGAGGGGAATCGCCGTCACCGAGTTGCTCGACAATGTCTCGCCCCCGCTGCCTTCCGTCGCGGCTTCGGTTTCCAGCAGGACGGAGCCGTCTTCGCGTAGCGTAATTTTCGACAAACCGCTCACCGGAACCGCCAGCGCTCGATCCAGTCGATAGGCTCGATTCCCGAAAACGATGGAGAGACGATAGGAGCCACGCGGCAGGGACCCAAAATGGAACCCGCCGTTTTCGGTCGCCGCGGCCGAGTAGGCGTTGCCGCCTGACTCGAGCTTTAACCTGGCATGAGCTGCCGCGCGCCCGTCGGCGGCGCGAACGGAGCCGGTCCATTCTGTTGTGGTCGAATCCTGACCGAAGGATGCGACTGCGCAAAAAACGAGGCACAGCGCCGCGAGGATAGTTTTCCGCACTGCTTACATCGTATAGCAGGGTTTTTGGGCGAGGCCGACCAGGGGGTCTGCCACCTGGAGAACGGACATTTTGCCTTCGGCCTGTACTACTAGAAGTGAAATTCTTCTTGGCCTGCGACGATGTCAGTGGGGCAGACCTCCTGGTCTGCAGCCGACCTCCAGTTCGGGTTCGCGTGCCGTTACGGCATGCCCGAACAGCCGGACCTGGAGGTCCGGCGCAGACGTGGACGTCTGCCCCACAAAGCAGCGGAGCCGCAACCACGCTGGGTGGGAGGTTTGTAGGGCAGACGCCCTCGTCTGCGCGCGACCCCCTGGTCGCGCTCTTGAGGCCGACCAGATTGCGGCCCGAAGCCGACCGGGGGGTCGGCTGCAGACCAGGGGGGCCGCCCTACAAAAATCGTCGCGGACTGAGAAGAAGTGCGGCTGTAGTAGTACAGCGCTGGTGCAACGTCCGAGAAAAACGGATAATCAACAGGAGAGTTTCGAGTGCATCGAATCATTGTGACGCTGCTGTTGGCCGGGCTGCTGTTCGGACAGGACAGCGGCGGCGATCCGGCCGCAGTCGCAAAGCAGTTGATGGACAAGCGCGACTACGACGGCGCGATACAGGCGTGGCGGGCGGCGCTGGCGCAGGCGGCGGCGTCCGGGGAACGCAAAGCGGAAGCGCAGGCATGGCTGATGACAGGCCGATGCCTGACGCGAAAACAGCAACTGGCTCAGGCCGTGGACGCGTTCAACTCCGCAGCCAAAGTGGCCGCGGCCGCCGGCGACAATGGGACGCTAGGAGACGCGCTGAACGAAGAGATGAAGGCCGAATACGGCTTGGGCCGCTTCAAGGATGCCGAAGCGCATGGCCGCAGAGCTGGCGAGGCGTTCGCCGCGGCCGGCGACCAGAGGATGGTCGTCGGTACGGAGATCAATGTCGCGGTGATCCTCGGCGAAAAGGGGGACCTGGAACAGAAGGGCAGGCTGTTGCGGCAGGCAATTCGTGAAGCGGAAGCAGGCGGATACGACAACTTCCTGGCGAACGGCCTGAATAACCTGGGCGTGTTGTATTGCGAGCAGGGCGACTACGGCCGAGGCGTCCAGTATCTGGATCGCGCCACCGAGCTGGCGTCGCGCATTACGCCCGACGACCACGCCCGCCTGGCGATGTTCCGAACGAATCTCGGAGAGATTTACGTATATCTCGGGCAAACCGGGCGGGCGCTTGCCGAGCATGCCAAGGCCGCTACAGAGGCGCGCGCGGCGGGCGACGAAGCGATCCTGATGGGTATCAGGACCAATCGAGCGAACGCCTACTCACAAAGCGGCGACTACGCACGGGCTCTGGCGGAGGTTCAGCCGGCGATCGAGTATTTCGACCACAGCGACCAGCGACGGGATGCCTTTTTCTCGTACAACGATCAGCTCGTCTGGATGGTGCGAGCGGGGCGATATCAGGATGCCGTGGCGCGCGGTGAAAAGCTGCTTCCGGAGGCGCGACGGCTAGGGCCTCTGGTCCTGTACCGGCTGCTGGACCCGCTGGGGGACGCCTATGCGGGGCTGCAACGGTTCAGCGAGGCCCGCAAATCCTATCTCGATGCCATTGCGGCCATCGAATCGGTGAAGCTTTCGGGAAGCGAGGACGAGAAGGAAAGTTTCTTCCACGAGAAATGCGGGCCGTACCTGGGGATGGTGCGGCTGTTGGTTCGCGACGGCAAGCCGTTCGAGGCGCTGCAGTACTCCGAACGCGCCAAGGCGCGGTTGCTGCTGGACGTGCTGCGCGGCGCGCGTACGGAGATCAACCGCGCGATGACGGAAGAGGAAAAGCAGCGTGAGCGCGATTTGACGAACCGGATTGTTCGTCTGGATGCCAGATTGGCGGCCGATGGCGTGCACGCGCAGCCGGAAACGTTGGCCGAGAGAGACCGGCTGAAATCGGAAATGGATGCAATGTCGGCGGAGTTGTACCGGGAACATCCGGAGTTGCGTGTTCAGCGCGGCGAGTTTCGGCCGTTGGCGGAGGCGGAGTTGGCGAAACTTCTGGGCAGCCCCCAAACGGCGGTGGTGGAGTTTGCCGTTGTCGACCGCGCCGCCTACGTATTCACCGTCACGCTAAACCAGAGGGGTGCGCCGCAGATCGAAGCGCATACGCTCAAAATGCAGGGACTGGAAGAGGAGGTAACCAGGTTCCGGAGGCAACTGGCGAATCGCGACCTTGATTATCGGGAGTCGGCGAAGGCCTTGTACGCGCGTCTGCTGGGGCCGGTGGCGGCGTCGTTGCGAAACAAGACGCGAGTGGTGGTCGTGCCGGATGGTCCGCTCTGGGAACTGCCGTTTCAGGCGCTGATAACGCCCGCGGGGAAGCATTTGATGGAAGATGCGACGGTGTCCTACGTCTCTTCGCTGGGAGCGGCGCGAGAGATGCGGGCCCTGCCGCGGAACCCGGTGGACGCCTCGCGTACACTGCTGGCTATAGGAGCGCCGGCAAAATCGGCGGCATCGCTGCCGGTGCTGCGCGAGGCCAGCATGGAATTGCGGCAGGTGGAGCAGATCTACGGCGCCAAAGCATCTCAGATTCTGATGGGGGAGGAAGCCGTTAAGGAGCGCTGGAAAACGGAAGCTCCCAGTTACCGCATTCTGCACGTGGCCACGCATGGCGTGATGGACAGCAACAATCCGCTCTCTTCGTACCTGGACTTGAACCGAACTGGCGGCGAGCCGGAAGACGGCGTGCTATCGGCGCGCGAGATTCTGAAGATGAGCCTGCGGGCCGATCTCGCGGTGCTGTCGGCTTGCGAGATGGCGCGCGGCAGGTACCGGTTTGGCGAGGGCATGATCGGGATGAGCTGGGCTTTTCTGATTGCCGGCACTCCGACCACCGTGGTCAGCCAATGGAAAGTGGATTCGGCCAGCACGACGCAATTGATGTTGGGGTTCCACAGGAACCTGAGGTCGCACGCAAACTTCTCGGGCAAAGCGGATGCTCTGCGTACCTCCGCGCTCGCGCTACTGCAGGACCCGCAGTACAAACATCCTTTCTATTGGGCGGGGTTCGTGGTGGTGGGAGATGGATTTTAGAGTCGCTTACTCCTGGCGCAGCGCATCAATTGGATCGACCCTAGTGGCGCGCAACGCGGGGATGAGGCTTGCGGCCAGAGCGACAACGATCAGGAACAGCGCTGCTCCCGCGATGCTGATCGGGTCGGCCGGGCCGACGCGGTACAGCAGCGGTGCGAGTTGTGGCGCCGCGGCCAGCGATATGGCGAGCCCCACGACAATCCCCGATAGGGCCAGCAACAAGCCTAGTTTCATGACCATCCCCAGAACGCCTTCAGGTTTAGCTCCCAGCGCCATGCGGATCCCAATTTCGCGCGTCCGCTGGCTCACCGAGTAAGCCATAACTCCGTAGAGACCCACGCCGGCGAGCAACATGGAAATAACTCCAAGCACTCCGAGAAACACCGAAGCGAGCCGCGGACCAAACCATGCAGCGGAGATGTAATCCGACAACGGCATTGCCGTGAGACCGGCCGAGTTCGGATCGATGGCCGACATCTCGCGGCGCAGTATGGGGATGAAGCCGCGGGCATCGCCGCCGGTGCGAGCGTAGAGGGCCACGCCGCTCTCGCCGCTGCCGTTGTGTACCTGGTCGAAGGACATGTAGAAGTATGGCTGCGGGGCTTCCGAGAGCTTGAGGGCCTTGCAGTCCTTGATCATTCCGACGATGGTGAACGGTTTGCCATAAATCTGCACGCGGCGTCCCACCGGATCGCGTCCCTCGAAAAATCGCCGCGCGAAGGATTCGTTCACGATCACGACGCGGGGCGCCTTCTGATTATCGTCCGGCATGAAATCGCGTCCGGAGAGAAGCGGGATACGGAGCAGGTCGAAGTAGCCGGGTGAGACCGAGGCGTGGTACACCGCGAGACTCTCGCCGGGCCGCGACGCATACCCTTCCACTTTGATGTCAGTCCACCTCCACCACCCGAAGCCCAGCGGGATGGAATCGGAATAAGCGGCGGCGGTGACGCCTGGCTCGGCGAGCAGACGCTGCCGAAGCGTCCGTGAGAACTGCTGCTCCTGTTCGGGAGTGTAGTTGTTGGTCACCAGAAAAAGACGGCATACGGTCACGTTGCGGGCGTCGAAACCCGCCGGCGTGTTTTGCAAAGCGCGCAGGCTCCGGAGGAACAAGCCGAGCGTCACGAGAGCCGCCAGCGCCAAGCCCACTTCGGCCACCACTAACAGTCCGGAGATGCGCCGCGAGTGCCCGCTCTGTGTTCCGCCCCTTCCTCCTTGTCTGACGGCATCGACTACGCTGCGCCGCGCCGATTGGAATGCAGGTGGGAGACCGGAAATCAGGGCCGACAGCAGGCAGACCAATCCGGCAAAAAGGAAGACGCGGGCACTCGGCTGGACGTCGAAGATCAGCGGCAATCCCGTGGGCGGCACAAAATAGCCGAGGACGTTTTGCAGCCATAGGGCAAGGGGCAGCCCAATCAGCGTGGCCGGAATCGCGAGAAGGAGGCTTTCGGCAATCAACTGGCGGCTCAAGCGGCCCGGGCCGGCTCCCAACGCGACGCGGATTCCGAACTCCGTCCGCCGGGCGGCGGCGCGCGCCAGCAGCAAATTGGCGACATTCGCGCACGCAATCAACAGCACGAGACCGCAGGCTGCGCCGAGGATGGCCATGGGCCACGCGAGAATGCCTGACGCCCCGGAAAGGGCCCTCCAGATCGGCACAATCCGGGCTCCGATACCGTCATTGGTTTTCGGAAAAGCGCGGGCAAGGCGCGCGGCGATGGCGGAAGCTTCGGCGTTTGCTTCCGACACGCTGACGCCGGGCTTCAGCCTGACGAGGGCCTTGAAATGGCGGGCGTCGCGATCGCGTTCGGAGGTCACCAGCGCCGGAGCCCAGCCGTCAAAACCGATGCCCGGCATGTCCCCGTGAAATTCCGGAGGCGCCACACCGATGATGGTGACGGGATACCGGTTGATGCGTACAGTGCGACCGAGAACCGTTGCCTCGCCGCGGAAATAGCTCTTCCACAGCCGATAGCTGATCACCGCCGTGAACGCTTTGGCTCTGTCGCCGTATTCGTCGCGAACAAAGGTGCGGCCCAGGACTGGCTTTACCCCGAGGACGTCGAAGTAGTTTCCGGAGACCAGTTCAAACCACGCGGAATAGGCCTTCTCTCCATCGCCGATGGCGGCGGGAGCCGTCTGGTGCAGCGCAAGGCCGGAGATGCTTCGCATACTGTCCCGGAAATCCCGGCAGTCGAGATAAGAAACGTTGTCGTCCTCGATGCCGCTGGCGCGCACGGACTCGAGCACCGCGAGTTGTCCATCGTCACTGGCGCCCCGAAACGGGTGCAGCACCATCCCGTCGATCCAGCCAAAGACGGTGGTCGTGGCGGCGATCCCGAGCGCTAAAGTAAGCACCGCAATCGCGGTCAGCGTCGGGGTGCGACGAAGAACACGCGCCGCATATAAGAGGTCTTCCAAAATGCTTCGCATGGTGATCCTAATGTCAAGGGCAATTTGGGTTCCGACGCCAGATGGTTGATTCCATTGAGAGCCGGCGCGAGACCGCTATATCTCGGCGCGAAATGGCGCAACAGGACCAGAACTACGGCTTTTTCGAATCGGCGTCGGGCGGCTTAGCAGCCCACAATTCGTAGGTCCGATCGCGGATGTTGCTGTTCGCTTCAAAACCGGCCACGTAGACGACCTGCACTGTCAGACCAGCCTTGGCCAGCAGGGCTGCAATCTGATTCGCTTCATTTGCGTTGGCGTTTTTGAAGTAACGCAGATCGTTTTTCGAGGGCCCGACGGTGATCGTTTCAAATCGCATCACGGAGAATCCCGCCCTGGGCAAGGTGGCTAAGGCAGTGGCGAACTCTTGCTTCTGGGTCGCGTTCCATACTTCGGGGTAGATGCGCGCTCGCACGGCCGTAACCGGGGTCGCGCTCAGATCTTCCGGAGTTTTTGCCTGCAGGGAGAGTACCGTTTGCGCTTGAAGCGTCTGCTGATTTGCCGCGAGAATTGCGTTCTGGCTTTCGACAATCGTCTGGACCACCGCTTGGGCGGCTGCGTGTTGAGCTTTGTCGGCCTTCTGCATTGCGGCACTCGCTTCATTCTGTAATAACAGCCCGCAGATTGCTAAACCCGCCAGAAAGACGATAACGAACATCGCGATTCCCACAACCTTTGGCGAGAGCAGAGTGCCCCAGAAATCCCGCTTCCTGCTGCGATCCAGAAATTCGCGCTCAACGCCTTGCTTGGGAATACGCCGGCTGCCTAAATCCGCCAGCAGCCGTTGTAGCCGTGCACCGGTGAACAGATAGGAATTCTCTCTTCCATTGCGATCCCATTCGACGGCCGCGGCGGTTAATGTTTCCGAAGCGCGGCGCGCGCGAGCCTCCGTGATCATCCAGCCTTCCACCCACCGTTTGTCGGCGGTTTGCCAGCGCTCCGCGCCCAAGCGCTTCCACTGGCGCGCCACCGCCTCGTGAACGATGTCGATCAACTCCGGCTGCGTTCCGGTCGATTGCCACAAAAAGCCCCCATCGCGGAAAGCTTCAATGATTTGTTTCAGAAGATCGGGATCCGCGCCGGTTTCAGAGGCGATTTGATCGAACGGCAGCGCACGCCGCAACGCCCGGCCGTCGGAAGTGCGCTCCGTAATGGCGCGGAAGAGCAACTCGGCTACCGCCTTCTGAGGATCCGAGAGGGCATTGTAAACCTTCTCAGCATGCTGATTCACGAACTCGCCCAAGCCGCCTTCGGCGGGGTATAAGTCCAGCCCGAGTGGCTCCCATTTCTTGCGGCATGGCCAGATTTCTTTGAGGGCGTGTTGCAGAATGGGCAACCCATCCTCTTCGTACGAGGCATCCTCGAGGAATCGATCCACCAACGCCACTGTGATGGCTGCGCCGGCTTTCTCGACAGGGCCTACGATGGCCTGCCGCATTTGATCGGGAGGCATGCGCGGCACCAGATATAGCCCTTCGTTGATGGCATCCGCCAGATCCGGGTACACGGCGCAATCGGCCAGATACTCGGAGCGCATGGTCAGGATGGTGTAGATGTTCGCCTCCGGATCGCCGGTGGAAAGCATAGCGTCCAGAAATGCGGCGACCTGTTTTGTGTCTCCGGTGCGGCGGCCGAATTTGAACAAGTCTTCGAACTGATCGACGAGAATGGCGATGCGGCCGCTGGAACCGTCCAGAGCTTTGGCGGGCCGTGTGAGCAGATCGGCTGGCTCGAAGCCTTTGCGGAGGTGAGGCGTGAGAAGGCGCGTCCAGTCGGAAAGCGGGTCGGCGGCGGGCAGCAGCTTGATGATCTTCCACGGTCCATCGTCGGCGAGATAACCGTCGCGAAGGGCAGCAAGAACGCCGGCGCGGATCAGCGAGGATTTGCCGCAACCGGAGGGTCCGACAACCGCAAGGAAGTGCAGCGAGACGAGGCGGCGCAACAGTTCATACGATTCTTTGTTGCGGCCGAAGAACAGCGGGCTGTCGTCAACATCGAACGGCCGGAGACCGATGAAGGGGTTGGCAATTTCGGTAGCCGGCTCCGGAACGGCCTTTTCGGCAATCATGTCGAATTCTCTTGCAGCGACTGAATGAAGGCGTCGGCGCCGCTAACGGCATCGATCGGGACCACGAAATCGCTGTGGAGCGGGAAATCGTCCGGGCTTGCCGTCGCGATTCCCAAGCGCTTGGGCCGGCCCTGCTGCGCGGCGGTTTCGAGCGATGTCATCGCCTGATCGACCGCCCAATTCGTATCGCTGCAATCGAAGAGCAGAATGAGGCCATCGGCAGTTTGAAGGTAACGGCGCTGGCGATCGGGAGGAGCATCGTTGGGCAGCAGCAGCGTGTCGCATTTGTGCGCCAGCTCTTTCGCCAATGTTTTCGCCTTCGGCGCCTCGGGCATGCCGTGCATGATTACCACATTAGGCTTGAGCCAGCGGCTTCGCCATGCGGCGGCCGGCTTTGCAGGCGTAGCGCCAGGCAGGGTGAGGGTGGAAACCTGCTCGCCGCTAAGGCCCTTCTTCACCTCGAGGAGAACGGCATGGATTTTCCGCGCCAGCTCGTTCAGTTTTTGCCAATAGGGCTGCGCGGGATCGCTCAACTCAGGCCGCGTGTATGGCAGACCCGGCGTGGCGCAGAATTCGACCGCCTGCACCTGGTTCAATGGATCGGGCCACGTGGATGCGGGAACGTCGGCCAACGCATCGTACGCGGCAACCACGACCCGGCTGTATTCGCGCACTTTGACCGGAAATTTCGATTTTAAAAAAGCGGAAAGCTCAACCGGGCAACAGTAGGTAGACTTCAGAAACGCGTTGGAAACGATGGCGAGAAAAACGGCGCTGCTCTCGAGGGCCGCACCGATGCCGCTATCGATGACTTTGCCGTCCAGACCGCCATCGTCGCGCCAAATCTCGGGCTTTTTCAAGATCTCGTGTAAGCCTAGCGACTGATTGTTCAGGTGGGCATAGCTGACGAAGACGTCGTACTGGAAGTCCTGGCAGAAGCCCATCGCGTAATCTTATCAAAACGACAATTTCCCCGATTTTCACGGCCGAAAAAAGATTGCGCATTTTCTGGCGGTGTCCGCGCTCTTGAGGATGAGCAGCGATGAGCGGCTCAAGTTCAAAACCCAAGGAGAATGACAATGTTTAAGAAATTCGCGCTTACGTTTTCTGCCGCAGCCCTGATGACGGTGTTCAGCACCGCTTTGATGGCCGACAATGTGAATGGTCCCCAGGTGAACCGCACGTCCGTACTGGCGTATTCGACGGATCGTTATACCCAAGTGTTTTTCCGGGGCGGCGAGACCGCTTACGTTGAGGCGGACGGCGACGGCTCGACGACGCTGCATATCGAGGTTTACGATCAGAACGGCGTTTTGATCAACTCGGTGTCAGGCTACAGCCCGTGGATCCGCTGGACGCCGAAGTGGACGGGCGCTTTCACGATTCGCGTTCACAACGAGGGTGGTCTTGCCAATTACTACGTTCTGCGCACGAATTAACGGGCGACATGAACTTGATGTGAAATGCTATGGCGGCTTCGCTTACGACTCGGAAGTACGCTTGACCGTGCCGGACAGCAAGGCCGCAATGGCGCTCAGAACAACGACAAGCAGCAGGCCGATGCGCAGCGACGATACCTGCGAAAGAAATCCAATGGCGGGCGGACCGGCCAGGAAACCCAGATATCCGAGGCCGCTTACCGTGGCGACGCCGGCGCCCTCGCTCACGCCTGAAACGCGTCCTGCCGCGGCGAACACGTTCGGGACGATGGACGAAAATCCCGCTCCAGCCGCAGCAAATCCGAGCAAAGCAACATAGGGCGATGACGCGCAAATAGCGAGTGCGACGCCTGAGGCGGCCAGCAACCCGCCGTATCGTATGACGGCCTCGCGGCCAATTCGCGAAGTGATGGCATCGCCTCGGAAACGAAACGCCGCCATCGTTACGGAAAACACCGCGTATCCCAAGGGCGCGAATCCATCGCTCGTTCGCAAGACTTGCCGCAGAAAAACGCCGGCCCAGTCTGCAATGGCGCCCTCTGAAAGAAACATGCAGAATCCGATCGCGCTGAGCGCGATGAGGGTGAACGGAATATGTCGCTTCGGTCGCGGGCTCGCCGCCGATCTGTCTGCGTGAGCATTCACCATGAATCGCGGGGCGGCAATCGCGATGCCGACGAACAGGATGGCGCCGCATGTCAGATGGACGAAGGGGGTGGCGCCTCGAGATGCGATGAAGCCGCCCGCGCTTGCACCCAGAATTCCGCCAAAGCTGAACATGGCATGGAATCGCGACATGGCCGGGAAGCCCAGCAGTTTTTCAGTAGCGACCGCCTGGGCATTCATCGCGACGTCGTTCGCGCCCGCCATGGCGCCGTAAAACAAGAGCGCGGCGAATAGTGTTGTGGCGTTCGTAGCGAGTCCGGGGAGCAGCAACGCGCTGCAAAATCCGATTCCGGTCCAAGCCACCATCGCGCGGCTTCCGAAGCGCATTACCAGTGCGCCGCAGATCGGAATCGCGACCATCGAGCCGATGGCGGTACCGAGCAGCGCCAGCCCGAGCGCGCCATCGCTGAGGGCCAGGTCCGCCTTGATAGATTGGATACGCGACACCCACGTGGAGGCGACCAGGCCGTGCACAATAAACGACGCCATCACGCCCCAGAAGGCGCGGCGTAGCTGAGGGTCGGCTGCCGAAGCGGAAACGCGCGGTGCGGGAAATGATTCAGCCGATGCCGCGGCGCTCACTGAATCGGGCCCCCTTCGCCGGCGACGGCGCAAAGTGCGATGGTATCGGTTCGTACCTTGTTCCATTCCTGGAGCGCGAAGCCGTGCGATTCGAAGAACAGCCGGATCTTGGCGCTATTCCACCGTAAGACGTCCTCCAGGACCGGAACAAGCACACTGAGCGCGTCGTCGCTCAACACGGTCCGCGTCGCAATGGGAGTTATGTAACGGTTTTCCGATACCGCAATCGTGAGTCCGTCTAGCCGGTTCACATGTAGCATCACATGAACGTCGGAGCTTCCGTCGCCGACATAAATCAGATTGTGCTGGCCGATGGATGCAGCGGCGCGCAGCTCATCCACTACGGCGACTTTACCGTAACCCGCCGGCAGACGGACGATCGATTCAATCTCGCCGGTCGCGTCATAGCGAAACCGCGTGCCGAAAATGTGGTCGGGATGAACGATGCCTTCGAGCGCCGATTGAATCACCTCTTCCGGCGCGGCGGAAACCACGTGAAACGAAAACTGATGTCCTTCGATGTCGTGAAGCAATTCGGATAGGAGTGCGATGTTGGCTTTCAAGCGCACGCGCTTGCCGACCTCGATCAGGTGTTCCTTGCGCACGCGCCGGAACTCGGGATCGTGCAGCAAAAGATATGCGAGCTCGCCGCCCTGTTGCACCAGGTGAATCTTCGAAAGACCGGCCACACGCTCGTTGAAATCGGTTATGTCGAGCATTTCGCTCAACACCTTGCCGGAATCGTTGAAGCTCAAAGTTTGGTCGAAGTCGCTGAATAAGAGATAACGCTTCGAGCTGTAATTGTTGGTTGTGATCATTTCTCCTCCGTGATCGATTGGCTGAAACCTGACCGGCGACTCGGCGGATAGATCCAACAGGGGCCGTGCCGCCCTCCGCAATTCAAAAGGCGTCCACAGCTGTAAGATGAGATTCCACTATAGCAAGTTGCCCGATAGGAAAGAAAGCTGCTATAACAGGTTTCGACTATGCCATCAGCGGATGCGTCCAAGCCTAAGTATCGAAAGATCTTCGATGCATTGAGCCGCGACATCATCGCGGGCCGTTATCGGCCGGGTCAACGCTTTCCCAGCGAAGCCGCGCTGGTGCAGCGCTTCCAGGCATCACGCATCACGGTGGCGCATGCGTTGCGTGAGTTGCAGCAGCGCGGAATGGTGGATCGCATCGCGGGTTCGGGCACGTACGTCCGGAATCCGTCCTCGCACGCGCAAGAAGGACTGCTTTTCGGGTTAGTGATTCCCGACCTTGGCGAGACTGAGATCTTTGAACCGATTTGCCAGGCGATAGCCGCCTCGCCCGATGCGAATGGCCACGCGCTGTTGTGGGCGCATGCGGGATCGGCCGCGACCGACAAAGAGCAACAAGCGCTGGAGTTGTGCCGGCAATCGATTGCGCGCGGCGTCGCGGGAGTGTTTTTCGCTCCACTCGAGATGACAGCGCAAAGCGCGGACGTTAATCGGCGCGTAATGAAACTGCTGAAGGAAGCGGGAATCGCGGTTGTGCTGCTCGACCGGCGGCCTGAGGAGACGATGCCTCGCGAGTTCTGCGATATGGTCGGAATCGACAATCACCACGCGGGATTTCTCGCTACGAATCATTTGTTGGGCCTGGGGGCTCGCCGCATTGGTTTCGTGGCGTACAAGCACCAGGCTCTGACTGTAAAGGCGAGGATCCGAGGTTACAAGGACGCACTGGCGGCGCATGACATGGAATCGGGGCAGCACATATTCCACCTGGCGCCGAAGCCGCGGGTAGATCTTCCCGCTGCCTTGTTGGAGTGCGACGCGCTGGTCTGCGCGAACGACCGAATTGCGGGCCAGACGATGCACGCACTGCTGGGGACAGGGAAGCGCATCCCGAGCGACGTGAGGATCGTGGGCATCGACGACGTGAATTATGCGTCACTGCTGCCGGTTCCGCTTACGACGGTGCATCAGCCGTGCCGCGAGATCGGCGAGACCGCGTTGCGGGTGATGCTAGAACGGCTGGATCGGCCGAAGATGCCCGCGCGGGATATTCTGCTGGACTGCTCATTAGTGGTACGCGAGTCGTGTGGGGCGGTCGAGGCGTAAATGCGCCATGTAGGCGGAAACGCCTGCTCCACACGTGGTACGGTTCATCTTATGGTTTTGTCCGACGTCGACATTAAGCGTTACATTGCCGAAGGCAAGATACGCATCGCTCCCGAATTGCCGCCGGAGCAGTTCGGAAGCTGCTCGGTCGACTTCCGTTTGGGCAACGAGTTCAACGTATTCGAGCATAGCCGTCATCCCTATATAGACCTGCGCGACCGGCGCGGGATTGAGGACCTGATGAAGCCCGTGACCGTCGCGGCGGGCGAGCCGTTTATTTTGCAGCCTCGCGAGTTCGTTCTTGCCATCACCGAGGAGCATCTCGAATTGGACGACGATGTTTTGGGCCGATTGGAAGGCCGCTCCAGCCTCGGCCGCATCGGCATCATTGTTCACGGCACCGCCGGTCTGTTCGATCCCGGATGGTCGGGCAAAGCGACGCTGGAACTGAGCAATCTCGGACGCATGCCGGTGGCCCTCTACCCCGGTATGCGCATATGTTCGTTCACCTTCGAACAGCTTTCGACGCCATCTTCCGTGCCTTACCGCAAGAAGGTCGGCAACAAATATGCCGGTCAGGAGCGGCCGCTTGCGAGTCGTCTCGCAGGCGAGTTCAAGGGGTGACTCAAGCCCCCACGCGAATCATCACGACGCCATGGCCCGGCACTTCGGCTGAGAACGACTGGTCGACGCGGCCATGATCTTCGTGCTTCCACAGGTCGCGTACGGAGTGCTTGCCGGACAGCTTCAGATCGCTCCAGTTGACCGAGATTTTCGCTGGCGATTCGCCGCGATTGAACAAGCCCACGGCCCAATTCCCGCCTGCAAGCGGCTTGGCCCAAACTTCGTGTTCGCCGTCCTGCGCCACGCGATAGCCCTCGTGTCCCGCCTTGTCCTGATCCACGGCGATTACTTCGCGATTACAAAGGAGGTCGCGCGTAGACGGTGACATGTTCCGCAGGTCGTTGCCCGCCAGCAGCGGAGCCGCAAGAATCGCCCACAGGCTCATGTGCGTGCGATACTCCGTCTCGCTCATGCCGCCGTTGCCGACCTCCAACATATCGGGATCGTTCCAGTGACCGGGTCGGGCGTATTTGGTGAGTGCGAGCTGTTTATCGAATCCGATGTCCGACATGCTTCGCCAGTTGTCGCTGATGTCGCCGGTGGTGCGCCACAGATTACCGCCCACCAGCGGTCCCCAGGTTTCCACGTGCTCCTGCCCGTATTGGCACAGGCTGAATACGATGGGCCGGCCTGAACGGCGTAGCGCATCGCCCATGCGCTGGTAAATGGCGCGTTCGTCGCCGGGCTTGAACATCTCCGAGGCGCTGCACCAGTCGTACTTCAGGTAATCGAAGCCCCACTTCGCCCAGGTTTTCGCGTCCTGATCTTCGTGGTTGTAGCTCCCTTCATAATTCGCGCAGGTGCGCGGACCGGGCGAGGAGTAGATGCCGATCTTCAGGCCTTTACTGTGCACGTAATCGGCGAGCGCCTTCATGTCGGGGAACTTTTCGTTCGTGCGGATTTCACCGTCCGCGCCGCGCGTGCCCTCCCAGGTGTCGTCGATGTTGATATACACGTAACCGGCATCCTTCATGCCGCTCGAAACCATGGCGTCCGCGATCTCGCGCACCGTCTTGTCGTCAATGTTGCGATGAAAGTGATTCCAACTATTCCATCCCATGGGAGGCGTGCGGGCCAAGCCATTGTCGGGCACGGTGTGCAACTCCGGCGGAGTCACTTTCGGCAGATTTGCGAACGGGCCGACTGGAGTTCCGTCAGAGGAGATCTTTTTCGCGGTCGCCTCTCGAGGCGTGCCGTTTCGTCCCATTGCGGGCATCGTGATCGCGAGCGCATCGCCCTGCATTTTGGCTTTGTATTCGAGCCGGCGCTCCTGATCGCCGTTATGGGTGACGACTACCCAGGTTGCTTCCCCATTGTCGACGCGGCCTTCGGCGATGTTCTGCATACGATACCCGTTCAGGATCGCGCCGGTCAGCTCGTTGCCGTGTTGCGTCAGGAAAAACGTCGTCTCGCGTTTTTCACCCTGAGGAGTGGTGGTCTCCGCCAGCCAGCGGCCGGTGAACGAGGTTTGCGCCATGAGCAGAATCGCTGTCGTGGCGATTGCAGGCGCGGCAAGCCACAATTTCGATTTCAAATGCAGGCCCATGGCGAGATGTTAGCTCACGCCGACTATGGCGTTTGGCGGCGTTTAAAATGATCGTATGGCCAAGCGCAAACAGGAATCGCCGATGCAGGAACTAATCGAGGTGAAATGCCCGTGCTGCGAAGCCAGGCTTTGGATCGACCCGGAGTTAAAGGCTGTCATTCGCCACGAGGAGCACAAGCGCCCGCCCTCCATCCAGGACATGGCGGAGGCGGTGCAAAAGCTGAAGACGGAGGAGTCGAAGCGCGGCGAAGTGTTTGCCAAATCGGTGGAGCAGCACAAGTCGCATCAGGACGTGCTGTCGCGGAAGTTCGACGAGCTATTCAAGCAGGCCAAGAAGAACCCCGAGGCTCCGCCGCCGAAACGGCCGTTCGATTTCGATTGAGGCGGGTCCCGAACACGCGTACATGCTTAGATGACGTCTAGCGGGAATGAAGGGGCACTCGTTCGCGTTCTCCGATTCGCGGCTTTATTCGCGGTCCCGGCGGGGGCTGCGGGCTCTTTCACGATGATGTTCGATGCGGGCCGTAGTAACCAGTC
>Ga0335075_10007768_pt1 | contig 16471 bp, 9 predicted proteins | sample Lox_Sample_24_FD_206723 | JGI IMG/M metagenome (GOLD analysis project Ga0335075, IMG submission 206723) | Soil microbial communities from Loxahatchee National Wildlife Refuge, Florida, United States - Lox_Sample_2.4 | ecosystem: Environmental > Terrestrial > Soil > Wetlands | place: USA: Florida... | reverse complement strand
GCCATCCAGCAATGAAACCATCAAGTTCCTTTCAAGCCAAGCTGGCAGCCGCGGAGGCGGAGAGGAAATTCGAGTCTACTCGAATGAAGACGCCACAACAGATTGACCCAACAATGCTGATCACTGATCCTACGGACCCCAAGTCAACAATATTGTACTCAAGCCTAGCCGGTATCTTTCCCGTCGGCTTGGCTGGTTCCCGGCAGATTGTCTATATTCGTCGTCTGTCATCAAACAATCCTTGGAAGCACGAGGGTCTACCTCCGATCGTGCCTGTGCTATTGGAGTACGCACCTTATGACCCTATATATGCCAATACAGGTGTAACGCCTTCTATGAATCGTTTTGAGAAACTCTTTGCTGGTCTTCAAATGGGCCAGGGGGCTACCGGCAGGCCGGAATCTGGAGTTCTTAACCTCATTGGATACTTCGAGGAGCCATTACAGTCTCACTTTGGCCTTCTTTACGAGCTCCCAAATCGCTTTAGCCCAGATGTCGGTGGAACAGGAACTACCGCCATGCCCTATGCGGCGACACTGGCTGATCTGCTTTCGGACCAAATGTTTGAACCCGCTCTGGAAGTCAAATTTCGCCTGGCATGCAATCTTGCCATGACCGTTTTTGACCTCCACTCTAAGGGTATCATACACGGCAACATTGCTGCGTCAAATGTGGTGTTCTTCGATCAACAGTCAGCTGGAAGGAAGGACGAAGACGCCTTGTCTAAGATCAACGTTCGACAAGCTTTCCTGACATCATTCGATTTGTTCCCAGATTACACCAGCCGACAAGAGGCATCAGATGTCGATAGCTCAGAGATGTTCCTATATAGATCCCCGATTGATCCTCGAGTTACCAATCTTACAGTACTGTCGCATGAGAGTCGATCTCTGGATGTCTACAGTCTGGCGATGCTTCTGCTCGAGATTAGCTTATGGACACCTCTTAGGGATATTTTCCCGCCCCATCTCGGTATTCCAGATGATACGACCCAAGTTTACAAACAAGTCGCCGCCCGGTGTGGTACCAAATATTTGGCTGCAGTCAAAGCCTGCTGGCGAGCCGTCGATGAGGAGATGAGTAGCGTCTCCCGGCCTGAAGTGGCCTTGCAAAAGATCTACGGGCGGGTAGTCCAAGCACTTGAGAGCTGCTGCATGATTGAAGATGGCCTTGAGCCCGAAGAAATTGGCGAGGTAAATACACTTTCTCCATATCTCCTTAGATAGAACTGAATACTAAGAGTTCGGAGGCCACCACACTCAATGTAACCGCAGGGTGGCCTAAACTCAACGAGCAACAAAGAGCTATGGACGTCTTATCTAACGTCATCAAGACTAGGGACGCACATTATCGGAAGAAGGCCTCGACGCCTTCGCCGGCAGAGCCGCTTTCGAAGTCCATTGCACAGAAAGATACCCTAGGCCAGAGCATACTGCCTATTCCTGTCAAAAGGGATGATTATTTCTCAGAAAAGAAGACGGGGATTGTGGAGATGCCAAGTAAGAATATAGAACCAATGGAATTTGAACAAGTTAAGCTGATGGTGACAATAGTTGCACAAAAAGCCAACGAAACGAGCCCTAAGCCAAAAATGCGGATATTTCGATCGACAAAAGTCAGCCAGGAGCACCTGGACTACTGGCATACTGTGTTAATGCAACAAATCAATCACGCTCTCCGTGGGTTTTATCGTAAATATCCTGAGTCTGTAGAGATCAGTCTTGAAAGCATTGGGGAGAATTCACAAAACACGAAGCCGACAATCCTGGTTGTCTGCACAAGTGTCGGAAAAGTCAGAAGCATCCTGAAGAGGTCATTTGTGTATGACTCTACCACGTACGGATTGCTGGTGTGCAAAGGAAGAATACTTCGATCACGGAAAGACCGCCCCAAACGAAGCATGGTTGGCGAAGGCGTTTCAACAATGATAACTCCGTTAAACAAGGAATACCAAGCACGTCCACTCAATGGTGCATCAATTGGCGCATATGTTGAGGGAAATCCTCTGCCTCCGGTATCATTTGGTGGGGTAATCATGATCGATGATAAACCTTACGGGCTTACAGTCCACCATATGCTGGATGATCCTGAGGACGCCGATGATGACACGCGAGACTCACAACCCCCAACTCTAAGGTCTAGCGACCACGTTTTGCAACTGCGTGAGGGTGAATCCGAGTCGTCGTATGATGACTCCATGGATTACGATGACTTCGATTGTGAGATCTCAGAGTCGGGATCGGATACGTCTTCTATTATGAGCAATTACAGTGAGGACGATGTACAAGGAGATGACGAGTTTGCCCAGCCAATTGAGCCAGGAGATGTCGAAGGCATTCCTCAGGGCTGTGGTGCTGGGTATCATGTAACACAGCCGGCTATTGACGACGTGGACTTGAGTATGTTCCCATCAGAAGACGATGCCGAGGAAGACTTCCTAGACAGCTTTAAGCTCGGCGAAATATATGCCTCCTCCGGGCTCCGCAGGAGGTATGAGCAAGGCGTCGCACATGAAATTGATTGGGCCCTCTTTGAGTTCGAAGAAGAGCGCTTACCTCTCGGAAACCACATCAAGAACGGAGCTAAACATTGCCACTTGAAGTCACCGTACCCTGTCAAAATCGCACCCTGGTCAAAACTCCATGACTTGGAAGTCCATTGTATGGCAAGAACCACAGGCCTCCAGACTGGCCATATCCTACCAGGGATGAGCATCGTCAAGATTTTTGGCAGGCAAACGCCTTCACATAGTTATCAAGTCTCTGGCCGTCTGGGTATGCCTGGAGACTCTGGGGCATGGCTAATCGACAACAAGGAAGGTCGTGCTTGTGGGCATGTTTTGGCGTGGAGCTCACGGAAGAAGGTTGCATATATCTGCCCAATGGAGATCCTCCTCTCCGATATCGCTGAGACTTTGGGTGCTCGAACCGTCTGCTTTCCCAGCGCAGCAGTCGTGCGAATTAATACTTTGACAGAGGCTGAATCTCATGATGGTTCTTCAACTGGGCAAATATCAGCCTTGGATGAAAACCCACCGACGCCACTGCCCAATGAGCCAATACAGATTGGTGATTTGAAATCACCTGTGAACGTGCGATATACGATCCCTAGCGATGATAATATTGTTGCGGCAATGGATGCAATGCATGTCAGTCCAAGTGTTATATCCCAAGGCTGAGGAGCTTGTCGTTGGTGCCTTTCCGAATTTCTATTGTCGTGTGTTGTAGTGTCATGAATTCATTTTTAGTTGGGGGATGCATCGGAATTGCTTGAAATGGTAGTCACGGTTCTTTTGTGCATAATCCAGCTGTCTTCCTGGCAGCCTTAAACCATTCTTCACTCATCATATCGTTGATATATAGCATCTATACCCAATAAGCAGCTTATTATCAGTCCCATCATATTCGCTACTTACACACTTGTACAATAATTAACTTGAACATCGGGGACAACGAAAAATGCCCGCCAGAGAGGCTGTAATATGATACTACACCACCGAGTCAGTCCTGTTGAGACGGCTCCATCTCGCCGTAGAAGCTGGCGAGAGTGGAGGGAATTATTTACCAGTCAGAGACCATCGTCAACGCAATACCGAACCATGATATATCAGTGGACAATGGGTCGACGATGATATACCAATGAACAATGGGGTGTTATCCGAGCCTTTAGACGGGACGACGATACCTATAGCAAACCCCTAGAGCATAACAATATATTACCCCGTTGTCCAGTCATTGGATATTGCGTCCTGCTGTACATCCTCTCGTGTATGGATTTAGATTCACCAAAGGACGGAAAAGTGGGGCTATGCCACTGTCCGCACCGGCCCGAAATTAAAACTTTTGATAACCCCCTGTATTTATCATTTTGGTATGTCGTTGATACTCAGTGGCATATGCGTCAGTGCGTGAGTTTTGCTTTTCCAACGTATAGTACTCATATTGGATATATGTATATATCATATACAAACGAGTCATATCATCATGTGCTTCGTACAATTATTTTCTCACGCCTAGACCCCTCTCCACATCCCCACTACCCCTCATCCTAAACCCTGTAACTTTCTCCATCTCATGCCCTCCCCTCGTGCCTCCAGTCCTCGCCGTCTCCCTACTAAGCCTCAAAGACCTACTTCCTATCATCCCTGCCTCAACCCACTCAGTATCGACACTCTTCCTCTGACTCCTCGCCATACTAAGTGCCTTCTGAATCCTCAGCATATCCAAGGCCTCCTCATCCTCCCCTCTTACAACTCTACGCCCTCTGCCCTCCCCCCTCCTCCTCTTCCACACCATCCAGAGTCTCCTCAACTCCTGCCAGGCATCCGATATATCATCCAGCCTAAGCGCAATAAAGATGAGCGGGATTGAAAAAGCCAACCCAATTCCAAACATGTATTTCGACACAAATCCCAGCGGCAGTGACTGATTCCCCGTCGTCGCACTTGCCGGGAACTCATCGATGTTGATCGAAAAGAAAGCTGCGATAAAGCTCATCGGCAGGAAGATAATCGTCACAATGGTAAATACCATAATCGTCTGGCTCTGCCTCGCTGTCCCTGTGGCTTGATCTCTCGCAAAGCGCGCCTCGAACGCATTCGCGTGTTTCTGTTTCAGATCTAACATATCTGTTATGGAATTGTAGATGCGTTCAGCTTGTTTGTCCATACGATCGATGTCTTTGATATGCATCTCTATCGTCTTAAGCTGTTCCCGGAAACGCTTCTTCACATCCTTCTGAGACGTCTGGGATTCGGCGTAGATTTCGCAGATGGAAGATTCCAGGTCTGGGAGGACGTGTACTTGATCTTCGAGGACTTTTTTGATCATGTTCAGTTCGTCTCGGATGTCCTTTGTTTCGGCTAGGAGGTCGGTTTCTTGGCCTATGTCGAGGAGTTTGTCTACGAAGAGCGTACCGTGTGCCTCGTTGTCGAGTTGGTATATTTCATCTCGGGCTTTTCGTGCTGCTTCTTCACCAGGTTTGCGGACGGCGAAACGATTGTACCGGCGATGATGCTGTAGCCATACAGAAGCTTGAGCAGATGCGGTGTTAAATTCTTTGAATAGAACCGTTTCACGATCAGTGGCCGAACCGATTGAAGCCTCGAACATGTCAAGGAATTGGTAGTCTTCATCACCTAGTTTATGGCGGTCAAAGACGCCAGAACAGCGGGCTGTGATAATCACGGAAAGATCGTGGACGGAAGTTACTGGGTCACGAGTCTTTGAATTGATGTCTTCGATAATAGAGTCAAGGACGTTGAGAGGATCGTTTTTCGGCTGCTGCCATCGCTGCGGAAAGGACGTGACGATCAAATCCTTCCCCAAAATCCACATCCACAGCTGATCCACCATAAAGATCTTCGGGTCAACGTTAGGATCTTCGGGCTTGCCTTTAGTCTGGTAGCGGTACACGACTTGGTCCGTGTCGCGGGACTGAGTGTCGATATTGTGGTAGAACGATTGATCTAAAGTGCGGCGCACGTGTAAGGAAACGGTGGAAGTGGTGAGGTGAGCGCGGATTAGCATTTCGTCGAAGGTGGTTGCTTTGCTGATGAAGGAGCGAGATGGTGATTTTAAGGATTCGGCACGCTCAATGGCCTCTTGCATTTCTTTACGGCGTCGGTGGGTCTCGAAGTGCAGGTAGGGCATAAAGGTATAGATGTTGCCTTTGGATGTTTTGGTGACATCCTTACGCCCAGGTGAACCTGGAGAATGTCGGCGCCGAATCTCGAGGGGATTACTCGGTTTGCGCTGATAATTCTTGTCCGGAGCATCAGTTCCATTCCTAGGACTTTTATTACCTTTCGAGTTGGATTTCTTGGACTCCTTTTGTTCTCCTTTCGCATTTTCTTTCCCGTGATGAGAAGTCTTGGACCACTCTTTTCGGTCTTCTGCTGACGGCGAACTCTTCATTGGTGCTTTAGGAAATTCGTCAGCCTTCGAGCTTAGTCCTCCGTTAATGACAATTGTTGGAGGCCCTTGTTCTGGGGCCAGTGTCGATTCATCGTCAGGAACCCACGGTGGCGCCGCTGCTCTCGGTGTGCTTTGGCAGAGAGGTCTCATGAAGTGTGAATGAGTCTGTTGTCCACGATGTTGATGACTGAATGACTTCTCAAGAGCCTTGAATCCTTCAACATCGTGGGCACCGTCTTCAATGAACCATTTCGTGAGCAATGTCTCAACCCAAGTCATGTTGTTTGCAGGGAGATGGATCCACCTGAAATTTATGACTCTGGAATCTTGCGGTAGGATTGTATTCGCCGGCTTTCGTGGGTTGACGGAGTCGCGGGCGTAAAGCAATTCATAAACAGTCTTCTTCTTTACCCGATTTTCGTTATGGAAATTACCAAAATCCACGATTGTAGCATTGAAGCCATTACATGCCCCAAGAGCATCTTCCGAGAGCGTCTCAACATGATTGAATGGAGCCAAAAGCTCAACAATATCTTTCCTCCTATTCTGAGCAGCGCGTAGAAACGGTGTACATCCAAATGTATCCACCGTGGCTCTCTTGATATCACTGCGCTCAAGAAGGCACCTCACGATATCGATATGGCCTCCCTGAGCAGCCACATGGAGCGGCGACATCCCATTTAAAAGCTTCGCGTTGATGTCCGACCCCGCAGCCAACAAAAGCCTCACAATTTTCTCCGATCCCTTTTCACACGCGTTATGTAGCGGCGTCCACCCTCCATCACTTTTTGCCTTCACATCCGCTCCATATGCGAGCAGCATCTCCACCATGTCATCCCTATCATGGGCCGCCGCAATATGCAAACTTGTCTTTTCCCGAATCTCTACAGCGTTGATATTCGCCGGTATCTTTGGGCGCTCCAGCAGCGTATTCGCCAGACGCAGCTTACCTGTCGCACACGCCCAATGGAGTGGTGTACGCTTCAACTCATCCTGTCCCTCTTTACCATCAATCGCGATATTTTGCTTCAGCAAAAGCTCAATAACTGAATCCCCCCAATCGCACTTCTTGTCGGCAGCCAAATTATGCAACACATTTCGTCCACGATTATCCTTCGCATTGACATCCGCCCCATGAACCAAGAGCAAATGAAGGATATGGTAATGATTCTTCCATGCCGCCGTCATGACAGCCGTTCTTCCCTTCTTGTCTCTCGTCTCCGAGTTTGCGCCGTGGTTGAGGAGCAATTTCACAATAGCAGTCTGGTTGCGCTCCACTGCACGGAGCAGTGGAGCTGGCCTATTGTTCCCAGGTGCGCTATCTGGTGGTGCCCCTTCCTTCAAAAGATACTCCGTTGCATTAATTTTACCTTTTTCGGAGCTGCGAATCAATGCGATGCGTAGGAAGTTGTCGCTCAGCTGCCCTTTAGCTCGCGCAGCGGCGACAATGGTGCGCAGGAGCTCGACATTGTCGGACTCGGCGGCGCGGAGGACTTGCGGTTCGAAGCGCTCATTGTGGTCGCTGCTTGCGATCGATGGCGATTGTGCCATGCAGAGGAGGCATGCCTTTATATAGTCTACTACTGTGACTAAATGGAAAGACACTTGGGAGAAACGATATGGCAGCTGCCATTTTTTCAGCTTTTCATCGCTGATTCTTTTGATAGGCGACATGTTCCGGTCACACTATTGGCCAGTGTAAGAACCCTGTTCACCAATAAACGTCCATTGCCAGTTGGACTATCGTCATTGGTCAGCAATCGTCCAAGTGCAACATGAAGTCGCCCCTCTAAAGGGTAAAACACCAACATTGTCAGAATCACTTATGCGAAAACATTCCACCTAAATGAGGCATAGCTACACACCCTGTTTCCTCCACAGCTCTCAAAACCATCATTAGTACCTTCGCTATCCTCATCCTTGGCACAAGACTTGTAGTACCGTGGCGGCTAGATCCTTCTGTTTCTTAAACAGGTTGAAATAAAACAGGTTTGTTATTGAACTTTACTTAAATAACTTCATTAAGAAGTATGTATATACCTACACGAAGTCCTGTGTCACCGGCCCGCCTGCCCGGGCCTCGAGTTACTAGTCACGAAGTAGAAGAAGCAACGGTTTAGGTCCAAGACGCTAGTAGGTCTCAAAATGGCAGTATCCTGCATATTCGGAGAGTAACCCGCATTGTGATGCTGGAATCAAAAACATACAAGCTTGAATTTACTGGTTCTACACCACTATGGAACCTCAAACGGTGCGGCCGCACTGCCCTTGGAAGCCGCCTGTTATCGCCATGGAGTTTAGAAAACAGATCTGGATTTCATAAGCAACACTCCTCGTGATATCAATATCACGGAAATAACACTATCACACAAGTTGACCGTCATATTTCCCCTCATGATAAGCCATCAATAGCATGCGGCTTACTCAATATGTAGGACCGTAGAGCTGGGAATAGCGGACCGGCGGCCGACGCCGTTCAAAGGTTATTATAGAATATTCATCAGGTCAGTGTTGGGGACGTATAAGTATGAGCAGGAAGCTACTGCGTATTTCTCTTTTCTCCTTACACTCATATCAATCTTTATTGCTTTTTTATTAGGTTACGAACTCATTTTATATAAAATAACTTCCTTGAGTTAAACTCTTAGACGTCTTTCCAATTGTTGTTTAGAACCTCAGAATGTCTGCAAACTTCAAGACAATTTTGATTCTGGGGGCTACGTCCGGTCTCGGGGAAGCCTTTGCGCGACGCTTCCATGCCCAAGGTAAGAAGGTCATTGCAGCAGGTCGCCGAGTTGAGCGTTTAAAAGCTTTAAAATCTAAACTCAAAGGACTTGAAATCTTCCAGGTAGATCAACAATAAATTTCCAATACGTGCAAAAATTGACTAGAGCAGATTGATATTACCGACTTCAAAACGATTGAAAGCAAAATCAAGCAGATCATTACGGCATTCCCAACTCTCGATACAGTTTGCGTCTTCTCCGGCAAGCTAGAGCTTCTTTCTTTCATGGATTCATTAACGTCGACCGATGAATCCATCATCTCTGAAATCATTCTCAACCTGACGGCACCTATGATTCTCGCTCGCCACTTCATTCCTCACCTGCTGACAATAAACTAACCGGCAAATTTCGTCCTTATTACATCTGGCATGGCTTACATCCCTTTCAAATTCTACCCGGTCTACTGCGCAACGAAAGCAGGTGTTCACTTTCTTGCTGTTGAGCTGCGCTCTGATCTAGCTGGAACAAATGTCAACATCATTGAGCTAGTTCCACCTTATGTAGATACTGATCTGGATGCTCATTGCCGAGAGCAGGCTATCGCACTGATGGGAGGACGGGAGAACTGGCATCCCCCGATGCCACTGGAGGAATTTATATTGCAGGCTATGGAGGACCTGGCAAAAACTGATGAAAATGGAAAGCCGTTGAAGAAAGTCTCGGCTGGGTTCGGCGCATTGGGGGCTGGTGCTTGGAGAGGTACATTTGGGCCAATCTTCACGCAATTCGGTGTCGAGGGGTAAGCCAGGACATCAAAGATACTATATTTCACACTTTCATCTATTTTCATCGCCATCTGTAATATATATACAGGAAAGCTTCCACTGATGATGCATTCAACCTGCACGTGATCATGACTCAATCTCGGTGATTAGGTTGGCTACGGAATTAAGCTTAAATGCGAGGCGTCTTGCGCACTGAAGATCGAGTTGACATAAGGACAATCTCTCTTCTTCATCAAGATATTGATGTCAGCTCTACGTTAAGGGCAGATAATGGGGGTAGAATCAAATGAACGGCGGTCGCAGCCCTCCCATGAGCATCGCGTCACGAGGACACGGAATCGCGTACCTCTTTCTTGTGTCGCCTGTCGTGTTAGGAAGTGAGCAGGATTTCCTTGAAATCTTTCTGGAAAAAAAAAAAAACATGATTTCCAGTCGGCCATATTGACGTGCTCTCTAATAGCTTTGGCCTGTCTATCACCTTCAACGACCCCCTGCTTGCTCATCTGCTAGAATCGAGCTAACTCCCATGTAGACTCAAGTGTAACCGTGAAAAACCATGCCAGAATTGCATAGTAAGAGGAGATGCAGTCGCTGCAGCCTGCTCGTATGCGAGTGCTGCAAACCCGAAGAGTTCCGGTTCAAAGGGCGTGAATCCCAGTCCTATTGATATGCGTAGTCGTATTGACCGTTTGGAGACTCTTGTCCGGTCTCTCATTTCCCAGGAAGGCAAATCGGACGGACTTGATGGCTCTACACCAAATAGATTCACAGAAGAAGATCCTGCTTTCGCTGGGAGATTAGGGAGAAGAAACCGATTCTCGTCGGAAAGTGTAGACTCGGATGACATAGATGATACCTGCATTCCAGCAGGCGGACAGAAGATGTCTATTGATACCAGGAGTACCCATTGGGACGCAATACTTCACGATGTAAGAACTCAATGTATCAGTGTACCTCGACTCCAATCATTCTAATATTCGAATGTAGATTACAGCCATTAAAGATGCTTGGGTAGAACAAGATGACGACATGAATGGAGCAAATTCACAGCATCCAGCTAGTGCACATCGCCCAAGCCTCCTAAAAGGATTGACGAAACCGCCTGATATTCAGACGTTAGTGGCGTCGTTACCGCCTAGAGCTTCTACAGACAAACTCGTCGATCGGTTCTTCGAAATTTATAATCCTGCTATACCTGCGCAATGTAAGTAGCTAGAAACCCACCTTTTAATGGGTGCTAAAGCTTACAGAAAATAGTCGTCATTCATAGGCCAACATTTCTCAAAAAGGTATAAATAGGGTCTTCACCCCACTACTCACATGACAGATTTCTAATATTTGAGGTAGTATGACCAGCACTGGAAAAACCCTACAAAAACCAAAACTATCTGGGTTGGCCTGCTTTTTTCCATCCTATGCTTTGCAATGCAGTCTTACGAGGACACTGATGGGGAGCCTCCAGAATTTCAGGGAACATCCAAAATACTGCCGGAGCTGTACCGGACTAGAGCTGCACAATGCATTGTGGCGGCAGATATAACTAAACCTACCGAGTACATGGTGGAGGCGTTACTAATATATTCACTAGTGGAGTACCGTGACGAGGCTGATGGCGATATCGGGGTCTGGATGATCTCTGGTTTGATCATGCGCCTTGCTTTACAACAAGGTTATCATCGTGATCCTTCGCAACATCCAGATATGTCTCCATTTCAGGCTGAAATGCGACGTCGGCTTTGGATGATAGTTAGCCAGCACGAACTCATCTTTGCAGTCCAGCTTGGCCTTCCAAAGACGATTCGATATGCGGAATGTGACACTGCAACTCCAAGGAATTTATACGATGAGGAGCTCGATGAGGATATGAAAGAACTTCCACCATCTAGACCAGAGACAGAATCGACACATATAATCTACCAGATTACCAAAAGTCGTATACTACGCGCATATGGGCATGTTATCGAGCATCTCCACATCGTTGAGGAGCAACCTTATGAATCTGTTATGAGGCTGGATGCTAGATTGATTGAAAGTCACACTTTGATACCACCTCAGCTGCGCCTCCTTCCGGACAATGAGATGCGAAATGAGCCACCGGGCTCACTTATGGAAAAATACGTTCTAGAGCACTTCTATCACAAGGCCATCTGCGTTTTGCATCGTAAATACTTGAATTGCTTTCTGGCTGACGATACTTATGCGTATTCAAGAAAGACCTGCATTGTGTCGGCATTAGAGTTGCTTAGACAGCAAGTGTCACTGCATTTTGAGTGTCAGCCAGGAGGCCGACTGGAAAGGATAAAGTGGTATCGCTTCTCTTTAATTAAGCACGACTTTCTACTTGCAGCTATGGTTCTATGCCTTGCTCTCTACAACGACAAGAGGCAAAGCGGAGCTAAAGAAACGGAAAAAGTGAGAGAGATCAGCCTGGATCAACGGGTTGAGATCTTTGATGCCCTCCAGCGTGGGAAGCGAATATGGGCAGAAGTCGCTTATGACTGCGTCGACTCCAAACGAGCCCTGAGTATTTTGACTATTGTTCTGGACACGTTAGGCATGAATGAAATGCAATTGGAAACTGGCAGAGCAGATCAGTTGATGGAAGATCCCAAAAAGTGTGGTTTTGTTCCGAGCACGACAGCTGAGAATTTGAAGTTTGTGGTTCCCATTCATAGTTCCGCTATGGACAGCGTGACCGAGAAACCAATGGACGACTCATGGGCTCAAATGACATACGCATCGAACACCCTTGGCAACCTCAACAGTATGACATCTCCACCTGAACTAGTGTACTACGATAACGATGCTATCCATGACAATCTCTTCTCTTCAGGAGGCATATTCAACTCATTTGAGCCGGACTTAAATGTGCCGGCAAGTCTTGACTGGGTAAGTATTCCTCACGCATGGAAGTCTTTCACCTCTCAATGGAACTATATATCCATTACTCCCACCAAGCTAACGATTCCTGATCATAGGCTGCTTGGGATCTGTACGTCAACAATAACAACCGCCTGGACCTCCCTCAAGACGATGCTTGGTCTAGCGAACCTTCCTTCCAGCTTCCCTTCCAGCTTCCTCTGGGTATGGTTCCTTACTAGTAAAGCTTTACTTGGCAAAAATCCATCACAGTGGCATTTCAACAATTGAGATTTTGGCTCAGAGCTGGAAGTTGACTTTTGAGGCTCTACTCCTAGTTGGTCAGTCAACAGAAAAACACATCGTTCATAGTAAGGTTCAAACTATGGAGTAAGGGAAGGGAGTAGTAGAAACGAGAACCGGACTCAGAATATTGTTTATCTGTGAATAAAACTAGTCCATCAGGTTGCGCATTCATGGGATACTTAAGGGGTAAAATCCCGATTATGTAATCAATGAATTCGTCCGTGCCTTGCGGCTCTGCGAATTTTTGATATGCCTCCAAATTATTTCCTACTGGTCCACGACCTGAAATCTGTTCACATCGACTCTTCTATAACCAGCGTATGCCATGAATAGCACTAATCCTTGATCAAATGGAGTGCGATTTCATTGGTTTGCCTACAACTCCTTGAAAAAGCCACTTCAATCCTTGTGTGCTCACTAAGACATCGCCAACGATATCTGCTTAGCCATGCTGCAACCTAATCCAGCTGTTTGCATTTTGTGCATGCTCAAACACAGCTCTCGAGCAATTCTGCGAAAAACCTCGCAAATATACAGCACGCCGAGAGCTATGTCGCAACTCCAGAAGCGGGCTCCTTCTCGAATGTCTCTTTCGCCACGAGCCGGTCAATCAACTCCGCAAGTAGCTCCGAGCGGCAAGCCTGTCCGAAGGCGACAGAACAGCCCATTCGGAGGGATGAATTTGAGGGAGGCGCGAATACGTGGTGTACCTGAGAGACCGTCGCTGATACAACAGAGACGGTCCGCAGGAAAAGGAGCTAAGGCCGAGATGAAGCCACGCTCCGAAGGTTTCAAAGCCCTAAAGATGCAAAGAGCTTTATCGCCGGTATCTTATAGCCATCGTTCCGCCATCAAGACACAGATAAAGGAGATAGAGTCTTTCGGTGACTTCCCATTGCTCCCGATCATACAAGATTCAATTCGACCACAAGCGCTGCCAGGCCTCGAAAATGTTACGCCAACGGCAGTGCAACGAATTGCGATACCTACTCTACTAGGTCAAGTCAAGAGATTTGCGAGGAAGAGACCGGTAAAAGAAAGAGAGGATTTCCTCATAGCTGCCGAAACTGGTTCGGGCAAAACACTGGCATACTTGCTACCCACCATTGATGCTATTAAGCGGGCAGAGGCTGCAGATGCGGAGGTTGAAGCTCATGAAAAGGCATTGCAAGAAGAGCATCGGCGTCAGAATGATTTGACCCTGGTATCGCCTCCTCTGTCGAACATGCCTCACCCAACTACCGGCCGGCCTCGAGCTATCATTCTACTTCCTACTTCCGAGCTTGTTGCTCAGGTTGGCAATTTGACGAAGTCTTTGTCACATACGGTTAAATTTCGTTCAGCTTTAATATCTTCCGCATTCAGCGGAAAAGTCATCAGGAATCGTCTCTTCTCTCCGCAAGGAATTGATATCCTAATCTCCACTCCTCATCTCCTTGCCTCCATTGCCGACTCCGATCCCAATATCCTGTCCCGCGTCACTCATCTAGTCATTGATGAGGCGGATTCTCTTCTTGACCGCGGCTTCTCCCCCTTGACATCCGCCATCATCGACCGCGCCACTCCCTCACTCCAGCAGATGGTGCTTTGCTCTGCTACTATCCCTCGAAGTCTCGATAGCTTTCTTCGCAAGCGCTTCCCTGATATTCGGCGTCTTGTAACACCTAATCTCCACGCCATTCCCAGGCGTGTTCAGTTAGGTGTTGTAGACGTCGAGAAAGACCCCTATCGTGGAAACAAGAATCTTGCGTGTGCAGATACTATTTGGTCTATTGGTAAAGCCGCGGCTGAGCATGAGGGTCCCGACAAATCTATTATGGATGTCAAGCGCATCCTTGTCTTTGTCAATGAACGTGAAAAGGCACAAGAAGTAGCCGACTATCTTGCTACCAAGGGCATAGATGCCATCGCTCTCAGCAGAGATACGCCAGAGCATCGGCAGTCTCAGATATTAGCCGATTTTACAACAGCCAGCATCCTCACGACGCCGAGAACAGAACATCCAGGGTCGCTGGCTGATAATCAACCGAATTATGTACCAATAGGAAAGACTGCTCCACCCGTTAAGCGGTCGTTGCCAAACACAAAGGTGTTGGTGACAACGGATTTGGGCTCTCGTGGTATTGACACGCTCGCTGTTCGTCATGTGATTCTGTATGATGTGCCGCATTCAACGATAGACTTCATCCATCGGTTGGGAAGAACAGGGAGGATGGGAAGGCGTGGTAGGGGCATTGTATTAGTAGGAAAGAATGATAGAAGGGATGTGGTGAGGGAGGTGAAGGAGGGCATGTTTAAGGGACAGGCGCTTATTTAGACGGCATGTGTAATAGATGGGCCATATGAATGGTTGGAAATGCATAATATGTATACTAAATGATAAAAACCTGTTGTCTAAGGCCGCTTAGACAGACTTTGAATTAGGAAGTCAAATCTCCTTCCACAATCCCTTAAGTTTAGTCCTCACTTGGAACTCTGATCTGATAATCATAACTTATTAGTTACACCAGTATTCAGCATGAGTGTTACCTATAGCAGATGGGATCGGAGTTTAGCTGTTCTGTGCGCTTGTTTTTCCACATCTGAGACATGCAATTATACTGGCTCAGGTGCATCTTGGATTTCAAAAGCATATCCTCACTCCTATTAATTACGGATGAAGTCTGACAGCACATATTTACCCTGGTTGTCTCAGTCTTCTAATATCAAACCAGAGATTCCAATTGCCTAAAGAAATGTCGCAGACAAGTGCTATTCACATGGGTGAAGCGGTGGAGAAGATGCATTTGAGAAAGAGCAAGATGGAATTCACAGGCACACTGGCCCAGCAGCCTGCACATCCAAGCGGAGAAGCAAATGAACCTTCTCGCTTCGTCCCCCTCACCCTCCTCATCTTCCTCCTCCCCTTTGGCCTCCTCTCAATGCACATACTCAAGCACCGGAACGGGTACTACGCCTCCACGGTGCACTTACGTGACTACGGTCCGCACCTGCTGCCCGGCACTCAAGAACCTTTAGTGCGCAAATACACCGGAAATGGCTTTCTGGACTACTTGTTGACGGTGCTGGTTTGTTTTTTTGCTAATACAGTTGATGGGAGTGAGCTGGAGTTGAGTGCTTTTTGTACGGTGTTTGCGGCGAATATGGGGCCGTGCTTGGTCTTGGTGTACGTGGAGAGTTTAAGGGGAGAGAGTTGGGGGTGGACTTGGTTGTGAGTGGTTCTTTTTCCTTTGTGTACTTTCTTTTTATAGAGACTTTATTTGAGTTGACATTAGTCTGGATGTTCACTGGAATCTATCTAAGATGCAACGTACTTTTCATGAAGTCATGTCCTATTTCGGTCCATGTTGTATACAGAGGTCTAGAGCGATACTGACCATACAGTGCTTGCTTATGGTGCCTTTCTATGCAAACTCTTAGCTTCGGGCTCACAATGCCCACATACTGCATCATCTCACTCCTCACCGGGCCGAGACTCTTCAACTCGCTATCACCACAGTCTCAAATTAAATCCAGCTCTATACGGGCCCTTCGCGTTCTTCCATGGTCAATGACTCTCGGCTACATCATCCCAACGATCCTGATGTCCAGTCGGAGCTTCTCCAGCACAGTACATCAATATCTTTTAGCATTCTGGCAGCCGTTCCCCCTGTGGGTCGCCTTATTTCAAATCATCTTCAGCATGGGCACTTCTGGTTCCTTATTGTCAAGTCATCAAACCGAAGTGAACACTCTCGGTAGTCCTGAGACATTACTACCCCGTCCTCTACTTTGGTTAGGCGCAAAGTCTCTTTCCCTCCAATATCAGCCACCCGTAAAAACAAATATCAGTCGAATTTCTACTCTACGTGCCTTGGCCTACGTCACAAATTTCGCCTCC
>Ga0335075_10007767_pt1 | contig 16471 bp, 16 predicted proteins | sample Lox_Sample_24_FD_206723 | JGI IMG/M metagenome (GOLD analysis project Ga0335075, IMG submission 206723) | Soil microbial communities from Loxahatchee National Wildlife Refuge, Florida, United States - Lox_Sample_2.4 | ecosystem: Environmental > Terrestrial > Soil > Wetlands | place: USA... | reverse complement strand
TCGAGGAGCTGGCCGACCTGCGTCGCCGGGTCGAGCAGTGCTTCCAGGCTGGCGCCCTGGCCACCGGCTGCGAGCTGGACATCACGCTGGAGTCGCCGCCGTACTCCGAATTCGACAGCGACCCGGCGTTCGAGGCGTTCTACCAGGCAAACGCCGAGAAGCTTGGCCGTAATTTCGGTCAAGCCGAGCGAGGCGGAACCGCCTCCACGGACATGGCCAACGTGTCGCTTGTCATCCCCACCATCCACCCGTCCATCGGCATGGACTGCGGCACGGCAGTGAACCATCAGCCGGAGTTCGCGGCTTGGTGCGCCGAGCCGACCGGCGACCGGGCAGTTCTTGACGGCGCACTGGCCATGGCGTGGACGGTGATCGACATCGCGGCAAGCCAGGAACAGCGTCGGCGCCTCCTCGGCCGCAAGCCAGCGGATGCGCAACGCGGGGTTCCGCATGTCGCCGCGGACTAGCTGGCATCGTCGCGATGGGCGCGGCCATTGACCTCTGTGGCCTCCGCCGACGTGCCCTAGCATCGTCAGCTGCCGATACATGGCAGGATTTCCCAGCCGGCCAGAGCGCAATAACGGAGTGTGATGCTGCCCCCGGCTACATCGAACGGTGCGACCGCGGCTGGCGCACAGGAACCCGGCCGGTCGGCAGGCACGTGCTCGTTGTGGCAACGAGCACCTCCAACATGGCAGCCAGCAAACAGTCGCCCCGGCCAGCGCTCGCGTGGATGCTGAAGTGCCGAGGGTGCGCCAATGGTCTTTGGGCTCACGCTGGACTGATGCCGAGCTTGCTGAGCATCATGTGAACCTTGGCTGGCGAGAGGTGCAAGACCTCGCGCAGGTAGGCGGTCACGTTCTGGATTACAGTTCCGTGCTGGTGTGTCTTGACCGCCCATTGCCTGACTTGCCGGAAGAGCGTGGTGAGCGTTTGCGGGCCGTGATGCGGCGGCAGGGCGTTGACGATCGCCATCGCGGTCAGCGCCGATCCATCCGGCGCGGTGACGTTCTGGCCGGTCAGGACCGGCTGGCTGTTGGCTGGCCAGGTACCGTACCCGAGGAAGGCATACGTGGCCGGATCGAAGATGATCATCGCGCCGGCACCCTGGTAGGACCAGTAGATGCCGACGCCGGGGCGTCCGATCGGGTCGTCCGCGCTGCGGACGATCTGGAAGCCGGGGGTTTGCGCGAGCAGCCCGAAGATCGCTGACTGCTGCGCTGGCAGCAGATATGTGGTCGCCATCAGTTGGCCGACCGCCTTGCCAAGGTCGTTCGCCATCCAGTGGGGAGGCTCGTCCGGATAAGGCGGAGAAGCTGCGGCCAGGTGTACTTCTGCCAGGTAGGCCAGCACCGCGCTCGGCTGCACCGGAAGGCCGGGCAGGTAGCCGGCGGCGACGTAGCAGCCGGTGGCCTCCGCCTGCGCCACCGTGCACGGCGGCTCGGTGAACGCGTAGCCGGGCGGGGGTGACGTCGAGTCTTCCATCAAGCCTGGCTCAGCGCCGTTTGCCGACAGCCATTCCTTAGACCAGCCCGAGCCCGGCGTGACGTTCTCGGAGTAGACGTATTGGCCCGGCCGGGGAGGTACCCCGGTGCGGTGTGCCATAGCCGCGGCGGCCGAGTTAAGGAACTGTGCCGCCGTCAGGGTCGCGGGCACCACGATCCGGTGCGGATGCGCCGTCGCGGCAGTGGGCCTGCCCGGTCGCGGGTGATTCAGCGCTATGCTCGGGCCGCGGGACGGCACGGCACTGGACACGAGCAGTGCCACAGCGATGCCGGAGGCAGCCGCTGCTGTCGCACCGGCCAGCGCGACACGCCAAGACGGGCGGAGTCGCTTGCCTGCCGTGGGTATGCCGCTCGGGTTTGGGTCGCCGGCGGTGACGGCCGCCATCACCTGCTGTCGCGCGGCGGCCAACTCGGCCGCGTCCGCGAGCGGAACCTCCGGCCGCAGGTCTGTGATGAGGTCGAGGTCATTCATTTCGCAGGATCTCCTTGAACGTTTCTGACGCACCAGAGCTGGCTAGTACCCCGCGAAGGCGAGACCGGGCCCGGCTCAGCCGCGACCTGACGGTGCCAACCGGGATTCGCAGGGCCGCAGCGGTCTCGTCGTAGCTGAGCTGCTCCCACGCGATCAGCAGCAGCACGTCTCGTTCGGCTGCAGGCAGATCGGCCAGGGCCCGGGCCAGGACTGCCTTGGTTGCGGACGCTGTCACGTCGGCCACCACCTGGTCGGCGTGACAAGGCGGGTCGGGGTCGGGCAGGCTCACCCGGCGGATCCGCAGCTGGCGGGCCTCCTCCCGCCGATGCTGGCCGATCAGATTGGTCGCGATCCCGTACAGCCACGGCCGGGCGTCGCGGACCGACAGGTCGTACCGCTGCCGACGACGGAACGCCGCCAGGAATGTCTCGGCCACCAGGTCATCGGCGATCGCTGGGCCGACCCGGCGGGCAAGGTAGCGGTGTATCAGCGCGGCGTGACGGTCGAATAGGGCAGCGAACCGTTCCGGATCAGACCATGAGGCCTCGATGGTGGCCGCGTCGTCGGCAGGCTGTGAATCATCGGGCGCCATCAGATGACCGGGTGCAGCCGGGCGGCCATTCACCGGGCATCCCAGCTTTGGACTGCGGCTGATCTCATGCAAGGGATCAATGCTTAGCCTCTCGTCCGCGCTGTAGTCGGCTTTGCTTGTTATCCGCTGACCGGTCGATCTGGGTTCCATCGGCCGTGCGACAACTGCGGCGGAGGCGTCGCCGCGCGGATATGCCGGACGGCATGGCTGGCCAGGACCTGTACACCCAACTCGGCGCACCCCCAGGCAGGCCAGATCCGCGGCCAGCTGGCCGCGAAATCGGCGGTTGCGCGCGACGTTCGGCCGAGTGGTCGTCCGCTGTGCGCTTCGAGTGGGCCGGCTCACTCGTAGGGGGTGGTGCGGCCCTCATTCCACGCGGGTGAGCCCTTCCGGCGCGGCGGGCTCATCACTGCCCGCCACTGGTGTAGCAGGCCCCTTCCCACGTGTTGCCGCCGATGCTCACCACGACGGCCGTGGATGTCACATCGCCGAACGCGCAGACTGCGGGTTTGGTATTGAACGGCTCGTATCCGCCGAACGTGACCTCGTGGTCCCACGGGCCGTAGGCGACCAGGCCGCTGCTTAGCATGCCCGCTCCGCGCAATGCCGCCAGGACCGCGGAGGGGTTCTGGCGCTGCGCTCGCGTGAGCCGTTCGAGCGCGTGCCGTATCCGCTGCGTCTCCGGTTGGGCTTCGGCTGCCAGCCAGCTGGGCATGGGCACGCGCACGTTGTACATCTGGTTGGACCGCTGGTTTTGCTCGACTCCCACGGACACGCACGGCGACGCGGACACGGCTGCGGCGGCCTGAGGGCAGATCGGCGGCAACGCCTTGTGTGCCTGCGACGTGCTGGACGCCGCAGTGTCCGCGTGCAGCGTCCCGCACGCGGACACGAGAGCAAGCAACCCGACAGCGCAGCCCGCCCTGAGGTATCCCCACATATGAGGATCATCCCATGCGGATCAGGGCGGGCTGGGATGTTGCCCCTGCCGGGCGCTCGGTGGCGCGCCCGGCAGGGGCGCATTGAGCCGACTGGGCTAACCCGGGGTCTGCCCGGCGTGGTCGACGATGGCGTGCTGCTGGATGGCCTGCTGGCTGACGAGTGTGCCGTTGGCGATGTTGATTTCGCGTGAGCCGAGGTACTGGAGGGTCTGCTTGCTGAAGATCCACTCAGTCCGGATGCCCTGGAAGGTGAAGGCGACCGCGACGCCGGGGCGGCCGATCGTGTCGGTGGCGTCCGGGACTACGGTCACGCCGGGAATCAGGGCGGCGGCGCGGTACAGCGCGGCGGTGACCGGAGGCGGCGGCGCGTTGTACAGCAGGTTGCCGATGGTGGAGAAGGCCCAGTACAAGCCCGGGTCCCCGTCCGTCTGCTGAATGAGTCTGAGCAGGGCATGCGGGTCAGTGGGCAACGTCTGCAGGAACCGGTAGGTCGGATAGTTCATGTTGCCACGGCACGGGAACTGCTTGGGGTCCACCGACGCCGCTTTGAAGGAAAACTTCGTCATCCTCCCGTCCTTGAGGAACGCGCCGGTCGCGCACAGGCTGGATACTGGGTACCAGAACTGCACCTCATCTGGTTTTTCGGGGACGCAGTCCCCGGGCACGGCCACCTGGACCACGTGGGCCACGTGGCCGTGGTCCAGATGGTAGCTGTCGCTGTTAGCCGAGGCTCGGCCCGTGCAGACCGAGCCGGCGCCCCAGGTTTTGAGGTACACGAACTGGCTGTCGCGCACGGGGGGATTCGGCTGCGCCGCCTCGGCGGCGGCGATCTTGGCAAGCAGCCGCACGGCGGCCGGCGAGGCACCGGAGGTGTTCCCGGGCAGCGAGGTATTCCGGGGCAGCGAGGTGTTCCCGGGCAGCAGGGTCAGTCCGGCGGCGGCCAGTCCCGCAGCCGTGGCGGCTGCGATGATGACCGCCGTCGTGCGGCGGCGGCGCATGACTGGCGTGCCCGCCGACGGGCTGCCGGGCGCGGCCGACAGCCACCAGCAGCAGTGAGCCAGGCGCGAGGCCCCGTGCCGTGCCCGGACGATACGGGCCAGCATCGAGCCGACCCCGGGCGAGGTGGCCGGGGGCCGGTATCCAGGAGCCGGACGAGCCACGCGCAGCGTGGCAGCGGCCGCCGCGAGGGATACCGCGATCCCGGCGGGCAGCCGGAACCGACGCACAAGACCATGGCGTCGTACAGGCCACGCCCCAGGACACTGGATTGAAGTGAGGAACGCGTGCTCGGCTCGGTCCGCTGACTCCAGCGGGACCTCCTCGCGGAGCCGCGATACGAGTTCCAGTTCGTCCACCATCAGTCTCCTATCGGTACGGCAGGGTTAAGGTCGGCGAGGCTCTGCCGGAGACGGCGGCGCGCCCGGCTGATGCGGGACTGAACAGTCCCGAGCGGGACGCCGGTAGCCGTGGCGATCTGCTCATAGCTGAGGTCGGCCCACACCAGCAGCAGCAGCGCGTCACGCTGGTTCACCGGAAGCTCCGCCACGGCCGCGGCCAGCCGCTGCTTGACGGTGCGGGCCGCCACCGCGTCCTCGACCCGGTCGGTGAAGGGCGCTGTCACCGGATCGGCGCCGGAAGCAGCGAGCAGCCTGAGCTGCCTGACTTCGTTCCTGCGCTCGCGGTGCATCAGCCGCGTCGCGATCCCGTACAGCCACGGCAGGCAGTCCCGGCCTTGGTCCTGGTAGCCTGCCCGCTTCCTGAACGCCACCAGGAACGTCTCCGCCACCACATCCTCAGCGCGTTCGGGGCCGATGCGCCGGGTGACATACCGACCGACGGCGGGACCATGCCGCCGGACGAGGACGGCGAACCGTTCCGGATCTGACTCTGAGCGGCGGATGACCGTCAGATCATCATCGGCTATCCCAGCGGGGGCACGGGCTGACGCCTGCCAGCCATCTTCTACGTCGTCAACACCCACGAGGACCCTTCCATGTGAGGAAATGACATCTGTTTATGCCACCCGACGCGAACTTGTTCCCCGGTCTCCGCGGCAATTCGGCGGCTGGGCGCTCCCGATCTGTCCCGGCAAGGGAGACAGTCCCAGATCGTTATGCGTCCATGCCACACTCAAGAGGTCCACGATGAGGCGGTGACGCCGTTGCGGGGACCGCTGTCGGTGGCCCTAGATGGCTGGACGGTTCTGGTTCAGCGCGGGCTCCCGCAGACACTCGACTGGTTCATGGGTCATGCAGGCCGGGCGGACAGGTTTGACCTGGAAACCTCCGACGGCGACTTCTGTTTCGTTGCCGCCGGCCGCGCTGGCAGCTTGCCGGCCGTTGCTGTCGCGCAGCGATACTGTCCGTCGGAAGGAGGCTTCGACCCAGGCGTCGCGCTCATCCCAGAGACACAGCGGCTCTTCATCGGTGCCGGGACTCGGTTGCTTGCCTACGATCTCGGCCGCGCCGGACTCCTTTGGGAAGATGAGGCCGACATCGGGTTCTGGCACTGGTCGGTGTACCCGACCGCAGTGCTGATGTCGGCCATCGCGGCGGCTATTGGGTACCCGTACCTAGCCCGGATGAGTACTTCAGCAGATACGGGTCGCGGTCCAGTGAGCCACCATGTCCTGCATGAGCAGAAACTCGACCCGGGTGATCCTCTGGTGGATTCTCGTCCTCGCGGGCGCGGGAATCGCCCTGCTGATCACATGGGCAACCCGGGTGGTCCATGTGCCGCCGGTCACGCTGCTGACCATTGGCGCGGTCATCATCGCGCTGTCGTGGCTCGCCGTGCTGGTGAGCCTGCCATGGAACCTGTACTTCGGGGCCAGCCGGGTGCTACAGGAAGCGGCCGCCTCACGAGGCCGCGGCATTGCCGTCCGGCCCGCCAACGACGCTGAGGCCAAGCGGATCTCCCAGCGGATGCTCTGGCTCGCGCTCGGCGGGCACCTCAGCGCGGCGGTCGCCGCGGCCGTGATCGCCTTCTTCTCCGGGAACAAGACGGGTTACTACATCGCCGGCCTCTTCCTGCTGTCCACCGCGTTCCGGCCGGCCTCGGCCTACCTGTCCCACATCCGCGAGCGCATATCAGTCCTGACCCGGCAGAGCACGCATCCGCGCGAGGACGTCGCCACACTCCGCACGGAACTGGCCGGGATCACGCGGTCGCTCGACAACCTGCGGGCCGACATGCAGCGAACAGGAGAGGACCTCCGCCGCGCCGAGGCCACGCTGTCCGACGCCATGGCCCACGACCGCGGACTGCTGACGGCCGATCTCGGCCGGGTCAAGGAGGCCCAGGAGGCCGACCGCGCACGGGCCGCCTCCCGGGATGATGACCTGGAACGCCGGATCAGCCAGATGGTACGCAGGGTCGAGGCCACGCTGGACGGGATCAGCGACCACGGCGAACTGGTGGCCGGGCTGCACGCGCTGGTCCGGATGATCAGGGCGCAACAGGCCTGACGCCCGCCGCGAGCCTGGCTCCCCGTGCATGCCTGGCGCAGCTGGTGTCGGCTTGCGATCGTGGCCAGGTGCCACAGCCCGTCTTGCGGACAGCCCGCCTCTGCTGGTCCCGCTTGCCGACCGCCATCTCGACCTGGAGACCCAACTCGATTCCGATCCGGAAGTGCTCCGCTACCTCGGCGGGCGAGCGCGGTCGGTGAACATGAGGGCGCTGCCACATAACATTCCTTCCGCGCGGCCACCAGAACCCGAAGGCTAAAAGGCGGAAACCGATCATAACGACGGCGGTTCTACACGCGAGACTGAAGGCTTTCAAGTCCAGGGCTGACGGGAGCAGGCCCTGCGAGGAGCCCATGTTTCCGCGGAAACGCCTTGTGAAATCCCGCACAAGGCGTTTCCGCGGAAACGCTCACTAATCACAATCCGCGACCAGCAAGCAGCCTTCTCGAGTTTGTGTCTAGCTCGCCTCTGCTTCGAGCGAGTGTGACATCGCCTGACCGCCTACTGCCTAATCGACTGCGAAGTCCACGATCCGCCGCAGGATACGGAAGCGGGGCACCGGAACCCTCCCGGTGTCCCCGCCGTCATCTCAGGGGTGCTGAGGGCTACTTGGCGCTGCGCTGGCGGAAGCCGAAGCCATCCGAGCGAGTCCGGGTAGCGGTAAAGGTGTCGTACTCGATCGGGGTCGGGTACGCGCCCGAGCCGGACCAGGCCGAGGTGTGGAAATACCTGAAGGTCATCGTGGTCTTGTCGCCGGGGAATCGGCCCGGGTCCACGTCGAACACGCCGAGGCCCCACGGGTAGGTGGTGTTGGGGTCGGTGACCGCGGACCACGGCGCGTCCTCGGTCTCGGTCTCGGTGCCGCTGACGTTGACGGTCTCGGTCGGTTCGCCCGCAGTGCCCTCCTGGTACACGTCGTCGTGGCCCTTGGTGCCGCCGGTGCCGATCACCAGGTGGACGAGACCCAGGTCGGAGTCCACGTTGTCCTTGTTGGTGCTGACGACGTGCGGCCGCAGGACGGTGCCGGAGTCGGTGCCCTTGACCACGTAGCTGCGCTCGTAGTCGTGGTCGTGGCCAGCCAGCACGAAGTCGACGCCGTACTTGTAGAACAGCGGCATCCAGTTCTGGCGGATGCCCAGGTCGGAGCCGTCCGCGTCAGACGTGGACATGGCCGGCTGGTGCATGACGACGACGATCCAGTCGACCGAGGTGTCGACCGACGCCGCGGCGAGGGTCTTCTCCAGCCACTTCAGCTGCGCGCCGTCAGAGTAGCCGGTCAGGATCTGGTTGTCGCCGGTGCTCAGGTAGGTGCCGGTGTCGATCTGGTAGCAGACGTCGTTGTTGTCCAGCATGACGAACAACACCGAGCCGATCTGGAACTTGTACCAGTTGCCCTCGAAGTCGGCGGACTCGTCGTTCTTCGGCAGGGTGAAGCGGGTCTGGTAGGACAGGTAGCCCTGCGGGCCGTTGCCAGGCTCGTTCTCGTGGTTGCCCAGGGTCGGCATCCACGGCCGGTTCGCGGCCGAAAGCTGCGTGTTGTCGAAGTACTCCGCCCAGACCTGCGGCTGGGTCGTCAGGTTGGAGTTAGCGTAGGACAGGTCACCGTTGACCAGGTGCACGACCGGGTCGAACTGCTCGACCGACGCGGCGGTCGCCGCGGCGTTGAGCGACGCCTTCGAGTAAGCGGTGTCACCGCAGGCGATGTCGCCCACGCTGGTGAACCGGAACGCCACGCGACCCGCGGGCGCGGTGCGGAACGCGCTGGAGACCTGAGTCTCGCCGTCACTGACGATCTTGTACACGTAGTCGGTGTCGGGCTTCAGGTCGTCGATGCGGGCGTGCTGGGCAATCGTCACGATGCCGTTGTTGGAGTCGGTGTACGTGCGGGTCTCGGCCGCGATGGTGCGGCCGAAGCCGCCTTCAGTGGTGCCGACAACGACCTTCGGGTTCGACACCGAGGTCGGGGTCACCCACGATACGACGACCTCACCGGTCGGGTCCTCGCCGAAGGTCAGGTGGACCTGCTCGGCGGTGACCGTGTCGGCCTTGGCGGCCTGCTGCCACAGGATCGGGCCGCTGGCTACCATCAGACCACCGGCGGTGACGCCGACGCCGCCGATGAACGACCGGCGCGAGACGCCAGCGCGCTCCATGCTCTCCGTCATTACTGTCCCTCCCTGGGCAATCGCAGCCAAAACAGAGCAATGTTCCCAGTCCGGAGAGACGGCAGGCGTAACTGAAGGTGTACAGTCATTGAACGATTTAACAGCTGTTAGCTCCCAGCTGCAACAGAAACGGGCGGCCGAGGAAATGAGGAAGGGCGTCCGCGCCGACCAGCGGCGCGGCCATCACCGCTCGCGGCCGTCCACGTACACGATCCGAGACTCCGGTGCCACGGCCTGGGCGACCTCGTGGGTGTTGTTCGCCGACAGGATGCCGGTGCCGATGTCAAGGAACTGCCGGATCCCCGCCTCGGCCGCCAGGAAACGCACCGCCCGGCTGAGAAACGCCCGGTTCGCGCGGGCCGCGACGGCCAGGTCGGGGTTGGCCTGCAATGCCTTATCACCGACCTCGCGGTCAGCGGCGAAGTTGTCCTTCCCGCCCGAGCCAGTAGTCATACACCCGGGCCTGGTGCGCGACGCTGGTGTCAGCGACTGGTCCGGGAAGGCAAGGCGCATGCCGCCCTGGTTTTCGATGGTGACGTCGCGGTGGGCTGGTGTCAGTTCGGGACGCCAGCGGAACTTCCGTGCACCTATCACAAGAAGGAGTACGAGGCCGACCTCGTGTCCTTGCCCGACTATCGCATCACCTGCATTTTCGTGGACCGCAATCTCCGGCGCGAAGGGCTGGCCAGGGTCGCGCTCGACGGGGCCCTAGACCTGATCGCCAGGGCAGGCGGCGGGGTCGTGGAGGCCTACCCACACGACACGGCGGGAAAGAAGATCTCGTCCACCTTCATCTACAACGGCACCCGCGGCATGTTTGAGAAGGCAGGCTTCGACTACGAGCGCCCCAAGGGCAAGAACAACCGCGTGATGCGCAAAATCATCCCAGCCGCGTAACGGTCGGCCCGTTCTGTCAGCGGGACCTCTCGACCTGGCCATCTGGGGATAAGGTGTCTAGCTCGTCATAACGCTCTGATGTCCTGCCCTATGTGGCGGACGAGGTCGTCCCAAACTTCGGCTATGGCCGCTCTGAAGCGCGGATCGGTGACCATTCCGTCAGAGCCGACCGCCGACCGGTCCACTGGGATGTGGCGGCAGGCTGGTTCGATCACGGCCGCGCCTACGTATCCCAGGACAGTCGCCAGGGTCTCGTGTGCACCATGTCCCCGGTTCGGGGCGGCGACGTTGATCCAGGCGACGGGCTTCTCATAGAGCTCGCCACCGCCTACCGTCCAGTCGAGAAGGTTCTTGAGACTGCCCGGCAACGTCCCCGCGTACTCCGGAGTGCAGAACAGCACCGCGTCCACCTCCCCGATCTCCCGCCGGAGCTCCGCGACCGGTTCCGGGACAAGCTCGCCGTCGTGATCGGGGTTGAACGCTGGCAGGGCGGCGAGGCCGTGGTACAGCACTGCCGTCACCTGACGGGGCGCGAATGCCGCCGCGGTCGCCAATGCGGCGGTGTTGGTCGAGCCTGCCCTAGTGCTTCCCGATATCAGCAAGACCTTCATGCCGCTCCTCCACTCCGGCCAGATTCACTAAGCCATTCTCATCGGGACTCGTTCCTAGCTACATCGCGGATCGCAACCTGGCTCACCTTAGCGAAGGAAACAGCCGAATGGCCGGAACGCGCCACCCCGGGCCGCTTTACCGGAGACAGCCGCTTGAAGTGGCCCTACCCGGAAGGTTCTGGTGGAAGCCTCGTGGTGCTACCCGGCATCGAGGAGGATCCCGTGGCGGCCACAAAGGCTGAGCTGCTCGATCGTATCCGGCGTGATCCTCGGCGAGACGGGCCGTCTGTCCGGGCGCGGTCGGCGGCTGGTGAGCAGCGGCAGGCCGCTCAGCCCGATGCCGGCCACGATGGCCCGCCGCCGGCGACCAGCGCGAGGCCGACCGGGTCACGGCCGGTCAGCAGGCGGCTCTGGGCCACGGTGACCGTGGCCGACAGGACGAGCGACGCCAGCACCAGCCTGGCTACCCGCGGCGGCCAGCGGCTGGTCACCTACCTGCGGATGGACGAGGTCAAGCCCCCATCCCGGCTGCCGCTGGCCCCGTCGGCTCCCGCCCGCCGCCGCCCCGGGACTAAACCTCGCCGCTCGCAGTAACCGGCTACAGCGGAACCCACTCCAGATCCCCGTTCTCCACCACCGGACGCCAGCCGTGCAGGGGAGTGCCGCGCTCGAGAGCGGTGGCCACATCGGCGAGGAAATCGCCGATCGACGGGGCGAACTCCCAGATGAGGCCATCTGTCCGGGACCACTCCCAGACCTTGCCCCGCCCCGGTCCCGGCCGGTCATCGACCACCAGCCTGTGCCCGGCGGCGTCCGATCCGAACGCGATCCACCGCGGATGCCACCAGCGGCCGACCATCTCGTCATCGTCGAAGTCGGCGAGGATCTCGATGTGCATGGCGTTGTCCTCCGCGATCTGGTCAGCAGACAACAGGCGATGCATTCCCGGCAGGAGACGAGCCCCCGTCCGTTCCGATTCGTCCGCACCGTCGTTGATCAGCAGCAGCCGCCTGAGCTCTTCGGGAAGGCGGGCATCGAGCGCGGCCGCGGGCGGGCGCAGCATTGCGCGGGTCACCGGCGCGTTCGCGGCAAGCCACGCCGTCACCCGCGACCAGGACTCCTCGACCTCAGCCGGCATGCGAGCGGGTGAGGCTCAGGCGGAGTCGAATTCGGGGATCAGCTCGCCGACTAGCTGGATGCTGCGCATGACGCTGTCGTGCGGGAGGCCAGCGACCTGTTGGAAGGTCATAAGCCTGTCGATGCCGAGGTCAGCATAGGCCTGGAGCTTCTCACGGCAGGTGCGCGGGGAGCCGACGATGAGGGAACCCTGCGCGTAGAGCGCATCGAACAGCTTGTCGTCGGGAACGGGATCGCCCTGCAGGATGCGGCCGATGGCGATCTGAGCGTCGTTCGGTGGCGTGGGCGTGGCGGCTTCATCGCGCAGGAACTGGCCGGTAAGGCCGCCGCCGACGGGATCCGCGATCAGCTTCTGCTCCTGCGCGAATCTCTCGGCGAAGGCCGCGGCCGCCTCGAAGAATGTCAGTGCGGTCACCGTGTACCAGGCGGCAGCCGCGGCAGCCCCGTCGCTCATCGCCTGCTCGTCGGTGTCGGCGCAGTGCACGAAGGTGAAGTAGGCGACCTGGTTGTTGACGTACGCGCCTACTGGATGGTCGCATCGTGCGGCCGCGTCGCGGTAAAGCCCGATCATTCGCTCGACGTGGTCAAGCGACTCCCACAGGGTGGTGCCCAACACGCCGACTCCACGCCGTCCCGCGTCTTCAAAGGACGAAGGGCTGGTAGCGGCCTGCCACAGCGGGGGGTGCGGCTGCTGGTAGGGCTTGGGCAGCACCGGGACGTCGTCGAGATGGTAGTAGCGCCCGTCGTGGGTGACCCGATGGTTCATCCACAGTTTGGGGACCAGTTCGAACGCCTCCTGGGTCTGCGCGGCGACTTCGGCCGGATCCACGCCGAACAGGCGCCATTCGGGCGCCGTGGAGCGGGTCAGCCCCACCTCCAGCCGACCGCCGGAGAGGTGATCCAGGGTCGCCGCGCGCTCAGCGGCCCGCACCGGGTGGTTGATCGCGCCAGGCGCAAGCACAGCGGAATGCCCCAGGCGGATACGCCGCGTGCGCTGTGATATCGCCGCCAGCATGATCTCCGGGGCCGACGACAGGCTGAACTCCTCTCCGCCGTGATGCTCCACCTGCCACCAGCAGCCATAGCCAAGCTCGTCGGCCAGTTCCGCCTGCTCGACTGCCTGCATGAAGCGCACGTGCTCATGGCCCTCGGACCATGGCTGCGGATCCTGAATCTCATTGAAGAGATCGATTTTCATTTTTATTGGAGCCTCTGTCGTCGTAGACCTTGCTTTACGCTCAACATCGCAACTGCAGTCCGTCTTGTCAACTCTTGAATGATTTGCCCGACTTGTTACTTAAAGTTAATTTCGTGTTCCTTTTATCGCTGTTGCGCTCCGCTTTCCCAGGCCGCCGTCACCGTAGGGCGGCTGGGGTGAATGTGACGGGGAGGGTGGCCGGGCAGCGGTTCCACGGCGAAGGGATAAGGCTGATCTCCTCGACCGGGATCGTCAGTCGTATGTCCGGGAGCAAGTGCAGCACGGTCTCGACCGCGCTCTTGGCGATGATCCGGGCCGGGACATGTGCCGGGCACACGTGCGGCCCGGCCGACCACGACAGGTGAGACCGGTTCCCTATCTCGTTCCACAGGTCATCGCTGTGCACTCTCGGGTCGGCGTTCGCGGCCGCCAGGCCGAGAATGAGCGCGTCGCCCTCGGCGACCGGCTGGCCGGCCAGTTCGACGTCGCGTAGCGCGAACCTGGCAGGCAGGTTGGCTTGCGGGGGATCCCGCCACAGCACCTCATCGAGCGCGTCGTCCACGCCGAGTCGCCCGCCGCGCACTCGGCCCGCGAACCGGGGATCGGTGAGCATCAGCCGGAGCGCTTGCGCGATCCAGGCCATCGTGCTCTCAAGCCCGGCGGCCACCATCAGCACCATCGTCTGCAGGATCTCGGCGTCGTCATGAAGGTTCTTGTGACTGACGAACACGCTGGTCAAGTCGTCGCCTGGCGCCTCCTGGCGGGACCGCATGAGGTCAGTGAGTATCTCCTCGTACCGCTGGTTCGCGGCCTGGGCGTCCTCGGTTGTGCCGAACAGCGCGTGCAGGCAGCGCAGCAACTCGTGGCTGAGCGCGATGTCTAGGCCGACCATCTTCGCGATGGCGAGCAACGGGATCATCGCGGCGTAGTCAGATACCAGATCAGCCCGCCCGTTCGCGGCGAACCCGGCGATCAGGTCCGCGCAGAGCTGCCTGTTCTCCCGGCTGACCTGGCGCAGCCGCAGCCCGCTCACCGACTCGTCGAGCGGCGTGCGCAGCCTGCGGTGCACGTCGCCATCCTTGAAGTAGGCGTGCTCTCTCGGGAACATCATCGGGCCGAGCTTGGAGTCGGCCGGCACACGCCCTTCTGCGAAGTCCCGCCAGTTATGCGGGTCGTGGGAGAACACCCGCTCGTGCTTGACGACCCGGCAGATCTCGTCGTAACCCAGCACCAGCCAGGCGTTGACGCCCGGCTCGAGCTGAATCGGGGCCACCATCCCCCACTGGTCGCGCAGGCGCTGGTAGGCGGCCTGCGGATCGCTGGTCGCGGTCGTCTCGGCAAGCGGGGTCAGGCCGTCGAGGTCGGACAGCCGGCCGACGACCCGGGTCGGCGCGGGGATTGCGGAGGTCATGGTGACACCTTCTGGTTGGCGAGGGCGTGCTCTACAAGGGTGATGAGGGTCTTGACCGAGCCCGCGCGGTCCCGCGCGTCACAGTTGGTGACCGGGGTGCGCGACGGCAGGTCGAGGGCGTCGGCGAGTTCGTCCTCGCCGTACCACGGGCTGCCGGGGAACTCGTTGACCGCGACCGCGAACGGCAGCCCGGCGGTGTGCGTCTCCAACTGGTCGAGTACCTCGAAACTCTGCTCAAGTCGCCGGGTGTCGATGAGCACTAGGGCACCGACGGCCCCTTCCGCCAGCCCCTCCCACAGATCCCAGAACCTTCGCTGTCCGGGCATCCCGAACAGGTAGAGCACGAGCTGCGGCGAAACCGTGATCCGGCCGAAGTCCATCGCCACCGTGGTGGTCTTCTTCTCCCCGAGCCCGGCGAGGTCGTCCACGCCCACGCTCGCCGTTGTCATCGTTTCCTCGGTGCGCAGCGGCGCGATCTCGCTGACCGAGCCGATCAACGTGGTCTTGCCGACCCCGAACGCGCCGACCACCAGGATCTTCGCCGACCGCTGAACCGTCTCGGCGAGGTAACGGCCGTCAGCCTCCGAGGCGCCGTCAGGCGAGCTTGCGTAGGCCATCAAGCAGCTCCTCAAGGACTTCACGGTTGGCTGGCACGCCGGCCGGGGTGCGCACCAATAGATGACCGGAGTCGGCCAAGTCGGAGGCGACGATGACCACAACGCTCACCGGCAGTTCCAGGTAGGCGGCGGCCTCGGCGAGCGAGAGCAGGTTGCGGCACATGCCGAGCAGCGCCCGTTCCGTCCGGCCCGCCGAGACCGGGAGCGGCTTGCCAGGTGACGCGGCAACCACGAGCGTCTCCGGCCTGATGGTGTTCCTGGTGGGAGCAGCGCGACCGCCGGTCAGGACATAGGGCCGGACCGGACGGTCACGGTATTCACCCGTACTGCTCATGCGCCGGTCCCGTCAGTCCTGGCGCTGTGGTGTGCGGAAGTTGGACTCCCCGATCTTGAGCACCTGCGCCTGCATCTGCTGGGCGATAAGAGCCGGGTCCACGCTCTGCTCCGTGATGACCGCCAGGTGTGAGCCGTCGCCGGCGCCGCGCACGAACAGGTAGCCGCCATGCCCGTCGAACTCCACCATGACTTGCCGGGCGTTGCCCACGCTGGTGCCGAATTCCCTGGCCAGGCTCTGCCCAATCGACTTGAGCCCGGCGCATGCCGCGGCCAGCCGCTCGGCGTCGTCCTTGCTCGTCTGCGCCGAGTGCGTCCGCACCAGGCCGTCGGCTGAAAGCACCACCGCGTGTCGGACGCCGCGCACCACGGTGACCTCGTCAAGCATCCAGTTATGGTCGGCAGCCATCACTGCTCCTGCTCTGCTGAGTTGTCTTGCTCGCCAGCGCGGTCATCGGTGCCTGCGCCCCCGTTCAGGAACGCGTTCATCCACGCCCCGGCCTGTTCTGGAGACAGTGGCTCGGCCGGGCCGCCCCTGTCCGGCGCGGCACCGACTGTCGTCGGCCCGGTAGCGACTGTCGTCGGCCCGGTAGCGGCCGCCGTCGGCCCGGTAGCGGCCGTCGCCCGGCCGACAGTCTCGTGCCTGGGGGAACGCCGACGCGCCAGCGGCCGCCTGCCGTCCTCGGCGACCGTCGCCGGCTCCTCGCCCGCCACGGACTCCGTCGGCGGCGGCACCGTTGGCGGCGGCACCGTCGGCGGCGGCACCGTCGGCGGCGGCGGCACCGTCAGTGCTTCCGCGGGCGCCACGGTCTCCACCAAATCGTTCGGGATGCCGACGACCGCGCGCACGCCGCCGTACACGGATTCCGACACATCGACCCGGAACCCGTGCCGCTTCACGTACTGGCCAACCACCGCGAGGCCCGTCTGCGGGAACTCGCCCAGCTCGTCAAGCCCGATGAGGCGGGCGCCGGAGGCGATCTCGCGGGCCTGAGCCAGCCGATGGTCATCGAGTCCGACGCCGCAGTCGTGCACCTCGATGACCGCGCCGCGCTGCACCGTCCGGATCGTCACCGGCACAGCCGTCGCGGGCGGCGAGGACTGGGTGGCGTTGGCGAGCAGTTC
>Ga0335075_10007765_pt1 | contig 16472 bp, 15 predicted proteins | sample Lox_Sample_24_FD_206723 | JGI IMG/M metagenome (GOLD analysis project Ga0335075, IMG submission 206723) | Soil microbial communities from Loxahatchee National Wildlife Refuge, Florida, United States - Lox_Sample_2.4 | ecosystem: Environmental > Terrestrial > Soil > Wetlands | place: USA... | reverse complement strand
CGCTGCTCGCGGTCGGACTGGTCGCCGTGATCAGGAAGATCCTCTTCATCCTGTCCAGCGAGGAAACGGTATCCACGGCCGAGCTCGCACTGCTCATCGCCATGATTGCCGTCTTCGTCGCGGCCCTGGTCCTGGTCTCCCGCTATGAGAGGACAGAGACAGAGACCTCGCCCTAACGAAGTCGGGCTGGCGGGACTCGAACCCGCGACCTCGTGCACCCAAAATTGGATCTGGGCCCGAATCGGGCAACCGCTATTGCGGTAAAATAACAGGTCAGAGGGCTTTTTCTGTTAGTCAGTGCAGTCTAGTGGAGAGGACTGCAGTGCCTTCTGGCTAACCCAGAATCTAACGAGAGCTGGTGCCATGGCATACGTCAACAAGCGCTCAGGGAAGAACGGGACAGTGCGCTTCACAGGTCTCTACAGGGCCGCCGACGGGACGTACAAAAGCGCGGGCACATTCGATACCCAAGAACGCGCCCTGGAGGTCTCTGAGGCCGCGGAGCGGCACGCGCGGATGCTCTTGGCCGAAACGAGCCCGGCCGACAAGGCGACCGTGACGCTCGCGACGTACTTGGAGACGTTCCTCGGCGCCCACGACATTGAGGCGAACAGTAAGGAGGCCTACGCCCGGCAGTTGACCCTGCACGTCATCCCGTACATCGGCAACCAGCGGGTCGCCGAGGTTTCCCGTGAGACGATCCACCGCCTGTTCACGGTGGTGCTGAAGGAGGAGGGCGCCAGCCAGACGACGATCCTGCACACGCGCACGGCCCTGTCCGCGATGGTGCAGATGGCCTGGGACAACGGGTACCGGAAGGACAACCCGGTCCGGGGGATCAGGCTCAAGGGCGTGCCCGCGAAACCGATCATCGTGGCCACGAAGGACCAGTTCCTCCGCGTCTACGACGCGCTTCCGCACCAGCCCGCGAAGGTCCTCGCCCGCCTCGGCGTCTCTTCGGGCGCGCGGCTGTGCGAGCTGATCTCATTCATCCCGGAGGACTTCGACTTCGCCGCCCACATGCTAGCCGTGCGCCGGTCCACCGTGGAGGTGACTGCGAGGTACCATCCCACCAGAAACAGGTTCCTCACGCGGGAGTACACCAAGAACGGCGAGCACCGCCGGTTCAAGATCGATCCCGCGGTCTCGGCAATGGTGCGGGAGCACATCGCGCTTCACGGAATCGCTGCCGGCCAGGTGATCTTCCCAGTGCGGCTGTTCGCCTCGACCGAGGCAGCCGGCCGAGACCGGCTCACCCAGGAGGAGATCGAGGCCCTAGGCTTCACAGACGAGCTGCCGAACGGCCGTCGGTACAAGCACGGCACGCTCGGCGGGTACGTGACCGCTCAGTGCCGCTGCGTGGGGTGCAAGCAGTGGAGCGCGGACTACGCGCGCGACCGTAAGCGCCGCCGGACAGGTCGGTCGGCGCGGGAGTGGTCATCTGCTTGGCGGAACGATCCGACCGAGTATCTTGGCTCGGACGTGTGGCGGCGGATCTGGAACGCGGCCGTGGATGACGCGGGGCTCCCGTTCCGCTACACGCCATACCAGGTACGTCACACGCACGCGTCGTGGCTCATCGACCAGGGTGTCGATCTCGCCCGGGTGCAGTACAGACTGGGCCACGGCGATCTGCAGGCGACCACGCGGTACGTCAAGATCCTCGACGAGGAAGACCCGAAGGCCGCGGACGTCATGTCGGCGATACTTGGGGACGTTGCTTAGAGTTGAAGGGTCGGCTGTCCGTAACGCGCGATGCAGCATACCGGAACGCTAGACTCTCCTAGGTACGGGCTGTAGCGCAGTTTGGTTAGCGCGCCGCGTTTGGGTCGCGGAGGCCGCCGGTTCGAATCCGGCCAGCCCGACTGACTGACTGAACGGATGGTCGGAACCCTGCACGTTCCCACCGCTGGTCTTGGTGAGCGTCGTCGGCCTTGCGGTTTTGCCGTACTGGTGGAGACCCGTCCGTCTACCTCGACGATGGCGGCGGCGCCGCTACCTGCGCGGGAAGTTCCGTAACCCTGAGTTCGAGACTCAGGCCAGATGCGCTCTGACGGCTAACCCCCTCAATGCGAACGAGGCTGCTCCCAATCGAGCATCGTCATTATGGCTTTCAGTGGTACTGGCAACAGGCCGTCAAGGATTTTGGAATCGGAAGTTCTCGTGGACCGCGGCCCAGTCCGGCATCGGCGTCCCCGTAACCCGGTCGCCCCCTGGACGCGGGGCACGGGCAGCGGGTCGGCATAGCGCCGAGCGGGAAGGTTGCTCGAAGCGAAGGCCAACCTGCAGCGGATGCTCGTGGCCATCCCGCTCACCGACGACGAGCGAGCAGCCGTCGACGACGGCCAGGACGCTCTCGACAAGCTCCTCGACCGGCTCGCCGATACTCCGCCGCCGACCGGGCCGGCACCCCGCCAACTCGGCGGCAGGGGAGGGGAACTGCCAGTCCTGCAGATCCTTCCGGGTCCCCCAGCCTGAGCGGAGAACGCCCGCCAGACTCGGCGATTCCGGGAAGAACTGCGCTCATGACCGGGACCGGGCGGTCTACGTGCTCTCTGGTTAAGCCAGGCTTACGCCTTACCCCGTGCGAGCAGTGGCGCGACCGGGAGGCAGAGCCGTCCGTCTTCGCCGCGGTAATCAGAACTGAGCTCGTCAAACCTGTCCCTGACCTTGCTGAGCAGGGCGGGTTCCTGGCTCGCCCTGAACTCCCGCATCCAGGAAGCCCGGAAGCGATACCCCACCATTCGCGGGGCTCGGCCATTAGCCGCCAGTTGATCAGCTGGCATGCCGGATCCCGAAGTCCGGCGTCGCCGAGGAGACCGCGAAGACCGGCCTCGGTCCGGGGAAATTCCTCGGGCGGCTCGAGCCGATGCGCGGGCCGGTCCGCACCACAGTCACGGATCGCGCGGGTCAGGAGCGCTATCGTGGGCGAGGGCGGCTGGGGCCAGGCGGTGACCGCGACGCAGCCCCGGGAATGGTCACCCCGCGCAGTTCGGCCAGCGCCGCGCGGGGCTGGCCGACATGGTTGATGACGAAGTTCGCGAGAACCACGTCGAACTGCCGGTCTCCGAACGGAAGCGCCGGCAGGGCCGCGACATGGAATTCGGCTTCGGGCACGAGGGCAGCCGCCGTCGCGACCATGCCAGGATCCGCGTCCACCGCGGTGACCTTCGCCCGTGCGCAACGGCCGCCGCGGCCGCTTCGAAGCCGAATTGCGTTCCGCGGCCCGCCCGGGCGAGGCATTCGACGTTGCCACGGGTGAACCCGTTTCCTGGGGCAGAGTCAGCGACAACCTGTCCTGGTATGACTTCTGCGTGTCCTACGTGGACATGAAATGGTCAGATGCCTCCGCGCACCACCGTGCCAACATCGCATGGACACTCGTAACCGTCATCCCCGCCATGCTCACAACGGACAGAGGAAAGCCCGAAGAGGTAGCGATGCGCACGGCGCTACGGAAATGGGGATTCAACACCAAACAGCGCCCAGACTGCCCGGATAACGCCGCCACGATCCTCACATGGCTTTCCCGCAGCACCAAGCCCGTGGCCGCCCTGGCTGACCCGGCCACGATGCGCGCCGTCCTAACCACCGCCGGAACGCTGCTCGACGGCACCCCGGCGGCCCCATCCACCGTCCGCCGGAACCGCACCATCCTGCATAACGCGCTCGAATACCTTCCAGCGAGGAATGTGGTCGAAGCAGTCGTTCACGTCGGATCGTGCCACCCATGCGGCGCCCTCGTCACGCGCCTCCGCAAGGCATGCCAGCGCATCACGGACGCCGAGGCCATGCCGGTACGCGAAGCTCCATGGCAGCAGCAACGGGTCAATGATCGCGTCGAGTTCGACGAGCAGCGCGCGCTCCACGATCCGGTCCGCGAGCACCGGGACGGTGACTTCATACTGCCCATCCTTGCCGTGGCGTTTTGGGATCATCGCTTCTTGCGGTGCTTAGTTCCTGGCTAGATGATGCCAGATGGTGCCGACACTCGAGGCTGCTCAGCGGGCCAGCGGGGGGCTTTCCGGGGGCCTGGTGCGCCGTGCGCCGGGGTTGAGGTGCCCGGACTCGGCGATGCGGGCCCGGCATCGGGCCTGGATGGCGGGGTCCCAGGAGATGGCGATCCTGTTCCCTGTGCCGCGGCGGGACTGGAGCTGCCCGGTCTCGATCCAGTAGTAGACGACGCCGGTGCTGCAGCCGAGCTGGGCCGCGGCGTCCTTCACGCTGACCTCCCCGGCGGCGACTGGAGACGGGACCGGGACCTTGTAGACGTGCCGCACCCACTGGACGGCCTTGACGTCGAAGGGACGGCCCGCCCCGGTGAGGTAGCCGTGCCGGGCGAGGATCGCGACGAGCTCGTCGTTGCCGGTCACCGGGCCGAGGCGGCGGATCAGCTCGGCGGCCGGGGACGGCGTGGCGGCGGGGATCCCGCTCGGGCCGGGCCTGTCGATGATGAGCTGGTCGGCGGTGCCCGCGTGCCAGCGGATCCCGATCCTGGCCTTGGCCCGGTCGGGCTCGGGCAGCAGGGTGACGTCGGCGATCAGGGTCCGCAGCAGCCGCTTGCGGTCGCGGGCGGTGGTGGTCGGGGCATGCCAGAGCGCCGGGAGGTCAGCGGCGGTTCGCGCGAGGGTGTCGCGGTCGGGCAGCGGGGGCAGCGTCGCGCGGGCGGACTCCAGCGCCTGCTCGGCCTCGGCGAGGGCCGCGAACCGTGTCTCCCATCGTGCTTCCAGGGTGCGGGCGACGAGCCGGTTCTCCGGCTCGACCTGGCTGAACGCCCGCTCGGCCCGGTCGGCCTCGTAGCGGGCCCGCTCGACGGCCAGCTCCGCTGCCCGGCTGGCCCGCTGGTGCTGGCCCGCGACCTGGTCGGCGGCGGCCAGGGCGAGCGCCACCTGCTCGGGCGTGAGCGCGTCCAGCAGCACCCGGGCGACAGCGTCATCAAGGGCCGCCGTGGCGATGCCGCGGCAGCCGGGTGCCTTCTTCCCGTCCCGGCGAGAGTGGCACTCGTAGCTGGCCCGGTCGCCGCCCTGGTAGTTGGCCACCATCGGGCCGCCGCAGGAGCCGCAGTAGATGATGCCCTGGCAGAGCGCGCTGCCCTCCCGGATCGTCCGGGCACCGGAGGCGGTCCAGTTCGCAGCGAGCCTCGCCTCGATGGCCAGGTACTCATCCCAGGTGACGTAGCCGGGATGGTGGTCCTTGATCAGCACCTTCCACTGCGCGCGGGGCACCTCGGCGGTCGACGTGCGGACGTTCCCGTCGGCATCGACCCGCTTGCGGGTGACGTGGCGGCCGTGGACGTAGGCGCCGGCATAGGCGGGGTTCTTCAGCACCTGCAGCACCCGGTGGTGGGTCAGCGGCCCCCACCGCAGCTGCCCGGCCCAGGCGCCGCCGTAGGCGCGCTGGGGGAACTTGCGGCCGGCGAACGCCGCCACGACGCCGTAGGCCGACCCGGCGGCGGCGAAGCAGGAGAACACGTCCGCGACCGCGGCCCGGACCTCGGCATCGGGGTCGATGACGACCTCTCCCTCGTCGTCGTAGACCAGGCCGACGGGCAGCGGCGCCCGCAGCTCGCCCCGCCCGGCGGCGGCCAGCTTGGCCGCCTGCAGACGTCCGGCCATGATGTGCAGCTCCGCCTGGCTCATCGTGGACTTCAGGCCCAGCACCAGCCAGTCGTTGAAGTCCGACAGGTCGTAGACCCCGTCGCTGTCGATCAGCAGCGTACCGGTCAGCCGGGCCATCTCCGCCAGCCGGGCCAGGTCCGCGTTCGAGCGGGCCAGCCGGGAGACCTCCAGGCCGAGCACCGCGCCGACCTCGCCCAGGCAGACCCGCGACATCAGGTCGCGGAATCCCTGCCGGTGCGCTGCCGACGTCCCGGACAAGCCCAGGTCCCGGTCGATGATCTCCACGTCCCGCGGCGCCCAGCCCAGGGCGACGGCAGTGTCGGCCAGGGCGTACTGCCGCATCGTCGACTCGGTGTGCTCGCGGACCTGGACCAGGGTCGACTGGCGCAGGTATTCCCTGAACAAAAGTGATCACGCAAACCGCGATGGTGTCCGGTGTTCTGAGGCGTGCACGACGGCGTTGGTCACCAGCTGGATGTTGCGGTCGTCAAGGCCGGTGAGGGCGTCGCGGAGGTTCACGGGTATGCCGTCAGCGAGGCTGGCTGCCAGGCGGAGCATCCTGTTCTCGCTGCCGGAGCAGGGCAGGCTGTCATCCAGGGCGGCGATCGCGGCGCGCCAGTCGATGGCGGCCAGGCCGTCGCCGGGGATGGTGATGAAGCGGCTGGCGAAGTCCGCGCGGTCCGGGAACACGGCGTGGCCGATGAGCAGTTCGACGCCGGCCTCGTCAGGGTAGATGCCGCGAGCCCGGGCACGCAGCCGGGCGGCGAGCGGCGGTTCCCCGGAGGCGGGTGTCATGACGGTTCCGCGGGCGGGCCCGGCCGTGACGGTGCGGTCAGGACGCGGCCGGCGGTATCGGCCGGGCCGGGCATGCCCAGGTGCACGGTAGCGGCCCGGCGGGCCCGCTGATCGAGCTGGGCGAGCTTCTGCCGGGCCGCGTCGAGGCTGATCTTGAGGCCTTCGGCTTCGCCGGTCCAGCCTTCGCGTTCGGCTTCGCCGATCCGGGCGGTCAGGTTGTCGCGGATTCCTTCCAGCCGTGGCCGCTGAGCTGGGTCAACGCGGAGGAGAGGGCATCTGACGCAGCTGTGCTCGTGGATGCAGCTGGCCGCATATGCCCGGCCGCAGTCGCCGAGGGCGACCTTGCGCCGTTCGAAGTGGCCGAGGAATCCGTCCCATTCCTCGTCGGTAGGGAGGCGGTATTCCTCGCTGGGGCGGGTGGCGCGGCGGCGGGCGATGAACGCCCGGTGGGCGTTGATGACCTCTTCGGGGTAGACGGCCTTGTATCCCATCGTGGCCCTGATGTCGGCGTGCCCGGCCACGAGCTGGGCGATGTGCGGGGGCATGCCGTTCATCACGGCCTCGGTGATGAACAGCCTGCGGAAATCATGGGGGGTGAAGGTCAGCGGGCTCCCGCTGGCGTCTTTGAGCCCGGTGCCGGCCAGGGCGGCGTTGAGCAGGGCGCGGATCCCGTGGATCGGGATGGGCCGGTGCTCGATGCCGGTCTGCCGCTGGAACAGCAGCGGCATCGGCGGGTTCCACACGCGCTCGTGGATGTCGTAGGCGACCACCAGCGGCACGGCCCCGTCGGCGCCGCGGATCCGGCAGATGATCGCCGAGAGGACGTCGGCCAGCTCCGGCGCGATGACCAGCAGCCGCTCGGTATCGGTCTTGGACGGGGCGATCTGCAGCAGCGGGACCAGCTCGCCGGTGGCGGGCAGCCGGTACTGGACGAAGCTGTGATGCGAAAGCTCGGCGAGTTCCTCGATCCGGATGCCGGTCAGACGGAGAACCTCCACCGCGGCCCAGGCCCAGAACGCGCGGTGCTCTTCGAGGGTCAGGTCACGGCGCTTGCCGGCGGCCTGGTCCTCGGCCCATATCCTGGCGCTGGTGCCGTGCCTGGTCATCACCGGCCGGCGCAGCGTCTGCCCGGCCGCGGTGAACACCCCTCCGGGAGGTGCGGACCGGGCGGCCAGCAAGAGGCCGGCGGCCTTGCCGCGGGCCGCGTCCACGAAGGCGGCCAGGACGGGCAGGACGGGCAGCCGTTCCCTGGTCCGCTGATCCATCCGGGACTTGCGGTGCGAGCGTTCCTTCTTCCGTGACATCTCCTCGTCACGGATCGGGCAGGGCACGGCCCACGGGCCCCACCGGGCCGGGTCATCGACCGCCCACTGGGCGATGTCGAGGTAGAACGCCCGCACCATGGCCAGGGTGTTCATGCCGTCGTGGCGCGGCACGACCGATTCGGTGACCTGCCCGGCCGGGCCTGCAGTCCGGACCGTCTTGACGGTGACCCGCTGCTTCCATGCCGCGGCCACGCCGGGCTCCAGCCGCAGTGAGCCGATCCCGGGGTGGTGGAGCTCGAGGTCCCGCCAGAACAGCCCGGCCAGGGCGCGCGACAGGCTCCGCAGCGTCGCGTGGTCGATCGCCGGCTGGCGTTCCCGCAGGTAGTCAATGATCAGGGCGCGGACCGGCTGGCTGGCGATGGGATAACGGTCGACCAGCTGCTCTGCGGTCAGCTGCCCGGGCGTCTTGAATGCCCGGACCGTGGGCGGGGCTGCCGCCGGGAAGGTCCCCAGCGCATGCAGCAGCTGGTAGAAGTACGGGCTGGTGCTGCTGCCGCTGCCGTCGGCGAGCACGTCCAGCAGCTCCAGGCAGTCGCCGACGGTGATGCCGGCGATCGTGCCGCCCTTGGCCGCCAGGATCACGGCGATCCGCCGTACCGCCAGGTCCTTGGTCGCCGCGCTGGCCGGGTCGGTGCGCGCCAGCGCGGCGAGCGCGGCGAAGCCACCTGGGTCACGCGACCGGGCCATCTCGGCGGCGAGGTTCTTCGGGGCCGCCGGGGTCAGCAGCCACCCAAGACTGGGCCGGATCACATCACCGCAGATCAGCGGGAGCACCCCGCGGCCGAGGGCGATGAAATCGGTCCTGGGACTGGGCGCGGCCCGGCCGGTGTCACGAAGCCATGACCCGGCCAGATCCCGCCACCCCAGGTTGCCCGCGGCGTCGGCGCCGCTGGCCACCCACCGGCCCTGCCAGGTGCGGCCAGGCTGCTCCTCCAGCCAGTGCACCAGCTTGGTCAGGCCGATCCGGCGGCTGGACTGCATGTCATCCCGGCCGGCGGTGAACGGCGGCGCGAACAGCCGCGCCAGCACGTGGCCGCGCCGCTGGCCGGTCGCCGGCCAGTCCTCCTCCAGCGCACGCGGCCGGAACCGCCGCGACAGCGAGGCCATCTGGCCCTCGGGCCCGTCGCCGGCACGATCCCATGCCGTGGCCCGGCCGCCCGCGGCTGCGCCCCGGCCGGCCTGGACACGCCGTTCCTCACGGGTGGTCATGGGCTGGCCTCCCGAACAGCACCTCCAGTGACTCCGGCCGGTACCCCAGTCCCGGCCCCGGTTCCGGCGCCGGCGGCCGCTCCCTGCCCGCGGCCATCCGGGCGTGATAGGCGAGAACGCCGGCAATGACCTCGCCAGCGGGGGCCGACAGGTAAAGCTGCGTGGTCGTCAGCTGGGCGTGGCCAAGGACCCATTGCACGTCGGCCAGTGGCATGCCCGGATCGCGGGCCATCCGGTAGGCGGCCAGATGCCGCAGGTCATGCAGGGACCAGTTGGCGCCGAGCGTGTCGCCGGCCCTGGTGAACATCCGGTAGGCCGCGTGGTAGCTCAGCTGGCGGAACGGGCGTCGCAGCGTCCACCACAGCGGGTCATCCGGCCCGGCCGGGACCAGGCCGTGCAGCTGCGCCTGATACAGCCGCAGCCACACGAACGCGTCCGGGGAGGCAGGCAGCTGCTGCAGGTACCGGGTTCCCTTGCGGATCACGGTGATTAGCTGCTGCCCCGGGTCGGCGTCCCGGCACGACACGCCGAGCAGCTCTGACGCGCGCGCCCCGGTGGACACCCAGAACGCCACCAGCGCCCGGTCGCGGTGCGACCCCAGGGCGGCGAACAGCTCGTTGAACTTCTCCTCCGGGATGTGGTGCGGCGCGCGCCGGGCAAGCCGCGGCCGGTACCGCCCGGAACGCTCGCCGCGCCAGGGCTCCACCGGGTTGCGGTGCGCATGCGCCCGCCCGCGCCGCCCCCGGGCCAGCGGGAACGGGTTGACGATCGGCCCGGTCCCCGCCTCCAGGTGGAAGTCATAAAAACCACGCAGAACGCTCTCGCTCTGAGTGACCGTGGCCGGCGCGTAACCGCTGCCAGGCGGCGCCTTCCCGGTCACCGGGTTCGGTACCCCGGCCCGGGCCGCACCGCCCGGCCCGCCCGCCCGGCCGGGCTTGACCGTAACCTGGATCCAGCGGCTGAAGTCCCGGGCCTCGGCCCGGGTCGCCTGATCCCACGCCACCCCGGCCGCCCACAAGAACCGGTGCCAGCGCAACAGCGCGATCGCATACGCGCGCAGCGTGGTCTCCGGCCGCCCCGACGCCTGCAAGTCCCGCAGGAACACCGCAACCGGGCCGACCACGGCCCCGGCCGGATCGAGCAACCGGTACGGCTCCCACGGATCTCCCGCCCGCTCCAGCCACCCCGCCTGCGGAACGGCCAACGCCGCCAGATCCCGCGGCTCGTCTTGTCCGGTCATGAGCAGCGACCGTAGCCGCACAAATCAGAATCCGCCCCTGAACTGGGAAAACTCTCTTCTTAGTTCAGATAACAGGTAGAGCAGGGCCGCCCTCGACAGGTGGGCGGCGGTCACCTTGGATGCCGCGGTATCGGGAAGCATCGGGTTCTCCTTCAGCGTGAGCGGTTACGGGGCCGGGCAGCGGGCGGGTCCGGCGAGCGCGACGGCTGCCAGGACACTGATGAGCTCGGCGGCCGCCGCGGGCGGGGCAGCCGGGGCGGTCCCCGGCGGGCGCCCGGCTGGTGCCTGCTGCGGGACGGCCAGGCTGGCCAGGGCGCGCTGCCAGGCGGTGACGCCCTGGCCGGCCAGCACGCCCAGGCCGAGCGGGAACGCCCCGCCGCGGGCGTGCAGGGCGGCATGGCGCAGTTCCTCGTAGCGGGCGTCCAGCCCGCCGCCGGGGGCGGTGGCCTGGCCGGCATCCGGGCGGGCGCCCGGTTCAGCAGCCGCGTGGCCAGGTGATGTGAGCAGGGACAGGGACGGGTTACCCTCCTTCCGCCTCTCGCGGGCGGGTGTTTCCGCGGCTTTTGGAGTGCCGCTCCCGGCGGCGGGCCAGCGCCCGCTCGACTGAGCGGGGGTGCACGCGCACGCCGAAGGCCTCCTCGATCAGGCCCGGGAGCTGGGCCGGGCGCAGCGCGGGATCGGCGGCCAGCTGCTCCTCGGCCCAGGCCAGGACCTCCTCCGTCAGCTTGTGCCCGGCGCGCGGCCCGGGCCGGGCGGGCACCAGCCCTTCCAGCCCGGCCGTCTCCAGCGCGGCCGCCGCGGCGTAGTAGGCGGGCCGGGAGTACCCGAACGCCGCTGCGGCCTCGGTGACGGGGGCGCCGCCGGCCCGCACCTTGCGCACCATCTCGTACTTGACCTGCACCGCGTCCCGGGCGTCGAAGAAGTCGCTGCCCAGGAACTCCGCATCCGTCACCTGCTCCGGGTGCGGGTTCAGGCACCGGGTGGCGGCCAGCGCCGCCTGCTTGGGATCGCCTTCGCTGTCGCGCCGCCTGGCCATACCGCCTCCTCATCCCGATAACCGTAAGGATGATTCTGCCGCATATGCCGGTTGCTGCCATGCAGGTGCGGCGTCGTGTCACGGCGATTACCGGGATTACGAGCAACAACATGCTGACGGTGATCGCCGTGGATATCCACGATGTCAGCCAGGACGGCGTAATCCACCTTACGTTCACGGCATAATCACCTTTACATCCCGGCAGCTGTCCCGCAGGGCCAGGAACCGGTCCACCAGGCCGGCGACAGCCAGCAGGTCATCAGTCGTGAACGGGCAGCGGCCCGCCGCGACCACCGTGAACGGGTCCGGTCCCGCCACGTCGGTCCACCCGGCCGGCAGCGAGAACAGCTTCCCGTTCTCGTCGTGCAGGTGGACCCGGTCCTCGCCCCAGTTCCGCCGGTGCGCGACGAACTCGAAGTCGCGGCCTGACAGCGGGTGGAACGGGTGAGTCACCCGGACGCGTCGGTATCGATCATCTGCATCGGGTGTAGTTGACGATGCGGGGCAACTGTTGTGCCGAACGCTGGGTACGCACCGTACGGGCCAAGTGCACGGATCGGATGCTGATCTGGATGCTTTCCTGGTCCGGGACCGGGCCGGGCAGTTCACGGAGGGATTCGACGCGGTGCTCGCGGCTGGGGGTATCGAGGTGGTGAAGATCCCACCGCGCAGTCCCACAGCGAACGCCTATTGCGAACGCTGGGTCCGCACGATACGGGCTGAGCGCACCGACCGGATGCTCATTGCCGGGCCGCGGCACCTGCGGGCGGTCCTGGACGAGTATGTCGCGCACTATAACCAGCATCGCCCGCACCGGGCCAGAAACCTGCGGCCACCAGACCATGACGCCAGGATCACGGCCCCGGTCACCGATCCGGCGGCGGCGCGGATACAACGCCGGAAGATCCTCGGCGGACTGATCCACGAATACGAATTGGCCGCATGACCGTCATCGACCCGGCGGTAACGTTGCAGGTCAGCGAGAACGACAAGGTTTTGGAACCCTACAGGCCCGGCTGGGCGGGCAGCGCGGTCATGCCGGTGGCTCCCGCGGCTCGTCCGGCGGCAGGCGACGGACCTCGATGAGCTCAAGGCCGAGCGCCTCGGCCTCGGCTAGCACGCCGTAAAGCGCGGCCTGATCGGCCAGCACGCCCGTCAGCACGGTGTCGCCGCCGTCCACCCGGGCCCGCAGTGCGGGAAACGCGGAGCGGATCGTCTCGCCTAGCCGGCCGCGGACCCGGATCTGGTAGCGTGCGCCTCTTCCCATGGATCTAACGCCGGGCGACCCGGGTTCCTCCCTATTCAAGCCGCGCTGCGCTCGCCGGCCGGGCGGCGGCGCAGGCCCGGCTGCTGCAGGGCGGGGGGCCGGTAGGCCATGTCGAGGGTGCCGACGTCGGTGCCCGGCGGGACGATCTCGTCGATCTGGTCGAGGATGTCGTCGGTGAGCGTGACGTCAAGCCCGGCGAGCAGGTCGTCGAGTTGCTCCATCGTGCGCGGCCCGATGAGCGCGCTGGTCACGGCGGGGTGGGCGATCGCGAACGCCATCGCGAGGTGGGTCATCGGCAGGCCCGCCTCGTCGGCGAGCGGAATGATCTTCTCGACGGCGTCGAGGCGGCGCTCGTCGCGCATGTGCCTGAAGATCGCGGTGCGGCGCAGGTCGGTCTGCTGGCCCTTGCGGACGCGCCCGGTGAGCAGCCCCTGCGCGAGCGGGCTCCACACGATGATGCCCATTCCGTGGCGCTGGGCGACGGGCAGCACCTCGGCCTCGATGCCCCGGTTGAGGATGGAGTAGGTCGGCTGCTCGCAGCGGAACGGGAGCAGGCTGCGCCGTTCGGCCACCCACTGGGCCTCGACGATGTCGGAAGCGGGCATCGCGGAAGTCCCGATCGCGCGAACCTTGCCCGCCCGGATCAGGTCAGACAGCGCCGACAGCGTCTCCTCGATGCCGGTGTCGGGGTCGGGCCGGTGGAGCTGGTACAGGTCGATCCAGTCGGTCTGGAAGCGGCGCAGCGAGTCCTCGACCGCGGTCGTGATCCACCGCCTTGAGTTGCCTCCCCGGTTGGGATCGTCCGCTGTCGGGTTCGGCCCGGAAACCAGCGTCCGCGGCGGCACCTTGGTCGCGAGGACGACGTTGTCCCGGCGCCCCTTGAGCGCCTTCCCCACGATCTCCTCGGACTCGCCGTTGGAATAGATGGGCGCGGTGTCGATGACGTTGATCCCCGCGTCAAGCGCCTTGTGGATGATGCGGATCGAGTCATCGTGGTCGGGATTGCCGACGGCACCGAACATCATCGCGCCGAGCGCGTAGGCGCTGACCTTGATGCCGGTCCGGCCGAGGGTGCGGTAGCGCATGTCATGACTCCTTGCGTTGTCGGAATCAGCTCCGGTCCTAGCCTCCGGTCCGGCTGGGTGAGCAGGCGTCACCAAGTCCGTGTGATCCGGCCTCACCCAGCCCGGACGGCGACCGCTCCCGCCGCGAACGGCTGAGCTTGCCTGGTCACTGTGTACCGCGAACCCGGGGCGCGAGCAGTCCAAGGGCGCGGGCGCGCTCGACGGCCCCGGCCCGGCGGTTGGTGCCGAGCTTGGCGTACAGGTTCTTGACGTGGGTCCTGACCGTGTTCGGTGAGACCGACAGCTCGCGGGCGATTTCTGGGGCGGTCAGGTTAGTGGGCAGGTAGCGCAGCACGCGGATCTCGCTGCCGCTGAGCGGCTCGGCCGGGGGCCCCGGTGACGGAGGCCGCGGCGCCAGCACGGCTCCCGCGGACAGGCTGCGGATCTCGGCGATGAGAGACGCGTGCGCGCTGCGGTGCGGAGGGTGGCGCTCCAGCAGTGCCTGCACGGGAGACAGCAGGAACGGGGTGAGCACTTCGTCGGGCTCGGCCAGGTCGAGCGCCCTCTCCAGGGCGCGCTCGGCGGCATCCAGGTCGCCGAGCTGGTCGTGGGCGACAGCCTCCAGGGCGTACGCCGTGATCACCCGGAACCCCAGGATGACCGGGAGGGGGCCGTCCAGCACCCGGGCGAGCTCGGCGAGGGCGGCACTTGAGTTGTCCTCGGCCAGCCGCAGCTCCGCGGCGGCGATGCGGATCTCCGGGTGGTCGCGGTCGGCCGCGGAGAGCCCGTCCAGGAGCTGCCGGGCAACCTCGGCCTGGCCGAGGCGCACCAGGCAGTGCACCTGCTGTGCGCGTGCCCGGGGGAGGATGAACTGCGGCGAGGCGATCTGCCTGGCCAGCGGTTCGACGGCCCGGAAGGCGGCCAGCGCCTCGGCGTCACGGCCCCTGGCTTGTTCAAGTAGCCCGCGGACGTAGCGGATCGCCAGGCTTGCCGCGGGCTCGGTTTCTGTTCTGACGTTGCGCTCGGCGCGCTGGATCCAAGGCTCGGCCTCGTTCGTCCTTCCCTGCAGCGCCAGCGCGGCTCCTACTGTAGAGCAGGCGATGCCAAAGGCCGGGTCGTCGGTCCAGCCGTGGCGCCTGGCCAGTTCGATCGCCTGCCTGCTGTAGTGGGCTTCCGCGGCAAGCGAGCGGGGCTTGTCCGTAGCAGTCGAGCGGGGCATCTCTGTGGCCCAGTGGACCAGGCCGGTGAACTCGAGATAGGGCCGCCCGATCCGGCGGGCCAGCTCGATGCCGCGTTCCAGATGCTGCCTCGAGTCATCGTGCGCGCCCGCCCAGCGCTCCGCGCTGCCGAGGCTGATCAGCGCCAGCGCGCGCAGGTTCTCGCTGAGGCCGGGTGCCACCGGGTCGCTGCCCAGGTGCTCGGCCATGCCCGGCAGCCGGCCGGCGTGCTCGGTCAGGGCCGGCAGGTCGCCGCGCTGGCGGGCCAGCAGCAGCCGGACGACCGCCACCATCAGCCGTGCCTTCCCCTGTCCGGCTTCCGGCACGTCATTCAGTCCCCGCTCGGCCAGGCTCAGGTACCGCCCGGCCGCCTCCAGCGACCCCCGGGCCAGCTCATCAGCCGCGGCCACCACCGCAAGCCCGGCATCGGCCGCGGCCAGGCCGGCCGGGAACCCGGCCACCAGCTCGTGGATGGCACCGAACCGCCCGTCCAGGTAAAGGCCGGGCCAGTGCACGGCCAGCAGCCGCGCGGCTAGCTCCCAGTCCTGCGCCGCCTGGGCGTGCCGGATGGCTTCGGCCGGGTACCCGTTCCCGGCCAGCCACCCGGCGGCCGCCCGGTGCAGCCCGTCGACCTCGCCCGGCGCGGTCCGCCGCAGCTCCAGCCGCAGCAGCCCGGCGAACATCTGGTGGAAGCGGAACCACGACCGTGCCCCGTCCAGCGACGTCACGAAGGCGTTCGCGGTCTCCAGGTCCTGCAGCACACCCTCGGCGCCCGCATCCCCGGTCAGCAGTTCGGCCAGCTCCCCGTTCACCCGGTCCAGGATCGAGGTGCGCAGCAGCAGCCGCCGCACCCGCTCGCCCTGCCGCTCGAGCACCTCGGCCAGCAGGTACTCAGCCACCGTCCGTTCGGTACCGGAGAACTCGGCCGCGAACCGTTCCGGGTCGGGGTGCCCGGCCGCCGCCAGCGCGGCCAGCCGCAGCCCCGCCGCCCACCCCTCGGTCCGCTCGTGCAGTGCCGCCACCGCCGGCCCGGGCAGCTCCACCCCCGCCGCGGCGAACAGTTCCCGTGCCTCGGCCAGGCTGAACCGCAGGTCGTCGGCGCGGATCTCGGCTAGCTCGCCTTCCAGCCGCAGCCGGTGCAGGCCCAGCCGCACGTCGTGCCGGGTGGCCAGCACGAACCGCAGCGCCGGCGGCGCCCGCATCAGCAACAGCTCAAGCTGGCGCAGCCCTTGATCGGCGTCCAGCTCGTGCACGTCGTCGACCACCAGCCACAGCCGCTCCTGCAGCGGCGCCAGGTCATCGAGCAGCCGTTCCACCAGGGCCCACCCGTCCAGGTCCGGCGCCGCCGACACCGCCCGCACCAGCTCAGCGCCCGGGCGCGTCGCCCGCAGGGCGGCGACCACCGACAGCCAGAAGTTCTGCGCATCCGGTCCATGCCGCCCCGCGTCCGCCCACGCCGCGTGCGCCGTGATGTCCGCCTCGACGATCCACGACCGCAGCAGCACCGTCTTCCCGCTGCCCGCCATCCCCGACACCACGGTCACCCGCGCCGGGCCCCCGAGCCGCTCCGCCAGGACCGGACGCGGCACCACCGCCCCCGCACGACGGGCGGCCCCGCCCGCCGTCACGGCGCCCGGTTCGCCCGCAGGATCCACGACCATCATCATCCCATCGCCGCGGACCAGGACGCCAATCGCCGAC
>Ga0335075_10007764_pt1 | contig 16472 bp, 15 predicted proteins | sample Lox_Sample_24_FD_206723 | JGI IMG/M metagenome (GOLD analysis project Ga0335075, IMG submission 206723) | Soil microbial communities from Loxahatchee National Wildlife Refuge, Florida, United States - Lox_Sample_2.4 | ecosystem: Environmental > Terrestrial > Soil > Wetlands | place: USA... | reverse complement strand
ACAACCAGACCCTCGAAGAACGCCTCCAGGCCGCCCGCTCCAACAACCGCTTCGCCGACCGGCGGATCGCCCAGCTCGAAGCACAGCTCGCCGATCACGCCCCGCACACCATCACATAGCCCGGCTCACGCATCCAGGCCAGCGTCCGCACGCGCATCAAGCCGACGGCAGCCATGCACGTCGCGAACATGTTCACAACGTATAGCAGCAGGTCAGAGCACATGTTGATCTTGAAGCGATCGGAAAATGGAATGAAGTGCAGCACCGCCACCAGCAGGATTGCGACCGGCTGGGCGAGGTTGATCAGGGTCCGGACGGCGGGCCGGGCGAGCAGGTCCCAGGGCTGTCGCAGATCCGCGTGGACAACGGTCGCGGTTAACGAGCCACCGAGCAGGGCCTCGGCGTGGCACACCACGACCGGGTCATAGTCGGCGTACACGACGCGGACCTGGCGCGGGTCGCGGGCCTGGGCGATCTGGTGCACGCTGCCGGCGGTGGGCAAGCCTGCCCCGATGTCCAGGAACTGGCAGACCCCGGCCTCCTCGGCTAGGAACCGCACCGCCCGGCCCAAGAATGCCCGGTTCTCGCACGCCGCGCTCGCCGCGCCAGGCACCGCTTCCAGTAGCTTGGCGGCGGCCTGCCGGTCGGCGGCGAAGTTGTCTTTGCCGCCCAACAGCCAGTCGTAGATCCGCGCGACGTTCGGGAGGGTGGGGTCGAAATCTAGCCCCGCGTGCTGGCCCGAGCCACTGTCAGCCGTTTCCGTTCCGCCGGGGCGACGGTTGGCATCAACGCGTGCCACATCATGAAGGCTTGACGTAGCTGTGCCGCTGCTCGGGCCGCTTGCGTCTCGGTGGTCATGGCTGCAAGCGAACCGCAACGGAGCCAGCGAGGGGAGGGCTGCCAGCGGGAGCGGATGTGTGCGCGGGGTGTGTGAATCGGTCCAGACGGCGCCCAAGGTGCACGGCAATGTCAAACTGATTGTGTCCATAGGGATGAAGGGACAGGCAGATGCCGCGACGGCCCAAAGCAGGAAATTTGCGGCTGCGGTCTTTGCTGGACGATGCGGGAATGTCCAATAAAGGCCTGCCCCGTAGGGTAGTTGACGTTGCTGCGGCTCGCGGCGTGGCGAATGTGCGGTGCGATCACACGTCGGTGTTGCGGTGGCTAGCAGGGGAGCAACCGCGCTCGCCGGTTCCGGAATTGGTTGCTGTTGTTCTGGGTGAGGCCCTTGGCCGAAAATTGTCAGCCACCGAACTGGGCATGACTCCCAGTGATTTGCCTGCAGACCTTGGACTCAAGGTCTCTGCCGACTGGATGGATACCGTTGCGATCTCCACCGCTTTGTGGCGCGCCGATGTGCAGCAACGGCGATTTCTGATCAGTGCGGCTTATTCTTCAGCCGCGTTGTCTGCGTCAGCGTTGCGGTGGCTGACGTGCCCGGCAGCTGGCGAGCCTTCTGCTGCTGGCGCACGCCGGGTCGGACGCGCTGATATCGAAGCGATCCGGGATTTGACGGCTTCTTATCGGGAAATGGACAACAGGCCCGGCGGGGGCAAGCTGCGCGGCGTGATCGTCTCCTACCTTGACGATCATGTCTCACTCCTGCTGACGGGCGGTAGCTACCAGGAGGGAACTGGGCGGCAGCTTGCCGCTGCATGCGGCGAGTTGTCACAACTGGCTGGCTGGGTTGCCTATGACAGTGACGAACAAGGTGTTGCCCAGCGATACCTGATACAGGCGCTGGCCTGTGCGCGTCATGCCGATGATCCGGCTTTGGCGGCCGAGATCCTCGCTGCCCAGGCTCATCAGGCTCTTTACCTGTCACGGCCAGATGAGGCTGTCGACCTTGCCCGCGCTGCGCAGTCCGCTGCCGCGCGAGGTGGATCAGCAACGTTGCTCACCGAATGCCTAGTCATGGAAGCGCACGGGCAGGCGGCACGCAATGATGCCCACGCCTGCGGCGCGGCTCTTGCTGCGGCGGAACGGACATTTGACCGAGCGGCGCGTGAGGATGACCCGGCGTGGCTTTCGTATTTCGATGAGGCGTATCTGGCGGCCCGTATGGCGCAATGCTTCCGTGATCTTGGCGAGGCAGGCCACGCCGCCAGGTATGCACAGCGGTCGCTGGACATGGATGGCCGCTACATCCGCGGCCGGGCGTTCAACCTCTCGCTGCTCGCCACCGCTCATGCGGCGCAAGGTGAATCAGCGCAGGCGTGCACGGTGGGGCGGCAAGCCGTTGACCTGACTGTCCGGCTCACATCGGCTCGGGGTGTCCGTTACGTGCGTGATCTTGTTCGGCGGCTCCGGCCGCAGGCCGGTGTCCCGGCTGTCCGGGATTTCATGGCGGAGGTGCGGGAACGGCTGCCCGCCGCAGCAGCGCATGCTGCACGCCGATGATGGTGATCGCGCCGAGTATGTCCCCTCGACTGATCATCGCGGACGCGTCGTCAAGGGGTATCCACTGAACCTCGGCGGCCTCATCAATGCCAGGCTTGCCGACATGGTCGGCGCCATGGGCTAGATATAGGTCTTGCGGATAGTCGGCGTTGCCGATAGCCGGCTGGCAGGACAGGACGTACTCCAGGCGCCGGGGACGCCATCCGGTTTCCTCCAGGACTTCGCGTGCCGCTGCCTCGGCCGGTTCTTCGCCGTCGTCGACGTAGCCGCCGGGCAGCTCCCAGACCCATCGGTCGATGATGAAGCGGTGGCGTCGCATCAGCAGCATTCGCTCGCCGCTCTCGTCGAGAACTACGGTCATTGCGCAGCGGCGCATCCGGAAAACGTACTGGGTGAAACCCACACCGTTGGGTAGCTCGACGTCAGCCAGGCTAATGCGGATGTGCGGGGTGTCGTCTACTACGCGTTCACCGTGGATTGCCCACTTCGGCGGGTCAGTCACGTACTTGACAGTACCGGCTGGGGTTGCTGGGACATCTGGGTCACGCTCAGGCGCCGCAGCGGGTGCTGTGCGCGGGCGTGCCGTCTGCCGGGGCGCTTAGCCCGATGACAGGCTGGCATAGGCACTGGCCAGGTGTTCCGTCACCCGCGGGCCAGTGGCTGGCCGGGCCGGCTGGCCGAGGTGGATCTCGCGCAGTTCGTCCATGAACTGTGCTTGCATCCTGGGGCCGCCGTTGGCCAGCAACTCGGCGCGCACCCGCAGCCGGGGCGTGGTGGTGCGGTGCCGGATTCCCCAGGCGCCGAGCTCGGTTATCACCGGGACGAGCTGGATCGCGGCTTCGGTGAGGCTGTAGGTGGCCCGCTGTCCGGGGCGGGCGTCGTCGCGGGTGAGCAGCCCAGCGTCGGTGAGCCGTTTGAGGCGGTCGGCCAGGATGTTGGAGGCAATCCCTTCCTCCGAGCCGGCGAGCAGCTCGCGGAAGTGGCGGCGGTTGCCGAACATCACGTCCCGCAGCACCAGCAGGCTCCAGCGGTCGCCAAATGCCTCGACCGCCATGTTGATCGGGCATCCCGAGCGGGCCGGTGCGCGCATCCTGGTACTCCTGACCTGGAAAACTGGTTGCAGTTTACCATCACTCTGGTTAGCGTACCGGTTGTGAAATGCAAGCGCATTGCTGAGTGAGAGGAGCCGCACATGGCCCGGCTGCGGGTGCATAACTTCACGATCTCCCTCGACGGGTTTGCGGCCGGCCCGCGCCAGCGTGCGGAGGAGCCACTGGGGGAGGGAGGCCGCGAGCTTCACGAGTGGATCTTCCGGACCAGAGCCTTCCAAGAGCTGCAAGGGCGGGACGGCGGGGATGCCGGCCTCAACGACGAGCTCTTCCGCGCTCGCACGGCCGGCGTCGGCGCGACGATCATGGGCCGGAACATGTTCGGCCCGGTCCGGGGTCCCTGGCCCGACGAGTCATGGCGGGGCTGGTGGGGGGAGGATCCGCCCTTCGGCCACGACGTGTTCGTCCTGACCCGCCACTCGAGGGCCGACCTGCCCATGCGGAACGGGACAACCTTCCGGTTCGTCGACGCGACGCCGGTTGAGGTGCTCGGCCTGGCCGTCCGGGCGGCTGGAGGGCAGGACGTCGTGCTGGGCGGCGGTCCGGCCACCATCCGGCAGTTCCTGACCGCCGGGCTCGTCGACGAGATGGACCTGGCGATCGCGCCCGTCGTGCTGGGCGAGGGCGAGCGGCTCTTCGGCGATCTGCCGCCTTCTATCACCGGCTACTCGTGCTCCGGGCTGGCCTGCTCGGGCGGCATCGCCCACGCTCACATCACGCGCACGCCAGCGACGGGCGATCAACGCGAGCCGTCATGAGCAAGGTGCTCTGGCACACCAGACGGTTTCATCGCCCTGCGTGACAACTCCACTGCGTGCTACGAGGTCCTCCGCTGACCGGGGTTAAGGGTGGCCGGCCCGGAAGGCCGGGAGAACCTTGTTGATCAGCAGGTCGAGTTGTTCTTGCTGGCGCCAGGATGCGAGGCGCAGCGCGATGTGGGTGACGCCCTCGTCGCAGAGCGTGCGCAGCTGCTCGGCGCATTCCTCGGGCGTGCCGGTGGCGGTCATGGCCTGGGCGCCCTCGCGGCCGAACATTCCCTGGCCGTAGTAGTTGTCGAAGAACCGCCGCGCCTCGGCCAGGCACTGTTCGCGGTCGGGGCCGATGTTGATGCTGTGGTAGGTGGCGACCGGGAATGACGCGGGGTCGCGGCCCGCCGAGCGCAGCTCATCGTGGAGCGTTTCCCGGAGGGCGGGGATGTAGCCGGGTGCGGCCCGGCTGGTGAGCAGGCCGTCGGCCAGCGTCGCCACCCGGCGCATGACGCGGGTCGCGGCGGTGCCGGGCGGCGGGTTGGCGCTGATCCAGATCGGGCACGGGTCCTGCACCGGCCGGGGCAGGATCTGGATGCCCTGGTAGTGAGCGAAGTGCCCGTCGAAGTCGATCTCCTCGCCGGTCCAGAGCTGGCGCAGCAGGCCGATGTACTCCTCCACCCGGGCCGAGCGCTGCCGGTCGGGCACCCCGCCGAAGTCCCGGCCCTCCCGCTCGGAGGCGCCGTCCTTCTTCTGCAGGCCGTTGCACACCGCGAGCAGCGTGCGCCCGCCGGAGACCTGATCTAGCGTGGCCCACTGGCAGGCGAGCAGCGCCGGGTCGCGCACCGCGAAGCTGCCCAGGCAGCCGACGGCCAGGCGCAGCGTGGACGTGGTGCCGGCCAGCACACCCAGGCAGGTCAGGGCCTCGGGACGGGACTTGGAGGTCAGGCTGTCGCCCACCCACACCGTGTCGAACAGACCCGACTGCTCGGCGACCGGGGCCAGGTCCAGGAGTTCACGCACCGGGGCCACGCCGAACATCGACGCGCGCTGCGGGATGATCAGGCCGAATGACGTCACGATCAGGCTCCTCGGGTCTCAGTCGACAGCACCATCGGGCCACACCGCCTGGGTCAGCGGCGAGTACCCGGTGGGGCGCCACAGCTCGTTATACCGGCGGCCGGTGAGCCCGGGCTGCGCCGCGAGCACGGTGCGCCAGTCCGGGTCGGTCTCGAAGGCCTGCACCCGGTCCTCGCGCTCGGCCGGGTCTGCCCATTTCAGCAGGTAATGCAGCTGGCTGGCCTGGCCGACCACCGGCTCCCAGAAACCCTGGATGCGGAAGCCGTGACGGCGCATGAGCCTGACCGTGTGCTGCGAGAAACGATCATGCAGGGCCGGGGCGCTGCCCGGCGTGATCTCATAGCGCCGGTATTCGTAGATCATCCGTGGCTCCTCGTTCGGTCAGGCCCTCATGCAGGCGGGGCAGCACGTCGGCGGCGAACAATTCCAGCAGGCGCAGGGAGTCGCGCAGGTCCAGGCCCGGGTAGCCGAGCCGCAGCACGAGCTCGCAGCGGCGGGCGGCGCTGGCCGCCCGTACCAGCGCGGTCAGCCCGGCGGCCACCTGCCGCGGCGTCCCCCAGAGCGCCGAGGCCGCGACCGCAGGCGGGGCTGCTTCACGGGCCCGGAACCCGTGCCCGGGGGTGTCGTCGCCCGCGTGCAGCGCGGAGTACATGCCGAGCTGGTAAGCCAGCGAGGCGCTTATCCGCTGCGTGCGATCCGGGGCGTGCCGGTCCACCAGGCCGACGTTCTGCAGCAGCACGAGCTCGAAGTCGCTGGCGTCGCGGCCCGCCTCACCCGCGCCGGCCAGCGCGACCTGGACGTCCCTGGCCAGCTCGGCGTTCCCGTCCCGGCGGCTGCGGATGAAGCCGTCGCCGAGCAGCCCGGCTCGCCGGATCGCGGCCGGGCTGGATCCGCCCAGCAGGATCCGCGGCCCGCCCGGCTGGCACGGCTGCGGGGTGATCAGCACGTCGTCGCAGGAGCAGGCGGACCCGCGGTAGGAGAAGCGCTGGCCGGCGAACGCCTGGCGCAGGATGTGGACCGTGTCGGTCAGGCGGGCCACCCGTTCCCGGCTGGGCACGCCGAACATCCGGTACTCCTCGGCCCGCCAGCCCAGGCCCAGGCCCAGGCTGAGCCGCCCGCGCGAGATCTGGTCCAGCACGGCCGCGTCCTCCGCGAGCCGCAACGGGTCGTGCACCGGCGCGACCACGATCCCGGTGCCCAGGCGCAGCCGCCCGGTGACCGCGGCCACGGCCGACAGCAGCACGAGCTGCGAGGGAAGATAGCCGTCGCTCACGCCGTGGTGCTCACTCGTCCACAGTGAGTCGAATCCCAGTTCCTCGGCGCGCTCGGCGATGCGCAGCGTGTCGGCGTACTCGTCGGCGGGCGATCGATGCGAGCCCGGCGGCACCTCCGCGGTGACCAGCCCGATGCCGACCCGCAGCCGAGGCCCAGGTCCGCTCATGAGTCCACCTCAGCCAGCCCCCGTTACCAGGGCCGTTAAGCTGTCGCGGCGCCTGAGCGCATCACGGGTGCCGAAGACCGGCGATGGGCGTTAGCTGACCTCGTTGAGCTTTCCGGTCGCGACGTCGAACACGAACCCGCGGATCGCGTCCTTGTGCGGGATGAACGGGCTGGCCTGGATCCTGGCCACCGACTGGCGGACGTCCTCATTCAGGTCGGGGAAGGCCTCGGCGGACCAGGACGGCTTGATCCCGGTCTCGTCCTGGATGGCACGCTTGAACGCGTCGTCGGTGAACGTGAGCATGCCGCAGTCGGTGTGATGGATCAGGATGATCTCGCGGGTGCCGAGCAGGCGCTGGCTGATGGCCAGGGACCGGATCTCGTCGTCGGTGACCACGCCACCAGCGTTGCGGATGACGTGCGCCTCACCGTCGTGAAGGCCGAGGATGGCGTACACGTTCAGCCGGGCGTCCATGCAGGCGACGACGGCGACGTGGCGCGACGGTGGAAGCGGTAGCGGGCCCGGGAAGGAGTCCGCGTAGCGGGCGTTGTTGGCCAGGTAGTCGTCGGTTGCTGACATCTGGGACTCCCGTCATCTCCGCGATGGCGCGGTTCGCGGCAGTTATCTAGTTGTTCTATCGTTTTAATAGATAATAGGCAAGGTTGAGGATCCGCCACCAGGCCTCCCAGGCGGCCGACGATTCTATATAATCTCGATATGAAAAATAGACTGGCGGTCCCGGTCGATGCTGGGCGACGCATGGGTGACCTGATCGGCGCCGTCCGGGCAGCGACCCGGTACCAGGCGAGCTGGGCTTTGACGGTCGGCCTGGTCGCCGACCAGCTCAGGCTGCACCTGCCAGGCCCGGAGATCCTGACTGGCGAGCAGCGTTACGGAGATCCCCGGGGATACCGCTCTCACTTGCTTCATGCAGAGCTAGACGGCTCGTTCTCGGTCACCGCTCTGGTCTGGCGGCCCGGTCAGGCCACAACGATCCATGATCACGTCACTTGGTGCGTCGCCGGGGTCATCCAGGGCGACGAGTATGAGGAACGGTACGCCCTGCGCGAGGACGGCTGGCTGGAACTGAACGGGACGTCGGTAAATGCGACTGGGAACGTGACTGGCCTGGTGCCTCCCGGTGACATCCACCGGGTGCGCAACGTCGGCGTGGACACCGCGATCTCGCTGCACATCTACGGCACCGATCTCAGCCGCCTGGACGGCAGCATCCGCCGCGTCTACGACAACCCCGTCGTCGCTGGTGGAGCAGGCTGAGCGTTGATCAAGCTGCGGTTACCGAGCGGGCGGTGGATCACTTGCCAGTGACGTACTTTGCCGGCCGCAGCCGCCAGCCGAACGTGCGGCCATACCTGACCGTGAATGCGCCGAAGACGCGGTCCAGGTAGCCGAGCAGCCGAGGCGGCGGGGCGACCGCGACGACTGCAGCCGGACGCCAGTACCGCACCGCGGCCTTTGCCCGGTCAAGTGACACCGCCTGGATGCTGGCCGTTCCTGACCACAGCTCATTCAGGTACGGTGCCAGCCGCCAGGTGTTGGGGTCGATCCCGGCTTTGCCAGTCCTGTTCGGTCCCTCGAAGTAACCGCCGACAAGCGAAATCTGCTGCCAGCTCTCGGCTTGCCAGCGCAGTGCGTCGGTGAGCTGGGCGGACGGCACCGGCACCACCAGAACTGTGGCGTGCGGCGGCAGGCGCAGCGCGGCGAATGCCGGCGACCAGCCGGACGGCAGCGGTTGCGCCGAGTATGCGCCCATCGGGACCGGCACCAGGGGCAGCACCGCGATGACGCAGACGGATGCGACGACCGCGCCCGCCCGGCGGCGGCTGAGCCTGGTGCGGCTCAGCCGCGCCCATGCCAGGTCGATGGCAAATGCCAGCAAGGCGGCCGCCGTGCCGTCGGCAACGATCGACAGCCGGCCCGGCAGCAGGCTGCTGATCACCGGTATGTGCTCCAGCAGGCCCCAGGGCAGGGTGATGCTGGCCGGCTTGGCGGACGCCGTGAGCTTGGGGTGAGCGCCTATCGACAGCAGCAGCAGCGCGGCCGTGGTGAGCGCGCAGGCCCGGATGGTCAGGTACCGCCACAGCAGGACGGTGGCGATCACCAGGACCGCGATGAGCGGCCAGCCGAGATAGGCCACATACTCGGCTCCCTCGCCGGCTATCTGAGCCGGGCTCTGGGCAAAATGGATGAGCTGGGAAGGCGATGGCGTGACGAAGCCCGACAGCGTGTTCTTGTAGAAGTCGGCCTGGAATGGCGAGCCGTGCTCGCGCAACGGGCCGAAGAACTGCTCCCGTAGCCCCCAGCCGGCCAGCGCCAGCGTCACCAGGGCCGCGATGCCCAGGCCTGCCGCAGTCCGGCCGGCCGCGGCCAGCGCTGCCCTCGGCCGCGAGGCGGCCAGCACGACCATGACTAGGACCGCGGCGAGCACGGCCTCGAACAGCACCTCCTCGCCAACGAACAGCTGGGCGGCAACCAGCAGCCCCAGCCACGCCGCGGACCAGACCAGGACCCGCCGCGATGTCGCCAGGCACACCCGCACCGCAGCATCGACGATCAACGGCGGCAACACCGCCAACTGCAGCTGATAGTGCCCAAGCGCCGCATGGGTCAGAGCGGGGGAGAAGCCGTAGACGGCGCCGCCGACGGCCGCGGCGGGCAGGCTGGCCCCGTACCGGCGCAGGACGTAAAACAGGCTCGCCGCTGACCCGGCGAAGCCAGCGGTGAGCAGCACGGTCAGGCTGGCCTGCGGGCCGGCAAGCATCGTGACCGGCGTGAGCAGCACGCCGGGCAGCAGCACCGTGGTGTTCCACATCATGTTGATGCCGCGCGGCGCGTTCATGGCCGTGGTCATCAGCGATGGCAGCCTGCCGTGCCACACTGCCGTCGCCTCGTACCGCAAGAACCAGGCGAACTGGTCGGTGTCCGGAGGTTTGCTGGCCACGATGGCGGTTGCCGGGTGCGCCCAGAACCGCCAGGTCAGTATGAACGCAGCGGCCACGTACGCGACGAAGACGATCACCGATGCCCAAGATGGCCACCTGGCCCGCTCAGCGGTTGCGGCCTCAGGCGCCGACGGCTCTACAGCCTGCGGGATCGGTCGCATGGCGCAGTCTCCCGGGCTCGAAGGTACAAGCATAGCTTTCTGCGCTAAGCGGAGCAGGTGCTCACGAACCTGGACTTTAGGGGGGCGACGCGCGCGGTGAGGTGGCTTTGCGTCAGCGAGGATGGCCGGCGGCCGAACCGGTGAGCTGGCCGGGAAGCCGCGCTGCGACGATGACCGCGGTCAGGGCAACCACGATGCCGAACGAGAACGCCAGCGCGACTCCTGGGCGGTGTCCTATCCCGGTTGCGGCCGCGGCCACGATCGACCCGGCCACGCCGGTGCCGAGGGCCTGACCGAGCACATCACAGAGCTGGAGAGCCGAGGTTGCCCGGCCTTCCTCGCCGGCCGCGGCGCGATCGAGCGTGGTCAGCGTCAGCGGAGCGTAGGCGGTGCCGATGCCGCCGCCGGCTATCGCCCAGGCCACGACGCCCAGTGCGGGAGGCACCGACGGCAGCAGCGCGACGCACATCAGGCCAAGGCCAACGGCGACCAGGCACTCGCCAGGCCGGACCAGGCGCCGCGGACCGTACCGGGCGATGCAGCGGGCCTGCACCCATGATCCGGCCGTCCACGTGAGAGTCGCCGCCGTGAGCGCAAGAGCGGCCAGGGCTGTCGGGGCATGGCGGACGGTCACGATCGCGTACGGGACATACGCGTCGCCGGCGAAAAAGCAGCAGGTCAGCAGTGACCGGCTGAGGATCGTGGCGGTCAGCCCCGGCCGTGCGGACAGGTACCGAGGGGGTGTCAGACGGCGCAGCGAGACAGCGAGCAGGGCTCCGCCGGCGATACCGCCGGCAGCGACCACGGGCACCACGCCGGAACTGAGCGACGCCAGCGCCGCGCTGGCGCCGCCGGCCACGCCCAGAACGGCCAGGTACGGCACCTTGGCTGTTGCCGGGCTTGCGGGTGGCGGGACGTGCCGCAAGGCCAGCACGACCAGCACGCCAGCCGCGATCACCAGCGGCAGCAAGCCCAGAAATACCCACCGCCAGCCAAAGGCCGCGGCCACCAGGGCGGCGATGGCCGGCCCGATCAGGCCGGGCACCACCCATGCGGTGGAAAGCACGGCGAACATGCGCGGCCGGCACCCCTCGGGATAGCACCGGGAAATCGCCACGTAGGCCACCGCGGGCACGACCCCGGCGCCAAGACCCTGCACCGCCCGGCCCGCCACCAGAACCGGCATGTCCGGCGCGGTCCCGCCGATGACCAGGCCGGCGGCGAACAGGGCAAGGCCGGCGAGCATCGGCCGCCCGAGCGGCACACGATCGGCCAGCGTCCCGGCCAGCACGATGCCAATCAGGCTGGCCAGCAGGAAAGCGCTGAACACCCATCCGTACAGACGCAGATCTCCCAGGTGACGGCCGACCACCGGCAAGATGGTAGCGACGGCGAGCGCCTCGAACGCGACGAAGGTGACCGCGAGCACCAGGCCAACCGTCAGCGCGCGGCGCGCCGGCGCCCATATCCCGCCGGCCGTGGCGGCCGACGCCGCTGAGGGTCTGGCCGTATCTGTGCTCACTACGGCGAGGGTAGAACCTCAACCGCAGTGGACGTCAAGGCTGTCAGGCGGGAGGTCCGGCTGTCAGCACCATGCTCACCGAGCCTTGCTGGCCGGTGGTCTCGGCGTACTGGACGGTCACCTGCTCGCCGGGCCTGACGTCGTTGACCATGACGGTCTGGAGTGTGGTCTGGGAGCTGACGGGGTGGCCGGCGACTGAGGTGATGACGTCGCCGGCGGCCAGCCCGGATCCGGCCGCGGGACTGCCGGAGACGACGCCGGCGATCTGCACGCCGCTGGTCGGGGTGGGACTGCCATAGCCGTAGCCGGACCCGGGACCGCCGGTGCTGGCCTGCTCGATCTGGACGCCGAGGAATGCGGTCGTGCCGATATGCACGATGCCGGTCGCGTGCCCCGCGGTGATCTGCGCGGCGATCGAGGTAGCGGTGCCGATCGGGATCGCGAACCCAGTGCCGCCGGACTGGGAGGCGAACTGGGATGTTTGCGATCCGGCCGTGTCCATGCCTATGACCTGCCCGGCAGCGTTGACGAGCGGGCCGCCTGAATCGCCGGACTCGATGTCGGCGTTCGTCTCGATCATCCCGGTCAGGAGCTCGCTGGTGCCGGTCAGCTCGTCGCTGGCGGTAATCGACTGGCCGGTCGCGGTGACGGTTCCCCCGGCGTAGCTGGGCGTGCCCCCGGCGCCGCCCGCATTGCCAATGCCGACCACTTCCTCCCCGGCCGACGCCGAGCCCGCCGTGGTGACCGTTTGCAGGCCCGAGGCGCCCGTCAGCCGCAGCACGGCCACGTCCTTGGTGACGCTGTAGCCGACGACAGTGGCCGGGTAGGTCTTGCCGGTGCCGACGTCGGTGACGCTAATGGTGGTCGCGCCGTCGATCACGTGATTGTTGGTCAGCACCTCTCCGTTCGCCGTGAGCACCATCCCGGTGCCCGCTGCCTGGTCGGCGCCGTAATCGACGGTGGTGTTGACATCGACCAGGCCGGGGTCGACGCGGGCGGCGATCGAGGCTGCGTCCGATGGCCCGGTGCCCTGGCTGCTCTGCCCGCTGCCGGAGGGCTCAGACCCACCGAAGGGGTCGGAAGACCCGCCGCCGAAACCGTTCCCGGTGCCCGACCCGTTGCCGGTGCCACCGAATGGGTTCGCGGCACCAGACCCGGTGCCAGGCAGCGTGCTCGGGCGGCCGGATCCGGACGGGCTACTGGCCGCGACCGTTCTGGAGTCGATTGAGTGGCCGACGAACCCGCCGATGCCGGCGGCGACCAGGAGAGCGGCCACGCCACCGATGATCAGCCACGGGCGGCGTGAGTGGCGTCGGCGGGGCCAGGCGAGCTCCCGGGCGGTGGGCTGGTACCCCCTGCCGGGCGGCTCGTCAACCCACGGGCCAGCCGCCGGAGGCGGCGGAGGCGGTGGGACATGTGCGTAGGACTGACCCGCCCAGCCGATGGCGGGCGGTCCCGCGGATACGGGGAACTCCTGGGTGGGGCCACCGGCCTCGTCCGGCTCCGGCGCGGGCTGCTGCCCCGGCTGTTGTGTCACGACTCCAGAATTGGCAGGCAGCCTCGGCCCTGGTTCAGGCTAACCTGCAGATTTGCCGCATGCTCAGGGTGCGCGACACATAGGTGAGGGTCCACCGGGGGCCGCGGGTGGCGTGCGGCCAGGGTCACCAGGCCCGATTCGCCGCCTGCGGGGCAAGGTCATCGACACGGTGCTCGGCCCTGTCACCCTCACACGCGCCTGGTATCACTGCGCGGCCTGCGGGCACGGCCGGGCGTTCGCGAAGGCCGCCGGGCTGCTGGAAGACCTGGCTGGGGTGCACCTGACCACCACTGATCTTGCCATCTAAAAAATTGGCGCACACCCGCATGCTCAGTCCCCGGCCCGCATCGTCCTCACCCTCAGCTAGCCTGGGCGGCACGGCTATGCCAGCCGCTGCTGACATGCCGGGGCCCACACGGAGGTCCGGCCGGTGACACCAGATGCGGGCGCCCAGCCGGGCGAGCTGAGCCCGGCTGACCACTCCGCCCCGCATGAACTGCTGCGCTACCGCTCCGCGCAAGGCCGGTGGGTGGTCGCGGCGATGATCTTGGGGTCGTCGGCGGCCGGGATCGACTCAACGGTGGTCGCCGTCGCGCTGCCATCGATCGGGCGGAACCTGCACGTCGGCTTTCAGGACCTGCAATGGACCGTCACGAGCTACACGCTGACCCTGGCCTCGCTGATTCTGCTAGCCGGCTCGCTCAGCGACCGCTGGGGGCGGCGGCGGGTGTTCCTGGCCGGGCTGAGCTGGTTCACCCTGGCGTCCGTGCTGTGTGCGGCCGCGCCCAGCATTGGCTGGCTCATAGCGGCGCGGGCCGTTCAGGGCGTCGGAGGCGCGCTGATGACACCGGCCAGCCTGGCCATCATCGAGGCAGCCTTCCAGCCCGGCGACCGCACGCGCGCGATCGGGACATGGGCCGGATTCAGCGGGGTGTCCTCCGCGATCGCGCCCTTCCTGGGCGGGTGGCTGCTGGAAGCCGGCAGCTGGCGGTGGATCTTCCTGATCAACGTCCCGGTCGCCGCAGCGGTCGCGTGGACGACCCGGCGCCACGTCCCCGAATCCCGGGACGCCTCGCTGGCCGGGAGGCCCGACTGGCTCGGGGCGCTGTCTGGGGTCGCCGCGCTGGCCGCGATCGCCTACGCGATCATCGCTCTTCCTGGCGGGGGCATCAGGTCGCCGGGGTTCGCGGCTGCCGCGGTGCTGGCCGTGCTGTCCTCGGCCACCTTCGCCGTCACCGAACGGTGCGCGAGCCATCCCATGCTCCCGCCGGCGATCTTCCGGCCGGCGCAGTTCCGCGCCGCGAATGCCGTCACCTTCGTCATCAACGGCGCCCTCGGCGGCTTCGCGTTCGTCTTCATCCCCGCGCTCGAGATCGTCGCCGGCTATAGCCCGGTGGTGGCGGGCTCGGCCCTGGTGCCGGTCACCGTCGTGACCTTGCTGCTGTCGGGAGCCAGCGGCCGGCTGGCGCAGCGCATCGGCCCCCGGCCGCAGCTAGTGGCGGGCAGCCTGTTGTGCACGGCTGCGTCCATACTCGCCGTGCGCATCGGCGCCTACGCCGGCTACTGGACGGCCGTATTGCCGGTGGCCGTCCTGTTCGGCCTGGGCCTGGCGTCCCTCATACCACCCCTGACCGCCAGCGCGATGAACTCCGCCCCGGACTCCCTGGCCGGTGTGGCCTCTGGGGTGAACAACGCCGTGGCGCGGGTCGCGGGCCTGCTCTGGATCGCCGCGCTGCCGCCCATCACCAGTCTCACCGGTGCGGCCTACACCGACCCGACGCGGTTCCGGTCCAGCTTCGCCCAGATCAGCTGGATCTGCGCGGGCGCGTTCACCTGCGCCGCGGCGCTCGCCGCAACCTTTATCACCAGGCCCGGCCGCCCCGCCCCGGCACGACGGCCGACCCTCATCCAGACTCCGGTGCCCCACCTCGTCTGCCCGGTCGACTACCGCCCAGACGAGCGGGGAGCCGGATCACCGTTATCTGCGCCCGAGCCTTACGTGTAGTAGTCGTTGCCCTTCGAAAATTCGACGAAGGTGCATGCCTGGTCACCGACGGTCCAGGCGTCATGGCCGGGGGGAAGGAGCATCACGTCGCCCGCTGAGAAGTCCTCCTGCGAGCCATCGCTCAGGACCACCCGCAGTGCGCCCGCTGTCACCAGGGCTACGTGGGGCAGCTCGCATTGGTCTGTCCCGGCGTATGGCTTCAGGTCGTAAAGCCTGGCCGGCCGCTGCCGGTAAGTCGAGTATTTCGTTCGGATATATAGACTGTAAGAGAACGATAACGCGGCGAGTAACAGCGAGCCGCTGTGCTGGAGCGGTGACTTCGGCAAGCGATTTCGACGTGATCGTGGTCGGCAGCGGTGGCGGGGGCCTGGCCGCGGCGGCGACCGCGGCCGAGGCCGGGGCGTCGGTGCTGGTGGTCGAGGCGGCCGCCGGGATCGGCGGCGCGACCGCGCTCAGCGGTGGCAGTTTCATGGCCGCGGGCACGCCGGCCCAGGCCGAGGCGGGCTTTCCCGACGACACCGTCGACGAGTTCTTCGATCATTACCTGACCTTCAACCGGTGGCAGGCCGACCCCGGGGTGGCCCGGCGGTTCTGTGAGCAGGCCACGCCGACCATGGCCTGGCTCACCGGGCTCGGGGTCGAGTTCCGGCGCGAGAACCTGTACCGGGCCGGGCGCGAGCGGGTGCCGCGAAGCCACCGCCCGACTGGCGGCGGGCTGGCCATCGTCGAGGCCCTGCACCGCGCGTGCCGGGCGGGCGGCGTGGAGTTCGCGTTCGGTAACCGCGTCGACGGCCTCATCGTGAGCGACGGGCGGGTGGCCGGGGTGCGGGCGCGCGGCGAGGAGCTAACCGCGCACGCCGTGGTCATCGCCACCGGCGGGTTCGGCAGCAATCCCGCTCTGGTGGCCGAGCACTTCCCCGACGCCGGGCGCGGCGGCGGCGAGCCCTGGTCTCCCGAGCCGGCCACCTGCGTCGGCGACGGGTTGCGCCTGGGCACCTCGGCCGGCGCCGCCGCGGCCGGCCGCAATCGCGGTGAGCTGCTGCTCAGCACGGGATTCGCCCGCGATCTCGAGCCGTTCGTCCCGTCCTGGCTGGTCTATGTGACCCCGGACGGCCGCCGGTTCGTCAACGAGGGCGCGCCGTACACGGTCATCACCCCGACCCTGCTCAGCCAGGCCGACTGGTGCTGGGCCATCCTCGACGAGACCGCCCGCCGGTCGGCCACCGCCCCGGTCGACGCGCGCTGGGGCATGGGGAGCTGGATCGGGGACGTGCTGCTCGGGCAGGCGCGCGACGGCCGGGTGATGACGGCCGGCACGGTGGCGGGCCTGGCCGCCGCCACGCAGATGCCGCCGGTCACGCTGGCCGCGACCGTCGACCGTTACAACGCCGACTGCCGGGCCGGGACCGACACCCGGTTCGGCAAGGACCCGGGCTCGATGAAGCCGATCGCGACCCCGCCGTTCTACGCGGTCAGGCTCCGGCCGCTGGTCGTCGCGGTCACCGGCT
>Ga0335075_10007763_pt1 | contig 16477 bp, 17 predicted proteins | sample Lox_Sample_24_FD_206723 | JGI IMG/M metagenome (GOLD analysis project Ga0335075, IMG submission 206723) | Soil microbial communities from Loxahatchee National Wildlife Refuge, Florida, United States - Lox_Sample_2.4 | ecosystem: Environmental > Terrestrial > Soil > Wetlands | place: USA... | reverse complement strand
TCGCGGTTCAGCTCGGCGTACTTGGGATCGTCGTCGGGCAGCGCGCGCATCTGGTCGTTCAGCTCCCGCAGGCGGGCCAGGCTGGCCGCGTCGATCTTGCGGGCGGCCAGTGACGCGCCGAGCGATTCGAGCGCCGCGCGGATCTGGAAGTTGTCCTCGACCCGGCCGGCCTCCGGCTCCACCACGGTGAAGCCGCGATGGGTGTCGCATACCAGCAGCCCCTCGGACTCCAGCCGGCGCATCGCCTCCCGGACCGGGGTCTGGCTGACCCCGAACCGCTGGGCCAGATCGCGCTGCCGCAGCTGCTCGCCCGGGGCAAGCTCACCGGTAATGACCAGCTCGCGGATGAGCGCGGCGACCAGGTCGGTCTTGCTGACATAGCCCTCGGGGGTCATCTCAGGTGCCTTCCTCGTACAGCCGGCGGACACGGGCCGGGGTGAGCGGCAGCCGTCCGACGCTGCCCGCCAGGCCGAGCGCGTCCCTGACCGCGTTCGCCACCGCGGCGCCGACCGCGTTGACGCCTCCCTCGCCCGCGCCCATCACGCCGAGCGGGTTGCCCGGGGCCGGGGCGTCCGTTGATATCAATATGTCGACAGCCGGGATTTCGGCCGCGGTCGGCATGCGGTACTCGATGAAGCTGATCGCCTGCGGCTGACCCGCGTCGTCGTAGCCGAACTCCTCGAACAACGCCCCGCCGATGCCCTGGGCCACGCCGCCACGTAGCTGGCCCTCGACCAGCATCGGGTTGACGGCCCGGCCCACCTCGTAGGCCACCAGGTAGCGCTGCACCCGAACCCGCCCGGTGCCCGGGTCGACCTCGACCACCGCGGCGTGCGCGCCGTAGGGGTAGGTCATGTGCGAGACCTCGAAGCGGCGGCGAGCCGACAGGCCGGCCGGCTCGCCGGGCCTCAGGTACCCGCCGGCCGGGACGGCGGCCCGCGCGATCTCGGCCAGGCTAACCCCGGCGGTTTCCGGGTCGCCGCGCACCGTGACCGCGCCGTCACGGACCTCCAGGTCCGCGGTGTCGATCTCGAGGATCCGCGCGGCCAGCTCGATCGCCCGGTCCCTGACCGCTGTCGCCGCCAGGTGGACCGCGCTGCCGCCCACCACCGTGGACCGGGACGCCCAAGACCCGGCGCCGAACGGCTGGGCGGACGTGTCGCCCGCGGTGACGCGGACGACGCGCGGGTCGACGCCGAGCGCGTCCGCGGCGATCTGCGCCAGCACCGTCTCGATGCCCTGGCCCACCGAGGTTCCGCCGGAGTACACGTGCACGGCGCCGGACTTGCTCACGGTCACGTCCGCGGTCTCCTGCGGGCCGAGGCCGCTCTTCTCCACGAACATGGCCAGGCCGAAGCCGCGCAGCCGACCGGACGCTGTGCTGGAGTGGGCTGCGGCGGCGGGGACCTGGGCGCGGTAGCCGAGGCGGTCGGCCCCAGATACCAGGGCGTCGAGCAGGGCCGGGTAGTCGCCTGTGTCCAGGATCAGGTCGGTGCCCAGCGTGGCGATCGGGCGGCGGTGCGGTATCTCGTCCCTGGTGAGCAGGTTGCGGCGGCGCAGCTCGATCCGGTCAAGGCCGAGCCGGCCGGCGGCCACGTCGATCAGATGCTCGCGGGCCGCGGTGCCCTCGAACCGGCCAGGCGCCCGGTAGGTGCCGCAGGGCGTCTTGTTGGTGAGGATCACCCGCACCCGGCCCAGGTAGGCGGGCACCCGGTAGGGGCCGGGCAGCATGGCCACGGTCAGCTCGGGCACCGCGACGCCGTGGGTCCGGCAGTACGCGCCGTTGTCGTGCGTGACGTCGTCCTGGAGGCCCAGAATGCGGCCGTCGGCGTCGAAGGCGGCGGCGATGCAGTGATGCTGCTGGCGTGAGTGGTTGACCGCGACCAGGTGCTCGGCCCGGTCTTCGGCCCACTTGACGGGGCGGCCCAGGGTAAGGCAAAGCCAGGGGATGAGGAAGTCCTCGGGGTAGAACTCGCCCCTGACCCCGAACCCGCCGCCCGCGTCGACGGCGTGCACGCGGATCAGCGTCTCGTCCATGCCGAGCATGCCGGCCAGCAGGTCACGATTCCAGACCGGCACCTTGGTCATGCCGAAGATGTCAAGCGACCCGTGCTCCCGGTCGGGGACCGCGAGCAGGCAGCGTGGCTCGAGCGGCACCCCGCTGTGCCGGCCGATAGCAAGCTCGATCCGTACGACATGGCGGGCCTGCGTGAAGGCGGCCTCGACATCGCCGTAGCCACGGGTCAGTTCGGCCGCCACCGGGGCGTCGGCACTTCGGGCGTCGAGCACCACGGACCGTTCGGCAAAATCCATCTCCACCAGTTCGGCGGCGTCCTCGCAGGCGTACGGATCCTCGCCGATCACGACGGCCAGCGGCTCTCCCACATAGCGGACCGCGGTACGGGCCAGCACCGGCTGCAGGTAACCGCGGAGGTCAGGGCCTGGCACGGTCAGGCGGACGGGGATGACCAGGTCCGGGGGCAGGTCCGCGGCGGTGATGACGGCGGTGATCCGCGGGGCCGAAGCGGCTTTGGCCACGTCGAGGTGCGTGATGTCACCATGGGCGAGGGGAGACCGGACGATCCGGGCCCACAGCTGGCCGGGGACGCTGATGTCGTCGCCGAACCGGCCCCGGCCGCGCAGCAGCCGAGGGTCCTCTTTCCTCGGCAGGCGGGCGCCGATCACACTCACGTTCGTTCCCGGCGGGCCTGCGCGGTGGCCAGGACGGCTTCGATGATGCCCTGGTAGCCGGTGCAGCGGCACAGGTTGGAGGCGATGAGCTCGCGGGCCGCCTCGGCGGTCAGGTCCGCGCCGGGCCCCGTGGCTCCGGATTCGGCCAGGTACGCCTCGATCAGCATGAGGAAGCCCGGGGTGCAGAACCCGCATTGCAGCGCGTGGTGATCGGTGAACGCCTGCTGTAGGTCCGACAGCGCCTCCCCGTCGGCCAGCCCCTCGACGGTCAAGACCTCGGCGCCGTCGGCCTGGACCCCGAATACCAGGCAGGCCCGGACCGGCTGACCGTCGAGGATGACCGTGCACGCGCCGCAGATGCCGTGCTCGCAACCCAGGTGGGTACCGGTGTAGCCCAGGTCGTGGCGGAGCATGTCGGCCAGCGTACGTCGGGCCTCCACGGCCAGTTCGTGGTGCCGGCCATTGACCCGCAGGGTGATCCGATGCACGTCGTTCACCGGGCGCCTCCATGATCGCGAAGGGCGGCGCTCAGGTCCTGCGGCAGCACCGGGATGTGATCGAAGCACATGCCCATAGTCGACAAAGCGTCATTGATGGCGCCAAGGACGGCGGCCGGGGCCCCGATCATGCCGCCCTCCCCCATGCCCTTCGCCCCTGTCTCGCTGAATTGGGACGGCGTCTGCAGGTGAACGATGTCGATATCGCACATCTCCGCCGCCGTGGGCGCCAGGTAGTCCATCAGCGTGGCGCTGGCCGGCTGCCCGCCGCTATCGAAACAGATCCGTTCGAGCAGCGCGGCCGCCGCGCCCTGGGTCACGCCGCCGCGGACCTGGCCGTCGACCACCACCGGATTGACGATCACGCCGCAGTCTTCGACGACCAGGTACCTGTGCAGCCTGATTCCGCAGGTACCAGGGTCGATCACGACCATGGCCACGTGGCAGGCGTTGGAGAAGGTGCCGGGCGGGTCGAACGAGGCGCGGGCCTCAAGGCCATACCGCAGGTCCTCGGCCAGCCGGTGGGCCTGGAAATGGACGACCCGGGCCAGTTCCGGAATGGGGATCGCGGCGGATGCGTCGCCTCGGATCCTGGCGGTGCCCTCGGCCAGTTCCACGTCGGCCGGGCTGGCCTCGAGCAATTGCGCGGCGACGCGTTTGAGTTGGGCCGCGACGATGTCGGCGGCGCGGCCTGCGGCGCCGCCGCCGATAACCACCGAACGACTCCCCCACGTTCCCCAGCCATAGGAGGTCAGGTCGGTGTCGCCCTGGCGCAGCTTCACGTTCCCTGGGTGCACGCCCAGCCGGTCGGCCACGATCTGGGCGAACGTGGTCTCGTGCCCCTGGCCGTGGCCGCAGGTCCCGGTGGTGATGATCACCTCGCCGGTCGGGTCCATCCGGACCAGGGCGGTGTCGTAGCCGGGGGTCATCCCCATCCGGCGCTGCGACATCGTCGGCGTGCCGTAGGCGGTGCGCTCGGAGAAGCAGGCATACCCGATCCCTGCGAGCCGTCCCTGGTGCCTAAGCCGGGCCCTTTCGGCCGGCCATCCGCGATTGCGGACATGCTCTTCGGCCAGGTCGAGGGCCTCGCGGTAGCTGCCCTCGTCGTAGGTGATCTTGTTGACGCCGGTGTAGGGGAACTCGCCGGGCCCGATGAGGTTGCGCCGCCTGAGTTGCAATGAGTCGAGCCCGAGCGCGGCCGCGGCCTTGTCCATCAGCCGCTCCATGACCGCTACGATCTGCGGCCTGGACACTCCCCGGTACGGGGCGGACGGAGCCTTGTTGGTGGCAATGGCCCGGCCTCGGGCACGGTAGGCCGGGACCTTGTAGACGCCGGGAAGTTCGGTCGCGGCCATCAGCGGCTCGACCGCGCAGGTGAACGGGAACACCGAGTACGCGCCGGTGTCGCAGTCGATGTCGGCGTCCAGGGCCAGGATCCTGCCGTCGCCGTCGAATGCGGCCCTGGTGCGGTAGCGCTGCTCATGGCCGTGGAAGGAGGCGGTCAGGTTCTCCTGCCTGTCCTCGGACCAGCGCACCGGCCGCCGCAGCCGCAGCGCGGCCGCCGCGACCGCCACCTCCTCCCGGCCCACCACGCACTTCAGGCCGAACCCCCCGCCGACGTCCGGGGCGATCACCCGTATCGCGCGCTCCGGTAGTTCGAGCGCCTGCGCGATCCCGGACCGGACCTGGTGCGGGACCTGGGTGGACACGTGCACGACCAACTGGTCGTCGCGGTCATCCCACTCGGCCAGGCAAGCCCGTCCCTCCAGCGGCAGCGCGGCGACCCGGGCGCTGGCGAAGGACGCGGTGACGGTCAGCGCCGCGCCGGCGAAGATCGCGGCGAGCCGGTCATCGTCGAACATCAGCAGGTCGACCATGCGGTTGCCGTCGGCCTGCTCATGCAGCCTCGGCGCGTCCGGTGCCTGGGCCTGTTCGATGCCGGTCACCGCGGGCCGCGGGTCCCAGTCCACCTCCACCAGTTCAGCCGCGTCCTCGGCTAGATAGGGATCGTCGGCGATCACCACCGCCACCGGTTCGCCGGCGAACCGGACCACCTCCCCGGCCAGGATCGGCATCTGGGTGGGCACGAACTCCTCGCGTTCCAGCGTGGCCAGCAGGTAAGGATGGCCGAGGCTGGCGGCGGTGAAGACGGCGGCCACGCCGTCATACTTCACGGCGGCGTCGGCATTGATGGCACCGACCCTGGCGTGCGCGTGCGGGCTGCGGACGAAGGCCGCGTGCAGCAATCCCGGCCGGGCGAGGTCGGCCGTGAAACGGCCCCGGCCGAGTAGCAACCGGCGGTCCTCCTTCCGAGGCACCGCGGCGCCGACCCACTGGCTCACGCGTTACCCCTTCGCTGGCTTCGCTCGCCCGCCTCGGCCAGGGCACGTGATACCAACGTGGTGGTCAGCCGGCGCCGGTACTCGCTGCTGCCGTGGATGTCGTCCGGCGGGTCGATCTGGCTCGCGGCGTGCTCGCCCATGGCCTGCCAGGTCTTCGGGTCGGCGGGCTGGCCCATCAGCGCGTCGGCCGCGACCGGGACGGGCTGCGGGCCGACCCCGCCGAGCACCACCCGCCCGGACCGGCAGACGCCGCCGTCGATGTCCACGGTCACCGCGGCGGCCACGATCGCGAAGTCCCCCTGCCGCGGAGCAAACTCGGTGAGCACGGCGTTCGGCTCCGGCCTCGGGAACCGTACCTCGGTGATCATCTCCTCCGAGCTGGCCGCGGTGGTGTAGTAGCCCTGGAAGAACTCCGCGGCCGGGATTTCACGACGTCCTTCCGGCCCGATCAGCATGATCTGCGCACCGAGGAGCACTGCGAGCAGGCACCACTCCGAGGCCGGGTCCGCGTGCGCGATGCTGCCGCCGAACGTGCCGCGGCTGCGGATCGGGTAGTGCCCGATCCAGCCGGCCGAACGAGGCAGCACTCCGAAGCCGTTGTGCACGGCGGCATCGCGGCTGGTCTCGACCGCGCGGTGCGTGGTCAGCGCGCCGACGCTCAGGCCGTCCCCGTCGGCCCGCAGGTAGGACAGGCCCTCGATCCTGGTCACGTCGACCAGCGCGGCCGGTCGGGCCAGCCGGAAGTTCATCATCGGGACCAGGCTGAGCCCTCCGGCCAGGATCTTGGCTTCGTCGCCGAGTTCGGCCAGCAGCGCGACCGCTTCGCCCACGCTGTGTGCCCGGTGGTAGGCAAACGGCGCTGGCTTCAACTCATGCGCTCCTCAAGACTGCCGGTCCATTTGGTATACCATATTTCAGACCTTCCGGGAGCCCGCTAATGTCCCATCCTCAGCTGCTGGCCGAGCATCATGCGGTCGGCTATGGGTGGCTACGCCTGGCCCGGCCGGAACGGCGGAACGCCCTGGACCCGGGCCTGCTGGCGGCGGTAAGGGACGCGCTCGCGGCCGAGCCCGAGGCGCCCGTCCTGCTCGGCAGCGCTGACCCAACGGTGTTCTGCGCCGGTGCCGACTTGTCTATTTCTGATTCCGAACGAGCCGTGGTATCAGATCTGGTCTACCAGACGTGCGAAACCATGGTGACCAGGCCGGGACCGGTGATCGCCGTGGTCACCGGGGCAGCAGTTTGGCGGCGGGGCGCAGCTTGCGGCAGCGGCGGATATCAGGATCGCGGGTCCCAGCGCGCGGCTGAGATGGATCGGGCCGCCCGGCGTGGACCTGGCGGTAGGTGCCTGGCTGCTGCCCGACCTGGTCGGCCGCGCCGCGGCCCTCGATATCACGCTGACCGGTCGCTGGGTCGACGCCGCAGAGGCACTCGCCCTTGGACTGGTCAGCCGCGTCACCGACGATCCCGAACACGCCGCCGAGCAGATCGCCGCCGACATGGCCGCCCGCGTGACTGGTGGCGTGGTCGGAGCCGGGGTCAAGGCGGTGATGGCGGCAGGCGGCCTGCTGGACCGGTTGCGCGCGGAAAGGGAGGCCAACCGTTCGGCCTGGGCCAGGGTGACCGCCGTTGGTCCCTGACCCGAACCCGACTGGTTACCTGGACTCTGCTTACGTGGACTCCGCTTATCTGGACTCCGGTTACCTGGACTGGAGCCTGGCCGGCTGGCGGGAGCACCTGCCGGGGGTCGCCGATATAGGGGCACTCGCGGCCGGATGGGGCGACGACACGATCCCGGCGCTGGCCGCCGCGGCGGCGGCCGCGACGCCAGGGAAGGTGGCCGTTACCGTGGATGGGGAGCAGGTGACCCACGCCGGGCTGGATGACGCCGCGACCCGGGTGGCGGGCTGGCTGACCGGGCGGGTGCGGCCCGGTGACCGGGTCCTGCTCGCGGCACCCGCCAGCGTCGGCTTCGTTCGCTGCTACATGGGGGCCCTGCGGGCCGGAGCCGCGGTCGTGCTCGCCAACCCCGGCTCCACGGCGGCCGAACTCGGCCACCTGGTCGCCGACTCGGGCGCGGTGCTGGCCTTCGCTGGTGCCGGGCCCGCCCGGCTGCTTTCCGGGCTGGGCTCTTTGCTTACGGTCGACGTCGGGGACCTGCCATCCGGCGGTCGCCGGGCAGAGGGAACCGCGGTCGGCCCGGGCGACGTCGCGCTGCTCGCCTACACCTCGGGCACCACGGGCAAGCCCAAGGGCGTTCCGCTGACCCACCGCCACTGGCGGTCTCGATCCGCTCGGCCATGGCGGCCTGGCGCTGGAGCGCGGATGACGTGCTGATGCACGCACTGCCGCTGTATCACCAGCATGGCCTCAGCGGCGTGCACGCGGCGCTGATCGCGGGAGGAACGGTGCACATCAGATCACAATTCTCCCCCGCCGACCTGGCGCATGCGATAGCGGACACGGATGCCACCGCGTTGTTCGGCGTGCCCACCATCTATCAGTCTCTGATGGCGGCGGACATGGCCATGGCCCCGCTGCGGCGTCTGCGGCTGGCGGTGTGCGGCTCGGCGCCGCTCAGCCCTGCGCTTGCGGACCGGCTGGCCGGGGAGCTCGGGCGAGTGCCGCTGATCAGGTACGGCACGACCGAGACCGGGCTGAACGTGTCCAACCCGCTCGACGAGCCGCCCGGCGACACGGTCGGAGTGCCATTGCCCGGCGTGATGGCCAGGATCTGGGGCGCGGACGGAGCCAGCGCGGACGGACCCAGCGCGGCCGGACCTGGCGTGGGCGGACCTGGCGTGGGCGGCGAGATCCAGATCCGGGGACCCCAAGTGTTCGCGGGCTACTGGCGGGATCCGGCTGCCACGCGGACCGCCTTCACCCCGGATGGCTGGTTCCGTACCGGTGACATCGGGGCCGTGGACCCGGCCACGGGACACCTGGCCATCCGCGGCCGGATCAAGGAGATGATCATCACCGGCGGGCTGAACGTCTACCCGCGCGAGGTCGAGATCGCACTCGAGGAGCACCCGTCGGTGGCCGAGGCGGCGGTCGCGGGCGTCCCCCACGAGCGGTGGGGCGAGCAGGTGACCGCCTGGGTCGTCCTGCGAGATGGGCACGGGTTCGACGAGGCCTCCCTCATCGCGCATGCCCGAGAGCGGCTGGCCGGGTATAAGTGTCCCAAGCAGGTGTTCAAGCTGACGGCCCTGCCCCGCAACCACGTCGGCAAGCTTGTCCGCAGCGCCCTGCGCTGAAGGCCTACGAACGCTCAGGGAGGAGAGGTGGCCGGGCTGACTGTTCGCCAAGGCGAGCTGGTCGTGACGGTGGAACCGGGCGAGAAGCGGCGCCTCACGTGGTTCGGGCTCCGGACGTCGAGGAGCAAGCTCCTGGACGGGCTGGAGCTGCGAGTTCCGCTGGCCGATGTGGCCGGGGTACATGTCTCGGATGCGTACTGGGAACTGCGGGAGCAGATGGATGCCCGCAACACCACGAGGGAGGCGCAGACGAGAGGGACCTATGAGCCGTCGGATATGCAGCCATGGATCGGCATCTTCCACGTGACCGAGGACGGGGTGACGAAGAAGAAGCTGTGTTTCATCTATGGCCAGCACAGCACGGTGGTCGCCGTGGATCTTAAAGGGGGTACCGAGACTCCGTTCTCCAGCCTGGTGGTCACCTGTCTTCCGTACACGACCGATTCGGTCGCAGCGAGCATCAAGGCGGCTGCCGGGCTGGCTTAGCCGGGTTGTTAACTCGCCGGCTGCCGGACGGCCTGGATCTGGGTGGTCTGGGCAACCAGGCGCTGCGCGGAATCGTACAGGCTGGTCTGGGCGGTGACCGTGGTGCGGCCGCGATGCAGCGGCACGGCCACCGCACGCACGGTTCCGCTGCTGACCGGGCGGAACAGCTGGCTGGTTGAGGTGATTGTGGCCGTCGTGGCGCCCTCCGGCAGGCCGAGGAACGTCACCACCGCTCCCGCGGTGTCGGCCAGCGACATCAAGGCTCCGCCATGCATGATCCCGCCGGAGGTGCACAGGTGCGGTGCCCAGTCCAGGTGCGCGATCACCCGGTCCGCGCTGGCCTCGTCAACGACCAAGCCGATGTGCCCGACAAATGGCATGAGCGTAGCAGCGTTCAGATCAGCGGACATGTAGCGAGCTTATTCTGGCCAGCGGCCCGGGAATCACTCCTCCGGTCAGAGCGCGTATTCGGTGGGTGTGGTGGCGTATCCGCGGCCGGATGGGGTGCGCCATACCAGCACGCGGTTCCGGCTGCTCCAGCCACCACCCTTCTGCCTACTTACATCTATGATGATGACGGCACCATGGATTGTGAATGCACTCGTAGATATAGCTGTTGAACTGGGTAAACGTCGTAGGGTTACTGCGAGTGCAGGCACCAGATGCCCACGGGCTTCCCGCAGGGACATGTCCAATCGCGGTGTGCCCCTCCATCGAGCCCGCGATGGGCCTGCCGTCCTTGCTCCCTGAAGCAGCCGCTCGCGCAGGAAAGGGTCACGCCGAGCTCGACGACCAGGTTGGCGGAGGCGATCTTGAAGGCCATCGCGGCGGTGGAGCTGGCGCCCTTGCGGAGCAGGATCAGTCGACCGTGTGGCCGCCGTTCACGGTCAGCCGCTCGCCGGTGATGAAGGATGCTGAGTCGGACGCGAGGAACGACACGGCCCCGGCGATGTCGTCCGGCACTCCCATCCGGCCGAGCGGCACCTCGTCGCGATAGCGACGTAGGCCGTCGGCCGGGGCGTCCGCGTGCCGCTCGACCGGGATCCAGCCCGGCGCGACGTAGTTCACGGTGATGCCGAAGGGGCCCAGCTCCCGAGCCCATGACCGGGTGAGGCCGAGCTGAGCCCCCTTGGCGGCTACGTAAGCCGACATGCCCGGCACCGCACGCTCGAAGATGTCCGAGCCGATCTGAACGATCCGGCCGCATCTGCGCTCCTTCATCCCGGGCAGCACCGCCTGCACGAGCAGCGTCGGGCTCTTGACGAAGAACAGTAGCTGGTCCAGGTGATCCTGCCAGCTCAGCTCCTCGAGCGGCACGACCGGCTGCGGGCCGGTAGCGTTGACCACGAGCACGTGGATCGATCCGAGCTGGTCAGTGGCCCGACTCACCAGGCCAGCCGCAGCGGCCTCGTCGGTGATGTCGGCGGCGAACGCCTCGGCTGTCCCGCCGCGGGCGAGGATGTCCTCGACGACATGGCCGGCCTCGTCCTGTTCCAACTCGGACCGGTAGTTCACGGCCACCGGCCAGCCGTCGGCCGCGAGCCGACGCGCGATCACCGCCCCGAGTCCGCGCGACGCGCCGCTGACCAGAGCCGCCCCGTGCGTCGTTGACATCGGCTCCTCCGGAAGATGACCGCGTGCTCCACCTGCTGTTCAGCGACGGCATGCAGGATGTCTGCCGGGATTGCGGATCGCCGTGGTCTACGGCAGGCGCAGGCAGGGCAAATCGTACCTGCTGCGCCGGCTCACCGGCGCAGTCGGCGGACTGTATCACCTGGCCACCGCAGGCTGAGCCGGTTCGCTGCGCCGGTTCGGTGACTCACTCGCGGCCTGGGCGGGTCTGTCGGCTGGCGCGTTCGGGGGATGGGAGCAGGCGCTGCGGACAGCTGCAGAGGTGATGGCGGCACCATCCCGCTCGCGCGCTTCCCGCGGCGTGCCTGCGCTGCTGGTCCTTGATGAGTTCCCGTACCTGACTCGGGAGACTCCCGGGATCGTGGCTGCACGTGCAGATTTTGCTGTTGAGCTGGGAGGATGATCGGCTCATGCCGCAGTGGAGCGCCTTATCCCCGCAGCGCCGGGCGCGTGCGTCTTCGATGAGCGCTGCAGATTCTGGCATCATTGAGGGGAAGGGAGGGCGCCTCGTGACCACCATCCACGTCCGGTACGAGATTCTGGATGATCCTGACCGTCCCGATCCGGACTCGATGCCGGATTCCTTCGCCTGGGGTGTGCAGGCGGTGGGCCTGCCGGGGCAGCTCAGCGCCTTCGGGGTCGGCGACACACTCGACCAGGCGCTTGACGATCTTGCCGAGGGCATCCGGGCCTTGTTCAGTGCTGGATCGGTACCGGACGAACTGACTAGGGAAATCGCTGTCACCGTTGGCGATGCCGCCTGATGCCGGTTCGGCTCTCAGGCAAGGACATCGTCAAGGCGCTGGGAAAGGGCGGCTGGGAGCTGGAACGGGTCACCGGCAGCCACCACGTGATGCGTCATGCAGACGGACGGCATGTGAGCGTTCCGGTGCATGGCGCCCGACCACTCCCGGCCGGAACGCTCGCATCGATCTGCCGCCAGGTCGGCCGCACCGCGAGCGAACTGCGCGACCTTCTTTAGAAAATCAGACCACCTGTGTGGTTATCGCTTGCATTGCGGACTGTGGTCGCACTGGCAGATACCGGTCCTGAGCTGCGGAAACAACGTCCTTGCGCCAATATTTCTGGGGTTTGCCGCGTGCTGGACGGCCGTGGCGAGCGATGGCGAGCGGCGTGCCTGCTGCTCGTGGCGTGCAGAACAGGGATAATTGCCTGCATGGACGCTGGCAGCTTGCCGTCGCGCTGGGATTCCTACGCGCGCCGCCTGCCGTCGTCCCTGGAAGACCTAAGAGGGCCTGCTGCGGGCGTAATTGAGTTGCCGCTGCATGTGGCCTGGTCGGGACGCCGGGTGTACGACGTGGGCCGGGAGGATCAGCGCCTGGTCCTGTATGCGCTGCTCCTCGCGGAGGCGCCGCGGGAGGATCTTGAGCGGTTCGTGCACCGCGAGTCGCTGGTCTCCCTATGGCCCCGGCTGCGGCGGCTGCTGGGTCCGCACGCCCGCCGGGAGTGGGAGCGGCAGCTCATCAGGCCGGCTTCCCGGCGATGAGCCTGGACGGACTTCCTCCTGCCCATTTGCAGGTCCTGCTTGACGGCCTGCCTGTTTTCGAGCGGTATGGCCTGCTGCTGGCCGGAGGGTACGCGTTCCGGGCCCATGAGATCGTGCACCGGCCATCCCAGGACCTGGACTTTGCCACCAGTGACAACACCCCGCTGCCAGAAATCGCGGCGCATGTCCGGGACGCCTTCCAGCGCGCGGGTTACAGCGTGCGGCTCGCCGAAGCGGCCAGCCCGAGGTACGCACGCCTGGTACTGCAGCTTCCCGGCTCCGGTGAGGAACTTGAGATGGATCTCCTCAAGGAGGCACTGGAGCCCCGGTGGATGACGGTTCAGGTAACACCTGCGGCGAGCGTGCGGGCGGTGTCGCTTGAAGACACCGTGGGCTTGAAGGCGCGCGCCTGGCACGACCGGTTCGTGATCCGCGACATCATCGATCTCCATGCTGTCGCCGACTCCTTCTCCTATTCCGATCTTGAGAACCTTGCCCGCCGTCATGATCCCGACCTCGACCTGGAGGCGATGCTGGACCATCTCGCGGGGGTCAGCGTCTTCGCCGACGAAGACTTCGCCGAATACGGGCTAGATGAGCCGAGGATCGCGGATCTGCGCAACTGGGTTACAGGCTGGTATGACGACCTCGGCGGCCGGCTCGCTGCGGACCTTACCGGCGATGAAACCTCAGATAACCCATGACCAGCGCATCAGGCGCGAACCCCGGCTCCTTGCTCGAGGCGTCAGGGTGAACGAAGTGTGTTGTTATCGCTTGCACTGCGGATTGCGGCTGCACGCGCAGATACGTCCCTGAACTGCGGCGATACCCTGGCGCTTCGTTTGGGTCAGGGGTGGTCTGGTCCCGGGCGGCCGGTCTGGACGTTGGCCGATGCACGAAGCCGTTTCGGCGGGCTTGTGCCCGGGATCACGTCTTTATCGAGGTATTTCTTGAGGAGTTGTTTCAGTTCCGCGCCGTTGATCAGCGTGATGCGATTGCGGTTGGCGAACTGCTCGCTGGCCCGGCCGAACCACGATGTGGTGACCAGTACGCCGGTTGTGGCGTTGTGGTCGGCCATTACGCCGGTCAGGGCATGCACGGACTCAAGCCCGACCAGGCCGGTCCATCTCTTGGCCTGTATCAGGCATACGCCACCGAAAAACAGGTGCTTGCTGGTCGCGACCGCATCGACGCCGCCATCCTTGGACGGTATCGTGGTCCATGCTTCGGCCCCCATTGCCACGAACAGCTGCTTCACCAGGTGCTCGAACTCGGTGGGTGTGAGGTTGAGCAGGTTTGGCCGGGAATCGAGGCCGGCTATCACGTCCATGTCGTCGGTGAAGCGGAACCGCTTGAGATCGAACGCGATGAATGGCTCGACGGCCTCCAGGTCGTAAGGGTTGGGCGAGACCAACGCGTTCAGCTGGGTCAGGCACGCAGCCGGCTCGACGGCGGCCAGCACCAGGTCCTCGAACACCGCGCGTTCGGCAGACACGCTCAGAAGGTGCGGGCGAGCCGGCTTGCCCGTCGCGCGGTCGGTGGTGCTGAGCCGCCCGTTGAACACCACCGCCTCGACCACCTCAGAGGGCGTGGCGGTGAAGATCTCGTGTAGTGTCCGCAGCGCTACGCAGGCGATCAGCCGCTTGTAACGCTGCCTCGTCTCGTTCTGTGGTCGCGGCAGCGGATCAATCGCGTCACGCGCCTTGACGTAGCGGTAGCCGCGCATGACTGGCACGACCTCCTGCGGCGGCAACTCGAACTCAACGACGACATCCCGGTTCTCCGGCCGGTAGGCGACCTGGTATCTGCGCGGGAAACCGCGAGGATAGCGGGACGCGTCGAGCACACGGCTCACGAACCACTCCACGGCCTCAGGGTCACCAGAGATGAATGCCGACTGGCGGGCACGGACGTCGGCGACGCGTTTCTGGTCGGCCGCGACCTGCAGGTCGTATGCAGCCTTCGCGTTGGCAAGTGCTCGCTGGCGAGCCGCCTCGGCCTGCGCATGAGCCTTCACGGCGACATCGAAGCGGACCTGTGCCTCAGCGACCTCACGGGCGTGACGCGAGTTGCCCCCGAAGATGCGGGCCAGCCCTTTCGGATCCGCAGGAGCGAAGTCGGCCCAGTCAGGCGGAGGATTCCCGGCGGCCAGGGCACCAGGCTCGAAACGCGGCGGCGCTGAGGGGGCCGTAAGACCGGAGAAGCTGACTGGACGCTGTGGCAGCGCGCTGGCTAGCACCTCATCCAGGTCCCTGAGCTGCTGCTCGACCGCCGCGGATTTCGCCTCGGCCACGCCTTGCTGGGCCAGAAGATGTGCTTCCTTAGCTGCCTTCTCCCGCTCCCTAGCCAGCCTTGCCTGTTCTTTCGCCTGGCGTTCGGCCTCGCGCCGCTGCGCCGCCATGCGGCGCTCCCACTCCGAGCGACCTCCGCCACCGGGCACAGCCGTCACCCTCCGTTCCCAGATGAGGACGATGACATGCACGACGATAACCGCGCTCCATGATCAAAAAAAGAGACTCGTATTCGTTTCCTCGCTGAATGTCCTCGCTGACTGCATGATCGCGATGTATGACCTTGGCTGACCCGCGGGCGATATTAGGCCCCATGTCGCCGAGCAGTTCGCAGACCTGAAGGAGCTCCGGGGGCTGCGTCTATTGCCATGATCGACGCACGCCAGCCCGCACCGGGCCGGAATGTCGGTGGCGGCTGCTGTGACTCCCGTATGGCTAAGCGTGACGGCAAGAGCCGACGGCCTGCCGGGCGGCACCTATCCGCCGTGCGACAGCCGGAGCGGGTCGACGACATCGACATAAGGAATCGTTATAATGAGCAGGTGCGCTGGGAGATCCTGCTCCTTGAGCCGGTCAGCGACTGGTTCCTGGCCCTGTGCAAGGACGCCCCGCTCACGGCGGACAAGGTGGAGGAGGCCCTGGATGAGCTGGCCCTGTGCGGTCCGCAGCTCGGCAGGCCACTGGTTGACCGCATTCACGGCAGCAAGATTCATAACCTAAAAGAGCTCCGTCCCCGGGTTCCTGGCAGCGCCGAGGTGCGCCTGCTCTTCGTATTCGACGCGGAGCGGGAGGCGATCGTGCTGGTTGCCGGGGACAAGGCCGGGCGCTGGCGCACCTGGTACGCCGAGGCGATCCCGCTCGCGGAGGAGCGGTACGCGGCTTACCAGCGAGAAGCCGAGGAGGAGGAGGAGGAGGGAGAAGAAGAATGAAAGCCGTCCGCTGGGAGGACACCAAGCGGCAGGTCCGCGAGCTGAACCCGGACTGGGATACTCCGGAGCGGGTTGCGTCACGCGAGCGGAGCCGTGCGGCGATGCGCGCTGAGCAGCGCGGCTATCAGCTCGCGCAGCTGCGGAAGAACACCGGGCTGACCCAGACTCAGGTCGCGGCCGTGATGGGCGTATCGCAGGCACGGGTATCGCAGATCGAGCACGGCAAGGTGACCGAGGTGGATGCTATCCGCAGCTACGTCGAAGCCCTCGGCGGGACGGTCGACGTCGTAGCCCGGGTGGGCGACTGGACAGTCAGGGTCGCCTGAGCGCTGAACCTAAAGTGTGTCGTTATCGCTGACACGGTGGACTGTTGACACACTCACAGCTCGGCCATCGATGGATGCGAGAGGCTGAACCGTCTGACGCGGGCTGCAGCGCCTGCCGGGTGTCTACCACGGCGGGCCGCCCAGGTTGTGCAGGTCGTCGGTCTGGAGTGCCCAGCAGGAGGGGGCCGCTGCGTCCGAACGCAAGCGGCCTGGCGGGCGCCCGTAGCACCGGATAGCACCTGGTGCTACCCTTATCCCATGCACGTTCACCCGGAGATCACCCAGCGCGATTTGCGCACAAGATCACGGGAGATCATGGATGCTGTCGAACACGGACAGTCCTTCACCGTCACCCGAGACGGCCACCGGATCGCAGAGCTGATCCCGCTGCGGCAGCGCCGCAGGTTCGTCCCCAGGCAGGAGTTCGCGGCCATGTCGCGGAATGCTCCTGCCGTTGACCTGGAGGCATTCCAGGCTGATCAAGACGCTACGCTGGATCATGAGGCTGGCAGCGCATAT
>Ga0335075_10007762_pt1 | contig 16478 bp, 15 predicted proteins | sample Lox_Sample_24_FD_206723 | JGI IMG/M metagenome (GOLD analysis project Ga0335075, IMG submission 206723) | Soil microbial communities from Loxahatchee National Wildlife Refuge, Florida, United States - Lox_Sample_2.4 | ecosystem: Environmental > Terrestrial > Soil > Wetlands | place: USA... | reverse complement strand
CGGCCGCCGGCGATGCGGGCAGCGAATGGATCGCCACGGTGCCACGCGTCGGCTACCGTTTTGTAGGACCGGTCGTACAGCTCGACGGCGCGAAACGAAAACCGCTGCCCCTTCCTGACAAGCCATCGATCGCCGTGCTGCCTTTCGTCAATCTCGGCAACGATCCGGAGCACGAATCCTTCGCGGACGGATTGACTGAAGACCTGATCACGGACCTGTCCAGGAACTCCGGCCTCTTCGTCATCGCCCGCAATTCGGCCTTTGCCTATAAGGGGCAGGTTTTTGATATGCGCGCAATCGCCGAGGACCTTGGCGTACGCTACCTGCTGACGGGCAGCGCACGGCGCGCCGCAGGACGCGTGCGCATCAATGCGCAACTGCTCGACGCTTTGAGCGGCGAGCATCTGTGGGCCGAACGCTTCGATCGTAACCTGGAGGATATCTTCGCGGTTCAGGACGAGGTCACGGCCAGGATCGTGGAGGCGCTCACCGGCCGGCTCGGCGCGCCGCCGCCGCGCAACCGGCCGAAGAATATGGAGGCCTACGATCTGTGCGTGCGGGCGCGCAAGCTGATGGACGATTCCCCGCAGACCGCACGCGAGGCGCATCTGCTGCTTACCCGCGCGGCCGCGCTCGACCCGGACTATGCCGAGCCGTATCGCTGGCTCGCGCTCAACCATTGGATGGGATGGGTGCATTCCGGCGGACCGACCGAGGCCGACCGTGCCACCGCCCTCGAGCTTGCCCGCAAGGCGGTGGCGATCGACCCCAACGATGCCGGCTGCCGCTGGATCCTGGCTTACCTGCTGACCTATGCGCGCAGCTTCGCCGAGGCGGACCAGGAGTTCGCGCGCGCGATCGCGCTCGACCCGAATGAGGCCGACGCCTGGGCGGTGCTGTCAGACGTCACGGTGCTGGCAGGTCGCGTCGAGGAAGGCCTTAAACACATCCGCAAGGCATTCCGGCTGAACCCGTTTCCGCCCGGCTGGTATCACATGACGCTCGGCCAGGCCTTGTACGCGGCGCGTGAGTATGAGGCGGCGATCGAGACGCTGCTCAGGGACGAAACCTATCACACGTCCTCGCGCCGCTTCCTGGCGGCCAGCCTTGCGCAGCTTGGCCGTCTCGACGAAGCGCGCGCCGAGGTGGAGCTGTTCCTGGTCGGCAACCCGCGTTTTACGACCAGCCACTGGGCCAGGGTCGAGCCGTTCCGCGACGCCGCGACGCTCGCGCATTTCGTCGATGGCTTTCGCAAGGCCGGACTGCCGGAATAGAAAACCGGCGTCCCGCAAATCGTCACCGCATGTCGAGCCTGAACGGAATGCCTTCATAGGCATCCGCCCCGCGCCCAATCCCGTCGATCGCGTCAACCATCCGCCCTCTCCGGCCGAGAATGGCGTCGGCGATGCTGACTAGCCGGATGTTCGGCGTTGCGGACGGCGACGCGGAACGCAATGCCTCAGCGAGCTCTTTCTCGTCGCGCTTTGGATCAAGCGCGGCGGCAATGATGTAGGCGGCGGCGGTCGACCGGCTGATACCGGCAAAACAGTTCACGACGAGCGGCTTCTTGCGATCCCAGTTGGCGGCAAAACCGAGCAACGACTGGACGTGATCGAGGCCGGGCGGCGTCATATCCGGCATCTCGGTGATAATGTCATGCATCGACAGCAACAGATGGTCGGTTGCCAGGAGGCTCGCAGGCCGCTCCATCGCGGTGCCGACGCTCAGCAACGATATCAGGCGGCCGGCGCCGACCGACTGGACGGTTTCGCCGACACGCGAGAGCGGGCACACATAGATCATTCCGCGGCCATGCGCCTTTCTCCCCTTGCCCAGGCTTCAAGTGCCACCCGCAGCCGGGTTGTAGCCCCTTCATCCGCAGGCAGGCCGAGCCGCAGCCTATCAGGCATTTCGGCAAAACGGCGCACCAGAATGCCGCGCTCGCCAAGCATCCTGACAAGGTGATGTGCGTCTGGATGCCGGACGAAACGATAAAGATGCGTGCCGCCGACAATTTCCAGCCCAAAGCCAGCCAGCAGATTGTCGAGCGCCGTGGCCTCACCAGCGAGCCGCTGTCCCATCGTTTCTTGCCATACCAGGTCGCTTAAAGCGCGGATTCCGTATTCGAGCGCGGAACCAGAAACTGCCCACGGGCCGAGTTGTGTTTCCAGGCGTGCTGCGATGTCTTTTCGCGCAACCGCGAAACCAAGTCTCATACCGGCAAGACCGAAGAACTTTCCGAAGGATCGAAGCGCAACCAAACCACCCTGCTCGACATCGCCGTCGACGCTTTCGGCGCGCGGGCCGACATCCATGAACGCCTCGTCAACGACGAGAAGCCCGCCTTTCGCGGCAAGCGTTGTTGCAAGATTCAGGAGATCGTGACGCGAAACGATACGGCCATCCGGATTGTTCGGATTGACGACGACAGCGACATCGGCGTCGAAAAGAGCATTGAAATCAGAGGTTTCTGTAATCTGATGCCCGGTCAGCGCAGCCGCTTTGGCATGCTCCGCATAAGTCGGGCCGAGTACAACCGCCCTGCCCGCCGCAACCAGCGACATCACCAGTGGCAGCAGGATTTGTGTGCCGGGCGCAGCCACCACATTTGCAGCCGACGGTGCGCCATAAGCCTTGGCCGCCACGGCTTTCAGTTGCTCCAGCCGCGCCGGTTCAGGGAGCCGCGTCAGCGCCGTGGCGGGGAGATCGAAAAGCGGATAGGAGTGTGGATTGATCCCGGTCGACAGGTCGATCCACGGCCGGGGCGCATGCGGAAACTCAACGCTCGCGCGGGCGAGGTTGCCGCCATGTTCGATCGTCTCATTCGCCTGAAGCGCCATGTACCTACTTCTCGCCCTTCTCACGCTTCTGGCCGAACTGCTTGTCGGTTATCCGCAGCGTCTGGTCGGCACGATCGGCCATCCGGTGATCTGGATCGGCAGCCTCATAGGCTACCTCGACCGCACGCTCAACCGCGCAACATGGAGCGACAAGCGAAGACGCATCATGGGCGTCGTCGCGCTCGTCATTATAGTCGTCGCGCCGGTGGCCGTAGCATCCGCGCTGGTCTGGGCTTTTGGTATGTTGCCGCTGGGCGTCGTGCTCATCGCATTGGTCGGCAGCAGCATTATTGCCCAGCGGAGCCTCGCAACCCATGTAATCGCCGTAGCGGAAGCGCTGGAAAAACAAGGGCTTGAGGGCGGGCGAAAGGCTGTGTCGATGATCGTCGGCCGCGACCCTAAACGGCTCGACGAAGCCGGTGTCTCGCGGGCGGCGATCGAAAGCCTCGCAGAAAACTTCTCCGATGGCGTTGTTGCCCCTGCGTTCTGGCTGACCGTGGGCGGCTTGCCGGCCGCGGCCGCGTACAAGGCCGTGAACACCGCTGACAGCATGATCGGGCACAAGAACGAACATCACCGCGCCTTCGGCTGGGCCTCGGCGCGTTTTGACGATCTGATCAATCTCCCGGCTTCCCGCCTTTCCGCGCTGCTGATCATAATTGCCGCGCTGATCGTACCGGGCGCAAGCGCCGGCAACGCCTGGCGCGCGGTATGGCGCGATGCGCGTCACCACCGCTCGCCCAATGCCGGCTGGCCGGAGGCGGCAATGGCCGGTGCGCTCGGCATTTCGATCGCCGGCGCGCGTTATTATGGCGGCGTGCTCGCGGAAGATTCGGAAATGGGCAAAGGCGGCCGGCGGGATCTGACGGCGGGCGATATCCGCGCCGCGCTGAAGCTCTACTGGGCAGCCGACATTCTGATGATCACGTTCATCGGCGCCTTGGCTGCGCTTGTTATTGTGCTTGGCTGAGCAGCAGATCAAGATCGAGATGCTTTTCGCAATGCGCGGCGAGCGCGTCGAGCGTTTCGTCGACTGAGGATTCGTAGTTCAGCGCCGAAGCCTGCCCGCCCAGTTTTGTTAGCCAGGCAGAGCGTTGCCGGTCGTCGGCAAACAGGCCGTGGATGTATGTCCCGGCGACGAGCCCATCGGCGGAGGCCGCGCCATCTTTTGCGCCACCGGCGAAGGTCGCGAATGGTCGTTCGCAATCGCCGCCAATTGTCTCGCCAAGATGAATCTCATAGCCGACGAAAGGCTGATCGTCAGCCGTCTTACCGGTCACCGAAACAAGCCGCTTGTCATTGGTGAGCCGTGTCTCGACATCGAGCAAACCGAGCCCCGTCACGGTCGCTGGTGGGCCTTCGATGCCCTCTGGATCGCTCAGCGTTTTGCCGAGCATCTGATAGCCGCCGCAGAGGCCAAGCACGCGCCCTCCCCGCCTGACATGCGCGGCAATGTCGATACCAAAGCCGGCTGACTTCAGTACGTTCAGATCGGCGATCGTGGATTTCGAGCCGAGCAGCAGGACAAGGTCCGCGTCACCAGGCAGCGCCTTGCCGGGCCACACGCGAACGATCTCGACATCCGGCTCAGCATCGAGCGGGTCCAGGTCGTCGAAATTCGAAACGTGCGGCAGGATCGGCACGGCGATCTTGATCTTGACCCCAATCTTCCGTGATGCCGATTTTCCGTCGCTCAACCCCAGCGCATCTTCCGCCGGCAGCTTTCGTGCGTCGGCGAAGAACGGCAACAGGCCGACTGCGGACCAACCAGTCAGTGCGGCAAGCTTCTCCATACCGCTTGCAAACAATGCAGGGTCACCACGAAACTTGTTGACGATGAACCCGCGGATCATCGCGGCGTCCTCCGTATCCAGCACTGCCTTCGTGCCTGCGATCGAGGCAATGACGCCGCCACGGTCGATATCGCCAACGAGGATAACAGGCACGCTCGCCGCGCGGGCAAAGCCCATATTGGCAATATCGTTCTGCCGAAGGTTGATCTCCGATGCGCTGCCGGCACCCTCGACAAGCACAAGGTCCGCTTCCGCCTGAAGCCGCCCAAAACTGTCAACCACGGCAGGCATCAGGGTCGGTTTGATCGACTGGTACTCTGCGGCTTTGGCCGCCCCCCTCACCTTCCCCTGCACGACAATCTGCGCGCCGGTTTCGGACTGCGGCTTCAACAGCACCGGGTTCATATGCACGGTCGGCTCGACGCGCGCGGCACGCGCCTGGAGCGCCTGGGCGCGTCCGATCTCGCCGCCATCGACGGTGACGGCCGCATTGTTCGACATGTTCTGCGGCTTGAAGGGCCGCACCGTCAGGCCGCGATTGGCAAAAGCACGGCAGAGCCCGGCGACGACCAGCGATTTGCCGACGTCCGAGCCGGTGCCTTGAAACATCAGCGCTTTGGCCGGCCCTTTGGCCATCGCTAGAACTCGATGCCCTTCTGTGCCTTCACGCCGGCGGCAAAATGGTGCTTCACAAGCGTCATCTCGGTAACGAGGTCGGCTGCATCGAGCAGCGGTTGCTTGGCGTTGCGCCCGGTGACGATGACATGCAGATCATCGCGCCGCGCCTTGAGCGCCGACACCACCACATCGAGGTCCAGATAGTCGTAGCGCAGCGCGATGTTGAGCTCATCGAGCACGATCAGGCTGAGCGACGGGTCGGCGAGCAATTCCTCCGCCTTCGCCCAGGCGCGCTTCGCGGCCGCCACGTCGCGATCGCGGTCCTGCGTCTCCCAGGTGAAGCCCTCGCCCATCGTGTGCCAGACGACTTGATCGCCGAACTTTGCGAGCGCGTCCTTCTCGCCGGTGTGCCAAGCACCTTTGATGAACTGCACGACACCGATCCGCTTGCCATAACCAAGCATGCGCAACGCGAGGCCGAAAGCGGCGGTTGATTTGCCCTTCCCCGGTCCCGTGTTGACGATCAGCAGGCCTTTTTCCTCGATTGTCTTCGAGGCGACCTCGGCATCCTGCACCGCCTTGCGCTTTGCCATCTTGGCCTTGTGGCGGTCGGCGTCGCTCATTTCACCTGCACCGGCAGCCCGGCGACAATCAAAAGCACGCGATCGGCCTCCGCCGCCACGCGCTGGTTCAGCCGCCCGGCCGCGTCACGGAAACGCCGCGCCAGTGCGTTCTCCGGCACGATGCCCAACCCGACTTCGTTGGCGACGACGAACCATGGACCTTTCGGCCTGGCGAGCGCCTTTTCCAGTGCCGAGCACTCTGCTTCGAGGTCGTGTTCGGCCAGCATGTGGTTGGTGAGCCACAAGGTCAGGCAGTCGACTAGCACCGGCTGGCCTTTTGGCGCGTCATTCAGCGCGCCGACGAGATCGAGCGGCGCGTCCACCGTTTCCCAGCTATTGCTGCGCCGTTTTTGATGATGCGCGATACGATCGCGCATCTCGTCATCGAGCGCCTGCGCCGTGGCGATGTACCGCCAGGGCGCGGGAAAACCCGACGTCAGTTTCTCGGCATAGGCGCTCTTGCCGGATCGGGCGCCGCCGAGGAGGAACGTCAGGTGTTTGCGCTCACGCAAGGCTGCCCTGCGGGCTGGCAAGCCCGGCACCGACACGACTACGGAAGAAGCCGACCGCGGCGCCGAGAACGACCCAGAACACGAGGTTCGTGACGGTGACGGCCACCACAAAGCTGTGGTGCAGATCGTCCGGAACCGGCGAGTCATGGCTCTCAGGCTGTGGCGCGCCGATGACGTGCGGCACGACGATCAGTGCGACGCCGAGCAGCGCCAGCGGCATCGACGCACGGAATGCGATCAGCCAGAGGCCGGCCGCTGTCGCGATGACCGTGCCAATCCACCAGACCTGGCGATCACCAAGGTCCGCAGCGGGCATCGCCGGGAGCTCAGGCGGAAGGCCAAGGCCCGGCGCAAGGGTGAATACGGCAAAGCCGGCAAAGCCCCAGAACAGACCCTGACGCCAGTTGGCAATGCCACCGGCAAGTTCGGAGACGGCGACGAGCACGAGGCCGAACCCAATGCCGGTCACGATATTGGCAAGCGAGGTGTAGAAGAAGCGCTCGAAGCCATCGGCCGGCGCCCAGCCCTCTTCGTCATGCGAATGCGCGGGCGTGCCGGCGTCGTGGCTATGGTCTTCGGCGGGCGCAGCTTCCGCCGGCGCCGTGGCTTCGCCGCCGCCTGCGTTCTCGAAGGTCTCGGCCTGAAGGATCAGCGGCACGGTAGTGTAAGCCTGTAGTGCTGCCATGACGATGCCCGCGACAAGCCCCGCGAGCGCCGCGACGAACACGACGTTTCTAAAGACGGTCATTTCGAAAAATCCTCGCTTAGTGGCAGGGAAATGCCATGGAGTGGCGGTAGTCGTGACCGGCATTGTGCGCGGCTTCCACATGCGAGAAGCCGACAAAGCCGATGACGAAAACGCCGAGCAGTGCAGCACTTGCGAGCTGCACGAGGCGCGACTGCGAGGATGTCGCCGCGCTGACTGTTTTGGTCGTCGTGTTCATTGTCCCATCCTTGCCCTCCACCCGAGGGCCTCAAGAGTCAGTTCCAGTCGCCGGCAGGTCTCCTGGCTCGCGGCTTCCGCGCTTTGTCCGCCTTCCCGGGCGCACCCAGTGGCTCTTGGACAAAACTCGCCGCTCACAGTTGCGGGGGCAGCTCCGGTTTCAGGCACGCCTTCACCGGATTCCCTCTTCGTTCCCTCGCGGGAACCGACGACTCCCGTTTCATAACGCTTTTCGCCGCCTCGGCAAATCGAAATTGCGACGAATTGACAGCGCGGGAGCGTCACGCCTACAACCCGCAACGACGGTCCCCTCTCCGCAACGGGAGGGGCGAAGAGGGAATGCGGTGCGGGGAAACCCCTAGTCCGCAGCTGTCCCCGCAACTGTAAGCGAGGAGCCTCGCGCCGATTGCCACTGGGTGAAACCCCGGGAAGGCGGCTGGAGAGGCGGCGATCCGCGAAGCCAGGAGACCTGCCGTCGCATGAAGATCCGAAACGCCTGGCGGGTGACCCGGGCAAGGAGCGACGCGTGAGCCTGACGGCCGATAATCCTGAACTAGTCGCGCGGCCCGGCGCCGCTCTCGACGTCGAGGGTGTGACGATCATCGTCTGCCGCACCTGCCGTGACGAAACAGGTTCGGATGCGCATCCGCGCGCTGGCGCTCTGCTGGCCGAAGACACGCGAGCCGCCGCGGCAGAAGCGAACATCCCCGTCCAAACCGTCGAGTGTCTCGGTAACTGCAAACGCCGGCTGTCCGCCGCGATCGTCAAGCCGGGCGCCTGGAGCTACGTCTTCGGCGATCTCAGCGTTTCCAGTGGGCGCGATCTCGTCGAGGGCGCGCGCCTGTTCACCACCTCGACTGACGGCCTGCTGCCCTGGCGCGGTCGCCCGGACTCATTGAAACGCGGGCTTGTCTCCCGCATCCCTCCCCTCGCCTTCCCAAGGACAACATCATGAGCGCATCCACCCAACGCGTACCCTGCACGGTCGTCACCGGTTTTCTCGGCGCCGGCAAAACGACGCTGATCCGCCATATCCTTGAGAATGCCAACGGCCGCCGTCTAGGCCTGATCGTCAACGAATTCGGCGATGTCGGCGTCGATGGCGAAATCCTGAAGGGCTGCGGCATCGACGCTTGCCCGGAGGAGAACATCGTCGAACTGGCCAACGGCTGCATCTGCTGCACGGTGGCGGATGATTTCGTGCCGGCGCTCGACCAGATCTTGTCGCGTGAACCGAAGGTTGAGCACATCCTGATTGAAACGTCTGGTCTCGCGCTGCCAAAACCGCTTGTGCAGGCTTTCCAGTGGCCGGCCATCAAGGGCCGCGTGACGGTCGACAGCGTCGTCGCGGTCGTGGACGGCGCGGCTCTTGCCGAGGGTCAGGTCGCCTCCGACATGGATGCGCTTGCCGAACAGCGGAAAGCCGATGACTCGCTCGATCATGACGATCCGGTCGAGGAGGTGTTTGAGGATCAGGTCGCCTGCGCGGACCTGATTATCCTCTCGAAGAGCGACCTGCTCGACAAGGATGGCGCAGCGCGCGCCAACGCAGCCGTCGGCGAGCATCTCGCGCGCGCGGTGAAGATCGTGCCAACGTCGAACGGCAAGGTCGATCCGTCGGTGCTGCTTGGGCTCGGGCTAGCGGTTGAGGACGACATCGAGAACCGCAAGACGCATCACGACGACGAGCTCGATCACGAGCATGACGATTTCGACAGCTTTGTCATGGAGATTCCGGCGATCGGCAATCCTGACGAGCTTGCGAAGCGCGTGTCGCAGGCTGCCGATGCGGAGGGTGTGCTGCGCGTAAAGGGCTTCGTCGAGGTCGCCGGCAAGCCCATGCGCCTTTTGGTGCAGGCGGTCGGGCCGCGCGTGAACCACTATTTCGACCGTGCGTGGACAGCCGGTGAGGATCGCCGCAGCCGGCTGGTCGTGATCGGGCTGAAAGGTCTCGACCGCGGCGCGATAGAGACTATTCTGGCGGGCTGACAGCAACAGCGCGGAACGCGCGATGCACATACTCGCCACATCCTCCGCTTCCCTCGACGATCTCGTCGAGCCGGTGGATCTTGCCCAATCGCCGGCGGATGTTGTGGCGCTCTCCTTCACCGACAGCGATCTGGCGGCACTGGCCGCAGCTTGGAAGGCCGATGATGGCCTGCCGGCCATGCGGCTCGCGCCGCTGAAGGAGCTTCGGCATCCGATGTCGGTCGATCTCTGGGTCGATCGTGTGGCCCGCCATGCCAAGGTCATCCTGGTGCGTATGCTGGGCGGCTACGATTGGTGGCGCTACGGTTGTGACCAGCTTGCAGCGGTCGCCCGCGAGCGCGGCATCAAGCTGGCGCTGCTGCCCGGCGAGGACCGCGCGCATGATGAGCGGCTCATTGCTGCTTCGACCTTGCCTGACGACGAACTCCGCACGCTGCTCGCTTATTTCCGCGAGGGCGGACCGGACAATATGCGCGCGCTGGTGCGTCGCCTGGCCAGGCTTGCCGGAGTGGCGGTCGAAGCCGCCGAACCGAAACCGCTCGACAAGACAGGGTTCTACCTTCCCGGACGCGGTGTGGTTTCACTCGACGAGATCCATGTGGCTGTTAGCGGCAAACCGGTTGCGCCGATCATCTTCTATCGCTCGATGCTGCTTGCTGCCGACGTCGCGCCGATCGATGCGCTTTGTGCTGCCCTCGCCAAACGCGGGATCGCCGCAGCACCGATCTTCGTGTCGAGCATCAAGGATACGTCCGTCGCATCCTTCGTCGAGGATGCGGCGAAGCGACTATCCCCGTCCGTCATGGTGACCGCGACCGCCTTCTCGGCGGGTATCGACGGTGATAGCGGCTCGCTCTTCGACCACATTGGCGTACCGGTGTTTCAGTTGATCACGGCGACGACGCGACGCGAGGCATGGGCGACCAACCAGCGCGGGCTGGCGCCTGCTGATCTCGCCATGCATGTCGTCATGCCGGAGCTGGACGGACGCATTCTCGCGGGCGCGATCTCCTTCAAGGACGAGGCCGAAACCGATCCCGTCTTCGGCTATCGCGGCATGCACAACCGGCCCGAGCCGGATCGCGTCGACGCCGCTGCCGATCGCATCGCGGCAATGATCCGCCTGCAGCAAACGCCGGCCGCCGAGCGCAAGATCGCGATCCTCATTCCGCACTATCCGAGTGCACCCGGCCGCACTGGCTACGCCGTCGGGCTGGATGTCCCGGCCAGCGTGATCGGGATGCTGAATGACTTTAAGTTGGCCAATTATCACATTGAAAAAATTCATGATAACGCCCGTGACATGATAGCTCGTCTCGAATCTGAAGACCTTCGAGTCAGAGGCGAAAGACCTCGACTCTCGCTTGAAGACTATCGGGCAATGAGTGCGGCGCTGACCGAACCTGTGAGGCAAAAAGTCAAAGCTGCCTGGGGCGATGCCGACCAAGACTTCGAGTTCCAGGCGGTCGAATTCGGCAACGTCGTCGTGGCGCTCGCGCCGGATCGCGGGCGCTTTGAAAGCCGCCGCACCGACTACCACGATCCTTCGCTGCCACCCCGCCATGAACTCGTCGCCTTCGGCCTGTGGCTGCGGGAAAAATTCGGCTGCCACGCGATCGTTCATGTCGGCGCGCACGGCACGCTCGAATGGCTGCCGGGCAAGACCGTTGCACTGACCAGCGACTGCTTCCCCGAAGTGGTCACTGGCGCCCTGCCCGTGATATACCCGTTCATCGTTTCCAACCCCGGCGAAGCCGCGCAAGCGAAGCGCCGCATCGCCGCAGTGACGCTGGGCCATCTGCCACCGCCGCTGACCGGCGCGGGACTGAGCGATGCGCAGCGTGACCTCGAGCGGCTGGTGGATGAGTACGCGCAGGCCGACGGTCTCGACCGCCGCCGGCGCGACCGCCTTGCCAGACTGATCATTGAGACAGCGGCGAAGACTGGGCTCGCCGTCGAGGCAGGCGTGAAGGCGGGCGACAACCCCGACGAGGCGCTGCTCAGGATCGACGCGTGGCTGTGCGACCTGAAGGATTTCGCCATCAAGGATGGCCTGCACGTCTATGGTCGCGCTGAGGCGGACGCCGATCCGATCCGCGTCGCGAGCGCCGCGGCCGAGCGACAGGCGCTGCTCGATGCCCTCGACGGGAAGCACATCCGCCCTGGCCCCTCCGGCGCGCCGGCGCGCGGCCGTACCGATGTCCTGCCGACCGGCCGCAATCTCTTTGCCGCAGACCCGCGCACGATGCCGACGCCGACCGCCTTCGATCTCGGCAAGGCAGCGGCAGACGAGGTTCTGCGCCGTTACCTCCAAGACCATGGCGACTGGCCGCGTTCGCTGGTCATCGACCTCTGGGGCAGCGCCTCACTGCGCACCGGTGGCGAGGAAATCGCGCAGGGGCTGGCGCTGATGGGCTGCCGGCCGCAATGGGATTTCGCCACGGGCCGCGTCATCGGCATCGAGGTGCTGCCGCCTGCCATGATCAGCCGACCGCGCGTGGATGTTACCTGGCGCATCTCCGGTCTCTTCCGCGACATGTTTCCGACCCAGATCGCCCTGATGGACATGGCGGCTACGGCCGTCGCCAAGCTGTCGGAAAGCGAAGGAGAAAACCCGCTCGCTGCCGCACATCGCGAAACCGGCAGGATCCCGGCGCGGATCTTTGGCTCCGCGCCCGGCACGTATGGCTCCGGCAGCGAAGCCCTGCTGGCCTCCGGCCAGTGGCAGGATCGCGACGAACTCGGGCAGGCCTATCTCGACGCCACGTCGCACGCCTATGGCGGCGCCGAGGGCGAAGGGCGCGAGGAACCGGGTGGCTTTGCCGGTCGCGTTGTTGCGGCGGAACTGCTGATCCACAACGGCGACGACCCGGGCCGCGATATCCTCGAAGGATCGGCCGACGTTGCCTTCATCGGCGGGTTCTCGGCCGCGGTTGCTGCCCTTGGGGGTAAGGCCGACGTGATCGCGCTGGACACGACAGACCCGGCGAAGCCGAAAGCGCGCTCTGTCGTCGAGGCCGTCACCCGCGCCGTGCGGGCCCGCGCCACCAATCCGCGTTTTATCGCCGGGCAGTTGCGGCACGGTCCGCGCGGCGCATCCGAGTTTGCGGAAACCGTCGACCGGCTGGTCGGCTTTGCCGAGACGACGGCGGCAATTCCCCAGAACCTGATCGAAGCCGTCTATGATGCTTATGTCGGCGATGAGAGCGTGCGCGCCTTTTTGCTCGACCAGAATCCAGCTGCGGCGCGTGTCATCGCCGAACGGTTTCTCTCCGCGCGTCGGCGGGGGCTCTGGCATCCGCTGCGCAATTCGATCGACGACGATCTCGCGGCGCTGATCGCCGAGGCGCGGGGGATGGCGGCATGAACGCGCCCTTGCTCCGTCGCGGCGAATGCCCAACACTGGCCACGCCGATGCAGACCGGCGACGGCCTGCTCGCGCGGCTGAACCCCATCGACGGCGGCCTGACACCGTCACAGATGATCGGCCTCGCGGAAGCCGCTGCGCGCCATGGCAACGGCATTCTCGAAGTCACGCAGCGTGGCAGCCTGCAAATCCGCGGACTGACGGCGGAGAGCGCCCTGCTGCTGTCGGCGGAAGTCGATGCCCTCGGCATCGCGGTTCGCACCGATGTCCCGGTCGAGACGGGTCCGCTGGCTGGCCTCGATCCTGCCGAGATAGCCGACCCGGGGCCGCTGGCGAAAGCGATCCGCGAAGGCATTGCCACAGCGGGCCTGGGGGCACAGCTCGGACCAAAAGTGTCCGTCGTCATCGATGGCGGCGGACGCTCGATGCTCGATGCAGTTTCCGCGGATGTGCGGCTGACAGCGATCACTGGCGGTCGGTGGCAAGTTGCGATCGCCGGAGACGCGGTCACCGCCCGAGCAATCAGGAGCGCCACAGGTGCTGACGCCGTCAAAACGGCACTCGATCTGCTTGCTCAGATTGCGGAATTGGGCCGCAGCGGTCGAGCCAAGGATTTGGTGACGACCGAGCTGCCGATCCCTGGGGACATGGCCGGCAGGACAGAGGGGGGCGCGTTTCAGCAACTCAGAAACGGCCGCTGGGCTGTCTTCGCTTCGCTCCCGTTCGGCCAGATCGACGCTCCAACCCTGATCGACCTCGTCACAGCGACGGCAGCGGCTGGCGCGGCGGAAATTCGCCTGGCGCCACGCCGCGCACTCATTTTCCTGTGCCCGTCCGAAGCTTCCGCGGCCGCCGTACTCACCGTGGCGCAATCGGCCAATCTGATCACCAAAGACGACGATCCTCGTGCCGCGATTGCCGCCTGCGCGGGCGCTCCGGCCTGTGCCTCAGGGCATATCCCGGCACGCTCCCTGGCCGGCTCGATTGCTTCGGAACTGTCCGAACCATTCGACCTCCACGTCTCCGGCTGCACAAAGCGCTGCGCCAAGACGAACCACGATGGAATAACGCTGCTCGGCACACCGGACGGCGTCGATCTGGTGCTAGAAGGCACAGGCACGCTCTCGCATGTCGCGAAGGAACGCGCGAAAGCCGCGATCGGACGGGTCGCGGCGCTGATCGCCGCCGAAAGACAGAATGGCGAACGCGATGCGGCAGCCGCACGGCGGATTGGCGCGAAACGTCTCACCGAAGCATTCACACTGGAAGGCAGATGAACGCCCACGACTACATTCGCGACGGCACCGCGATCTACGAAAAGTCCTTCGCGATCATCCGCGCCGAGGCCGATTTGTCGCGCTTTTCAGCGGCGGAGGCAGATGTGGCGGTTCGCATGATCCATGCCTGCGGACAGGTCGAGGCGGCAAGGCAGTTCGCTTTTTCGGCGGGCTTCGTCGAAGCAGCGCGCGGTGCTTTGCAGGCGGGCGCGCCGATCTTTTGCGATGCAGAGATGGTCGCTCACGGCGTGACCCATGCACGGCTGCCTGCTGCGAACGACGTGATCTGCACCTTACGCGATCCGCGTACGCCGGCACTCGCCGAGAAGCTCGGCAACACGCGCTCGGCTGCCGCACTCGAGCTGTGGCGCGACCGGCTTGCTGGATCGCTCGTCGCGATCGGCAACGCGCCAACCGCGCTGTTCTACCTGCTCGACATGATCGCCGCCGGCGCGCCGAAACCCGCGGCGATCGTCGGTATGCCGGTCGGCTTTGTCGGCGCGGCGGAATCGAAGGAAGCGCTGGCCGAAAATACGTTCGGTATTTCTTACGCAATCGTGCTTGGCCGCATGGGTGGCTCCGCCATGACCGCTGCCGCCGTCAACGCGCTGGCGAGGCCCGGTCTGTGAGCGGACGGTTGATCGGCGTCGGCACTGGCCCGGGCGACCCGGAGCTTCTCACGCTGAAAGCGGTGAAGGCGCTCGCCGTTGCGGACGTGCTGGCGCACTTCGCCAAGCGCGGCAACAACAGCAACGCGCGCAAAATCGTTGCCGCCTATATGCGGCCGGAGATGGTCGAACTCCCCCTGCTCTATCCGGTGACCACCGAAATCGATAAAGAGCACGACGACTACAAGCAGGCGATCACCGGTTTCTACGAGGAATCCGCACGCGCCGTCGAAGAGCATCTCGCAGCGGGGCGCACGGTCGCCGTCCTCTCCGAGGGCGACCCGCTGTTCTACGGTTCTTACATGCACCTTCATGTGCGGCTGGCGCATCGTTTTCCGACGGAAGTGATCCCGGGCGTGACTGCGATGTCCGGCAGTTGGTCAGCGACTGGCCTGCCGATCGTGCAAGGCGACGACGTGCTGTCCGTCCTTCCTGGCACGATGGACGAAACAGAATTACAGCGTCGGCTCGCGGACACGGACGCCGCCGTCATCATGAAGGTCGGGCGAAATTTGCCAAAGATCCGCCGCGCTCTTCGGTCTGCCGGCAAGCTCGATCGCTCGATGTATGTCGAGCGCGCGACGATGGACAATGCAGCCTCGATCCGGCTTACCGACAAGGCGGACGACGCCGCGCCCTATTTCGCCATCGTTCTCGTGCCCGGATGGGAGGCACGGTCGTGAGCGGCAAACTGTTCGTCATAGGTCTCGGACCTGGCAACCCCGACCAGATCACGCCTGAGGCGATGAACGCCGTCACTTCTGCACGCGAGTTCTACGGCTACGGTCCGTATCTCGACCGCCTCTCGCTGACGCCAAACCAGATCCGCCACGCCTCCGACAATCGCGAAGAACTGTCGCGCGCGAAGGCAGCGCTGATCAGCGCCGCGCAAGGCGTGAATGTCGCGGTCGTGTCCGGTGGCGACCCCGGCGTTTTCGCCATGGCAGCGGCGGTCTGCGAAGCGATCGAAGCCGGCCCTGCCGAATGGCGCAATGTCGACCTGACTGTCGTTCCCGGTGTCACCGCCATGCTTGCCGTCGCCGCGCGCATCGGTGCGCCATTGGGACATGATTTCTGTGCCATCTCGCTGTCGGACAATCTGAAACCCTGGGACGTGATCGAGCGCCGGCTGGACCTCGCGGCAAAGGCCGGTTTCGTGATCGCGCTTTACAATCCGATCAGCAAGGCGCGGCCCTGGCAGCTCGGCAAGGCATTTGACGTGCTGCGCAGCGTCCTCCCCGGCTCGGTGCCTGTCATTTTTGGCCGCGCCGCAGGCCGATCGGACGAGCGCATGACGACCATGCCGCTGCGCGACGCCGATTCCGCGAAGGCCGATATGGCGACCTGCGTCATCATCGGCTCGGCCGAGACGAGAACGATCGAGCGCGGCGATAAGCCAGCGCTGATCTACACGCCACGCTTCTTCGCGACGGAGGTGACGAGATGATCGATCATCGCCAGCACCTCGTCGACAGTTTCACCCGACGGCACGTCCGGCAGCGCCGAGCGGCGGATCATCAGCACGCGGATGTCCAACTGGCGGGCCGCTGCGAGCTTGGCATAGGTCGCGCTGCTGCCACTGTTCTTGCAGACGATAATGTCGATGCGGTTCGTTTGGAAAAGATCGGACTCGTCGACTTCCTCGAAGGGCCCGCGCGCGACGATGTACTGCGCGTCCGGAAGGATGAGCCGTGGCTCGACCGGATCGACGCTGCGGATCAGGTAAAAATGCTGCGGCGCGCGCTCGAATGGCGTCAACTCCTGACGGCCGAGCGCGAGGAAGACGCGGAGACGCTTCTCGCTGGCAACAAGCCTGTCAGCCGCTGCCGAAGCATCATCGACGTCCTC
>Ga0335075_10007761_pt1 | contig 16478 bp, 22 predicted proteins | sample Lox_Sample_24_FD_206723 | JGI IMG/M metagenome (GOLD analysis project Ga0335075, IMG submission 206723) | Soil microbial communities from Loxahatchee National Wildlife Refuge, Florida, United States - Lox_Sample_2.4 | ecosystem: Environmental > Terrestrial > Soil > Wetlands | place: USA... | reverse complement strand
TCAGTTAGCTTTTTAGACTCATGCAAGATATGCAATCGGTTTAACAGCGCAAAGGTGTGCGTAAACAGCTGAAACAACGGTTTTCGTAACCATGAGTGGAGCAATATCACAAGCGCTACGGCTCTGGATAATGGGAGGTCTTACGTTCGCCCTCTGGTTGGATCACGGACATGGTTGCCAACCTTCCCAAGTCCTTGTTACAGGGACGGCCTGCTTTTCCTGAGGCGAAGATAGACGATGACCTGGGAAGGTATATCTCCTGAATTTGGTCGTGCTAGGGCCAAAAGGTACCGTCGCAGGATGTCTCGGAGGAGGGGAGGCCGCAGAAAGGATGTATGTATTCTCAAGAAATGTTCAACTGTTCGTATTCCGGTCATAGCATAGTGCTGGAACTGAACTCGTTAACCGACCGACGGCTGGGTATCAAGTCAAGGCCAACCAGCACGCAGCTAAATGTCGATCGTCTAATGTTACAAACCTCGCCCCAGGATGCTTTTGTTGAGCAGTACAACTGTTTCGTCTTGCTTAATATGGAAAGGCGTAGGATGTCTCTGCTGATATTATTGTGCTGTAAGCTATTATCTTTACAGTGGTAATGAATAAGACGTCGGGAGCTGTGATGTTGAAGGAGAAGGAGAAGCGACAAAGAGCCGTGTCTCGGAAGAGGGTGCCGTGTGTGGAGATGGAGATGAAGGTTCCTGAAAAGGCAAGGCAGCCCCAGGTGCATAGGAAGGGTGGAAAGGGCTGAAATAATGATGAAATTAATGGTCGCAAGTCGGGGGGACTTGCAGGCGTTATTACTGAAACAAGACAACCCCAAGAATTAGGGTCCTTCACATCATGGCTGAATGCGATAAGATCCGCAGATACGGAAGGTTAAATATACGAGTATCTCTATTCACATTAAAAACTCTCTTTCTTCCCTCTCTCGTCATCGTCATCGCTATGAAGCATTCCCTTTCGTGCATTGAGACCCTCCGACGACTTTGGCGCCCCCTCACCTCTTGGCCATATTTGTTTTTTGCTCAGCTCTTGCCACATTTGGGCAGATTTTATAAATGCACCTATGCAAGCCGCTGCCAGGCGCTAGCCTATCCTGTGAGATCCCCTATGACAACTCCGATTTAGGCGTATGGTGGGGTATCTTAATATTGTAGTGACTTGAGTTATGATGCCAAATCGGGGAGTTCACGCTCTCTATAGACCTTAGCCGCTTAACGTGCATGAAATCTGCTAGGTTCATTAATTCGGGAGATTGGAAATGCTATATCTAAAAGCCTTCACTTGACAACATGACATATATTGCAAGATACCTTGAGATTTGATTTCGTCGGATTGAATTTCACCGGGGAATAATAACCTATGTGACGGCAAAATCATATTGCCAAGCCCGCCACGGCGCTCCGCTCCACCAGTAGTTCTACTTGGCCCTGGCGGGCACTTGCGAAGCCCTCAGCCTCGCGCCGACATAGCCCTGCGAGTAAGCCTAGTACAGTACTGTACATCTCCACCATTCACAACGTCTACAACTTCACCAGCACCAAACCTCTCAGCCGCAATGGTATCACCAGCACCCAATGAACCCGCTTCAGCATCATCACCAATCATGAACCCGCCCGCACGACCTCCATCCCCAAAATACGGCGGCTTCACACGCTTCGAGATCGAGCTCGAGGTAGCCTTCCCCTTGTGATTCCCTTCACTCCCCGCCTTCTGGACTCTTCCTCCTTCCCCCCCCCTTTTCAGAAACACCAAACTAACGTCCCTTCCAAACAGTTCGTCCAATCCCTCGCCAACCCCGCCTACCTCCTCCACCTCGCCTCTTCAAATACTCCAAACATTTCAGAGAACACTCCACCAGTACCACTCCTAGCCCACCCCCCTTTCATAGCCTACCTCTCCTATCTCCAATATTGGACCCAACCACCGTATACGAAATACCTGAACTATCCAGGGCCGACGCTGAAGCATTTAGAATTATTGCAGAATGAACGGTTTAGGGAGGACATTTTGAGGCCAGAGATCGTAGAGCAGCTGATAGAGCAGGATGTAAAAGCGGCGGAGGGATTGCATTTGAATGGACGGTGATTTGAGGGGATCGCCTGGAGTTAGAAGGTCAGATAGCTGACGTTGCAGACAACTGCAGGATTCAGTCAAGCACGCAAACCTCACAGCAGCTATAGACCTCGGGACTATTGATGGATGCCATGTCTCTACGAAAGTAGACGAAAATAGCTGTTCATCGTCCTTATTGGACATATCTAAAATGTAATTCTGCTAGGCTATTGCCATGGCTGATAATAACATTCTAAGGCTTATACCTTTGATGGCGGGACCGTTCCTTCTAATGACTTAAACGCCGTAAAGCAGTCTAGATGGGGGTTTGAATCTTTTTATAATACTCTCACGAGATATCTATGCCGTTTTCAGGAACTTGCCTGGCTTCGGGCCGTGCCGTGGCGAAGATAATGAAAGAAGGAACACGTGGTGAGCGTGCTCATTCGTCACTTGGCCATTCTTCTGTCCCTCTTTCTTCTCCGCCTTCTCTTTCTTTACCTCTTTCTCCTTGTCATTATCCTTCTCTTTCAAATCACTTCCGGCCTTTCCACTTTCTTTCTCATCATCCATAGTCCCCGCCTCCGTATAATTCCACATCAGCTTCAGCTCTCCTCTGCAGAGTGCAGTCCCCCATACCGCGATTAAGACGCCTGGAACAAGATACAGCAGAGCTGGCTGTGCATGATTGAAAACATTCAGCACTACAAGGGTTGCAATCATGCCCACAACATAACCGACCACAGATGCATAGAAGTAGGCTTTTGGGAATGCAGCAGCTGCCACCTGAGAAGGAAGAGCAGACTTTGGAAGTGCCCTAGTCCAGAAGCGATCGCCCCAACGACCGGTGGCTGGCTCATATGTTGGCTTGGGTTTTGAATCCGGGTTCAGAGAATGAGAGACAGCAGAAGGCGATGGCTTGCGCAAGTAGTATAGATATAGATCAAAGCGAAGAGCAAGTGCCATGAAGATGCCGGGCAAGACAACGTCTCCAAGACCGAGCATACCTCCTCGCTTTGAATGCGGGAATACAAGCTTTATAGGAACGTCGAGAGTAGTTGCGACTGTGACCATGAGCGGACTGTCAACTGGTCAGCATTTCAAAGCAAAACCAAGCGTGTAAACAAAGACTTACGTATAGAAGACCATTACAATATCATAAACAAACAAACCACCCAGTATTAAAGAACCCGTCCAGAATGTTGTGGGCGACATCATTTGTAGTGTACCATAGCAAAATCCGAATCCCATAACATTAGTCAACCACCACGCTTTGCCGTTATTGTACATAAGGATGGTAGAAATCCCAAGGCTCAGGCCCACAATATCGTTCAGGCGGACTTTGGCCTTGATATTCATAATACCATGAATGTAAAATCTAAAGATCCAATGATTTGTAATAAGGGCTCGTAATTTCCATAGGGACCTATTGGTACGGTCTGGAAGCTTAAGTACTGATACGGCTCCAGGAAGAGGGCTTGTATTTCCCGTGAACTTTCGGTGAACTCGTGTTCTGTCCATGCCTTTTGTCGTTGGGGCATTGATGAATTGCTGCGAAAGTATAGAGTCGATGTAGTATACTTCGCTACCGTGAGACCATACAGAGGGGAATAAGACCGTCGTAAGTACATTCAAAGCGTCTCCAGCGAGCTTCCCAACACCGAAAATACCCATCAATGAGAAGTAGTAGCCGAGTATCCTGTTGAGCAAAGCGGGATCATTCAGCCACTTGATCAGAAAATAAAGGCCCCCAAGCGTAATACTGGCAAACACTGGGAATAGAATGGCATCAGATGGGGTAAGCCCTTCCAAAGCGCTTTGCTCTTCAAGCTCATCGGGGTCATTATTATCGTCGTCATGCACTGAACCGATAGCCTTCTTCCTTGATGGATCCTCTGCTGATGGTGGGCAACGTAAAGAGGCGTGTGATCCAATGTATATTGGGAAAAGGGCAGAGAATAGTAGGTGGAGGTACATGAGAATCATTTCCCGCTCCTCATAGAGTTCATACGACCATCGACCTATAAACTGGAGTACAGGACTGTCTCCTTCCATAACGGGGATTGGCATCGAGTCTAGCCATGAAGTAAAGGAAGCCGTGTATGAAGCCATTTGGTATGCCTGGTGAGTGATGAGGAAGAAGGCTGAGAAGTACCGTGATGTCAAACGGACACGGTATACAGAATTCAAGAAAAAAAGATTTATGGTTTCAGTGATAGCTCCTGCATACCAGCTATCTAGGCCATGAATGAGTATTGCGTCATTAATGAAAGCCACTTTGAAAAGAAAAAGAAAGATATTTATGATTTGAAGCCTCAAACAAGAGATCTGGCAAACAAAAAAGGCGAGGCAACAGGCAAGGCCGACACTAATTTAGCGACCTCTCAGCCTTGCGTTCAGGAACCAAAAATTCCAGACAGCTTTAATAAAAGTAGTCTCACATGTGTATGTTTCTCCTTCTTGAAAGTCTGCTTGAAATTGGTTGTAAGCCGCAAACCAGATACGTCTTACTTGCTAGGAGATATCGCCGTATGCAACCTCCTGTCCCTACAAGCAAGACCTCTATCTCAACATGACTACCAACATTGCCCTGGAGACAACGATGGTGACTCTCACTCCCCCACCGATGACTTATGCAGCTGACTTCTCTATTAAAGGGCACAATAGTAGTAGAACTCTATACCGACCACGCCCCCAAGGTACCCCACCAAACCCCACTGCCTCAACCTCTCAGCCTCCTAACCCCACTCACAGACCTGCAAGAACTTCGAAACCCTCACCCGGCGTGGCTACTACAATAACCTACTCTTCCACCGCATAATCCCCAACTTCATGCTCCAAACCGGGGACCCTACGGGAACCGGGCGCGGTGGAACATCCATCTACGGCGAGAAATTCGAGGACGAAATCTCTCCCGCGCTGAAACATACCGGAGCAGGAATTTTGAGTATGGCGAATTCGGGGCCAAATACGAACGGGAGTCAGTTCTTCATTACGCTGGCGCCGACGCCGTGGTTGGATGGCAAGCATACGATTTTTGGGAGGGTGACGAGGGGGTTGGCGGTTTGTAAGCGGATGGGAATGGTGAGGACGGGGGCGGAGGATAGGCCAGTGGAGGAGGTGAGGATTTTGAAGGCAAGGGTGCTGGAGGGAGAGGATGGAGAGGAGGCGTGAGGGTGGCAGGGTATTGGTAGAGATGCATACTAAGGTGTTTGGCGTTGAAAGACACATATGGCCAATATTGATATTGTTCGGCTTTTCATCCTACAGAGAATTCTTCTCATTAAGCATTCTCTATGCCATCTTCGAGCCCTTTGCCATCTACTATGACGATTTCTTTACAATGTATGCCAATATCTGACATTCGAAACGCCATACCATGCTCAACCACCGAACGCCATACATGCTACAGGCCATGCATAACTTTATCATGGCGATGAAAGTGTCTGAGAAGATTCAGAGACTTCCCGTGGCTCTAGACTAACAACGCCTTCGGCCTTCTTCTCTTGCTTCACAGTTGCCGCTTGTCCACTATCCTTTATATCGCCCGGCGGCTCCTTGATCACCGCCTTACCATTCACAGTAATTTTCCCAGACTTCCACTTCTTCGTAACCACCTTCGGTTTCTTCTTCTTCGGACTGTCATTCGCCCAATCATCTTCGTTGTCTTCAAGTTCCTCCGCATCTCTCTTCTGTGGACTCATCTTATCTGGAGGTAAGGGTGTAGATCTCCGACTTACAGGTGGCGTACTACCACCCTGACTCCCAGTAGCTTGTCCGTTAATCTTTAAAGCTGCCGCTCGGCCACTCGCCCTGCCACCGATTCCCATACATTTTGCCAAATGACTTGCGAAGTAATTCACTCTCTGTGATTGCCCACATCTTTGGCATTGGACATCTGGAGCGACATTCCTTGGTGCTTTCCTCTTGGATTCTGCTTCGGGAGGTGAGGGTGCAGGAGATTCGAAGCTGGATCCTGCTTCGGCTTGATTTTCAACAGCAAGCGAACCTTTCGCCTTAGACTTCCTAGTATTCTTAACAGGTCCTACTTGTTTAAATGGCTGCCCCCATATATCATGATTGGGTTTGTCGACAAAAGGCCGACGTTTGCAGTATTGTATCGTTGGGTCTGGAGTTTGAGTGCCGCCAATGGCTGGATGTAGCAGCCGAGGGAGGCCACATTTTGAACACCGAATTTCTTTCACGGTCTCTAATGGGTTCCCAACAATGTATATATTTCCATCGTCGTATATAGCACCCGGTGTCTGTATAAATTTTCGTTTCTTCGGTGTTGTTGGACTGGAGGTTGTGGTAGAACAGGGTTCGGCCAGTTCTTGTGGCGGGGATTGATCAGCAAGTTGCTCTACTATAATAGCAGCCGTATTTGCTCTTGCAACCTTCTCTTCTCGATGAGTCTTGAGAACAATATCGTGGATCAAGTTGTACATGAGGTCATCGAGAATAGAATGTGCCTGGAGTAGAGTTAGCCTTGTTCACGCCTCGTTAGGGGAATTCTATAGGGAGCGGGCTCAATTTTACCAAGGTGCTCATATGATCTCCGTTATTCCCATCTCCGGGAACTATGATGCCAGCCTGTTGAGAATCCTCCTCGGCGGACATCTTGTTGGGGGAGAACCAGGCTACTTGGACCTCGTAGGAGCATAGAGGAGTATGCGTTTTTAACTAAAGGAGACCATAAGGATGGGAGGAAGATGGAGGCAAAATAGAGTTTTATATTGGAATGAGCGAGAAAAGCAGTAGCATTGTGATATTCAGGTGCTATTGTGGTGCATTCTCTCAAAAGCTGTCAATAGCAATAATACCGAGCTTGGCCTGTTCACGAATTGATTATCGTGAAACCAGGGCAGCGGCAGAATCGACCGATGAATTCACCGCCCGCGGATAGGGTCCCAAATATAGCCAACATACCGCCGGGTCAGATCTTAATTTATATTTCTGTTCTTATCCCTTTGTTTGGGTCATTGAAGAAGATCGCCTTCATGTAACGCTCATTTAATCACAACTTCTTTTCTAATATTTCATTGGGCACAGCAAAATGGAGCAACCAGCTATTCCAAAATCACTCGCTCGTGCTCAATCTTCAATACGCTCCTTTTTCCAACCAAGACAGCCCAACTATATACCCCCGCCATCCTCCGCAAATACCAATGTTAATGGCGTTGACAGGACATCTCCAACACTCACCTCTCCACCACACTCTTCGACCCCTCAAAGACAGGCAGAGACAGAAATTAGTCCGCTCAAGCCAATATACGGTTCTGCTTCTTCCCAACAAGCAAGCATTTCACCGATTCGTGAGAAACATATCCAGCCGCTGAAGCGGATAAACTCCTTACTCCTTCCAATCAACTATCCCGACAGCTTCTACCACAAGATTATCGATCCTCAAAATTCACCAAACTTCTCTCGAGTCATTCTGTGGCATGAACCTCTTACCTTGAAATCTGTCTTCGCTTCAAGTTCAGAACCGAGAGTGGTTGGTGGAATAGTCTGCCGGCTCGAGCGAGACGAGAGCACGAGGACCTCTGCAATTTACATTCAATCCCTAGCTCTGCTCTCTCCGTATCGATCTCATGGCCTAGCAACTACGGCCCTGGACAGCATAATCCAAGGGGTCGTGAACACCCCTCAAACTGGATACCCAGTTACTTCCCTCTACGCCCATGTGTGGATTGAAAACACCGAAGGGCTGGAATGGTACACCGCACGTGGCTTCACACGCGAAGAGCCAGTCGTACAGAATTACTACAGGCGATTACAGCCAGGAAATGCATGGATAATGCGGCGGTCACTGGTGCCAAGTGATCATCTGCGATATTCCCTGGCGCCAAATGGACAAGCACCCTCGCAGAACAACAATGTCACATTATCACCACCGCCATCAACCGCAAATTCGGCCCCTGGTAGCAACAACTCTTCTACAGTACAGAGCAGAGCACAGAGTAGAGCGCAAAGTCCAGTGCTTAGCACGCACCCCTCTACTACCACCGCCGTCCGAGCAGCATCCTACCAGAACACTGGCCCAGGACATGAATGGAATGACCTCCCAGATGACATTTTTGCCACAAGAAGCAAACCTCAGACGCCGGAGCCAACCTCGCGGAGCCTCTCTGCATCCCATCTCATGCCCAACGCCAGTACTAGTGCTACAGGCAGTGCAGCGAGCTCAAGAAGCAGCTCGAGAAGTGGAGCAAAGAAGAAGCGGCAGTATCCTGCTGCTGCGTTCAATGGTGCTGTGAATGGGACTGGAAGCTCCTGAGAAAGCTGAAGGAGTTCATGATTTATGAGGGTTTGGTATTGCTTGTGGGATATATCGGGCTAAAGGGAAATAAATGTGTATTCCATGTGAACGAGTTTATGGCATTGTTGGGTATAGATTGGAAGGAAATGGAGTTTGTAAGACATACATGATTTAATATACAACTAAGTCCCAGGAGCCATCACTGTCTCCGATACACAGGGACGTAAAGCGAAGAGGATCATAAGACGTAGGCAGCGTGATCTTTGGGTGTTGAGACGTACGAGAGCAGAAGTCTCTAGTTGGATACCTCTTCTAGGATCTGCTATTGAAAGAACATCTAAATCTCTAAATTTATGACAGCAAATATGGCGTTAAGCCATGTAATTATTCTAGTGACTAGAGATGCACAAGGGCGTACACATGGAAGAGCATATTCTTGGCTGACGACGCGGTTTTCTCCATCTTCTGGCATCATCTCCATTTCATCCCGACCTGGCCCCTGGTGGGGCCAAAATGTGCCTCATCGCACGAGATATTTCGGCCTTACTTCCTCAATTACCCCTCTTCCTGGACTCCTACCTTCTTAAACGATGCAAATGCGGATCTCGGCCGCCAGCCATCAATTGTGACGGCCAATTGCTAATTGGCCGAGCTTCCCTTACTTTCGCAGCACTGGCGCGGCTTGGGCATGAAAGATGTTGTTGAAGCGACGTTGAGTTGTACCTGCAGGCTATCCCGAACACGATTCCTCCCGTCGTGACCAAGGAGAACAAGGGGCTGGCCGCCTTGTTATTCGAGCAGACTAGAAGCACCAACCAGGAGCCCAAGTAACGCGAAGATCCTCTGCCCCTCCTTAGTCACACTTCCGTTTATTCAGCCCTGCCAAGTGTGGCTTTCTCCCCTCTCCTCACTAGCCAAAACGACGTCCATAACTAGAGATAGGGCCCCGTCGCCCTCAAAACCTCTTCCGCCCATCATTGACGAAGCCAATCTGTATCGTGCGCACAAGGTCTCGAGTGCCAATCCCTTCAGCCTTCTTCAGCTTCTCTCATTCGCCTTCATTGCGGTTGCTTTGGTAAGTCGCATGTCCCAAGGCTCGCACGACATGTGAACTGATCAAGGCTGCATACAGGGTATACAGGTTCTGCTCGATAACAAGTCTGCATTCTTCCCAAAATCTCCACAGCGATACTCTCGCACATCCTACTCTCCGCCTTTAAAGCTTGTCGACCAACTCGTTTGTGAAAGCCCTCATCCATTTCCCACTGAACCACCTATATCTAGACCACACAGGATGTCTCTATTGGAGGAGGCAAAGCGAGTAGCTGCGGAGTTTGAGTTTACAGATGATGATGTACGGAAAAATGTCAAGCATTTCATTTACCAGATGAGTACGTATTACTTTGTTCCTCGAAAGATCTAGTTGTGCGGACTGAGCAGTTGGACAACAGACTGACTGTCAATTGTAGATGAGGGGTTAGCCAAGAATGGAAGTACTATGAGTCAGATCCCTACATATGTCACTGCAGTTCCCAATGGCACAGAGAAGGTTAGAATACTCTCTAAGCAGTTACATGGCAGGCAATTGATATACCACAGGGGCTTTACCTCGCAGTTGATCTTGGAGGAACCAACTTTCGTGTCTGCTCAATTCAACTACATGGAGATACAACCTTCAGTCTAACTCAGTCAAAAGTTCCCATTCCGAGGGCATTGATGGAAGCGCAGACTGCTAAGGAGCTCTTTGCTTTTCTCGCAAAGCAGATTGAGACCTTTTTGAAGACACACCACGAGGATCACTTCGAAAAACACATACGGCGAAGGCAGACTGTCAGCACGCCGGAGGGTTATAGAGATGAGCATGTCTTCAGATTAGGCTTCACTTTCAGCTTCCCCGTCCACCAAGTTGGCATAAATAGAGGCACGCTTATTCGCTGGACCAAGGGATTCAACATCAAGGATGCCATTGGGAAGGATGTTTGCATACTCCTCCAAGAAGAAATAGACCTTCTACGTCTTCCTGTTCGTGTTGCTGCACTCGTCAACGATACTGTAGGTACTCTCATGTCGCGGTCCTATACCTCTCCTGGCAAGACGAGTACATTACTCGGGGCCATCTTTGGAACAGGAACCAATGGCGCATATGTGGAGAAGTTATCTAAGATAACGAAACCACTCGAGGGCGACTACGACAGCTCTACAGGCGAGATGGTTGTAAACACTGAATGGGGTTCTTTCGATAACCAGCTTACTGTTCTCCCAACTACACCTTACGACGTAAAGTTGGATAAAGAATCTGTAAACCCAGGAATTCAAATGTTCGAGAAACGAGTCTCAGGGATGTTCCTCGGCGAGATCCTCCGTGTTGTCATACTTTCCATGATAACTAACCCGAAGATTGCACTTTTCCGTGACGAAAATTCGTCTCATAATGATATCCGCTCGACAACCACTATATCCGAGAATTCACCCCTCTACAAGCAGTGGGCTGTGGATTCAAGCATTTTATCTATTGCAGAAGCCGACAACACGGCCGGTCTCCGTGCCTTACGCCTGGAAATGGACAAATCTTTGGGAGTGAGCGCAGCATCCATAGAAGATGCCCAAGCCGTAAAGGAGATCGCACACGCCATAGGAAGACGTGCAGCCCGGCTGGCCGGCGTGGCCATTGCGGCCATCGTGCTGCATACCGAAAGACTGGGACCATCAACAGACAGCGTCAAATCGTCAGCTGACATTGGTCAAAATCTAAAGGACCTTAACATTGCTGAAGCGGCCAAAAATACGGCCTCCAAACTTGTCTCCGCTGCCTCCAAAACCACTTTCACCAACACTCTCTCGACCGAGCCCGACAATGTGTCTGAAGATGACATCGTGGACATCGGCGTCGACGGCTCCCTTGTTGAGTTCTACCCCGGCTTCGAAGACCATATACGTAGCGCTCTCCGAGTGGTGGATGGCATTGGTGAAGAAAACGAGAAGCGTATCCGCATTGGGATTGCGAAGGACGGGAGCGGTGTTGGGGCAGCGCTAATTGCGCTGGTGGCGGCACAGCAGGAAAAGAATAGTGATTACGTGGGCGACTTGAGGGAGAGGCTAGGGAGTTTGAAGGAGGGCAATGAGGACGACTTGGAGAGGGCCGTTACGCTTGGGAGCTCGGAGGTGGGAGGCGAGTAAAATGGATGATATGAGTATCGCATAAGCATTACGAATATGACATATCCCTCCGTGGGTACTTCTTACAACTGCTGATCAATCAACAATGTGAAATATGAGATGCGAGAATGGTAGTTTAGTGCGGAAATCAGTCTCCTGGAGTAAGTTGTGCATACGATCCCGAATATCACGTGCCTACTAGAAATCCCCTACCGTAAGAGTGTCGAAGACGGGTGTGTGGAGAAGATGGGCAGCAGCTAGTGCGCCGGTGGAAATAGTCCAATAGGAGATGGCAAAAGCCCTATGGACTCATTTTGCAGCACCATACCGAACTCAGCACACAAACACTGGTTTAGGATGGTGCGGGTGATCGGTAGTGGTACAGGACTGACAAGAACAGGGGTTTTTACAGCAACAGGAGTGTTTACCAAAAAAAAAAAAAAAAAAAAGAGGGCAACATATTAGGACCTCTTTCACTTGCATGAGAAGCAACATGAAGTATATCACCTTTTTTTAATTTCTTACTATTTAAAAACTATATAATCATAAAAGCATACCACCCTATAAACATAACCCATCTATCTAAAACGAGCCGTACACCTACCCATAACCTCGCCCTGGCACACCAGCTCAGCATTAAATTCGCTACCGTCAAGAGTCAGGTAGATGTCAAAGTACACGCGGTAGAAGGTCCCTTGAGGTGTGTCCATGCGCTCAAAGTCCTTTTCGAGGCTCTTTCGGGAGAGATCCGAGGTTAGGGTTACGACTTCTTTTATGCCTGGTGGGTTGTGAGTCAAGTGCAACAGATTTAAAAAGGGTTAGAAGGACTTACGAGGGTCTTTGGTGTATTCGGGGCATACGTCGTCATCACATGCGTACAGAATATCCTCATACATGAGCGTAGCCCCTGGGGCGACTTGTCTGAAGAAGGAGACCTTGACCGGCTCTCCAATCTTAACTCTTTGCCCTTTCTGTACAAAGATCTGCCTTGTGAATTTGCATCTATCCTTGCCGTCGAGAGATGGAACACGGTAGGCCTCTGGATGGTGTCCTTCCTTGAATGGTTGGAGAGTTGCCATGAGATAATGCCTTCGTGCAACACGAGAGGTGATAACTCGTTCAGTGATACCAGCTGTAACAGCGCCTTTGACAATAGCTGCAACAGAGTCCATGGGTCGCACAACTTTCGCTTGGAATTGAGGTGGGACATGGAGCTTGATTTGTTGGAATAGATATTCGGAAGCCCCGAAACCACCAACCACAAGAACGTTCTGTAGAGTGCGGTTTTGAGCTTGAATAGCAATTATCTGATTCCTTACTAGTTCCAAGATTCGGTTGACCACGGGCTCGAAGCATTGGAGGATTTCTTCGTTCGTAAATGTCATATAACCTTCCTCGATACCAGCCTCTGGGAATTCAGCTTCAATACCGACGTCAACCGCCCATTTCTGGTTGTTATTACGGAAATCGGCCTTGATTCTGTTCTCGAAGTCCATGATGCACTTTGCGTAAACTCGGCCGGCGGTCTTGGATCCTTCTGGGAGCTTCATTTTGCGAATTTTGGTTCGGAGGATATTGCTGAAATTACGATTTAGAGCTGTTGATCCGCAGGAGTCACCTGAGCCAGCTGTGCATTCGGCGACTGTGAAGGGAGTCTCCTCTTCAACTTCGTAGGCAATCAAATCGACTGTACCACCACCACAATCGACAATGAGCACAGCGTCGTGAATCTTGAGGTTTAATAGGCCGGTCTTGGAACAGAACATTGCAGCTGCTTCGGGCTCCGTGATCAGGGTCAATCGATTGTCGTTTTCATCACGTAAGAAACCAGCTTGAATAGCGGCCGCGCGAGTCGCAGCTTTGCCGGCATCATTCCAAATAGCAGGTACAGTCAAGAAATATCGGATGTTCCGTTCCTCTCGGTTGAAGACTTCTCCCAAGGTCTTTTGGAGTTGATTTCGCATAGCTTGACGAAGCTTGAATAGATAGTCGGCAGCAACATCAATTTCTGACTTTCCAGGTGGAAGGGGTGGTAAGTTGATTGGGTCGATGTACGTGTTTCCGGAGAGCATGAGTTGCAACTTGAACCATTCCACCTTTTGCACACCTGGCTTAGGATATCCAGTCGGAGCGAGGGCATCCGCAATATCGGGACCCCACCCAACAACCTTCTGGTATTGATCATAATAAAGTACAGTCGGAATCTAAAAAAAAAAAAAAAAAAGGGTGAGCAGTTTCCAAGAGAAGGAGGATCATTGATGTACCTTTTGTTTCGTATATGATCCTGCGCCTGGCCATTCTGTAATGATATCTTCCTTTGCTTCAGCACTATTATTTGAAACGAATGCATATGCGACCCCAGAGAAAGTCGTCCCCTATGGTTGACTTAGTTCATGCGACTTAGTACTTTTGGGAAACTACTTACAAAATCGATACCAACGATGAGCTGCGACTTGCTCCGACCAGCTGCTTCAACCTCTACTGCACCACTTCGGGCATACGGCACAGGAGCTCCCATGGTGCCTTGCGGAGGGTTAGGATATGCCCCTCCGACATATTGTGGCGGTCCTCCGGGGCCAGATTGTAGAGGAGGTCCTACGGGTACTTGGGCATGTTGCGGTGGATAGCCACCTGAAGCAGTTGTATTGATCGGGGGCGGTCCGCCCATAACCTGTGACGGTGGTGTGCGAGGATTTCCTGGTCCTGAAGGCATTGGTGGACTAGTCGTTCGATTCCCCATGGCGCCTGGAGGGTAGCCTGGCGTATAGCTCGGCGGGCGCGGGCCTGCGCCTGGATGAGAATTCATTATGGTATTGAGGCTACTTGCTGAGCTTGAAGTTGAAGGAGGGCCTGGTAGGCCTGGAAGCACACCAGGGAGCTGCCCCGGAGCTGTTGCGACTTTAGGTGCCGAAGTATTGTTGGCAGATGATTTACGTTTTGAACCGAGGCCGAGACTCTTAAGGCGCGAATTCATAGAGTTCATAGAGATCGTCGCGGGATATTTTCGATGTTGCTAGATGCAGAATCAGCAGAAGCTCAAGGGCTCGCTGATTCTCGGCGTAACACAGGTCCTCGCTGGGCAAGATATTCGTTGGCGTTAACCAGAACGAATATTGTATCGTTGAAAAGCGACGATGTACTAGGCGATAAGATATGTTATAACGCTTATAGTAAGCAAGAGCTGAAACTCGCAACGAACGAAGTGGTGAAATGAAAGGCTGAGGCAGTTGTGGGATCGCCAGAGATTGCGCTTGCAGGAAGAGAAGTGGGCGAGGCGGGTCTAGTCAGCTTCTTGCTGATGAAATGGCGGCGCCTCTGTTCAGCTCGCTGCCCGATGCGGCAATAGTTTCTATGCAGTAAATTGCTTCTGGCCAATTGAGCGACCACTACCTGCACACTACGCTGTGGAGTAGCCAAAGGTCAGACAAATTGTGGGAACAAAATCATTCTTCAGTCCCAGACCTTCGCAATGAGGTGGAGGGGAAGAAGGATCGAAAGCTGTTTCGTGAAGGAGGGGGGGCAGATCTTGTACTGTACATCGGGGACGTGCCCGAGATAATGGATGCCTAATTTCGGTGCGGCTGTGTACGAACCGCCTCAGGCTGTGCAAGCTTTCCCTCTTAGGGTAGTCCAGGAACTTTCTTGTGAATTTGAAATCTCAGATTCCTAAGCAGAAGATGATATTCGTATTTTCTTAGCTCAGATCTATGGATTCACATTAGGCAACAGTTTATTGTGCGGCGTGAATGGTGAGTATCATAAGCGTCTCACTTGCATAGCCGATCGTTTAAGTTGCACTAGACGGGATATCACGTGATATTTGTCGCAAAGGTTAAGATGACTGCTGAGACTCAAACTCCATCCTTCATCTTTTCCTGAGATAACTTTCTTTTCTCGGGTGAGGAGCACAGCCGTCTGATTGAGTCCGCTTAATCTCTCCATAATTGAAGCTGCACTCTGTCTTCTACTCTACTGTTCGTCGAGCCAATAACTCTCTGCCACCCCGAGCTGACGAAGCCTTCTGAAAGCGTTCTTCCGTTCGCCGATGATCTGCGGAACACGTGATATGAGCCGCCTGGTTGCAGCTAGGAAGGATCATATCCTGATTACCGCGACCACTTGTTGCGTACAGCAATGTCACTGTGTACAGTAATCCCTCTCAGCAGCCCATGGGCAGATATAAATTTCAATGTCAGAATATATAACGCCGTGTATCTTGCCAAGTAGGCTTAGGTAAGGTTACGGCCAGTGGATCTAATTTCTGTTCCTGCAAACACTATCTCAACCTCATCTTATTTCAAATCTCTTTATCTAACATTTCTTACTTCCCTGCTGGGCGCTCATTACCTGTCAGGCTTGGAGTGGAAGCAGAAGTTTGGTTCTGTATCTTTGTTTCTACTTATCAAACCCCTCAGGCGCATGATATCCTAGAAATTCTCCATCTCTCATATATTGCTGCAGGAAATTTTGCATAACGGCACTAGTAGCTGTTCAGTTCGGAACTCTACTAGGAAAGGAAGATTGAAGCTCCATTGAAGAAGCAGTCGCGCTCCTTGCCGACTTCTGTCATTTCTCCTTCATCAGTTCGACCTCCATATGCTTCCCTTACGCAACTAGGACCCATATACATACGCCTCTAGGATTCAATTGAGGTGATTCCATAGCTCCAGACTATCATAGTGGATATTCCTCTTCTAATCCTTCTTACAAGCCCAAAAGGCTTGGACGTGGTATAGCAGGAACTTAAGCACAACATCCACACATCCCTTCTCGCCCTCGCCTCCCCCAAACCTTATACATATATCGCAATCAGCACAAATGGCAAAAATCGCGAAACGTTTAATCGGCTCCCAAGGCGTAGGCATGGGCGTAGGCGGCACTTTTTTCATCCTCCTCCTCGGCATCGGAATCTACTTCCTCATGCAACGCACCAAAAAGGCGCATTTCTTTCAGAAAGCCGCAACCCAAGCCGAACTTCCTCCCTCATCAACCGCTAACACCACCA
>Ga0335075_10007760_pt1 | contig 16478 bp, 11 predicted proteins | sample Lox_Sample_24_FD_206723 | JGI IMG/M metagenome (GOLD analysis project Ga0335075, IMG submission 206723) | Soil microbial communities from Loxahatchee National Wildlife Refuge, Florida, United States - Lox_Sample_2.4 | ecosystem: Environmental > Terrestrial > Soil > Wetlands | place: USA... | reverse complement strand
CGGACCATCGCCGCCGCTTCTTCGCGTTTGGTGCGGGTAAGGCTGGCGCCGAGGGGAAATCCTACGACCACACCGACAGGAACTCCGCTGCCGGCCAGTGCGGCGTAAGTGGTCGCAACCCAGGCGGGGTTGACCATGGCGCAGGCGAATCGGTACTCAGCCGCTTCGCGGGCGAGATTCAGCACCTGTTGTTGCGTGGCATCCGGCTTGAGCAGGGTGTGGTCGATCACCGAAGCCAGAGCCTGCGGGCTCGAGAGGGCCTGCCGGGCAAATGCGAGCGTGTCGATGCTGCCGTGGGCGGCGGTTGCGGCGAGAGGATCGAGAGTTGTGGTGGTCATAGCGGCACTCCTTGCCGGGCTGCGGGCCAGATTTCAGGCTAGTGCAGCTCGGGGTAATCGGGTGGCATCAGGCGGATATCGGCAACATTCCGGAAGCGCTCAGCATAGTCCATGCCGTATCCCACGACAAAGTGATTGGGTATCTTGAAGCCCACGTAGTCGGCGTCGATCTTTTCCAGGCGGCGCGAGGGCTTATCGAGCAGCGCGGCGACGCGAAGGCTTCCCGGCTTGTGCTGTTCGAAGAGGCTGCGCAAGAAACAAAGCGTGAGGCCGGTGTCCAGAATGTCTTCGACGATGATGATGTTCTTGCCCTCGATGGGCTGATCGAGGTCTTTGATGAGCTTTACCGCGCCGCTGGTGCGCTGGCCCTTGCCGTAGCTCGAGACGGCGACGAAATCGAAGGTGCAGTCGACATTGATGGCCCGGGCCAGGTCGGAAAGAAAAATCGCCGCACCCTTGAGCACGCCAACCAGCACGACACTCTTACCTGCGTAGTCGGCGTCGATCTGGCGCCCGATCTCCCTTATGCGCTCTGCGATCTGCTTCTCGCTGAAGAGCACCGGGAAGTCTTTATGGATGGTTGAGGGACTCACGGTCATTAGGATAGAGCATTTCCTTTGTCGCTGTGTCATCGCCCGGCGGGCTCCGGTGTCGTGCCCCTTGGAGCGCAAAAGCGTTGAGCGGTTGCGGCTCCGGGGTATCTTCCGGCCCGGAACACGCCTGGACGATATACTCGAAGAAGCAGACTTCGCATGTATCCCTTCATTCATATCGGCCGGTTTTCTATCGGCACATTCGGCATTATGCTTTGGTTGGCCGCGGTTTCCGCGTGCTATGTGCTTCACCGTAATTTCCGCCGCTGGAAGATTGACGCGGATGCCATCGGGATTGTTGCGATCTCTACAGTCGCGGGAGTCGTCGGCGCCAAGTTGTGGCATGTTTTCGAGGATCCACAGACGCTGATCCACAGCCCCCTGGCCACCATCTTCGACCGGGCTGGTTTCGCCTGGTTCGGCGGGCTGGTTGCGGGAATCCTCGCGCTACTGTGGCAGGGGCGCAGCTACGGCATTGGCCGATTGGCAATGCTCGACCTTGCGACCTCCTGCGCCGCGGTTGGCTATGGCGTAGGAAGGCTGGGCTGCCTGACCTCCGGCGACGGCGACTACGGTATTGCTACGAAACTGCCCTGGGGCATGAGTTTCGCCCATGGGCTGGTTCCGACACCGCCAGGAGTGCGGGTGCATCCCACGCCTATTTATGAGCTGATCGTGGCGCTGCTGATTGCATGGGTGCTGTGGCGTCGCGGAGCACCGGATCGTCCCAAGCCGATTGGGCAGCTTACCGGGGAATACCTGGTGCTGACCGGGCTGGCGCGGTTCCTGGTGGAGTTTATCCGCATCAACCCGAAGCTTTACTGGGGCATGAGCAATGCCCAGGTCGCCAGCATCGGCTCGGTGATCGTGGGCGCGGGATTGGTCCTTTGGGCGCGGCGGCGTGCGGTGTTTCAGCCGCTTGGGCCGGAATCGGGATCAGCCTCCGGGGCAGTCCCGGTAGGTTAACTCCCGCGTTTCAACGTCAAGCCCCAGGCTCCGGCATCGGCGAGAGCACAGGAAAAGGCCCGGCTTCGCGCAGGGCCTTCTTTGCATTTTCGGGCACAGGCGCCTGAACAACGAATACTTAAAGTTTTTCGTAGAAATCGCACGCAGAGCAGGAGATATACACTCCACCCGGGGTGCCGCGCTCGCGGTCTTTCACGCGCTTGACGATGCGGGTCGGCTTGCTGCACTTGGGACAGTCGGTGCTCTTGGACGTATCCATCATTTTCTTGCGATCTGCGGTCTTGGCAATCTTGGCCATGGAAGGCTCATCTCCTCGGGAATTCGATCTAACGGGCTCTCAAAACAGGGAGGCGCACGGCGGCCGGACTTCTAGATCTCTTACCCTTCTTGCTTCCTGATTTCAGCAGGGATTGGAGCGGGGAGGATCGTGAAGAACATCGGACTCGCAGCCACTAGTTTACATCAAAGCCGGCCCGGCGGCCGGGAACGGCGAAGGCCGCGTCGGACTGCTGCTTGTTGTTAAGGAGAAACTCGACCAGCTGCTCGGCGCGCATGGGTTTTGCGAGGTGGAAACCCTGCGCATCGTCGCAGCCCTGTTCGCAGAGATATTTCCACTGCAGAGCCGTTTCCACGCCTTCCGCGGTGACCTTGGCGTTGAGGCTGTGACCCATCTTGATGACCGCGGCCGTCAACGCCAGGTCATTCTGCGTGCTTTCCATCCCAGTTACGAAGGAGCGGTCGATTTTGAGCCGGTCGATGGGAAAGCGTTTGAGATAGCCGAGGCTGGAGTAGCCGGTACCGAAGTCATCCATGGCGATCTGGACGCCCATGTTACGGATGCGGAGGATGGTCTCCTCAGCCTCATCGCTGTCGTCGAGGAGAACGCCTTCGGTGATCTCGATTTCCAGCTGACTGGGCCTGATCCCGGTGGACTCAAGCGTCTCCTTGACGGCCTCGAGAAGTGCAGGTTCGCGGAACTGGCAGGGGGAGATGTTGACCGCCATGCGCAGGGGCACGCCCGCGGCCCGGGAAAAGAGCCCTGCCTGGGCGCAGGCGGTGCGCAGAACCCATTCACCGATCTTGAGGATGAGCCCGGTCTCTTCGGCCAGGGGAATGAATCCCGCAGGAGAGAGGACGCTGCCGTCGGGCTGCTGCCAGCGGATCAAAGCCTCGACTCCGGTGATCTGTCCGGAGGGGATGTGGAAGATGGGTTGGTAGACGAGGAAGAACTCGTTGCGCTTGATGGCGCGGCGGAGGGCGCTGTCCATGGCCAGCAGGCTTGAGGCTTCCTTTTCGAACTCGCTCGAGAAGACCGCGATGCTGTTGCGGCCGCGGGACTTGGCCTTGTACATGGCGCGGTCGGCTTTGCGCAGCAGCGTGTTCAGGTCGTGGCCATCCCCGGGGAATGCGCTGATGCCGATGCTGGGAGTGACGTAGAGCTCCTGGCCCTCAAAAAGGATGGGCTCGGAGAGGCTCTGATGGACGCGCTGCATGACGTCGTTGGACTGCCGTGGGTGCTCGATGCCCGGCATGAGGATGACGAACTCGTCGCTGCCCAGGCGAACCACCATGTCGGAGGCGCGAACCGTATCCGTAAGGCGCCGCGAGAGGGTGAGGAGAATTTCGTCGCCGGCCAGGCGGCCGAGGTTGTCGTTAATGTGCTTGAAGCGGTCGAGATCGATGACGGCCAGTGCCACCTGCAGCTTGTGGCGGCCGGCGAGGGCCAGCGACCTGGCAATCTGTTCCTCGAGAAGAGCGCGGTTAGGGAGCCCCGTGAGGGGATCGTGCAGGGCAAGGTGCCGAACCGAATGCTCGGCGCTCTTCTGGGCGGTGATGTCCTGCGCAATGATCAGAAATCCGCGATCTTCGCGGTCCTGTCCGCGGAGCGGACTGACGGAAAGCCGAACCGGGAGCCGTCCCCCGCCTTTGCGGATATAGGTCCACTCCCGCTCGTCCAGCTTCTGCTCCCCGGTCGAGGTTGTAACCGCTTCGAGATCAGCGGGAATTCCGTATTTGAGCTGTACGCTCAGGCGGATGGCCTGCTCTTCGACTTCCGTAGGGTCGTGCAGTTCCAGGAGCGACATCTTTCCGACCATCTCCGAGGCCGGGTAGCCCAGCATCTGTTCGGCGGAGCGATTGACGGATTGAATCACGCCATTGCGGTCGGTGGCGATGATGGCCAGAAGCGCACTGTCGACAATCGCCGCACGGAGCGCATTGGCCTCCTGCAACTGGGCGAGCATACCGGACTTCAGGGCCGCTTCCTGGGAAAGGTAGCGGTCGATCGACGTGGAGATGAGCGCCGCGGCCAGCACCAGGGCTGCGGTTCCGACCACGCTGACCACGCTGATGGAGGGGATGCCGACGGTCCAGTGGCTGTCGGTGGGCATGGACATGCTGGTGAAGCGCACCGCGAACATCCCGGTATAGTGGACTGCGGCAATTCCCAGGCCCATAACTGTAGCTCCTGCAGCCCGGGCGAAAGAGCGATTGCGGCCCAGGTCGTGGATGTCGACGGCAATCTTGATGGCGACCGCGGAGAATGCGATCGAGATCACCAGGGAGAGCGCGACGATGCCGAGGTCGTAGTGGGCCGCGGCCTGCATGCGCATGGCAGCCATACCGGTGTAATGCATGACGCCGATGCCGGATCCCATAAGGACAGCGCCGGCGGCAAAACGCACCCCGCTCCGCGGCTGTTCGATGACGCTAAGCAGGGCCGCGCCGGAGGCAAATACGGCCGCGGCGAGTGAGACCGCTACCATGGGCAGGTAATAAGAGACCGGGACCGGAATGTGAAAGGCCAGCATGCCGAGGTAATGCATGGACCAGATGCCAAAACCCATGGAGAATGCGCCCGCGGCCAGCCACAGTTGGCGGCGGCGACCGGCAGAGGCGATCAGCACGTCACTGAATCCAAAGGCGGTATAAGACGCGACAACGGCGATGAGAACAGACAGGGCAACGAGATTGAATCGAAAAGATTCGTGAAGCGTCATGAGTATTCATCCCCAGGCAGTAAAGTTGCGAGTGATACATGCGGCCAGTTTGGGAGGCTGGACCGCAAATGGGTACTGCGGATTTCCTTGCAGAATCGCTTTTTGACTGCTCGCAACTGATTTAGGGGGAATTTATTTTTTTGAACTTGGAAACGTTTCAACGGCTGTAAGAAGGATGGCGGTCCTCAGGTGGAATGTCAATCAAAATAACAAGTTGTTGAATTAGTAAACTCATGAATTCCCTCGACGCGGCGGCAGCTTCCCCGTAGAGCTTTTCGAAGTACAGCGTACAACAGCTTTGATATCAATCGCTTGAGCCATAAACGTGAGTGCGTCTGACAATTACAGGGCAGATGTGTACGCAAAAACGGGTGTTAACTCAAGGGATTCAGCTTTCATATCGGTCAAAAACCTCATGGCCGGTAGCTGTAGCAGAGTGGTACTCCAAGAAAAAATACTGCGGCCCGAGGCAACATCTGTTGTTTACTTTCCAGGCAAGGTCGATTCGTTATGATCCGGGGATCGTATGCTGACACTCGATGAAGGGCAGGTTCGCCGCCATCTCTCCTATGAAAAATTGATTCCCGCGCTAGAAAAGGCGCTCATTCGCTATTCGCGGGGCGCGTTGATCCAGCCGGTGCGAACCGCGATCGTGTTACCAGACCAGCACGGCATCTTCGGCCTGATGCCGGCCGTCGACGGTGATCTCATGGGTATCAAGCTGGTTACCGTCTACGAGAGGAATACCGGCCTGCCGACGCACCAGGCGACCATCCAGCTCTTTCGGGCTTCCACCGGCGAGCCGTTGGCCGTAATGGACGGGCGGCTGATTACCGAGATGCGGACCGCGGCGATTTCGGCGATTGCGGCGAGGCTCTTTGCCCGCTCCGATGCGCGGGTGCTTGCGATCCTGGGCTCCGGAGTGCAGGCCGGTGCTCATCTGGAAGCGCTGCGGATGGTGCGCACCTTCTCCGAGGTGCGGGTCTGGAGCCGAACTCCGGAGCACGCCGACCGGTTCGCCCGGGAGCACGGAGTTAGGGCAAGCAGCCTTGAGGAGGCGACGCGAGCTGCCGATGTGGTGGTCGGCGCGTCGAGCGTCGCCAGTCCATTGATTCGCGGGAGGTTTTTAGGGGCAACTGCTTTTGTTGCGGCCGTCGGCGCCGTGGGCTCGGCAAAACGCGAGCTGGATGATGCGACGATGGACGCGCATATCGTTGTCGAGTCTCGCGAGGCGGCACTGAAGGAGTCGGGCGACATTCTGGCGGTGAAGGCGCCGATTTATGCCGAACTCGGGGAGGTGCTCTCCGGCGATGTGCCCCCACCGGCTGGAGGGCGTGTGATTTATAAATCGCTGGGCATCGCTGCCGAGGACCTGGCAGCGGCCCGGCTGGTTTATGAGGCGGTTGTCTGACGGTTACGAAAGAGCAGGTAGAGCGGTATTCCGAGCAGGATTACGGCGGTCCCCAGCAGGGAATTCTTGAAGTTCTCGGCGTAGGAGTAATACAGCAGCACCGCGGCGGCTGCAACGAACAGCAGCGGCACGATCGGATATCCCCAGACGCGATAGGTTTTTGCCGCCGGTTGCTTGCGGCGGTAATAGAAGATTGTGGTCGCCGTGATCATGTAGAACAGCCACTCGGCGAAAATGGCCAGCTCGAAGAGCTGCTGGAATCGTCCCACGGCGATGAGCAGGGCGGTCGTCAGCAGAGCCTGCACGACCAACGAGGTCGACGGGCTCTGAAAGCTCGGGCTGATGTCTGCCATGCGCCGGAAGAAGAGGCGATCCTTGGCGGCGGCGAAAGGTACGCGGGCGCCGGACATGATGGTCCCGTTCAGCGTGACAAAGATGCTCAGGGCCATGACGCCGGAGACCAGCGCGGCGCCCCACGGTCCGGTGACGACGGCAAGCGCCGACACCGCGGGCCGGGGAGCGGCAGCAATTGCAGATGCGGGCAGGATGTACTGGATGGCGGCATTCGTCGCCATGTAGAGCACACCCACGATGGCCAGACCGGCGATCAGTGCGATGGGCAGGCTCTTCTCCGGATGCTGCACCTCGCCCGAGACCATGGTGAGATCGTTCCATCCGTCATAGGCCCAGAGCGCGGCGATGAGCGCGATCATGAAGCCGCCGAAGCCGCCGTGCGCGCCAGCGAATGTGGTGGCGAAGTTGCTCCAGTGGCCAGACGCGGAGGCGAAGCAGAAACCGGCGATTACCAGAATCAAGAGGCCCTTCAGCCAGGTGAAGACAAGCTGGAAATCTCCCGCCTTCTTGATGCCGAGGTAGTTCAGCCCGGTGATGAGCCAGGTGGCGGCGATGGCGAAGAGCTGGGCCCAGGTGACGGAGAAGGGAATTCGAAGGGCGACGGCATCGAGCCAGGCGAAGGCGTGGAAGACGGCCAGGGTGCGGGCGAGGCCGGTGGTGACGCTGGCAATCGACGCCGGCTTGGCGACGGCGAACCATGTCCACATGTAGAGGAAGGCCGTCAGATCGCCGTAGGCGCCGCGAAGGTAGACATATTCGCCGCCGGTATAGGGCAGCATGGTACCGAGTTCGGCATAGGTCATGGCTCCGAAGAGTGAGAGCAGACCGCCGACGATCCACGCGAGATAGACCAGGCCGGAGGAACCGGTGGCCTGCATCATCTCGTGGGGTACGAGGAAAATCCCGCTGCCGATCAGTGTGCCGACGACTATGGCGGTTGCATGCGAGGTGTGCAGGACCCGCGGAAGGTCATGGGGGGATGAAACGGTATGCGACGGCGGGGGCAGCGGTTGTGCAGAATCCAATGCGGCACGGCTCCAATCGTGGGAACAGACCCTGACTCAGTGATAATGCTTAAAGTCATTCCAGTCTGCAGCATAAGTGGTTTTCCTGCCATAGCAAAGATAGATCGGGCCGCGCTCCCAGGGCATGGCTAGCGGATTGTCGCGCGTCGCGACCTGCTTGCAGGATGCGTAGGCGCTGTTCATATCGGCCAGGGTGTCCTGATTGATCACGATCATCTCCTGGCCGGTGTAGCCGCGCGGACCCCATATCCAATAGTTCTGGTGGCCGCTGATGGCGCTGGGCAGTCCATCCTTCTTTCCGAGGATATTGATTGCGCTGGCCTCGCCGTAATTACTGGCAAGAATGCCGGTGACGGCTTGCTCCTGCGGCGGCAGTGCGTGATAGATCGCGGTCACCTGCTGGACGAGGTCAGTCCATCCGAAGCGGTCGGCATAGAACTGCGGCAGGATGGTCGGGGCGTGGGTTTCGGAGTCCTGCGGCTTGAAGCCGAGCTTGTGCTCGTAGGCCACAAACTTCTGCGGTGAGAGCACGGGAATTGAGAAGGGCAGGAAGAATATCAGTGAGGCGATCAGGAGGAGGCTATACACGCCAGACAGCGCGTTGCGCCAGCGGATGTGCCCGGCCCACGAGAACCGTCCCACTGCTCCGGCGGCGAAGTACACGGGGTAGATGGGTGCGAGGTAATAATCCTTGGCGTGCAGAGCCATCATGAGCGGCAGAAAGAGCAGGTACATCACACCCAGAAAACGGAATTGCCGGGCGGCCTTCGCAAACAGCAGCCATAGGATGCCGGGCAGCCACAGCAAAACAGTGAGCGGATTCAGCATCAGCAGCTGAGCGAGCAGGAAGCCTCCCGGAGAAAGCCTGACGTCCTTGTCGCTCCGGGCCACGTCGCGCAGCCACTCCAGGGTGGGGAAGTGGTAGTGAATCTGCCAGAGAAGATTGGGCAGGGCGAGTGCAACCATGAGCAGCACGGCGACCGCGAACCAGCGGCTGATGAGAATTCGCCGCTGGCGGCTCAACAAGACAGCGACGAGCGCGCAGACCAGGAAGAAGACCACGGAATCTTTGTTCTCGAGCGCCAGCCCGGCGCTGATGCCAAGGACGATCCACCAGTTGCGGATGGACTGCGGCGACTCGGCCTGCACGATGCGGATGAGGGCCAGCGCGCAGATCATCCAGAAGACGGGATCGAAGCAGTTCATCGAGAGGAAGCTGTCGATGCCGAGGTATACGCCGACCACTAGAACACCGAGCATGGCGAGAGCCGCGGCGCGGCGCCCGCCTCCGAGCGCCCAGACCAGCATGCCGGTGAGGAAGACCTTCGCGCCGCCGGCGATGGCCGGGATGAGACGCAGCGACCACATGTGCTGGTATCCGAAGAGGACATCGGTGATGCGTGCCTGGATTGCCACGAGCGGCGGCTGGTCGACATAGCCGAAGGCGAGGTGACGGCCACACATGAGGTAGTAGAGTTCGTCGCGGAAGATGCCATAGCCCGCATGCTGAGCCATGATGTTGGTGACGACATGGATGGCGATCTTGATGGCAGCGAAGGCGGCCGAAAGCCAGAGAATTCCGCCGAGATTGGCGTGCTGATGTGGCGTCGAGACGGAAACGGAAGCGGTCGTTGCCATATCAAGACCATACGCCGTGGTATTAGTGGATGTTCCGCGAAATGGAATGAAATCTATGTGCCAGGCGTGCAATTCATCGTGGACTTTTAGAATCCGGTGCTGTGAATCAGGGCGGATATCTGAGCTGTCTCAGTTCTCGCTGGCGAGAATCGGAAAGGGATTGGCTGCGGCTTCCTGCGCATGGAAATGTGCGTAGATGGACTCCGCGGTCTTTTGCGGGACGACGGCGGTTAGTGCCGCTAAATCCGCCTGCTGGACGCTGCGCAGGCTGCCGAAGTGCTCGATCAGCCGGGTGCGTGTGCGTGCGCCGACTCCGGGAATGTTGAGCAGCTCGGAGTCGCGGTCGCGCATCTCGCGGCGCTTGCGGTGATAGCTGATGGCGAAGCGGTGCGATTCGTCGCGTACGCGCTGGATGAGGTGCAACACGGGCGAGCGGCGCTCGAGCACGATGGGCTCGTCTTCCTGTCCGTAGAGATAGATGATCTCTTCTCTCTTCGCGATCGATGCCAGCGGCTGCGTGGTCAGTCCCAGCTCTTCGAGCGACTCCGCTGCGGCGTGGAGCTGGCCGAGGCCGCCATCGATAAGGATGAGGCTGGGCATGGGACGCTGCTCTTCCTGCAGGCGGCTGTACCGGCGCGTGACGACCTCGCGCATGGAGGCGAAGTCGTCGACACCCTGAACGCTCTTGATCTGGAACTTGCGATAGTCCGACTTCTTCATATCCCCGTTCTCCCACACGACCATGGACGCGACGGTTTCCGCGCCCTGGATATGCGAGATGTCGAAGCACTCGATGCGCCTGGGAATCTCGGGCAGCATGAGAATATCCTGCAGCGATTCCTGGATCGCCTTCTGGGTAGGCTTCAGGACACGGAAGCGCTGATCGTAGCTTTGCTTGGCATTCTGCCCGGCGAGATCGACGAGGGAGCGGCGATCTCCTCGCACAGGCACGGCGATTTCCACGCGATGGCCGCTACGCTCGGCGAGCAAAGCAGAGAGCGCCGCACGGTCTGAGAATTCCACGGGAACATAGACAGCGCGCGGAACATACTGCTGATCGATGTAGAGCTGCTTGAGCAGCGCAGAGAAGAAGGCTCCCGCTTCAAAGGGCACGGAGGCCGAGGGGAAGACTTCCGCAGCCGTTTCATCTTCGGGATCGGCTTCGTTGAGGATCAGCTCCTGCAGGTCCTCCCAGAAGAATTCGCGGCGATCGACGATCTTGCCGCCGCGCATGTGGAAGAGATTCACGGCCAGCATGCTGTTTTCGTAGTGATAGCCGAAGACATCGGCGTCGTCATTATCCGCCGATGCAATGCGCTGCTTCTCCTGCAGCTGGCTGATGGTCACGAGCAGGTCGCGGTATTTGGCCGCCAGCTCAAACTGCTCAGACTGCGCGGCTTCTTCCATGCGCTGCTGGAGAGAGCTTTCCAGATCGGCGCCGCGGCCTTCGAGGAACATCTGCGCGTCGCGCACGGCTTCGCGATAGGCTTCGGGCGTGGTCAGCCCTTCGACACATGGGCCGAGGCAGCGCTTGATGTAGTACTGCAGGCAAGGCCGGGGATAGTACCTTCTGAGGTCCACCTTGCAGCTGGGGAGAAGAAAGCTGCGATGAATTAATTCGGCAATGCGGTAGGCTAGGTTGCCGGGGAAGTAGGGACCGTAATAGGCGCCGCCATCCTTGCGCAGACGGCGGGTGACGAAGACCTTTGGATAGCGATCGCCGAGAGTGAGCTTCACGTAGGGATAGGTCTTGTCGTCACGCAGCAGGATGTTGAAGCGCGGCTTGCGCTGCTTGATGAGGTTGTTCTCGAGGGCAAGGGCTTCATGCTCGTTGTCGACCAGGATGTAGTCGACGTCCACCGCTTCGCGCATCAGCGAGCCGGTCTTGGCATTGGCCTGAGAGGCTTCCAGCAGATAGGAGCGCACTCTGGCGCGGAGGTTCTTCGCCTTGCCAACATAGATCACTTCATCTTCGGCATTTTTATAGAGATAGACCCCCGGCCGCGTGGGCAAGGTCCGGATCTTTTCGTGGAGGTCCATGAGGTCTGCTTCTATTTTACCGGTCAGGCAACCCGATGAGGCCGGTGGTGGATTTGGCTCTAAGCGCGTAAAAGATACGCGGTTATTCTTCCAGTTGCGGGCTCGGATTTTGCTTCATGTATTCGCTATAAACGAATGAAAGGGAAAGGTTTGATAAACATCGATCCCCTTTGGCATCCCTCGTGCATCCAAGGGAGCGTGTGCGGGAGGATATCCCGGACTTATTTTGAGGTTTTGTAGTTACAGAAACTCGCGCGGTCCCCAGCCGCGGAGGTACGGAGTTAGAAAAGGTGACTCGTATGAAGAAGCAAGTTTCGATTGTTTCCACCGCATCTGCATTGGGGGTGCTCTCGTTGCTCCTCGTTACAGGCTGCACTACGAAAAACTACGTTCGCAGCCAGACGACGCCCATCATCCAACACACGAACGAGCTGGACGACGCAACAGCCGCCAACAACCGCAACATCCACGATGTGGATCAGCGCGCACAGCAGGGAATCCAGCAGGCTCAGAATTCGGCGAATGCCGCCAACCAGCAGGCGCAGACGGCCAGCCAATCGGCGAACCAGGCACAGCAGTCGGCGCAGGATGCGGTTAATCGCGCTGACTCGCTGGCCAGCGTTGTTGCCAACCTGGACAGCTACAAGCAGGTCGCCGAGACGTCGGTCAACTTCGGTTTCGATAAGGACGTTCTTACGCGGGTCGACAAGTCGGAGCTGGACCAGTTTGCCGCGCAGCTGACGGGCACCAAGGGTTATCTGCTCGAAGTGACGGGCGGCACGGACTCGGTGGGTTCGGCGGCGTACAACTATGATCTCAGCCAGCGCAGGGCGCAGGCCGTGGTTCAATACCTGGCGTCGAAGTACAACGTGCCGGCGCACAAGTTCTACCTGATCGGCATCGGCAAGGACAGGGAAGTCGCCTCGAACAGCACGGCAGCGGGACGCGCAAAGAACCGGCGCGTAGATATTCAGCTTCTTTCCAACATGAGCGGGCAGGAGCCAACGGCTCCGGCCCAGACGAGCAGCCTGAGGATGCCTGCCGGTGGCAGCAATCAGTAGGGCGTTTGTCTGTTGGAAAGCCATGAAGAAAGGGGGGATAGGCGTAGAGCCTTTCCCCATTTTCTTTTTTGCGGAACCCGAAGTCTGTATTTCTACTACATTGCCATCTGGGCCACATGAGCCGCGCGCACGTCGTCGGCGGTAAAGAGGCGGAGAAATGGCGCACCCTCACAGGCGTCTTCGACTGCGGGCCGTCCTTTGGCCTCCTCGCGCTCGACCAGGCATAGCGCAGCGATCACGTGCATGCCGGCCTGTTTTGCGGCCTCGATCGCGGTAATCGTGGAAGCGCCTGTTGTGCACACATCGTCCACGATGACTACGGGCGCTCGCGGTTCGAAGAAGCCCTCGATGCGCCGGCCGGCGCCGTGCGTCTTTTCGGCCTTACGCACCAGGAATCCGTGAATCAGGGGCACATTGGCGGTGGGATGCTCGACGGCGCGCCAGGCGCTGGCTGTGGCCACTCCCGAGACGATGGGGTCGGCGCCCATGGTCAATCCGCCTACGGCCGCGGGTTTCAGCTTGTGCTCATGAAGGAGATCGAGGATGGTGAGACCGGTGAGGCGTCCTCCTTCAGCGTGGAGGGTGGTGATCCGGCAATCGATGTAGTAATCGCTTTTCGCTCCCGAGGAGAGCGTGAAATCGCCCAGTTTGAAGGAGATTCGCGAGAGCAGACGCAGGAGGGAAGCGCGGTTGCTGGTAGTCATCAAGGGAAATTGTAGTCGCTCCCGGCGGCGCGCGATGCAGGTTCTAGGTGGTCAGGCGTTCAAGGTGGCGGAAGCCGCCGGTCTGGGCCAGAACTCCTGCGAAGAGCGTCAGGTTATATGCGGCATGTACGACCACGCCCGCGGCGACCGAATTCATGGCCAAACGAACCACGCACAACACGAGGCTGACGGTGCCGATCAGGACCAGCGGTCCCCAGGCATGCGAGACCTGGGGCGAATGCATGTAGGCGAAGCCGGCGCTGGTGACGAGCACAGATACGGGTAGGCCTATCCACTTAGCAGCGCTCTCGGAGATCACGCTTTGACGAGCGAGCCAGCGAAATGAATTGATCAGACCCGGCAGCAGGAAGCCGCGGAAGGCGAGCTCCTCGAGCAGCGGCGCGGCGGTAATGCCGAAGGCCAGCATCATCCACGCGCCGAGGCGTGATTGCATCATGTCCTGCATGATGGGCGGATCTTTCGGCATAGGGAGAAAGTTGCCGAAGGCTCCAATGCCGAATCCGGCAGCGAGACCGATCAAAGCCAGCAGGATGACCCTGCGCCGTGCGATCGCGGCATTCCAGTGAACACCTTCGCCGAAGGGCTCGCGCCAGATTACGGAGAAGACGGGGATGACGACGGCCGCGACCAGCGCGTAGGAGAACGCCTGGACGGGCAGACTCAGGCGTGCGTCGTCGGCGGAGAGACGAAAGAGCGCCTGAAAGCTGCGGTGACCGAAGAGGTGAGTCTGCTCCAGGATCAGGATGCCGAAAGCCTGGCCGACGGCAAGGACCAGGAAGGCAACCGCGAAGAACAACAGGGTGTGACCGAAATTAGGAATAAGACGGGGCAGATGGGGGCGGTTGAAAGCTATGTCGAACCGGTCGGGAAATCCGTAAGCCGGGATCGTCCCGGAAGAGAGTCCTTCACCGGGCGCTGAGCCAATTTCTGCCGGCTGGAGAGGCTCATCCTCCCGCGTTTCTTCGTGGCTGGAAAAATCCGCGGCATCGGGTGCGGTGAGTTCGGCTCCCGAGTCGCCGTGATAGGCGAAATCGGGATGAGGAAGATTCTCCTCGTGGTGTTCGCGAAACGCGCCGGATTCTGCTTCAGGTGTCATTGCACCCAGTCTTTCTTTGCGCCGTTGCGCTTTTTCGAGGTGTTGCCGTTCGGCCTTGCGCCGTTGGTGGCTGCGGGCTTGCTGCTGACCGCCGCTGCCGGCGAGTCGATGGCCCGATAATATCTGCGCAGGAATGCTCCGGTGTGTGAATCCGGTGCACTGGCGACCTGTTCGGGCGTGCCCTGGGCCACGATGCTGCCGCCGCTCTCGCCGCCGTCCGGCCCCAGATCGATGATCCAATCGGCATTGCGGATCACGTCCAGGTTGTGTTCGATGATGATGACGGTGTTGCCCAGATCGGTGAGCTGATGAAGGACTTCGAGCAGCTTGCGCACGTCGTCGAAGTGCAGGCCGGTAGTGGGCTCGTCCAGCAGGTAGAGCGTGCGTCCGGTTTGCCGCTTGGACAATTCGCGCGCCAGCTTCATGCGCTGGGCCTCGCCTCCGGAGAGAGTGGTGGCGGCCTGGCCGAGATGAATGTACCCGAGGCCGACGTCGACCAGAGTCTGCAGCTTCTGCTTGACCTGGGGGATGTCGGCAAGGATCGGCAGCGCATCCTCGATGGCCAGGTCCAGCACATCGGCAATGGAGTAGCCGTTAAACTTCACGGCGAGCGTCTCCTGGTTGTAGCGGCGTCCGTTGCACACCTCACACTGGACGTAAACGTCGGGGAGGAAGTTCATCTCGATACGCCGCTGACCATCTCCCTGGCAGGCTTCGCAGCGGCCTCCTGCCACATTAAAGGAGAAGCGGCCCGCTTTGTAGCCTCGTTCACGTGATTCGGGCAGCATGGCGAAGAGGTCGCGGATGGCGGTGAAGACTCCGGTGTAGGTTGCAGGATTGGAGCGCGGCGTGCGGCCGATGGGCGACTGGTCGATGCGGATGGCCTTGTCGATGTTCTCGAATCCGGCGATGCGTTTGTGTTCTCCCGGCTCCTCGCGCGAGCCATAGAGTTGCCGGGCGAGGGCGCGATAGAGGATGTCGTTGACCAGCGTGCTCTTGCCCGAGCCGGAAACGCCAGTGACCACGGTCATGACGCCAAGAGGGAAGCTGACGGTGAGGTCGCGAAGATTGTGGCTGCGCGCACCTTCCACCGTTACCCACTTGCCGGTGAGCGACCGCGGCGCTTCGCGATGGAGGATGGCACTGGCACCAGAGAGATAACGGCCGGTGAGCGATGCCGAAACCTGCATGATCTCTTCCGGAGTGCCCTCGGCGACGACATGGCCGCCGAGTTTTCCTGCGCCCGGACCGAGGTCGAGCACGTAGTCGGCGTGACGGATGGTGTCTTCATCATGCTCGACAACCAGGACCGTGTTGCCGAGGTTGCGGAGCGACTCGAGGGCGGCGATGAGCCGCTGGTTGTCGCGCTGATGCAGCCCAATCGAAGGCTCGTCGAGGACGTAGAGCACGCCGCGCAGGCGTGAGCCGATCTGCGTTGCCAGCCGGATGCGCTGCCCCTCGCCACCGGAAAGAGTGGCGGCGTTGCGATCGAGCGAGAGATAGCTGAGGCCGACCGCGGTGAGGAATTCAAGGCGCTCCACGATTTCGCGGCGCAGGCGCTCGGCGATAAGGGCCTCACGCGCTGAGAAGGGAATCGAGCGCGCCGCCATGAGCGCGCGATTCAGCGACAGGGCGGTGAAATCCGCTATCGATAGTCCGCCGACCTTGACCGCCAGCGATTCCGTCCGCAGCCGGCGTCCTTTGCATACTGGGCATGTGGAGGCGGACATATAGTTCATCATCCAGTCGCGGTAGGCGTCTGACTTCGACTCCTGCAGGGCGTCGCGCAGGTAGGCGAGGATCCCGTGAAATCCCGTGCGCGGGGCTTCTCCCTTGGGCGGTCCGTAGAGCAGGAGCTCCTGCTGCCTGGCGGGAAGCTGCTCGAAGGGCTTCTTCAGATCGATTTTGTATCGCTCGGCGGCGAGCTTGATGAGCTTGAGCAGATACTGTGAGGCGGATCCTGGGCCCAGCCCGCCATCAAGCAGCGGCTTCGACCAGTCGGAGATGATCTTGGCGGGGTCGAAGTCGTAGATGCTGCCCAGCCCGTGACACTCCGGGCAGGCGCCGTAGGTGCTGTTGAACGAGAAGCTGCGCGGCTCGAGCTTGGGGATGTCCAGACCGCAGTCGGGGCAGGCCATCGAGGAGGAATAAAGCTGCTCGCCGTGCTGCGATGCCACCAGCACCAGCCCGTTGGCCATTTGCAGCGCTTTGGATACCGAAGATTCCAGGGAC
>Ga0335075_10007759_pt1 | contig 16482 bp, 15 predicted proteins | sample Lox_Sample_24_FD_206723 | JGI IMG/M metagenome (GOLD analysis project Ga0335075, IMG submission 206723) | Soil microbial communities from Loxahatchee National Wildlife Refuge, Florida, United States - Lox_Sample_2.4 | ecosystem: Environmental > Terrestrial > Soil > Wetlands | place: USA... | reverse complement strand
GTCGCCGAGACTAAGAAGCACTTATTACTCCAATTTGGGCACGATTTTTGACCAAGCATTTATAATGATTAAATCCAAAAGTACGAGCAACAGAGGTGCTTGTTTACCCTCACAACCAAACTGCCGAAATCTACCGCCCAAATCTCTGGCTCGATTAATACTAGCTCTATTCTAAAGCTCTAGGGAATGGATTTTGCACAATATTAGTATAACATCACTTTAAGCTGTGTACAGTAAGAAAAATTTTATAAGGAACTTGATAGAATTTGGAGAAAGCTATGTTTTTGTCTCTTGATCAAGAAGAAGCTCTTGGTTTCATCGAATTTGTCTGAGAGTAAATCGCAGGAGAGTCAATATCATACATTTCCCTTACACCCTACCGTGTATTCGCAGTTCTCCCAACGCCACGCTGAGCTAAAATAACAAATCGCCAGTCTACTACTTGACCTTGCTCATGATCGTTTCCGGTCCTCTTACAACATCCACCTGCGCCGCCCTTGACTTTATCGCATTCAGCATCGCCCTGTCAAAGTCATCACGAGACCTAAGCACAGCTTCAACCCAGCTCAGTTGTAGATCCCAATAGTCCGTCTTGAAACGAGCGAAGACTTCGGGAATTGCTGCTTTTTCAGCAAGTAGCAATTCGGAGAAGGGCTCCGTGACCCTCCATTTTTGTTTAATAGTCTCTCCAACGTCAGGACTGGGGTAATTGGTGAAGAACTCGAATGCTGTTGAGACATCATTAAAGAGCTTGTCTTGGAAAGGTTCCTGGCGCCGGAATTTAGCGGACTTGTTTCTGACGCAAGACAGATATCGGATAAGTAGCTCATCTGCAAGTTCTTCGATGAATATATCAAGTAAAGAGTGATGTAATCGACTTTTATAGTCATCAACGTATTCCTCAAAAGTCACAACCATCTGCTTCATGGCAGTTGTAGTGTACCATTTCGGAGTGAAGAAATCAGGTAATACTGTTCGGAAGTCGACAGCGAAAATAAGTTGAGCAAATTTGGCGATGCAGTGCGTACTAAGATCAACGTAACCATCCCGAAGAGACGAGATCTCAGAATCTGCACGTTCCAAGTATGGAGGGGATACTAAAGGCTCGAACTTTTGCCGGAAGCTCGAAAGATATCCAAAGCGGCCCTCTTCTTCATTATCGTCGATACAAGCAATCTGATCGTTAGCGGTGGCGACTAGCCAATCCTGAAGTGCTTGAAGCCCATCGAGTTCGGGTTTAGTGACGTATTTGTCTGATTCATTGTCAAGCATCTTCTGCCAGGTCCTCTGACGTGCTTTCAGCCGCAAAAACATCGCATCGATAACACCTTCCACGACATCTGTCCGCTCAGAATTGCCAGCAGCATCCGTTTGCTCCCGCAGCATGCGCCACAAATCCACGAGATTTCGTGTTCTAAAATAACCATATTCATCCTGATCCAAATTCGAGCCATCAATGTTTCGTTCCATGAAGTCTTTCCTCTCTGTTTTGAAGATACGCTCGATCCATTCATCAAGAAATTTGATAATGAGTTGCCTGAATTCTCTTACTAGCTCAGTCTCCCGCGAGTCGATGACTTGCGGCATCAACTCGTCCTGCCTGAATCCAAGCTTGGCCATCTTAGTGTAGTACTTTTCTGGCCAGTTGAGGATAGCAAGCATGTTTGAAGAGCTTGTGTCGGGATCATCAATCATACCGACGAGAAAATCGTGCATCAATGCATGATATATTTTGCCGTAGGTCTGAAATATTTTCCACTTTTTGGGCATGAGAGGAACCATGCCTTGTTTCACGGCGTTTAAATCATTGAAAAACCACTTGAGGCTCTTCTCGAGCTTCGATGGATCCTCCAGAAAAGCCTGCTTGCTCTGGGTGATTTGACCTTCGGCATTTAGTTTAATAGCCTGTAAGAACTTTTCCTTGTAGCCCCTCAGCTCTTTTGCACCATCGGTGATGCTCTTGAACCTAGCAGCCATTTCCTTGTGATCCTTTAATGCCTCCTGTAATGCCTTGACCCGCTTGTCACTCTTTTCCTCCGCTTCAATAACCACGGCTAATCGAACGACAAGGCCATTGTTTCCACTGATGAGAATATTGATCAGATTCAGAGCTACATTTCCAACATGTTCGTCAAACCAATCGATTGTATCGTCCAGCTTAGCAAAATAATCTTCCAGCGTGCTCTGCAAACTTGCATCCTCAGCCCTTTGAATCTGTTCCATAGCATCATCCCTAATATTTCGTAATTGAGTAAGTTCGTAGTGTATTGGCAAAAGATTGGGCATATTCTCGGGATCCGCGTCATCTTCCCGCAACATTCTCTCCACCTGGCCAAGTCTGTCATTAAATGTATCCAAATTTTTCCGCATAGTCTCCACAGCACTGAAATTCCTATGCGTCTGCGAGACGAGATTGATATTGGGGAAATCCCGGATCATATTCTGGGCTTCGGCGCAGAGCTTGTCAATCTTCATCATTTCCTCCTTAATAAGCTGCACAGTCCGTTGCCCATCTGTAATACCATTCATTCCGGACTGGGTCACTTCAAGTTGCTCCTGCAACCCTAGTTGAAGCTGTGAATCGACAGCAGCCTTCTTGCGCAGAAACTCGGATTTCAGCGCGGGGATCTTGTCCAGGTCCTCCGGATGCCGGAGAACCTCGGCGAGCTTCACAGTCGAGCTGTCTATGGTATCCATGGCGAAGGCCGGGTTCGTAGATGTGACTCGGTGTTCTCTACTCCATGGCGGGTTGTCTCAATACGAGGGGAGACGTCGATACCGAACAAGGGTCCTAGTGAATTTCAGCCTTGCAGCCTTAGCCTTCGAAACCTTTAATTTAATCTGGACGGCAGTAATTACTCCAACGATCGCGGTTGAATTAAGTTCGTCGTGGAAGGTACACATAATCCAACTTTTGCTCGATATATCATTTCTAATCTATTCTAGCAATCCGCCAAGATGTCTTCTTACTTCCGCATCACCCTAATGCGTTCTGGCATCGGCATGCCGAAAAGAACGCAAGGCGTCCTCAAAGCTTTAGGTCTCCACCGACGAATGAAGACCGTCTTTCATCCCGTATCTTCCGAGGTTGCAGGTCAAATCATGAGAGTCAAGGAGTTGGTACGTGTCGAGGAGGTTGACAAGCCATTGACGCAGTACGAGTTGCGGCTGGAACGAAAACCAGATCCAGGGTATTACATCGAGACCAAAGTGGCGACATGAATGATGTGCATGTTTACCAGATATCACTTGACAGGGGTTTGGGTTATCTTGCATCTTTGGGATAGAGTGTGGGCTCTATGAGGCGTGTTACACTATCAGCGCTGTGTCAGGGTCATTAGTGTTGCAATAGACTAGGACAATCAATGGGGATAATGGTCCACGGATCGCCGCGACTTTTGTATGAAAATTGGAAGCAGGGGTGTTCAGAGGTAGCTGCATATAGAGAAGGCTCTAGTTGAGGTGGGAATAACTTCTAGCTATGAAAGCAAGGTGTTTGATTACTCGTGAAGTCCCTTTTATTTGCAGAGTTCGCAAGCTACGTTTAGACGCTTGAAAACTTAGATTTAAGCAGCCCACAATCCTCTGTACGCCGTCTAAGATCACCCCGAGGAAACCTCGGTTTGAATTATACCAAGGTCATTTATAGGACAATTGTCCCGCTGACCTGGAGCACAATCAACGAAAACGCCACAATCCCAAACCCAAAGCCAGCCTCAGTAGCCACGCGCCTTCTCAATATAGGCCTGGTTGGGAGTCTCATACTCACTGACGAAATACGTAGTTGCATTCTTGCCTAGCCAGTTAGTCATCTTTAAAAGTTCTTCTCGTAATCGGTTGACTGATTGTTGATCCATATTTGTCTGGGCGATCAGTTCCGGGAGAGACACTTTGCAAAGGTTAATATTCAAGCGCAGAGAACCCTCTGAATCAATTCGACGTACCTAAAAGCCGACAGAAATGTTCTGCACCATAGGTATCACCTGCTCCTTTTCCAGCCCATTCACCTGTGCCAGAGGTCCACAGCTCACGAATTTCCAGATACTGGTTGCGTTCAAATCTAGACAGTTCTCGTTAGCAGGAATTTTAATTTGTATCTCAAGAAGGCTACCTGTAGAGCAGGATTCGACCTAAGCACTTCTCAAAATATTCTTTTAGGCCTGCAACAATCTCTTCCAAAATATCTGCTTGAGCACTGCCAGGGATTCGCTTGGGCTTCTCAAAAGCTAGATAATCCGCGAGAATTGAGTTGACTGGATGTGCACTTGGTAGTGGCACGAGCTGCTGATTCTTTGTAACATTCTCCCAATCGTCTACTAATATAGCTTTGAGGTGGTCGGGAATAACGAGTTTGATTGATGGCCTAGCATGAAAAGCATCTTCCTGATAGACAGTGTTTGTTAGAATATGGTCTCCAAAAAGCGCTTCAAATTTAGGTTCGCGGATAACCCCAGAGATTGGAAGGCAATGATCATGTGGCATGGCCTGGTAATAGGCGCGGAGAGCAGGCGTCACAGTTCCATTGTCGATGTGAGCCTGAAGTTTTGGATGCGAGCGCTCATCAAGTTTCGATATGGAGAGTTTGTGAGCAAGGTACTTGTCAGGATCCTTCAGTTTTCCTTTGGTATCGATATAAGTGTGCTTTGGTGAGGGAAGCTTCAGCAGAGGATCCTCTGCCAGGCAACACTCCGAGTTTATCACCCTGAGGACATCCCACTCGTCGCTCTTCGGATCCATCCAGGCCCAACTTATTAATCTCGGTCCACTGCTTTGACGAGTCTGACGATGAGAAGCAGGAGGACGAGGTTTATTGACTTTGCGCCGTTTGGCAACACGAGCCGGTGGCTCGACGCTACCCACTATGGTAGGAGCAGATGGCGAGGAAGACCATGATTTTGGTGGAGTAGGTGAACGAGAGAAGGTTGATAGGTCTGAGCTGGCCTCACTTTGAGGACTTGGGTTTCTCTTTCTCTTTTTCGCCATGGTGCAGAGATTTTTCAAATAACCGTCTGTAATGTCCTGAATAATCGAAGAAGCGGAAAGATGATAATGTGAAAGCTTTATAGGCCTGATCGATCGCGTGAAGCGCAGAGCTTCAAATATGTGATTTGAAAGTGAACGTGAAAGTGAATGTGGAAGTGAATTTAGACCCAAAATGGGAGGCACGCAACCGAAGGCCCGGATCCGTCAGGGGTAACCGCTTCTCCAAGAATTGGCCACCGACATGAAAATTAAGAGAAGAAAACTTAGTCAATTACTCACATTTTCTAGATCATAATCACGATTTCTCCGTGGTCCCCGCCCACTCTGCGCAGCTGTTGATACATGTCTCTCTTCGCTCCCTCGTGCTGAACTGAAGTCCGACCCATTGGCGCGCGTTCCCTTCTTTGTTGCTGATTTCGCAGCTGATGGGGCACTCTTCTGCTGCAGGGCCTTCATTTGCGCGTGAAGCTGGGCTGCAAGCTCTTTATTCTCTTCCGTGAACTTTCGTACTCGATCTTGCGGGACCCAGTCGTCCCAACTATATGTCACGTGTCTATCAGCTTTCTTTATTGCTTTACAAGTTTAAAACACTGGCAATAGGGAGGAAAATAGATTTATAGAGTCAAATATAGAGATTTGGCGTTAATTTGGCTGATATTGAGAAATGTTTTCTTCTCGTAGGATGATGCACTGGCGTTCATCCAGAATATATAGACAACCAGGCTCTATTCTGATTTTCAAGAACTCTTCAACGCCAACTTACGTATTCTTCCATCCCTTATAATGTATCCTGTACTGCCAAGATTGATTGTCCTCGGTTTGTCGGCAGTCAAGTATCTTCGCTTCGTACAACATCTCGTGATGGAAGCATAACACCCTTTCATCCTTTGAATAAGGGGGTGTTGCCGCCTTGGAAGGAGCCATGATTTCCCAGAGAGTCAGCTAATGTTCTTTAGTAAAGCTCCGCACTGATGAATGCTTCTCTGGAAGAGTGAAATGATCGTGTAGTAGTGGGGAGCTGAGGGAGGCGAGAACAGAAATGGAAGAAGACAGCAAGCGACGGGGCGCGTTTTCCGTCTTCAGAACGCGTCAACATTAGCCGCTTCAGCCTTGCTCTTCGACAACATTCAAGAACCGATTACTTTAACGCGAAGCTCAAATTGGGTCGCAATCGTGCGACAAAGTCTTTTGTCACTGCTATCTCACTAGATAGGCATGGAAATGCGGTGAAATTGGGTCGAATTGCTCGTCTAGCACCGCTCCAAGATCTCACAATCAGCAAGGCTTCGTCTTCTCTTTCCCGCACACTTGCTGAATCAAGTTATGGCTGCGACCGAACAAACCATCTTCACGACATTCTTGCTCACACCATCCTCGCTCACCACAATCTTCACCTTCCAGTCATTTCAGGCTCTCTTCCCCTCCGCCCAGCGATCCTCTCCGGAAATCAAACGTCTCTACCGCGCTCTTCAACACCGTCGAGCCCTCGTCACCGATGCTGTAGCTCAGAACATCGACGATGAAGTAGAGCGCGGCAATTTGCAAAGACGCGCAGTGGTAAGGGCAAGACGGGCTGCAGAGAGGCAAGAACCTGATGAGGAAATTGCTATCGAGAATGCTGTGTGTAGCCCCTTCTTGCTGAGGAGGACTTTGACTAATGCATTTTAAATATAGCTCTTTGGGTCTACCTCAAATCTCCCTTCTTCCAAACAACATACGTTGTCATCCATAATTCCTAGTCTTGATTCAGCATGTGGAGATGTTTCCGCCGAATTACAATCTTTAGAAGACGAAGCAGCGAACCTCCTAGCAGAGATTACTACTATAGTCAGTGGGCTGAGTGATCTACGTTACGGCAGACTAGCAAATGGGCAATTAAATCAAGAGGTTCTAGGAAACTTGGGAGGCTTGGAAAGCGTCTGTGATGCGCGATGACATGACCATATCGGTATCAATTCTGATTCCTTGCGCCTGTACAGAATTCAGGCATGGGCAGAGTAAAACGCGGCATCTAGAGATACACAATGAATTAAGTAAAGCCCTAGTCATTTTTTCCAGCGAACCTGTTATAATCACTTCCTGCCTTCCGAAGCGCTCGCAGATTCCAGCACCCATATATCAAAACTGATTTTTGCATACCAAATACACAACAATCGATCTAGTATGGGACTTGTATATTAACGAGTGGCAGCGCCAGGTGCTGTACCAGTACCAGGCGTTCCGGGGGCCACAACATTCGGAATCGGCCGCCCAGCTCCTCTGCGGGCCCTTTAGACAATATTAGCCACGACGCGGGGCACGTTGCGCAGGTTCTTTCCACATTACTGACATCATTGTTCTGCTCAGGAAGGAGATAGCGATCATAAATACCCAGCTGGGAATAACAGAGAAGACCCAGATAACGTAAGCCAAAGGCTGAGCGAGGCCGTACTTGGCAATAGGACCGTCGAAGGGGTGGAAGTAGCCATCATATTTCGGCTTATTGAGCCAGGACCGCTTTGTGTGGAGCTCAATGAGCATCTTAGCATCCGTGGTAGTAGTATTTAGGTTGAGAATGCGGATGTCGACTGGAGTTCCTGGTGCGCCAACCTCGAAGATCCACATTGTGGGTGGGCCGGCCGCCCAGCTATTGCAGAGGATAGGCTGGTAGTCGCAGTTGACATAGGCGAGATGAGGAGCTGACTTGGTCGCGGCAAAGACGGCGGCAGTTTCATTGAAAGCAGTCTCAATTTTGGAACACTGGCGGTAACATGTCTTGTTGCCACCAGTTATCAAGACCCACCACTCCTCTGGACTCTCACTATATGTTCTGGAACTTGGTTGCAATGTCGATTTCCAGTTGTCAATCGTTAAAACTTTGACATTCTTACCCCCCAGTTTGGCAGCTGCAGCATCAACTGGGTGTTGGAGGTTCGGGCTTGGAAGGAAAGAAGAGAGCTTGTCAAAGTAGTATTGCGCCTTCTCCTTTACTTGATCGAGAGGGCTTTGTTGCTGAGCAGCAGCAGCAAGCAGTGGAAGTGCTAGAATGGTGGCACTTGCGAAACGCATTGTTGCGATTGTAAAGAATTGAAGAGGAAGGCTTGTTGTAAAAAAATATGTCAGCCGCGCCGTTGGAATCAAATGATGCGACATTACGATAAGGACAAGTTATACGTACCAGCAACGAAGATGGTATGAGTCAGGAGGAGCAAAGGATTATTATAAGATAATATGAGCAGATAATCAGTTGAGAGGTAAATAGGAGACTGTTGATGCCAAAAGGGATAACAGTAGGCAAAGGAAGGTAACAGAAGTAGGAGATCTGTCACCCAGGGTCGGTCCCCTGCTACAAACAGTTGCGGAGATGTTCGGGGCGTTGGCCGGGAGCCCAATAATATTGCTTTTCGTCTAGTAGCTAATCAAAAATCATAGATGGCCCATGCTGCGGACAAACTGTGTTGCCGAGCCGGATGCACGTGATAGGCTTATCGGCCTTATCGTGACGAACACTAACTACGGTGACCGAGGAGCTGCGCAACTTTCTCTTCGGATTTAGAAATTTCTTGGAAAGAATATCAAATTATCGAGTCCTCCGTAACGACCTCTGAAGCAGTCTAAGATGTCTTTGGAGGAGAATTTGGCCAAGATAAGGTCGCCAAAGCTCCAAAACCAGCACCAGGTATGTTTCCAGTCCCTTGAATCTTCCCTCTGATGCGTTCTAAGCTTGCGATTGTGCGTAGACTGCAATTGTTCTATCTGCTGTTGAAGACACTTTACGGGACCAGAAGACAGAATTCAGCCCTACTGGATACTTTGCTGCACTTCTTGCCTTGTTGCGGCAATCCATAACCACAAACGCCATCGTCAACAAAGATCTAGCAACTTCAGTTGTCTACCTCCTCGATCTTGTTACCCCACATACTCCGCAACCGCTCCTACGATCCAAATTCTCTCAGATTCTAACCAATATTGCGCCCGCCTTAACAATACCTGAGGCAGATGCTCCGCTTCTCCGACCGTCCATAGGGTGTCTTGAATCCCTCCTTGTTGCTCAAGATTCTGCGGCCTGGGAACTTTCTGCAACGCAAATTGGTCCAAGGCGGGCCATAGCCGGCTTGCTTAATCTTGCCATTGATCACAGGCCTAAAGTGCGGAAGAGGGCACAAGATGCATTGACCAAGGTCTTGAAGAACCCACCACCTAGTCCATCTATTGACCACCCAGCCGCCGACATGTGTGCAGAGACTGCTTTGAAGAGCTTAAGCGACCTTGCTGCCAAAGCAGGCCAGGCACGAAAACAGAAAAGGTTCGCACAAGCAGAACATGAGCCAGGGCTAATACATGCGTTGCACCTAGTTAAGACAGTTGCTGCAGCGTCAGGTGGATGGCCAAGCAAGAAAATTGAAGCTTTGTGTGAGGTCCTTCTGAACATCTCAAAATCGAGTAATGAGTATATGACCATGGCAGCTTTTGAAGTATTTGAGATCATTTTTGAAGGAATGGCGGATGAGATCTCATCTGCCAAGCTGCCAAGATTACTAGAGGTCATCTCAGAGCTACGGCCGTCGCAGAATGATTCGCAGCTCCTACCGCCATGGATCGCTGTTATATCCAGAGGCTACGATGTGTCTGCTCAAGTCCATCCAGAGGATACGTTCCAAGAGCTTCCGGAATTGTTCAATATGATTTCTGCGTTCTTGGGGTCGGCGTCGCACAATATTCGGGTATCCGCATCTGAATGCCTTGTTTCATTCATGGCGAACTGCATTCCTAACTCAGTACTATTGGAACCTTCAATATACGACGAAAAAGTTCTCGAGAAGCTAGCCAGAGTTGCTGTGGATCTCTTAAGCATTAAATATCAAGCTGCTTGGATGGAGACTTTCAACGTTCTTGGAGCTATGTTCGATGGCTTTCGATGGCGTGCTGACCCAGTTATGGCCGATGTAGTCCGGATGGTTGGAGAGCTCCGTGGCAATGGGACTTTCAACGGGAAAAAGGAAGCTGATGAAGTCCTGGGCAAAGCGATCAGAGCAATGGGCCCCGAAAGCGTCCTCAATATTCTGCCCCTGAATCTGGCGAAACCCAAGGCCGGTCAATCTGGCAGAGCTTGGATGTTACCAATATTGAGAGACTTCGTGAGCAATACCAAGTTACGACACTTTAGGGCTGAGTTCGTACCTCTAAGTGAGCTCATGTTCCAACGAGTCGTGAATCATGGTGACGCGGAAAAGACCATGGAGATCAAGATCTTTGAGACGCTTGTGCAACAAATCTGGGCGCTCCTCCCTGGATATTGTGACCTGCCCATGGATTTAGAGAATTCTTTTGATCAAGAATTTGCGGAATTACTCTCCAACCTCATCTACAAACAAGTTGATCTACGATCGGACGTATGCCGAGCTTTACAGAATCTGGTTGACTCTAATAAGACCATTACGGCCATCGAAGGAGAGGATGACCTTATTTTACAGAGCCGCATCTCAAAAGCTGCTGCTCACAAGAACCTCGATCATCTGTCGGGGTTTGCCGGAAATATACTTGCAGTACTGTTTAATGTCTACAGTCAAACGCTACCTCATTACCGAGGTTACATCTTAAGATGTATCAATGCTTATCTTAGCATTACTCCATCGAAGGAGCTCATGGAGACATTTGAACGAGTTAGTACAATGTTAGGGTCATCTCTTGCGGAGACTGGCATGCGGAGTCAAGCAGAGAAGCAGAAGCAAAAACAAAAGAATGCTGAAGATAAGATGCCTCCATTAAGTCATACATTGATGGATCTTGTCATCACCATTTCGGTATACCTGCCACGAGAGAGCTTCAGCACTCTATTCAACATTGCCTCTATCATTATCATTAAAGATGATGATCCTCAGCTACAGAAAAAGGCCTACAAGCTTATTCCACGACTAGAAGAGTCACCGAGCGGTAAAGTAGCCCTTCAAGAGCGAAACCCAGAGCTTCAGCAATTGCTACTTAGCAGTGCCGAGAAAGTATCGGCGCCTGCAAGAAGGGATCGCCTCGCAGCAATATCAACTCTAATTCCTTCCCTACCTAATGACTCTCTCCATTTCATTCCATCTATTCTTTCAGAGGTGGTTATATCCTGCAAGGAAGTCAATGAGCGAGCCCGTGCGTCTGCCTTTGATCTTCTTATCCTCATGGGCGAGAAGATTGTCTCTGCCGCAGGCAGCAAGATTGAGAATAGTAAAGTCGCACATATGCCAGATGACTCTCCCGCTGTTACCGCTAGTCTCGAGGAGTATTTTACAATGGTCAGCGCCGGGCTTGCCGGCAGTACGCCACACATGGTCTCCGCTTCCATCACAGCTTTGACACGAATCCTCTATCATTTCCGTGAATCGCTCTCTTCCGACACATTGACAGACCTAGTACAGACTATGGATTTGTTTCTTACATCGAACAACCGAGAAATCGTCCGCAGTGTTCTTGGTTTTGTCAAAGTTTGCGTCATTAGTCTCCCGACTGCACTCATGCAGCCAAGACTTCAGACTCTCATCCCGAATCTGATGGTTTGGAGTCACGAGCATAAAGCACACTTCAAAGCGAAGGTTAAACATATCCTCGAGAGAATGATTCGACGATTCGGAGTTGACACTGTAAATAAGTATTGTCCAGAGGGCGACCGAAAGCTAATTGCAAACATCCGAAAGACAAAGGAGCGAAATAAGAGACATAGAGATACCGCAAAGGCAGGAGGCCAAGAAGGATCCGATGCTGACGATGACACAATAAAATCGAAGCGTAAAGGCAGGTTTGAAAGCGAGTACGATGAGGCCGTCTACGGCAGCGATGAGGAAAGTGATGGCTCCGATGTCTCTGATAATGAGGTTCTAGGAAAGTCCAGGAATCGCAGGAATGAGAAGGGAGGAAAGACGTATATTGTGGAGGATGAGGACGATCCTCTGGATCTCCTTGATCGGAAAGCGTTAGCAAATATCTCATCAACGAGGCCGCTAAAGCAGAAGATGCCTGGGAAGAAGACCAAATCGAAAGTAGACCTCGATGGAAAGTTGTTGTTGGGTGATAGCGATGACGATGCAATGGTTCTTGATACACCCGAAACGAACGAAAACGCTCGTCAGGATAGTAGTGTTAGCGCGTATGTGGAGGCCATCAAAGGCCGAGATGCCGTGCAGAGGGGTCAGCGGGGTAAGCTGAAGTTTAGCAATAAGAGAAGGCATGATGATGAAGAGGAAATGGATATTGACAAGGAAGATGCAACAGCTATTAAAAAGCATACTGGCAATGATAAGAAAGATGGCCTCCGCGGTGGACGTGGAGGTAAGGGTGGAAGCGGAAAAGGGGGCATTGCTGCTGGGAGACGAGGTCTTGGTGAGGGCAAGCGACGGGATGGACCCAGTGGTGGGCGTGTCATGAAGTCTCCTCGTGGAAAGGGTATTAGGAGATAGGAGACGTAACTCAAGGGCCAAGAAAAGCTCACTGAATGGAAGAGTCTCAATTCGAGTTCCTGTCTTTTCCTATTATTGGAAACCTATACCAAATTCCTCGTTGTTATACCAGTAGCCTGAACGTGTTTCCACGAAGTTTTAAAGAAACAAGTCAAAAGCCAACGCTATTGTATTCTGTCCAACACTCATATAACATAGGGACTAGACTCTTTGGAATTGCTTGTGGTGTTACTCGAATATAGGGAAAGGGTAGGAAGCCAGCGGGGAATACTAGGAGGATTAAACCATACCCACACCTCCCACCAGAGCCATGGCAGATGAGCCAGCCATCGACGGTAATTTCGTTCCCCGCTTCGTCAAGGTCTCTTCCTGGACTCAAATCCTTGCACCCCGTGATGCTGTGCGATCATGCTGGATTCGGGTATTCTTATTTCATTTATGCTGTGGAAACATTTTCTTGTCATCGGTAGACGTCCTCTCCCTAAATGCTTCCTGTCGTTGTCTGTAACCAGCCTGTCCATATCATCAACGCTCTTCGTACCTTTAGCTCCAGCACAAATCAATTCTCGAGGCGGATTTTGCGGGCCTGCAAGAATTCGATTAACATTCTGCCACTCACATTTGGTTCCGCAAGCAAGCATCGTGGACCTCACTTGTCTCAAGCTTTTATGCACTGTATTTCCGAATCGATAAACCGTTGCAACAGCGCTACTTTTCCAAATTTTCTGTAATTAAACGCTACTCTATATAAACATGAACGCTCTACCCATCTAGTAAAACTCTGAAGACAGCCCTGCAAATTTGACGCTGGGGGTTTCTCCTTCGCAATCTGCTTCGTCAATGACATCAAATTCTCCATCAACGGATCGGAATTGTACAGCTTGCTCCCCTATTCCGGTATCGCAGGCGGACAGATATACCGCCCAGTCTTCATTACAGCAAACATGGCGCCAATAGCTCCATAGAACTGATCCTTCTTTAGTGGGTTTAGTCCAACACTCATAGCATATCTGTCGACAGGACACGCCTCGTGGATGTGCTTCATCGACTGTGCTGTTTCGACGATGTCGGGATGTACACCGTTGACGAGGATATTTGGGTGCGCCTTGGAGAGGTGAGTGGCCATATAGCGGGCGTATAGCATGACGGCCAACTTCGAGCGGGCGTACTGCTTGTTTGGGCCCAGATCGGTGATCTCGTCCAGCGAGGCGAATTTGGTGTCTGATGGGGCGCTCTTCTGGAGATTGGAGCCGAGGGTGACAATACGGACCTTGTCGGTTTCAGATGTCTTCTTCAGGATGGGCTGTAAGAGGCTGTTCAAGAAGACATGTCCGATGTGGTTCAGCGCGATGTGCTCGTCCACACTGTATAATGCGATCTAGTAGGTCATTATACCACGAGCGGCATCGTTGATCAGGATATCATTCTTTTCTGGGGCCGTTAATGTTGGAGGCTGTAGCAATAGTATCTGTCCATTGGGTCAAACCACACTGAATCTATTCCACCTCTCCTGCAGTAGAAGTCCCCATTTCTTCCTTTATAGAACTCATGGCGCCGCCAATGATTTTCTGTGACCTGGAGAGTATGAAAAGCTTGGATATATTGTGAGCCAACAGAATGTGGGCACAGCCGTAGCCAATGGCTTCAGATCCACCGGTAACAACAGCAACTCCTCGAACCCAATCCAGCGATTACGATGATCCCCGCCTTGGACCAGTGTCGTAGTAGGCTTCTTATGTCAGGGAGGTATCGATGGCGGGGCGGGTGTGCGACTAGAGGGCGTGGGTCCAGGTTGCTCATGGGAGGTGCTCGAAGGCTATGCCGATGGTGAAGCAGGAGGGGTTGGGGTGGGAAGGAGAGTTAAGGTAGGAGCCACATTCGTAGGAAAGAGGAGATAGAGGCAGTGTCAAAGGTGCCGATGGAGAACCCAGCGATTTTATGCGTCGGCGGGATTGATCTTGTAGAAGATCGTGAGGTCGTGTTAGGTTGGGTCGTTGGGGACGACGTTAGTGCCCAGGGTGAGGCTGCTCAGGATGATGGTGGCGACGGCCACAATGCGTAAGGTTGACATGATTGATGACATCGCCAAGAGTTTGAATTATTCGTATACTGAACGTGAATGCTCAAGGAAACAGGAAATTGAAAGGGAGTGAGATGGGAACATAAGGAGTAATAAATGGAGTAGCTATGGGGCTGGAATTTGGAATGGATTTAAGACAAAAAGGAACAGATGTAACATCATAACTATGTTCATGATCCTTATAAACGACCAGTGTCGGATCCTGCGCTTAAGGCCGTTTATATCATTAGCATGCACATTGCCATTCGGCTCAGCTCACGCATTGGCCGCGTAGGTAGCGTGAAAGACCTGTATTGAATTCTCTCCGAACTATAACGCCGTAAAGGAATAAAGCCCTGTAACTATTGTACTTTGCAATAACAGGCTACCGGAATTTGCTGACAATGACCGCGACGATAAGAAGTACAAGAACAGTTATGATCGCAATAGTTATTATTTTATTTGTAGCCATCCTAGACGTCATAGATTAGCCCTGTGACTCTATCCATGGCGAATAGGAATAAGAGGTGATTTACCTACGTGCCATCCCCCTTAGCGTCTTTACACTTCTATCCACATAACCCTCACTCTCCAGTAGCACATCTCCCGTATGCTGAATCGTTTCGCGCTGGCGATGCAGGTCTGCTAGGGTGTTTGCCCCAATAGCCTCTGTCTCATTTGCCAGCCTCTGACTGTCACGAAGTCTTTGCGAGCTCCGATCTAAGCGTTCTGTACCCGACAGAAGTTGCTGACGCTGCTCGAGTTGGACATCGCTTGGGTTGTCAGAATATCGTGAACCAAAGAGAGCGGCGCGGTCCTCCCCTAAAGAGCGCAGCTTCCGCTTTGCACTATCTATGTCAGTCTCGTAGTTGCGGAATCGCTGATTGACCTTTGTGCGCGTAGCGGAGGGAATGTTCTGCTTTTCGAGGCGCATTTGGTCAAGCTGGCAGAGAATTGTTAGTACTAAAGGCTTCTATGCAGGCTAGCAGAATCTTACAATCTCATTTGCCTCCTCAAGCGCACGTTCAGCTTGACTTATGGCAGACTTTCGAGGTTCGCCAGACAGGTCAGGTATTTGGTCCATCTTCTGGTTCAAATCGGCTTGGACCAGCTTGAGCTCAGCTTCGTAGCTGCTGAAGAGCTCGGTGCCCACATCTGTATCCAAAGGGTTCGCCATGATCTATACGGTGCCGATAAGGAAGTTTTATGTGTTGTCTTGATGAATCCGTGGGTACCGCAGGAGTGTCACGGTTTCCTTCAATGCGTCGTAATCGCCCCGAGACCCTGCGCTGTTGCTGTTCAAAGCTGGTATCGCTTAGCCTGAAGTGTGAGACGGTCCAGATACTGCCTCTTTCTTAAGGTGGCTTCTTCGATTGAGAATGCTGGTAAAGTGATGAGGAAGAGTGAGGAAGAGGGAGAATTGTTCTTTTACTGGATGGCAAAGATACACGACATGATGTCGGCTTCAGACCCCAGTTTCTCGCCTAAACCCATCGTCCATTCAAACCAGATCAGATCAGGCCAAACAGATCCATATTATCATAGACCCCTGTATATATTGGATGTCCGAAGAATGTGTGTCAAACAACAAGACGAATTGTTAAAATGTAATCTACAGTTTTTTATTCTATCTTGAAAACCCCAGGTCACCCGATTTCAGAAGGAAGATAAGACTTGCGCTAAGAGCTGCAGCGTGAGATCGGCAGGGCGGGACTGTGGCGATGTCATCGGACATGCATGGCGGGACACAAGACGTCCAGAGAGGTCCGAAATTGTAATCATTCCATTGTTAACTCCTGCTGCCATCATTTCCTTATCATTATTGTTATGGCAATTCTAACGGGCCACCATCCTAGGAAGAAAGTAGCCATCGTTGGAAGTGGATGCGCTGGGATAGGTGCGTTATGGGCGTTGAATCGGACACACCATGACGTCTACATATACGAGGCTGCCGACCGACTCGGGGGCCATACAAATACCGTTGAATTTAAGAATGGCAAATACAAGACAGCCGTTGATACT
>Ga0335075_10007758_pt1 | contig 16482 bp, 9 predicted proteins | sample Lox_Sample_24_FD_206723 | JGI IMG/M metagenome (GOLD analysis project Ga0335075, IMG submission 206723) | Soil microbial communities from Loxahatchee National Wildlife Refuge, Florida, United States - Lox_Sample_2.4 | ecosystem: Environmental > Terrestrial > Soil > Wetlands | place: USA: Florida... | reverse complement strand
GCCGTTGCGGGCGATACACGAGCCCCCACGCGTTGCCCACGGCGCCGTGCCACCGACTCATGACTTCGTCCCGCCCTTCGAGCCGGTCTCGCCGGGTGATCCTTTCGACGCAGTGATGCAACCCCGATTGCGGGGTGCGCCGCCGCCTGGAACCCGGCACCGGATGGTTGCCCGGTCCGCTCGCGGGCGAGCCCGTCACTGGCCGTATCTGGTGTCCGGTCTGCTCTGCGGTGCGGCGCTCATCTGCGCCGCGACCGCGGCCGCGCTCTTCTGGCTCCCACGCCACGATCGCACGGGCCTGCAGCGACTGCTCGCAAGCATCGCTTCGGCTGCCTCGCCTCAGTCGGCAACGCCGGCCGCATCGGAGGCCCCGCCCGCACCGCCGGTTGAGCCGACCTCGGCGCCTAAGCTACGGATCGATCCCGCGGCGCTCGCGCGATTCAACGCCAGGCGCGCGGACTTCGACAGGCAGGCGGCCGCGCTCGATCCCGGCAACGCGCCGGCGAGATCGGGTCTGGCAAGAGCGAATGCGTCGTTCGGCGGCGACAACTATGCCCGCTCGGTCGGCGCCGGCTTCGCCGCGCTCGGCGCCGGGCGACTCGCCGACGCCCGCGCCGACTTCCAACAGGCGCTCGCCTATCGTCCGCGGGGCAGGGAGGCGACGGCGGGGCTGCGACGCGTCGGCGCGGCGATGCAGGCGGGTCGGATCGCGGCGCTGCGCCAGCGGGCGGCCGTGCTCGAGAGCCAGGAGCGCTGGCGGCAGGCGGCAGGCGTTTATGATGCGGCGTTGCGCGAGGATCCGGCACTGACCTTCGCCAGACGCGACCGGGCGCGGGATGAGGCGCGAGCCGCGTTGAGCGCCAACTTGCAGCGGATCATCGACCATCCGGAGCTGCTCACGGTCCAGTCCGTGCGGGATGAGGCCGTGACGCTGCTGCAGCAGGCGCGCGAGGTGACGCCTTCCGGCCCGATGCTGCAATCGCAGACCGAGCGGCTGGCGCAACTCCTGCCGCAGCTGGACCGGCCCGTGGTGCTCGACCTGATTTCCGACAACGCCACGCAGGTGACGATCCCGAGCATCGGGGAGTTTGGAGCCTTCGGCCGTCGGGAGATACGGCTGAAGCCGGGAACCTACACCGTCATCGGTACGCGCGACGGCTATCGCGCGGTGCACCAGGAGTTCACGGTGGAGCCGGGCCAACAGGCGGTGACCATCACGGTGAGCTGCTCGGAGCCTATTTGATGGCACGTCTCTGTGCCTGCATCACAGTTCGCTGCGTTTGGCCGTGACCGCCCTCACGGTGTAGCCATCGGACGACGGCCGGAGCTTGCGCCCTGGGCCTGCGCGGACTAATAAGCTCTCATGGCCGACGCCGATTCCGTCATAGTGTTGCTTGCGGGCGCGAGCGGTTTCGTGGGCAACCGTGTTCTCGATGCGCTGCTCGATGCGCCGGAAGTGGCGCGCGTGTTCGCCGTCACGCGTCGCCCGCTCGGTCGGGAGCATCCGCGCCTCGCCAACCGGATCGTCCAGTTCGATCATCTGGAGCGGCAGCTCTCGGGGGTGAAGTGCCAGGTCGCATTCTGCTGCCTGGGTGGGAGCTCGGGCGGGCAGGCCGACGTCGGGCAAGAGGCGCTGCGCCGCGTCGATCTCGACTACACGCTGGCGTTCGCGCGCGCCGCGAAGGCCGCGGGGGCGATGCGCTTCGTGGTGATCTCGGCGGCCGGCGCCGACGTCGCCGCGAAGAGCGACTACCTGCGGGTCAAGGGTGAGCTCGAGCAGATGTTGGCCGGTGTCGGATTCGGCTCGCTCGACATCCTGCAACCGGCGATCGTTCTCGGCTGGCCTCGCGAGGCGCGGATCGCCGACCTCGTGCGACGCGCGCTGATGCTGCTCGTCAATCCGTTTCTTCTCGGCCCGCGTGCGGTGCACCGCGGCATCCCGGTCGGCACCGCGGCGGCCGCCATGCTCGGGACCTTGCGCTCGGGTCGCCGCGGCGCGCAGCGCTACACCTACGCGGGAATCTGCGCGCTCGCGCAACTGAAACCGCGAAGACCCGCCGCTCTGACGGCGGCGACTCCCTGACGGCTGGCCGTCCGCGCGCGCCGGCCGCATTACATATCACGCGCTGCGCGCTACATAAGCGGGACCGCGGCCGTTTCGCGCGCCGCCGTGGGTGGGAGACTGAGAGCCGCGCCACACTCGTGGCTCTTGACTCCGTACGGCGGGACTTCGACACTTGAGCGCAGTGACAAGGGCAAACCCGTCGAAAGGCGGGGACGCAAAGCCACCGGTCTAAGGGACGGTTCCTATGACGGCGGGGCTGCCTCGATCGCGCACCGGCGCGAGCGCTCGCATTCCCCCTCGCCGTTCCGAACCGCGTCCTCGTGGCCTGTGGCCGATGGACGGTCCCGGGGAATTTATGACACCAACGGCAAATCTCGCGCCCGCCGCGGCGGACGCGGGTCATCCAGCGCCTGCCGCAGAGGCAGGAACGTTCGTCCTCAATTTGTGCTCATCGACGACGCCGATGGCGCTCGCGCAGACGGAGCTGCCCGAGCTCAAGCGCTTTACGTTCTTCGTGAGCCGTCGCTTCGAAGAAGGTCGTGAGCGCTTCCGGCTGCACATGGGGTTCTTCGCCAGCCAGGCCGAGGCGGAGGAATGGCTCGGTGTGGTTCGTGACATCTATCCGGGCGCCTGGGCCGGAGAGGCTCCGGGGAAGAAGTTGCGCGCCCGGGCGGCGGAAGCCGCGGCGGCACAGGCGCGGCATGCCGTCGGACCGCAGCGAGGCGCGGTTCCCGCAGCGCCGGCACCAGCTCCCGCGCCACGCCCGATCGCACAACGCCAGAGCGCTCCGCCCGCAGCGCCGGTCGATATCCTCAAGCGCGTGCCCACGCTTCATCCGCCGGCAGCGGCCCCGAGGCCGGCCCTGACTCCCTCCGCATCGCGGCAGGCGCCGGTCGTATCGCGACAGGCGCCAGTTGCATTGCGGCAGCCGCCGGTTGCACCGCGACAGCCACCGTCGGCCAAGACGGCCCCACAGTCACAGCAGATGCGCGCCCCGCAGCCGCGCCCCGCCGGCGTCCCACCGGGTGGGCAGCGCCCGGCAACCAAGGCCGCCGCGCCCGCGAGGCCCGCGGCCGCGAGACCCGCGCCGGCCGCCATGGCTGCAAGGCCGCTGGCGCAAGCTCCTTTGCCGACCCAACAGCCGGGCAGGAAGCCGGCTCTCTCGCGTTCCAACGTGAAGGAGGTCCTGGCGGCGCTCGATACGCCGAACGAGCGCACGGGCGAGACGCGCCTCATGCCCTCGCCGGCGGTCCCGGATGTCGAGGCCGCCGACGACAGCTCGCTCACCGATACCCAGGTGTTGAGATTCCTCGAGAGTCGGCGGGATGAAGGGCGCACCGATCCCTTCGATCCGGCCGCCGCGTCCGGCATCTCGCTGCTCAAGCCCGAGGACACCGGCACGCGGCGCGCGCTCAAGGTCGCCGTCTCGCGTGATGAGCAGGTGTCCTTCGCCGTCCAGCTGCAGTGGTCGGTCACACCGGTGGCGCTCGATAAGGTGCCGCCGCTCGCGATTTTCAGCGCCTACACGCTCTACTCGGTCGAGGGCAGCCGCGAGGGACGCAAGTGGTATGGTTTGCGCCTCGGCTTCTTCACCGATGCGATCTCGGCCAAGCAGGTCGCTTACTACGTCCGCTCGGAATTTGCCTCCGTCGCCGTGGTGCCGGTGAGCGCGCAGGAGCGCGAGCGGGCGACCAGCGACAATCAGCGCTTTGCCGCCGCGGGCGCGGCGAAGAAGCGCCACGATAGCGACGAGTTCAAACTGATCGATTCGGATACGCCGGCCGCGCCCGCCGCGCCGGCGCCGCGCGTCGCGCCCGCCGGCACCACCGCGGCCGCGGCGGCGCCGCAACCGACCACGACCAAGAGCGCGCGCAAGGGTGGCGCGGGTACGACGGTTGGCGCGCGCGAGCGCCGCACTCCGCAGACGCTCGAGGAAACTCTCGAGATCCTGGGCGCGAACGAGCTTGCCATCGACAGCGGCAGCCGCGATGTCGTCAGCGAGTCCGGCGTGCGGCACCTGCGGGTCGAAATCCAGAAGAACACTCCGTTCTCGCGCTTGCTCGAGCGGCTGAGCGAGCGGGTGCGCAAGTCGTGACTTGCCGTTGAGTGGCGCATATTCTATGCGCCATGCCGCCGGTGAACACCGAAGCCGCCGGGCTCGTCTGCTGGAAATGCGGCGCCTCGCTCGCTGCACTCACGCTTCCGCTGCGTCGCCTGGAGGAGTGCCCGAAGTGCCGTTCGGAGCTGCACGTGTGCCGCATGTGTGTCGACTATGACACCAGCGTCGCCAAGCACTGCCGCGAGCCCACGGCCGAGGAAGTGCGCGAGAAGACGCGGGCCAACTTCTGCGATTTCTTCAAGCCCCGGCCGGGCGCCTACGTAGCGCCCAACACCGCCGAGGTCGACAGAACGCGCGCGGAGCTCGAGAGGCTGTTCCGCAAGTAGACGACCTCACTCGCTGCGCTCGCTGAGAAACGCTGCCAGCGCGCGGCCGGTGTGCGAGTCGCGCTTGCGCCGCGCCACCTCGGCCGGGGCGCCCTGCGCGACGATGCGGCCGCCGCCTTCGCCCGCCTCGGGACCCATGTCCACGATCCAGTCCGCCTCCGCCATGATATCGAGGTTGTGCTCGACCACGACCGCCGTGTTGCCCGCGGCCACCAGCCGGTGCAGCACGTGGATGAGCTTCTCCACATCCGCCATGTGCAGACCGACGGTCGGCTCATCGAGCACATACAGCGTATGCTTCGGGCGCGCCGCCGCTCGCGCGCCGGCGCCCGTTGCCTCCGCGCCGCCCGCGAACAGGTCGGTGTCGCCGGGGCGCACCTTCGCGAGCTCCGTCACCAGCTTGATGCGTTGCGCCTCGCCGCCCGAGAGCGTCGGGCTCTGCTGACCGAGGGTGAGGTAGCCGAGGCCGACGTCCTGGAGGAGCTTGAGCGCGTGATGCACGCGCGAGTGCGCCCGGAAGAACCCGACCGCTTCGTCCACGTTCATGGCGAGGACGTCGCCGATGCTCTTCTCCCGCCAGAGGACCGTGAGCGTCTCCGTGTTGAATCGCCGTCCCCCGCAGACGTCACAGAGCACCTTCACATCGGGCAGGAAGCTCATCTCGATGGTCTTCACCCCCTGGCCCTCACAGGCCTCGCAGCGTCCACCCGCGGTGTTGAACGAGAAGCGGCTCGCGGTATAACCACGCAGTCTCGCCTCGCTGGTGGCCGCGAAGATGCGCCGGATGTCATCCCACAGTCCGATGTAGGTGGCGGGGCAGGAGCGCGGCGTCTTGCCGATCGGCGTCTGATCCACCTCCAGCACGCGGTCCACCCGCTCCAGCCCGCGAAGATCCAGGCAGCCGATGAGCTTCGGGCCGTCGCCGCGGCGCCGTGATCCGCGCCGGCTGCGCTCGCTCGCGGGCTTTGCCCCGTTGCCCCGACCCGCCTCGCCGAGCAGCCGGCGCAGATTGGTGTAGAGCACATCGCGCGCCACGGTGGATTTTCCGGAACCGGAGACGCCGGTGATGACGACCAGCCTGCCGAGAGGAATCCGCACATCCGCGTCTCTGACGTTGTGCAGGCAAACCCGCTCGAGCTTGAGGTACTCCGTGCGCTCGTTGACCGGCCGGTGGGGCCGTGCCGGATGGCGCAAAGGCTGACGAAGGAACCGCCCGGTGGTCGATCGCTCATTGCCGATCAGATCCTTCACCGTGCCTTCCCCGACCACTTCGCCGCCGAGCACGCCGGCGCCCGGGCCGAGATCGAGCACGTGATCCGCCCGGCGGATGGTCTCCTCGTCATGCTCCACCACCACGAGCGTATTGCGATGGCTCGAGAGCTCCGCGAGCGAGTCGAGCAGCACGGCGTTGTCGCGCGGATGGAGTCCAATCGTCGGCTCGTCGAGCACATAACACACTCCCTGCAGGTTCGAGCCGAGCTGCGCGGCGAGCCGGATGCGCTGCGCCTCCCCGCCCGAGAGCGTCGGCGCCGAGCGATCGAGCTGCAGGTACCCGAGACCCACCCGGTCGAGGAACTTCAGACGCGCGCGGATCTCCGCCAGCAGGTCGCGCGCGATCTGTTGCTCACGCTGGTCGAGTTTCAGACGACGGAAGAACTCCGCCGCCTGCGCCACGGAGCGGGCCGCGAGCTCGGCGATGGAGCGCTCGCGGAAACGGACATTGAGCGCGACCGCGTTCAGGCGCCTGCCGGCGCAACTGCCGCAGACCTGCGGCGCCTCATCCTCCGAGCCTCCCTCCAGCACCTCCGCGGCGGCGGTCGCCTCGTCTTCCGCGGCGGGCATTTCCAGGCCGGTGCCGTAACAGCTCTCGCACCAGCCGTGCTTCGAGTTATAGGAGAAAAGGCGCGGGTCGAGCTCGGCGAAGCTGCGCCCGCAGGAGGGGCAGGCGCGCTTGGTCGAGAACACCGCCGGCGGGTCACTGTTCGGACCCAACACGTGGACCAGTCCCTTGCCGAAATCGAGCGCCCGGCCGAGCGCCTGGTGGAGCGCGGTGTCGGTCTTCACGCCGACCTCGATCTCCGCGACGGGCAGCTCGATCGTGTGCTCTTTGAAGCGCGAGAGCCGCGGCCAGTGCGTGGTCGACAGGCTCGCGCCATCGACGCGCAGTGTCCTGAAGCCCTTTTTCGCGGCCCACTTGGCCAGGTCGGTGTAGTAACCCTTGCGCGCGACCACCAGCGGCGCAAGCAGCGCGATGCGCTTGCCCTTGTAATCGCGCAGCAGCCGCGCGGCGATCGAGGCCGCGCTCTGCGATTCGATCGGGACGTTGCAGCCGGGGCAGTATTGCGTGCCGAGCTTCACGTAAAGCAGTCGCAGGAAGTGATAGATCTCGGTGAGCGTGGCAACGGTGCTCTTGCGGCCGCCGCGGCTCGTGCGCTGCTCGATGGCGACCGTCGGCGGTATGCCGAAAATCGCATCCACGTCCGGCCGCGCCGCCGGTTGCACGAACTGGCGCGCATAGGCATTGAGCGATTCCAGATATCGGCGCTGCCCTTCGTTGAAGAGGATGTCGAAGGCGAGTGTCGATTTGCCCGAACCCGACACCCCGGTGATGACCGTGAGCCGGTCCCGTGGGATCTGCACATCGATGCTCTTGAGGTTGTGCTCGCGCGCATTGTGGATCACGACCGCATGGCGCGCGCCGTTACCTCGGGTCGCGGCGTATGCGGTCCGCGGCGCCGCGACGCCCGCCGGCGCGGCGGCTTCGGCGGCAGCGGGCTCCTGGCCCGAAATCGCCCGGGCGTAGTCGGCGAGCGCGCGGCCGGTGTGCGAGTCCGGGTGGGCGCGCACCTCCTCCGGCGTGCCGACGCAGACGATTCGTCCGCCGCGCTCGCCCCCTTCCGGCCCGAGGTCGATGATCCAGTCGGCGGCGCGGATCACATCGAGGTTGTGCTCGATGACGAGCAGCGAATGCCCGGCGGCGAGGAGCTTGCGGAACGCCGCCAGAAGCTTCGCGACATCCTGAAAGTGCAGGCCCGTGGTCGGCTCGTCGAACAGGAACAGCTTGCCCTTGTGGGTGGTGCTCGAGAGCACCGAGCCCGCCTCGGCGAGGTGTCCGGCGAGCTTCAGGCGTTGCGCCTCGCCGCCCGAGAGCGTCGGCACCGGCTGTCCGAGCCTCACATACTCCAGACCCACGTCCGAGAGCGGCGCGAGCCGCGCGACGACCTCGCGCGAATCGCGGAAAAACCCGAGCGCCTCGGTGACCGTCATCTCGAGCACATCGGCGATGCTGGCACGACGGCCGTTGGCGCCTTCGCGCTTGATGTCGAGGACCTCCTCGCGGTAGCGGCGGCCGTTGCAGTCCTGGCAGCGCAGGTAGACATCGGAGAGGAACTGCATCTCGACGTGCTCGAAGCCATTGCCCGAACAGCTCGGACAGCGGCCGTTGCCCGAGTTGAAGCTGAACGTGCCGGCCGTGTACTTGCGCTCCTGAGCCGCGGGCTCCGCCGCGAAGAGGGCGCGGATGGCATCGAATGCGCCGACGTAGCTCGCGGGGTTGGAGCGGGTCGTGCGGCCGATGGCACTCTGGTCGACCATGACGACATCGTCGATGAGCTCCGCACCGGCGAGCCCGGAGAAAAGCCCGGGGGCTTCCGTCGGTTTACCGTGATATTTGCGGAGCGCCGGATAGAGCACATCCTCGATCAGCGTGGACTTGCCGGAGCCGGAAACGCCGCTGACGCAGACCAGGCGCTTGAGCGGGATACGGACATCGACGTCCTTGAGGTTGTGCTGGCGCGCGCCGCGCAATTCCAGCCAGCGGTTGGAACGGGCTTCGGCGACGACTTCGACGGTCCCTGGCGGCAGAGCCCCGTTTCCCGCGGCTTCGCGGCTGCGGGTCTCAGGGGACCCGGGCATCGTGCCCGGGCGCTCAGGCGCTACGCGCCTTCGCCCGCTCAAATATTCCCCCGTGAGCGAACGATTGTTGCGACGGATCTCCCGCGGCGTGCCGAAGAAGACGATCTCACCGCCGCGCTCGCCGGCGCCCGGGCCCATGTCGAGGATGCGGTCGGCCTCGAGCATGATCTGCGGATCATGCTCCACCACGAGCAGCGAGTTGCCGGCATCGCGCAGGCGCTTCATCACGGTGATGACGCGCTGCATGTCGCGCGGATGCAGTCCGATCGAGGGCTCATCGAGCACGAACAGCGTGTTGACCAGCGATGTCCCGAGCGCGGTCGTCAGGTTGATCCGCTGCACCTCGCCGCCGGAGAGCGTGCGCGACTGGCGGTCGAGGGTGAGGTAACCGAGCCCGACGTCGGCGAGGTAGCCGAAGCGCCCGCGGATCTCCCCGAGCAACAGCTCCGTCGCCTCATCGAGCGGTCGCGGCAGCTCGAGGCGCCGGAAGAACCCGCAAGCGCGCTCGACCGGCAGCAGCATCACGTCATGAATCGAGAGACCCGGGAGGCTCTGCGAGCTCTCCTCGCTCCACTCGACTCCGCGCGGCCGGAACCGCGGCGTGGCGCCGAGCGCGGCCTCGGCAAGCGTCCGGTCACCGACACGCCAGAGAACGCCCTGCCTCTTCAGCCGTGCGCCGCCGCAGGCCTCGCAGGGGGTGTAGGCGCGGTAGCGGGAAAGGAGCACCCGCACGTGCATTTTGTAGGAGCGGCTCTCGAGCCAGGCAAAGAAGCGCTTCGCCCCGTACCAGACCCCCTTGCTCCAGCCGCCTTCGCCCTCGATCACCCAGCGGCGGTGCTCGCTCTTCAGCTCTCGCCAGGGGACATCGAGCGGTATGCCGCGTTTCTTCGCGAACTTCTCCATGTCCTGCTGGCACTCCGCGTATGACTTGGTCTGCCAGGGCTTCATGGCGCCGCCACGCAGGGTGCGGGTCTCGTCCGGGATCACCAGCCCGTAGTCGATGCCGATGATGCGGCCGAAGCCGCGGCAGGTTTCGCACGCGCCGACGGGTGAATTGAACGAGAAGAGGCTCGGCGTGGGCTCCTGATACGAGCGGTCGCACTCCGCGCAGTGAAGGGCGCTCGAGTAGCGCCAGGTCGCGAGTGATCGCGGCGGGTCGGCCTCGTCCACGACCTGTATGCTGATGCGGCCACGACCCACATGCAGTGCGGTCTCGAGCGATTCCAACACGCGGCCGCGCTCCGCCTGGGCCGCGCGGAAACGATCCTGCACGACCTCGAGGATGGTTGCGCCGCCGGCGGCGGAACGTGTGGCCCGCGTCCGTTTGCCGCCGGCGCGCCGCGCGGCGGGTGCGCGCGCGCCCGCGGCAGTCCCCGCCTGCGGGGCCTCGGCTCGAGATGCGCCGCCGGGCCGCTCGAAATATCTCGTGTAGCCCTGCCTCGCGAGCAGCGCGCGAACCTCTCCCTCCTGGAAGCTCTCGGGCACGGGCACGGGAAAGGTGAGCAGCAGCCGCGGATCGCCTGCGGCGCCCGGGGCTTCAGTCCACGCCGCCGCGCGCTGGCACAGATCGGCGTAGATGCTCTCGGCCGTGTCGCGCCGGACCGGTCGGCCGCAACACTCGCAGTAGAGTGTCGCCGTGCGCGCAAACAACAGCTTCAGATGATCGTTGAGCTCGGTCATCGTGCCCACGGTCGAGCGCGAGGTGCGCACGGGGTTGGTCTGGTCGATGGCGATCGCCGGGGGAATGCCCGCGATCGCATCCACCTGCGGCTTGTCCATGCGATCGAGAAACTGCCGCGCGTAGGGAGAGAACGTCTCCACGTAACGGCGCTGACCCTCGGCATAGAGCGTGTCGAAGACGAGCGAGGACTTGCCGGAGCCTGACACGCCGGTTACCACGACGAGCTCGTTGAGCGGAATGTCGAGGTCGAGATTCTTCAGATTGTTCTGGCGCGCGCCGCGCACGAGAATGGCATCACGAGGGGCGTCGGGCATTCCGTCACCGGTGTCGATAGGCGTCTCGAGAGGGGGAAAGGGGACGAGCGAGAGCCGCTCGCGGATACGCCAATTTTACCGGAAATGCGGCCGTTGCGGCGGCTCGAGCGCACGCCGCCGCCCTGCCGTCGCGCCCATCCAGCGCGGCCCTCGGGCAGATACTGGATAGCCTCAGGCAGCGCGCCGTGCTGGCGTACAATTATGAGTTTCGGTGAGGAATTCCATGTCGCCGCAGTCCTACAGCAACGTTCTGCAGATGATCGGCCACACGCCGCTCGTCGCCGTCACGCACCTCGACACCGGTCCCTGCCGGCTCTTTCTCAAGCTCGAGAACCAGAATCCCGGCGGCTCGATCAAGGATCGCGTCGGGCTCTATCTCATCGAAGCGGCCGAGCGCGACGGGCGGCTGCCTCCCGGGGGCACGCTGATCGAGGCGACCGCCGGCAACACCGGGCTCGGCCTCGCGCTGGTCGCGGCGCAGAAAGGCTATCGGCTGCTGCTCGTCATTCCCGACAAGATGAGTCGGGAGAAGATCTTCAACCTCAAGGCGATGGGCGCCGAGGTGATGCTCACCCGCTCCGACGTCAGCAAGGGACACCCGGAATACTATCGCGATCTCGCGGCGCGTTTCGCACGCGAGACGCCCAACTCTTTCTTCGTCGACCAGTTCGGCAATCCCGCCAACCCGCGCGCGCACGAGGAGACCACCGCACCCGAGATCTGGGAGCAGACGGGCCGGAAGCTCGATGCGGTCGTCTGCGGTGTCGGCACCGGGGGCACGCTCACCGGCATCTCGCGCTATTTCGCGCGCGTCGCGCCCAATGTCGAGGTCGTGTTGGCCGACCCCGCGGGCTCGGTGCTCGCCGGGTACGTCAGGACCGGCAAGATGCCACAGGAGCACGGCAGCTGGCTGGTCGAAGGCATCGGTGGGGATTACGTGCCGCCGGTCGCCGATCTCGACCGTGTCAGAACCGCTTACACCATCCCCGATGCGGAGTCCTTCAAAACCTGCCGCGAGCTGCTCGCGAAGGAGGGCATCCTCGCCGGGACTTCCACCGGCACGTTGCTCGCCGCCGCGCTGCGCTACTGCCGCGCGCAGACGCAGCCGAAGCACGTGGTCACCCTGGTTTGCGACAGCGGCAACAAGTACCTTTCCAAGGTCTATAACGATTACTGGATGCTCGATCAGGGCTTCCTCGAGCGCGAGCACTTCGGCGACCTGCGCGACCTGATCGCACGTCCCTATTCGGAGCGGGCGGCGGTGACGGTGGACGCCTCCGAGCCCGTCATGACCGCCTACCGGCGCATGAAGCTGTACGACGTCTCGCAGGTGCCCGTGATGCAGAACGGCCGAATCGTCGGCATCGTCGATGAGGAGGACATACTTCTCGAGGTGTTCGCCAATCCCAAGCACTTCAACGAGCCGGTGACGGCGGCCATGGAAAGTCACCTGGTGACCGTGCCGGTGGACGCGCCGGTGCAGCAGCTCATGGAGATTTTCAACCGCGGCATGGTGGCCATCGTGATGCAAGACGGAGAATTCCAGGGACTGGTCACGCGCATCGACCTGCTCAACTGGCTGCGTCGCCGAACGTGAGGCTCTGATGAGCGACCAAAGAAACCGCTTCGCCACCCGTGTCATTCATGGGGGGCAGCGTCCCGATCCGCTCACCGGCGCGGTGATGCCGCCCATCTACGCCACCTCGACCTACGTGCAGTCGAGCCCCGGCGTCCATCAGGGATACGACTACTCCCGCACCCGCAACCCCACGCGCGATGCGCTGCAGGCGGCTCTCGCCGACCTCGAGGGGGGAGAGGCGGCGTTCGCGTTCGCTTCGGGCATGGCGGCAAGCTCGACGCTGCTCGAGCTGCTCGATGCCGGCTCCCACATCATTGCGATGCACGACCTCTACGGCGGCACGTACCGGCTGCTCGAGAACGTCCGCAAGCGCTCCGCGGGACACCAGGTCTCGTTCGTCGATCTGACACGCCCGGAGGCGCTGGAGGAGGCGATACGTCCCAACACCCGGCTGGTGTGGGTGGAGACGCCCACCAATCCGCTGCTGCAGCTCGTCGATCTCTCGGCGGTGGCGGCGATCGCCCGCGGCAGGGGACTCATCAGCGTCTGCGACAACACGTTCGCGACGCCTTTCGTGCAGCGTCCGCTCGAGCATGGCTTCGATATCGTCGTGCACTCGACCACCAAGTATCTGAACGGCCACTCCGATTGCCTGGGTGGCGCGGCGATCGTACGGGCGGGCAGCCCGCTGAAGGATCGGATCGGCTATCTGCAGAATGCGCTCGGGGCGGTGTCGAGCCCGTTCGATTCCTTCCTCACGCTGCGCGGCATCAAGACGCTGGCGCTGCGCATGGAGCGGCATTGCGCGAACGCGCTCGCCGTCGCGCAGTTTCTTGCGAGCCACCCGCAGGTCGAGCGCGTGCACTATCCGGGGCTTCCGAGCCATCCGCAGCATGCGCTCGCGCGTCGGCAGATGGCGGGCGGGTATGGCGGGATCGTAACCGCGGTGCTGCGCGGCAGCCTCGATGACACGCGGCGGACTCTCGAGCGCTGCCACCTGTTCTCGCTCGCCGAGAGCCTGGGCGGAGTCGAGAGCCTGATCGAGCACCCGGGGCTCATGACGCATGCCTCGCTCCCCGCGGCGATGCGTGCCGCACTCGGAATCGGCGATGGACTCATCCGGCTCTCGGTCGGGGTCGAGGACGCGCACGACCTCATCGAGGAACTACGGGAGGCGCTCGCCTGATCCGACGAGATGCCGGCCGACTTCGAGCGCCGCGCGCACACCGCTACGCAGGGCGCCGGTGACCGTGGTGGCATCGCCGCTCGTGTCCGCTGCCTCGCCGGCGAAGAAGAGCGCGCCGTCGAGCGGCGTCGCCAGGATCTCGCGCGCCCGAGTACCGCCCACGGCCGCGTAGCTGTAGGCGCCGCGCGCGAAAGGGTCGCGCTGCCAGTTGTGGAGGTACGCCGCCTCGAGCTCGAGATTCCGCTCGTCCCGGTTGAAAACGGCCGCGACGCACTCGAGCGCCTGTCGGATGACTTCCTCGTCGGGAAGCTCGCCCAGGCGGGCGGCAGCGGGTCCTCCGATCCAGGCGTTCAGCAGCGACGTGCGCGCGGGCAGCGTCGTCCAGAAGGTCGGAAAGATCTTGCCGGGGGCGTGGTAGAAGGAGGCGTCCAGGTAGCGGCCGTCATCCTGCTCCTCCCAGAAGGGGCGGCGGAAATGCAACGCGACCTTGAGCACCGGGCCGGAAAGAAGCTGATCGAGCGCGGTCCGCTTCACTTCCAGAGGCGGCGTGAAGCGAATCGCTCCCATCTCCTGTGGCGAGAGCTTGAGCACACCGAGCGGCACCGTGACGATCACTTTGCGCGCCGTGGCGCGGACGATCTTCCCGAGACACTGGCCGACCACCTCCACCGAGCGGCTGCTCCAGTGGATCTCGGTCACGGCCGTCTGCAGCTGCAGTTGCACGCGCGTGGGGTCGAGGGCGGCGCGCAGCGCGCGGAGCAGCGTGCCATAGCCGTTCGCGGGCCGGGCCTGCGACGAATCCAACATGCCGCCGGCGCGCCACTCTTCCGCGACGGAATGAATACTGACCCGCTCCGGGTCGGCGGCATCGAAGCCGGAAACGAACGCTCGGGCCATCGATCGCGCCTCTTGCGAGAGAGTCCGACCGCGCTCACCCGTGAGGAAGGACTCGAGCGAGGTGTCGGGCCTCGAGAGCACGTCGCCGGCCTCGAGCGCCGCGCGCACCTGGCCGAGCAGGCTCTGCGTACGCTGCTGCAGTCGTCCGTCGAGGCATGACCAATGCTCGCCGGAGGTGTCGATGGCGGTCTGCCCGATGCTTCGCAGCCACGCGTGCGTCTCGGGCGAAGCGCCATGGATGAATTCCGCGCCAAGCTCGATCGGAACAGGGAGCGCGGGCTCGTGCCGGCTCCAGATGCGACCGCCGATGCGATCCCGTGCCTCCAACACCAACACGGAGTGCCCGGCGCGGCCGAGGGCCGCCGCGGCCGCGAGACCGGCCGCGCCGGCGCCGATCACGATGACGTCCTGATGCTCAGCGGTCATGGAGAAATCGCTCCGGAATGATGATGCGCGCCCCCCGTCGGTAGCTCCAATAAGCCTCCGCCCAGTCGATGAGCACGACCAGCCGGTTGCGAAAGCCGATCAGGAAGTAGATGTGGGCCGTGAGCCAGACCCACCAGGCAAGCAGTCCGGTGAGGCGAATCCGGCCGAAATCGACGACCGCGGCCATGCGGCCGATCGTGGCGAGGGAGCCGAAGTTCCGGTAGCGGAAGGCGCCGATCCGCCGGCCGGAGAGCCGGGCGAGAATTGCGGTTGCGGCGTACCGCCCCATCTGCTTCGCGGCCGGCGCGATCGCAGGCAGCGGTCCGTCCGGCGGCACCGCCAGGTCGCCGACGACGAACACTTCCGGGTGTGCGGCGACGGCAAGTTCCGCCGTGACCGGCACGCGGCCGGCGCGATCGATGCCGACACCGAGCGTCGCCCCGAGCGGCGAGGCGGCGACGCCTGCGGCCCACAACAGGGTGCGCGCCGCGATACGCTCCTCGCCGATGCAAACACCGCGCTCGGTCATGCTCGTGACCGCGCGGCCCGTGCGCACCCGCACACCGAGTCGCTCGAGTTGCCGCTGTGCGCTCGCCGAGAGCGACGGGGGAAAGCCCGGCAGCACGCGCGGGCCCGCCTCGATCAGCAGCACTCGCGCCGAGGCCGGGTCGATACGGCGGAATTCGCGCTTGAGGGTGTGGCGGGCGATCTCGGCGAGCGTGCCCGCCAGCTCCACACCGGTGGCGCCCGCCCCGACGATGAGGAAGGTGAGCCACTCCATCTGCTCGCTGGGATCGGCCGTCGCCTCGGCGCGCTCGAAGGCGGTGAGAATCCGCGCCCGGATGCGCAACGCGTCATCCAGTGTCTTCAGTCCGGGCGCGTATTGCGCCCACTCATCGTGACCGAAGTACGCATGTGTGCTCCCCGTGGCAAGGACGAGGAAATCGTACGGATAGCCAACTCCGTCCGCCTCGACGCTCCTGGCCTCGACGTCGATCCTGAGCGCCTCGCCGAGCAGCACGGTGACGTTGCGCTGGCGGCGCAGGATATGCCGCAACGGAGCGGCGATCGAGGGCGCGGCGAGGCCCGCGGTCGCGACCTGATAGAGCAGCGGCTGAAAAGTGTGGTGATTGCAGCGATCGATCAGAAGAATGTCGACGGCGGCGGCGCCAAGGGCGCGCACGGCGGCGAGCCCTCCGAAGCCACCGCCTATGACGATGATCCTTGGCCTGGTCTGCATCGCGTCGTCGATCCGCTGAAGGAGAAACAGGATAATGTATTACTCGGGTGTCATACGAGCGATGAATTCATGCCCGGGCATGCTGAAGCCCTGTTCGAGCTGCTGGCCGTTGCGCTGTATCTCATCTGCGCCGCATTCGGCGCCACGCACGCCCTTCTGACCAAGCCCGACCCGCGCAGCGCTCTCGGTTGGATCGCCACTTGCTGGCTGTTGCCGTTCGCCGGCACCATCCTGTACCTGCTCTTCGGCGTCAACCGCGTGCGCACACGCGCCCGGCAATTACGCGCTGGCGTGACGTCTTTCGGCGGCGCAGCCGGCGCTCCCACGCCCGAGGACTTGGCCACGCAGCTGACACGCATCGGGGATGCCGTGACCATGCGCCCGACTCTCCCGGGCAACGAGGTCGTGGCCCTCGAGAACGGTGAGAACGCGTTTCCCGTCATGCTGGAGGCCATCGCAGGCGCGCGGCAAGCGATCTGGCTCTCGACTTACATCTTCGAGACCGATGCCGTCGGGCGGCGATTCATTACCGCTCTCGCGGCCGCCGTCGCGCGCGGTGTGCAGGTCCACGTGCTGGTGGATGGCATCGGAGAATGGTACAGCTGGCCGCACGCCGTCCACCTGCTGCATCGCGCCGGCGTGCGCGCCGCGCGCTTCCTGCCGCCGCGCCTGGCGATGCCGGTGCTGTCGCTCAATCTGCGCAACCATCGCAAGCTTCTCATCGTCGATGGCGC
>Ga0335075_10007755_pt1 | contig 16484 bp, 13 predicted proteins | sample Lox_Sample_24_FD_206723 | JGI IMG/M metagenome (GOLD analysis project Ga0335075, IMG submission 206723) | Soil microbial communities from Loxahatchee National Wildlife Refuge, Florida, United States - Lox_Sample_2.4 | ecosystem: Environmental > Terrestrial > Soil > Wetlands | place: USA... | reverse complement strand
CCGCGGCCGGACCGCCGAGGATGCCCGCTGGGAGCAGATCGTCGCCAAGCGCCGCCGCCAGTATGAAGAAGCGATGGCCGCCGGCGGCCCCGAGCCCGATTGGCTGACGCCAGCCTGGCGCCTGTCCCTCGGCCTGCCCGAGCCGCCCCCGCCCACCGAGGAAGAGAAACACCGCCGGCGCGTGCTCAACGAGGCCGACCGCTACGCCATCATCCACCCGCTCCGCTCGCGGCTGATCCGCCGCCTCGGCAACCTGCCCCCCCGATTGCGGCATCGAGCCGCCCGCCCCCGATCTGCTCGAGGCGATCCGCACCGGCAAGGAGACCAACCAGCTCTGGGCCGACCGCCTCACCCCCGAACAAACCAAGCTCAACGCCGGCCGCGACCGCGACTTGCTCTGGCGCTACGAGGAGGAGGCCTCGGCGCAGGCGGGTAAGCCAGGATGAAGAAGATCGACGCGACGATTTGCAGAAGCCTCAAAGGGCTGCAGGATAAGTTGCAGGAGAAGAAGACGGGATAAGTCGCACGAGAACAACCACCGTCTTCCGCCGGCATTCCAAATAGCCGACCCGCTCTCTCAAAGCAGCCTCCAATGACTCAGCCTTTCCAAGGGCACATATAAGACAATCAGGCGGCCCACCGCTGGCTCATAAGCCACCGAAACGATCGAAACTTCCGCACTGCATCTTGCCATCGACCGACGGTCCGCTATCGCAATGACAATACTCTCACTCATCGCCTTCGTTCTCGCCCACGTCGTCAATCCGCCGGAACTTCCCACCCCACATCCCACCAAGCCAAACGTGGCCCAAGCCCTACGCTCGCGAAAATGTCATTGGTCACCCGCGGCGCCCGGCATGAACGATCACCCACCGATGACAGTCATGTTGATTCCTCGTCACATTGATCTGGATCAACACAGCGCGCACTGAGCCCGCGCATATCATCCGCCTGCATCAAGCGATTTCGTAACTGACGTTGAGTTCACCGGCGCCGCACGCGTCGTTCCATCGCCCGACGCTGAAAAACCGCCGATCCGCCCAAATGAGGGAGAACAACATGCCGGACCATTCTGCCAGCAGCCATGACGCGTTCCCATTGCCCGCGGACCAGCTTCGGCTCATGCACGCCTACTGGCGGGCGGCGAATTATCTGTCGGTCGGCCAGATCTACCTGATGGACAACCCCCTCCTGCGAGAGCCGCTGCGTCGCGACCACGTCAAGCCGCGTTTGCTCGGGCATTGGGGCACCACCCCCGGCCTGAATTTCATCTACGTGCATATGAACCGCCTGATCAACGAGCACGACCTGAACGCCATCTACGTCACCGGCCCCGGTCATGGCGGCCCCGGCCTGGTTGCGAACACCTACCTCGAAGGCACTTACAGCGAACTCTACCCGAACGTCTCGCAGACCGAAGCCGGCATGCGCCGATTGTTCATGCAGTTCTCCTTCCCCGGCGGCGTTCCCAGCCACGTTGCGCCGGAGACGCCCGGCTCGATCCATGAAGGCGGAGAACTCGGCTATTCCCTGCTGCACGCCTACGGGGCCGTGCTCGACAACCCCGATCTGCTGGCGTGCTGCGTAATCGGCGACGGCGAGGCCGAAACCGGCCCGCTCGCCACAAGCTGGCACTCCAACAAGTTTCTAAACCCCGCCCGCGATGGCGCCGTGCTCCCGATCCTGCATCTGAACGGCTACAAGATCGCCGGCCCCACTGTTCTGGCGCGCATCCCGGAAGACGAGCTGCGCCACCTCCTGCTAGGCTACGGCTACGATCCCGTCTTCGTCTCCGGCGACGAACCGGAGGCGATGCACCAGAAGATGGCGCGAACGCTGGACGCGGTCGTCGCCGAGATCAAGGCGATCCAGCAGCAGGCCCGCACCGCCGGATTCAAGCAGCGCCCGGCATGGCCCATGATCGTGCTGCGCAGCCCCAAGGGCTGGACCGGGCCGAAGATGGTCGACGGCAAGCCGGTCGAGGGCACGTTCCGCGCGCACCAGGTGCCGCTCGCGGAAGTCCGCACCAACCCCGAGCATCTGCACATGCTCGAACAATGGATGAAGAGCTATCGTCCGGAAGAATTGTTCGATGCCAACGGCCGCCTGCAGCCGGAGATCGCCGCGCTGGCGCCAAAGGGCAACCGCCGCATGGGGGCGAACCCGCACGCCAATGGCGGTCTCCTGCTGAAGGACCTCGAACTGCCGGATTTCCGCGATTACGCGGTGAACGTACCGAAGCCCGGCACCATCGAAGCCGAAAGCACGCGTGTTGCAGGCGGCTTCCTGCGTGACGTCATGCGGCTGAACGCCGAAGCCCGCAATTTCCGCGTGATGGGGCCGGACGAAACCGCATCCAACCGCTTGAATGCATTGTTCGAGGTAACCGACCGGGTCTCGACCGCCGCCGTTCTGCCAACCGATGACCATGTCGGCCCCGACGGCCGCGTGATGGAAGTCCTCAGCGAGCACATGTGCCAAGGCTGGCTGGAAGGCTATCTGCTCACCGGCCGTCACGGATTCTTCTCTTGCTACGAAGCCTTCATCCACATCGTCGATTCGATGTTCAACCAGCACGCCAAGTGGCTGAAGACCACCCGGCAGATCCGCTGGCGCAGGCCGATCGCCTCGCTGAATTACCTCCTCACCAGCCATGTATGGCGCCAGGATCATAACGGCTTCAGCCACCAGGACCCGGGTTTCATCGACCACGTGATGAACAAGAAGGCCGACGTCGTGCGTATCTATCTGCCGCCGGACGCGAACACGCTGCTGTCGGTGACCGACCACTGCCTGCGCAGCCGCAACTACGTCAACGTAATCGTTGCGGGCAAGCAACCCGAGCTGCAATGGCTCGATATGGATGCCGCGATCCGCCATTGCACGGTCGGCATCGGCATCTGGACCTGGGCGAGCAATGACGCAGGCGTCGAACCCGACGTGGTGATGGCCTGCGCCGGCGACGTTCCGACATTGGAAACGCTGGCCGCCGTCGATCTGCTGCGCACGCATCTGCCGGACCTGAAAATCCGCGTCGTCAACGTCGTGGACCTGATGACGTTGCAGCCCGATACAGAGCATTCGCACGGCCTGTCCGACCGCGAGTTCGATTCGATTTTCACCGCCACCGCGCCGGTGATTTTTGCCTTCCACGGCTATCCCTGGCTGATCCACCGCCTGACCTATCGCCGCACCTGCGCCGACCGCATCCACGTGCGCGGCTACAAGGAAGAAGGCACCACCACCACCCCGTTCGACATGACGGTGCTGAACGATCTCGACCGCTTCCATCTTGCCGGCGACGTGATCGATCGCGTGCCGCGCCTGCGCTCGGTCGCGGGCCACGTGAAGCAGCTTCTACGGGACAAGCTGGTGGAACATCGCCACTACGTGCAGACACACGGCGAGGACCTGCCGGAAGTCACCGAATGGCGCTGGGGCAATCCACGCCCGGCCACGCGCGAATCACTCGATTGACCCGACGAAGCCGTTCGCATGAACAAGGTCGCATCGTCCAACGCGAAGCGGCAGGACATCGCCTGCCGCCAAGCGGCAGGCGCCTCCCCCGCATGTCGCGCCCCGCCTACGCCTTCGGCAGCCGCACCACGAACCGAGCACCCATCACTTCGCCAACGCTGTCCTTCCGGTTCTCCGCCCCGATCCAGCCATGCAGGGCCTCGATGATCTGGCGGCTGATCGACAGTCCCAGCCCGGAATGCTGGCCGAACCGTTCCGACTTCGGCCGTTCGGAATAGAACCGGTCGAATACATGCTCCAGGTTCGCCTCCGGAATACCAGGTCCTTCGTCCTCCACCGACAGTTCCACCTGCCCGTCCGCCTCGCGCGCGCGCAGCCAGATTCGCCCGCGCGGAGGACTGAACGACTGCGCGTTGGCGATCAGGTTGCGCAGCACCTGCACCAGCCGGTCCTCCACCGCCCAGGCCATCAGGCTCGAAGGCGCCTCCACCACCAGCTTCGGATCGTTGTCGGTATCGCGCGTCGCCTCGTCCAGGTCCGCCAGCGCGCCGAGCAAGGGGACAATGTCGATCCGTTCCGGGGCGATGCGCGACAGCTCCGCATCCAGCCGCGACGCATCGCTCACGTCGCTGATCAGCCGGTCCAGCCGCGTCACGTCCTGCGCCATGATCGCCAGCAACTGGCGCTGCCGCACCGGATCCTCGATGCGGCGCAGCGTCTCGATCGCGCTGCGGATCGACGACAGCGGGTTCTTGATCTCATGCGCCACGTCGGCGGCAAAGCGCTCGATCGCGTCCATGCGCGCCCACAGCGCCTCAGCCGAATCGGATAGCGCGGACGCCAGCGCACCCACTTCATCGCGCCGCGCCAGCAGCGCAGGCGGCACGCTGCCGGCGCGCCCCTGCCCTTCCCGCATCTCCCGCGCCGCACCCGCAAGCCCCAGGATCGGCCGCGCGATCGTGCGCGACATGTACCACGACAGCAGGACAGTCAGACCCAATGCCAGGCCGAACAATTCCAGGATCGAGATCCGCACGGCAAACACGCTGGCATCCACCTCGCGCGCCTCGCGCGTCAGCAGGACGATGCCGACGGTGTGGTGGTCATGCTCCACCGGCTCGGCCACCGTCACCAGCAGACGCCCATCCTTCGTCCGCCTGATATAAGGCGGCATCTGATTGCTCTGCCCGGAACTGTTCAGCCGCAGCTCTTCCTTCACGTCCGGCTGCCACTCGATCCCCGCACCGGGAGTCGTATCCATCAGCGGTTCGGGCACCTGGTGCGGCAACAGCGACAGCGCCTCGTCATAGATCCAGCCGATGGTGCCGAAGATCGGCCCGTACGACACAGGCGGCGGCAGCGGCTCGGTCTTGATCGTGCCGCCCGGTTCTTCCCGCACCCGCGAATCCACGATCACCGAGCCATCCGGCGCATACAGCCGCGCATCGGCATCCGGGGTGGGATCGGTCAGCCGATACAGCAGGGGCCGGGCGATCTCGGGGATCAGCTTCGGGTCCTTGGGATTGGTCAGGCTGACCGCACTTTCCCCCAGCGCGCCGGCGAACACCCGCGCTTGCTCGCGCAGGGCGGTGACCTCGGCTTCCAGCAACCCGTTCTGGTACTGGTTCAGGTACAGCAACGCCGCAGCGACCAGCACCAGCGGCAGGATGTTGACGAGCAGGATGCGGCGCAGCAGCGGCGACACCCAGCGGCGCCGGAAGCGCCGCGGCGGAGTCACCTTGGGCTTCGCAAGCCCGCCAACTGTCGAGCCGTCGGGCACTCAGTGCTCCTTGTAGCGATAGCCGATGCCGTACAGGGTTTCCACCTGGTTGAAATTGTCGTCCACCGTGCGGAACTTCTTGCGGATGCGCTTCACGTGGCTGTCGATGGTGCGGTCGTCCACGTAGATGTTCTCGCCATAGGCGGCGTCGATGAGCTGGTCGCGGCTTTTCACCATGCCGGGCCGCGCGCACAGCGCCTTCACCAGCAGGAACTCCGTCACCGTAAGCTGGATGTCCTGGCCCTTCCAGATGCACTGGTGCTTGGTCTCGTCCAGCGTCAGGTCGCCGCGCGTCATCACCCCGCCGGGCGCGGCGCCGGACCCTTCCGCGCGGCTCGCTTCATTGCGGCGCAGCAGGGCGCGGATGCGCTCGATCAGCAGGCGCTGGGAGAAGGGCTTGGTGATGTAGTCGTCGGCGCCCAGCCGCAGCCCCATCAGCTCGTCCACTTCCTCGTCCTTCGAGGTAAGGAAGATCACCGGGATGGAGCTGCGCTGCCGCAGCTTCTGCAGCAGTTCCATGCCGTCCATGCGGGGCATCTTGATATCCAGCACGGCGAGATCCACCGGCCGGGCGGTCATGCCCTGCAACGCGCTCTCGCCGTCGGTATAGGTGCGCACCTGGAACCCCTCCGCCTCCAGGGTCATCTGGACGCTGGTGAGGATGTTTCGGTCGTCGTCGACCAGGGCGATGGTCTGCTTCATGGGGTGGTCCTTCGGGACGTTGGGTCCTGTGCCGATGATCCGGGTTGGTTTGCCCTATACGCTGGCATCGGATTGTGGCGCATTGCGGACGTGAGGTGAACGAAATATGGCGACCCAGGCTGCCGGCTGCGACCCCTTCCGCCGCTTTCGTGGCACCGCGGCGCATTACCTGGCCGGACGCCCGCCCTATGCCGGATTGTTGATCCGCCGGGTCGCAACGCTGACCGGACTGGAACGGCGGCACGCGGTGCTGGACCTGGGCTGCGGCCCCGGCGTGCTGGCCAGGTCCTTCGCGCCGCTGGCGGGCGAGGTGGTCGCGATGGACCCCGAGCCGGAAATGCTGGCCACCGCCGCCGAGCACCTCGCGGGCCTTGCCAATGTCCGTCTGGTACCGGGCGGTTCGAACGATCTGTCATCAGCGCTGGGACGGTTCCACCTGGTGGTGATGGGCCGGTCGTTCCACTGGATGGACCGCGCCGAGACGCTGCACCGCCTCGACACGCTGATCGAGCAATGCGGCGCCGTGGTGCATTTCCACACCCACCACGCCGACGTGCCGGCCAACGCCTGGAATGAGCAATTCCGCGACCTGCGCCGCCGCTACGCCGGCGATCGACACGACGGCCCGCAAGAGCATGGCGAGCGCTGGGTGCGGCACGAAGCCTTCATGCTCGCATCCAGGTTCCGCTGCGTCGAAGCGCACTCGGTGTTCGAACCGCGGACATTCGATGCCGGCACCCTGGTGGATCGCGTATTCTCGATGTCGAGCTATTCGCTGGCGCGGCTGGACGGACGGGCCGAGGCATTGGAACGTGACGTGCGCGCGCTGATCCGCGAGATCGCGCCGGATGGAAGGCTGACCGAGGTGATCGAATCCAACGCGCTGATCGCCCGCCGCCCCGCGGCTCGGAACCTGTGACGCACGAGAGGCGGATGTCATTACCCAACCGCATGTCATTGCGAGTTGCCCACCGGCCGCGGGGCCGACCCGCCCTGGATGAAACGGTGCGGTTTTGCTGTCATTGCGAGGCCCGCAGGGCCGAAGCAATCTCCCGCGGGGGATTGCTTCGGCCCTGCGGGCCTCGCAATGACGGGACCGGTCAGCCGCCTTGTTTCTTGTTAGGAGCGAAGCGACGAAGCAACCCCGATCGGATAAACCACGGACCAACCGGGCACTTCTTACGGGCGGTTGCTTTACCGAAGGCTGCTTTCCGCAAGGTTGCGTCGTCTCTTGCGGCAGGTTGCGTCGTCGCGTCGGCTCTCGCAATGACACCCGGCAATATCGAGGAGGCAACGCCATGAGTGAAGCCGCTGGCACACAGGCCGATTCCCCCGCCTGGGCCGCACGCAAGCTCTTGCGCGCCGCCCGCGCCGGCACGCTGGCGACATCGATGCAGGGGCAGCCGTTCGCCTCCCTGGTCACGCCCGCCACCGCGCCCGACCTGGCAATGCTGCTGTTGCTGTCCGATCTGTCCGAACACACGCGGCATCTGCGCGCCGACCCGAGATGTTCCGTCCTGGTGTCAGGCATTGCCGAAGACGCCAACCCGCAGACCACGCCGCGCGTCACGATCACCGGGCAGGCGGAGCCGATCGCGGATGATGCGCTGAAGGCGCGTTACCTCGCGCTGCACCCTTATGCAGCCCTCTATGCCGGGTTTGGCGATTTCAACCTGTGGCGGATCCGTGCCCTGAACGGCTTGTTCGTTGGCGGCTTCGGGCGAGCGGCGCGGCTGCGCGCAACCGACCTGACGCCGGATGCGACTGCGGTCGCCGCGATTGCCGCCGCGGAGGCAGGCATCATCGCGCACTGCAACACGGATCATCCCGATGCCATGGCCGCCATCGCCGGTGCACCCGGTGCGTGGCGGCTGGTCGCGGTGGACGTAGACGGCTGCGACCTGGCGCAGGAACAGCATGTGATGCGCGTGCCGTGGCCGGCGCCGGCCGCCGATGCGGGGGACGTGCAACGGGAACTGATCCGATTGGCGCGGGCGGGACGTTAAGGCACGCACGCCGCTCAATGCACGCAGGCCGTCGGTCGCGACCGGCCGCTGCGCCTTCGATCGTTCGGGCCATGGCGCGCGCAAGGCACGCGCCGCGCCATCACGCAGACCATGCCATCCAAGATGCAAGTGTCGAGATTGTCGCAGATCGCGTGCCCGCCGTGCTCGACGCGCAAGTTCGAAGCCACCAGCTGCATTCGTCGACCGATTACGTGCTGGACTTTGTCGCCGAAAAAGAGTAAAATATATACAAGGCGATAAACCCAAAGCGACGACAAAGCCCGCGCCCTGCCGCGGTACCAATTGAGCCAATACGATTTACCGGCATTAAAAAGTCGACCAGGCGGAATTCAGTACTGTTCGCGCCAAAGAAAGCCAGCAGACACAGAGTTCCACCGAGTATGCCACAGAGTTCCACCGAGAAAATTCCATATCATTGCGCGCCATCGTGCGACCCCATGCCGACCGGGAGGCACGGGCCGCAATCATCCTTCCTCCGTGAAACTCCGTGGCATACTCAGTGAAACTCCGTGTCTGCTTGATGTGCCGCCGCGTCCGCACCAGCCCCGCATGTCGTGTCCGCTTGCTTTGCCGCCACCGCACCAGCCCCGCATCTCGTGACCGCTTGCCTTGCCGCCGCCCCAACCGCACAGCCACTCAAGCCGAACTGCCGGACAAGAACCCCGCGTTTTCCTCCCCCTCAACCCTATGGCAGCATCGCGGCAACCAGGGAGCCGCGCCATGTCCGACCGTTACGCCGCCTATCAGCGCCTGCGCTTCGACCGCCCGCATCCGCGTGTGCTGCGCATCACCATGAGCAATCCCGGCAAGCTGAACGCCGCGGATCGCGCGATGCACGACGAGCTCGGCCGCATCTGGCGCGACGTCGATGCCGACCCCGAAATCTCCGCCGCGATCCTGCAAGGCGAGGGCCGCGCCTTCTCCGCCGGCGGCGATTTCAAAATGATCGAGCGAATGATGGCCGAATTCGACGTACGCGCCGCCGTTTGGAAGGAAGCCCGCGACCTCGTCTACAACATCGTCAATTGCTCGAAGCCCGTGGTCAGCGCCATGCGTGGCCCGGCGGTCGGCGCGGGCCTGGTCTGCGGGCTGCTTGCCGACATCTCCATCGCCAGCAAGGACGCGCGGCTGATCGATGGCCACACACGCCTCGGCGTCACCGCCGGCGACCACGCCGCGATCATCTGGCCATTGCTCTGCGGCATGGCCAAGGCGAAATACTACCTGCTGCTGTGCGATCCGCTCACCGGCGCCGAAGCCGAGCGCATCGGCCTCATCTCGCTGGCCGTGGAAGACGCCGAGCTGGACGCCAAGGCGCTCGAAATTGCCACCCGCCTCGCCGAGGGCGCCCCCAACGCCATCCGCTGGACCAAGTATGCCCTGAACAACTGGCTGCGCGCCGCGGGACCGATTTTCGATACCTCGCTCGCGCTGGAGTTCATGGGATTCAGCTCGCCCGACGTGCAGGAGGGCCTGGCCGCGCACAAGGAAAAGCGGCGGCCGGCGTTCCGGCCCGACTCGCCGCTGTGATCACATCCCCAGCGGCGACCAGGCGGGATCTGTCGCGTTGGTCGGCGTGACGACGGTGCGCTGGTTGAAGCCGGTGTTGTCCACCGTTATCAGGTGCGACGAATAGCCCTGCCCGCGCGCGTTCAGCGACCGCGTCGAGCTCTGGAACATCATCACCATGCCGCCCGGTGCCCAGGTCGGGCCTTCCACGTCCCAGCCTTGCGCCAGAATGCGCTCGCCGCTGCCGTCAGGCTGCATCACCCCGATGTTGAAATCACCCAGATCGCCGCCGAAACGGGTATAGGCGATCAGGTCGCCGCGCGGCGACCACACCGGGGTCGCATACTTTCCACTGCCGAAGCTGATGCGTTTCACGCCACTGCCGTCAGCGTTCATCACGTAGAGTTGCTGGTCCCCGTCGCGGTCCGAATTGAACACGATCTGCGAACCGTCCGGATTGAAGCACGGGCTGACATTGATCGAATCGGCGTTGGTCAGCCGCTGGATTGCACGGCTGGCCAGATCCATCACCACAATGACGGCGCCGCCGCCTTCTGTCAGCGACATGACCACATGCGAGCCGTCCGGCGAGAAGCGCGGCGACAACGTCATCCCGGGGAAATCGCCGAGGATGCTCTGGCGCCCGGTTTGCAGGTTGAACAGGTAAACGCGCGGGTGCTCGTAGGCGAAGCTCATGAAGGCGATTTCGTCGCGCGTCGGATTGAAGCGCGGAGTCAGCACCAGCCACCGGCCGTCGGTCAGGTAGCGGTTGTTGGCGCCGTCCTGATCCATGATCGCCAGCCGCTTGGTCTGGCGGTCGCGCGGTCCGGTGGCCGAGACGTAGCAGATGCGCGTATCGAAATAGCCGGCCTCGCCAAGCAGGCGCTGATAGATCACGTCGGCGATGATGTGGGCGATGCGCCGCCAGTTGCTTTGCGTGGTGGTATAGGCGGTGCCCTGGATCTGCGCCTGCGGCAGCACGTCCCAAAGCCGGAACTCGACTCGGATATTGCCGCCGCCCTGCACCTCGGCAGCACCGGTCACCAGCGCCTGGGCACCGATCGCCCCCCAGTTCTGGAAATTGGGAATCTGGCCCACGCCGGGCGCGACGTTCACGAACGACGCCGGCGGCAGCGGCTTGAACAAGCCGCAATTGCCAAGGTCGTTGGTGATAACGCCGGCGATGTCGCGGCCGAGTTGCTCGGAATTGCCGTCGGTGCCGACAAAGTCCGGGATCGCGATGGGGATCGGCGCTGCGCGGGCGTGGTTCACGTCGATCACGGCGCTGGGTGCGCCAGGGACGCCGGGCGCGGTGGCGGGCGGCACGCCGGGGGCTGCGGCGGGCGGCGGCGCCGGCTGCGCCCGCACCGGCACCCGCGCGGCCAGGGCCATGGCTGTACCCGCCGCACCCAACAGCAGGGGACGGCGGCCAATGGCGGGGCGGGGAAGGTGAATCATGGGCTGTCTTTCAGCAGGAGACGGGTTGGACAGGAAATCAGACCCTCGTTACGGGGTGAACCGGAAGGTCAGCACGTTGATCTTGCCCAGCATCGATTGCGGCAGAGGCAGTGTGGCGCAGGCGGGGTCCATGACGGCGTTGATCGCGCGGTCGGAGAAGGCGAGCAAACGCGGGTCGGCGGCGACGCGGCCCTGGTCCTGATCCGCCACCCGCGCCTCCCGCACCACGCCGCTGGCGTCGGTCGTCACGGTCAGCAGGACCGACATCTTGTCCAGGTCGAGCGTGCCGGGCGTGTCCGTCCAGCAGGGCCGGACATGGTCGCCGATGGCGCCGCGTTCGGCCGCGGACAGCGCCGAGGTGTCGTTGCCCAGCGGGCTGCCGCCACTGTTCGGCGCGCCGCCCGCCTGCGGGTTATAGCGGTGTGTCGGCGCCTGCTTCTGCTGCACGAGCTGGCGCAGCTTTTCCAGCGTGTTGTCGAGCGCCTGGCTGTTCGCCGCCGGATTCTTCGTCGGATTCGGCTGCGAGGTCACGCTCTGTAGTGGGGGTGTCGGCGCGGGCGGCGGCGGCAACGGCAGCGGCTGCGCCACAGGTTGCGGCGGCGTCACCTTGGGCGGGGTAGGCGGCGCCTGAGGCGGAGGCGGCGTGGGCGGCGCCAGGGCCGGGGTGGGCGGTGGCGGCGGTGTCGGCGTCGGCGGCGCCGGGGTCGGCGGTGCCTCGGATTGCGGCGGAGCCGGCGGCGGCGGAGGCGGTGGCGGCGGCGCCTCGATCGGCTGCGGCTTTGGCGGCGTCGTGGTCGGCGGGGCCGGGGGCAGCGGCGGCGCATTGGCCGGCGCGGGTGTGGGGGCCGGCGTCGGCGCCTGCGTGGTGTTGGTGGCGGTGCCGCTGAATACCATGGAAACCGCCGTCTGCGGCGGCGGCTCCGGCGGCTTGGCGACGGGGATGCCTATCAGCAGCGCGGCGATGATGGCGATATGCACCACGGCCGAGATGGCCGCCCCGCGGCGCAGGCCCGGTGGCATGCCAGGACCGCCACGCCCGAGCCTATCCTCGCCATGCAGCACGTATTGCAGCACGGTCGTTCGATCCTCAGTCCGGTTTTTGCGCAGCGGCGCCGGAGGGTGCGGCAGGAGTCGCGGGCGTCGCTGCGGGGGCAGTGCCGTCGGCTGGAGCCGACGGGGCCTCCGCCGCGGTTGGTGGCGGCAGGCCGGTCTGCTGGGCGAGCAACGCCACCTTGGTGAAGCCGCCGAGCGTGATCGTGCCCATCACCTGCATGATGCGGCCATAGGGCAGGTCTTTGTCGCCCCGGACGAAGATCCGGCGGTCGGGATTGTTCTGCGAAATCGCCTGCAGCTTGGCGACCAGTTGCGACAGGTCCACTTGCTCGTTCTGCAGGTAGATGTCGCCCTGGGCGTTCACCGAGACGGTGAGAGGCTGGCTGTCGCTGTTGATCTGCTGCGCGTTGGCCTTCGGCAGGTCCACCGAGACACCCGATGTCATCAGCGGCGCGGTCACCATGAAGATGATCAGCAGGACCAGCATCACGTCCACCAGGGGCGTGACGTTGATCTCGGCCAGCGGACGATAGCGGCGGTTGCCGTCGCGGAGATTGAGCGAGAAAGCCATCTAAACCTCGCCCACGAAGCGGGAGAGGTCGAGGCGCCCGTGGCGCCGAGGGTGAGGGTGATCGGGTCGGCACGCGGCATTGCTGTAGAGCGTGCCGTCCCGATCACCCGCACCCTCGATGCTTCGCATCTCCCGTCGGCCCGCTCCGCGGCCCACCCGCCCGCGCGCGAAAAGCGCGCGCGGGAGAGGTTTGTGGAACGCGATCACGCGCGTTCCTCCGTCTGGCGCGACAGGATGGCGCTGAACTCGGCGCCGAAGCCTTGCAGGCGGTCGGCGAAGCGGGACAGGTCCGTGCTGATCTTGTTGTAGGCGAGCACGGCCGGGATCGCGGCCACCAGGCCGATCGCGGTGGCGAACAAGGCCTCGGCGATGCCGGGGGCGACCACCGCGAGATTGGTGTTGTGCATCGCCGCGATCGCCGAGAATGAATGCATGATGCCCCATACCGTGCCGAACAAGCCGATGAACGGCGCGGTGGAGCCGACCGAGGCGAGATACACCATCCAGCGCTCCAGCCGGTCCATCTCGCGCTGCACGGTCACGGCAATGGCGCGGTCGATGCGCTCGCGGACGGAGGTGTGGCTGACATCGGCGCCGGCGACCCGCACCGTGCGGCGCCACTCGCCCATCGCGGCGGCGAACACGCCGGCCATCGGATGGGTGGGGCTGACGCCTTCCTGGTCGAACAATTCGTCCAGGCTGCCGCCGGACCAGAACCGGTCCTCGAACGCATCGGCGGCGCGACTGACCTTGCGCAGGCTGGACCATTTTTCGAACACGACGGCCCAGACCCAGATGCTGGCGCTGAGCAAGCCCAGCATCACCAGCTTCACCACGATGTCGGCCTGCAGGAACAGGCCCCACAGCGACAGATCGCTCCCCGCCGCCGCCAGGTTCACCGCATCAACTGCTCGATCCACCACAACCCCCTATGCGGCGCCGCGGTCTGCGGCACCCGTCGCCGATTCCGCAGGCTGCGCGTCGCGCATGGCCTGCAACCCAGCCCGCCAGCGCGCGGGCAGCCGTGCCGGCCGGCCTGCGTCTGGCGCTGATCCCGCGTTTCCTCCTGCCGTCACGCACGCCAGCCTGAGCCGCAGCACAGTGCAGACGCCATGTGGGCCTCGTATCGTCTGGCGCAACGTCGCCGACGCGCCGCCGGCCTCCAGCACCTGGGTCTCCACGGCCAGCGAATCGTCGACCCGGGCTGGACGGAGATAGTCCACTTCGATGCGCCGCACCACGAACATGAGTTTGAAGATTTGCAACAGTTCGGCATGCGGGATGCCCAGGTCGCGCAGGGCCTCGGTGCGGGCGCGTTCGGCAAAGCGCAGGTAGCTGGCATGGTACACGATGCCGCCGGCGTCGGTGTCCTCATAGTAGACACGGACGCTATAACGGTGGCGGCCATCCGGCGGGATGGAGGCAGGATGTTGGTTCATCCATCGTCCCGCAGCAGGTCGAGCTGATCCGGCTGCCGCGGCGGCGGGGCCAGCCCGAGATGGCGCCACCCCGGCTCCCCCAGCATGCGGCCGCGGCTGGTGCGCAGCACGAGGCCTTCCTGGATCAGGAACGGCTCCACCACGTCCTCCAGCGTGTCGCGCGCTTCGGCGAGCGCGGCGGCCAGCGTCTCCACCCCCACCGGCCCGCCGCCATGGTGCTCTGCGATGCGTCGGAGGTAGCGCCTGTCCATGGCGTCCAGGCCCAGCCGGTCGACTTCCAGGCGGGTGAGCGAGGCGTCGGCGACGGCGCGGTCCACCGGATCGGCCTTGTCCACCGCCGCGAAATCGCGCACCCGGCGCAGCAGGCGGCCGGCGATGCGGGGGGTGCCGCGCGAGCGGCGCGCGATCTCGGCCGCGCCTTCCGGGGTAAGCCGGACATCCAGCTTCTGGGCGCCGCGGTTGACGATCAGTTCCAGTTCCTCCGGCGTGTAGAACACCAGGCGCAGCGGGATGCCGAAGCGGTCGCGCAGCGGCGTGGTGACCAGCCCCGCGCGGGTGGTGGCGCCGACCAGGGTGAAGGGCGGCAGGTCGATGCGGACCGACCGCGCCGAGGGACCCTCGCCGATGATCAGGTCAAGCTGGAAGTCCTCCATGGCGGGGTAGAGGACTTCCTCGATCGCCGGCTGCAGGCGGTGAATTTCGTCAATGAACAACACATCCCTTGGTTGCAGGTTGGTCAGGATGGCGGCCAGGTCCCCGGCGCGCTGGATCACAGGGCCTGACGTGGCGCGAAAGCCGACTCCGAGCTCGCGGGCGACGATCTGGGCGAGCGTGGTCTTGCCGAGGCCGGGCGGGCCGTGGAGCAAGACGTGGTCCAGCGACTCGGCGCGGGCGCGGGCGGCCTGGATGAAGACGGCGAGGTTCTCGCGCGAGGCTTTCTGACCGACGAATTCGGCCAGTGTCTGCGGGCGGAGGGAGGCCTCGGCGGCATCCTCGGCGCGGCGGGTGGGGGAGACGGTGCGGTCTGTGTCGCTCATCGGGCGAATCGTTCGCGATTGGCCGCAGGGAGTGCGTGGAACCACGGATGCACACGGATGCGCACGGATGGGACCGGGGTTGGTGCGGCATCCTGGCTGGCCGGGCGAGATTGTGGCGGATTGCCCCGCCGCATGCCGGCCACGGCTTCATCCGTGTGCATCTGTGTGCATCCGTGGTTCCAACTTCTTTCAGCACGGCACGATGGAACGCGACGCCATTGGGGAACCAGACGCCATTCGCCGCGGCCGACCTGCCCGACTGCGGCGTCGGTCCGCCGATGCAAGGACTTCAGAGCGATGCGGGCGTGGGATTGCGGCATGCAGAGTCTTGTGGGTTCCTTATTCGTTCCTATATCCGCGTCGGCGTACCGCGGCTACTGCTCGCCCGGCGTGTGCAATACGCGTGGATCGCAACGCAACGGATTGGTCGCGCATCTGGCGGTCATCCGGCCACTCGCTGCGCCAGTTCCTTCAGGCTTTCGCGAATCACCGCATCGAGCGCGGCCGAATCGCCCAGCCGTTCCAGAACGCGGGCGACGGCGGGCTGCGCCTCCGGCCGGCGGTAGCCGAGATTGATGAGAGCGGACAGCGCATCCTCGGCCATCGTGCCGGCGCGCGTCACCGGGACAGCGAGGCCCGCGGCGCTGCTGGGCATCGCGCCCGCCTTCTCGCGCAGTTCGGTAAGCAGGCGCACGGCAAGGCGGGGGCCGACGCCTTGGGCGCGCGTCAGGGAGGCGCGGTCGCCGGCGGCGATGGCGCCGACCAGGTCGCGCGGCGTCAGGGCGGACAGGATGGACAGCGCCACCTTGGCGCCAACGCCCTGCACGGTGTTGAGCAAGCGGAACCACTCGCGCTCGGCTGGGTCGGTGAAGCCGTAGAGCAGGATGGCGTCCTCGCGGACATGGGTCTCGATCAGCAGGCGGGCGGTCGCGGGCGGCTGCGGCAGCGCGGCCAGCGTACGAGTGGAGGCGTGCACGAGGTAGCCGACGCCGTTCACGTCGAGCACGACGGCGGAGTCGGTCAGTTGGTCGATGCGGCCGGTGAGGAGGGCGATCATGGGGCGAATCGGGCGGTGAGTGTACAGGGAGACAAGATAGGAAGGTTCACGGGTAGGTGCGAATGGTTACCGGCTGTGCTACTCGGCCAACGACTGAGGGGGAGCCGTATAGTGCATCAAGCCGCAATTTCGGATCGCTCAGACCTTACGCGGTTTCGCGAGGCTGTCGAAAATGCCCGACGGGTCCAGTCGATTGCCGAGCGGGACACGACACCGCGTCATAACGTCTTCCAAATGCTCGGAGTTACTAAGAGGCTGTCTCGAAACGCTCTGGCAAGGGCTTGAAATCGGAAGAAGCCTGCGAATCTAGGAGGTCCCTCCCCCCAAACCCCTGAGCTGCCGATGTGGACCCCCGATACCCGGTCAGAGCACAA
>Ga0335075_10007754_pt1 | contig 16485 bp, 12 predicted proteins | sample Lox_Sample_24_FD_206723 | JGI IMG/M metagenome (GOLD analysis project Ga0335075, IMG submission 206723) | Soil microbial communities from Loxahatchee National Wildlife Refuge, Florida, United States - Lox_Sample_2.4 | ecosystem: Environmental > Terrestrial > Soil > Wetlands | place: USA... | reverse complement strand
GCGAGGAGCGCCTGGAGGCGGAGGCCGCTTTCACCCCGAAGGGCAAGGGTCAGCGCAAGGTGAGCGTGACGCGCTGGATCAAGCTGCGTCGCTGAGCGCCGGCACGGCGGCCGCCAGCCGCTCCAGACCGGTGCGCAGATCGGCCTGGCTGGCCGCCGCGGAGAACGTCAGGCGCAGGTAGGGAGCCGACGGCTCGGCCGGGAAGAACGGCCGTCCGGGGAGTACCGCGACTCCGGCCCGCCGTGCCTCATCCGCCGCGGAGACGTCATCGACGTGATCGGGCAGCCGTCCCCACAGGTGCAGCCCGCCGCGTGGCCGGCGCGCGACGTGCACCGCCGGAAGTAGCGCGGCAACGTCCGCGGAGAACTGCGCGCAGCGGGCGGCGAGTTCGTCGTGCAGCCAGTTGAGGTGGCGGGTCCAGCCCGGGCTTGAGACGAATTCCAGCGCCGTCTCCTGGACCAATCGCGGCACCAGCAGATCGGTGACCAGGCGCAGCGCCCGGACCCGCTCGATCACCGGTCCGCGTGCGATCACCGCGCCGATCCGCAGGTTGGATGAGGTCACCTTGGTCACGGCGGACAGGTGGATGACGCGCCCTTCGTTGTCGTCGTGCAGCAGTGGGGGCGGGATGTGGTCGGAGTGCCCGAGCCAGCGCGCATAGTCGTCCTCGACGATGAACGCCCCCGCCTCCCGGGCGATTCGCAGCACCTCGGCCCGGCGCTCCGGGGCCAGCACCGCGCCGGTCGGGTTCTGATACGTGGGTTGGACCAGCACCGCTCGCGCCCGCGTCCGCTCGAAGGCCGCGGAGAGCAACTCGGGGACGATGCCGTCGGCGTCGACCGGAACCGGTACCGGCCGGATGCCGGCGGCCCGCAGGACCGCGATCGCGCCCATGTAGGTCGGTGACTCGACGAGCATCGGCTCGCCCGCGGGGACGATCGCCCGCAACACGCTCGACAGCGCGCCTTGGCCGCCGGGGGTGATGGTCACGTCGCGGGGCTCGACGGCGGCGCCGAACGCCCGCGCCACCCAGGTGCGCAGACCGACCAGCCCGCTCGCGGGCGGCAGGTTCCACACACCCGGTCGGCGTGCCGCGCGCGCTCCGGCGGTCGACAGCGCCCGGATCGGCATCAGGGCCGGGTGCAGGTAGCCGGTCGACAGCGAGATCAGCGATTCATCGTGCTCGGGCACCCCGAAGCTGAGGCCTCGGATCGAGACCTCGTGGTCGGCGAGCACCGCCGTCTGCCACGAGTGGTCGACCGGTGCGCTGCGGGACGGCGGCTCGGCCTTGAACGTCCCGGCGCCGGGACGAGTGATCACCAGTCCCTCGGCGGAGAGCTCCGCGAGCGCACGGGAGACGGTGACCGGGGAGACGCGATGGCGATCGACCAGGGCACGGGTCGACGGCAGTCGAGCGCCCGGGGCCAGCGTGCCCAGGTCCGTCCGGAGCCGGTCGACGAGCGCTCCAGAACTGCTACTCTCAACCATGAAATACAATAGTAGCGCTACTCCCCCCCGGACGATAACGATTACCCTCCCGCCGTCGCTGTTCCGTCTCGCGTCGCTCTGGCGTGAGGGGGTGCGGGTACAGGAACTGCTGCTGTCCGGACCCTGGGAGCGAGAGGGCGAGCTCCGTTGGCGACGCGAGCTCGGACGCTGGCGCCTGGTCGGCTCCACCCCTCCGGCTCCGGGCCTCTTGCACCACCCTCTACGATTGGACGCCCGCAGGTCGGGATGACCTGCACGACAGACAGGGGGCAGTAATGACGCGACGGTGTACTGGCCGAGCCGCGCGGCTCGCGATGGTGATGCTGGTCGGGCTGGTCGTGGGCGTCGCCTCAGCGAGCGCGTCGGTGCGCCGCGCGTGCTCCACCGCACCCAAGGCCGGGCATGCGGAGTGCATGACGCTCATCCGGACCGACAGGCGATCGCTGACTGAGGCGGGGGTGGCCGCACGGACGGGGGTCCGCGGTGGTCGTGCCGCGACGGCGGTCGCGCCGACCGGCTACGGCTACGGGCCGTCGGACCTGCAGAGCGCCTACAACCTGGCCTCGGCTGCGGCCGGCGATGGGGGCAATGCAACCGTCGCGGTCGTCGACGCCTACAACGATCCGGACGCCGCGAGTGACCTGGCGACCTACCGCGCGGCGTGGGGACTGCCCGCGTGCGGCACCGGTTGCTTTCAGGTGCTGAACCAGAACGGCCAGGCCGGTCCCCTGCCGGCCAACTCGGGAAGCAGCGGATGGGCGACCGAGGAGAGCCTCGACGTCGACATGGTCAGCGCGATCTGCCCGAACTGCAAGATCATCCTCGTTGAAGCCAACAGCACTCAGCTCACCGATCTCGGGACCGCCGTCGACGCCGCGATCAATGCCGGCGCCCAGTACGTCTCCAACTCCTATGGCGGATCAGAGGAGTCCGATGAGGGCTCATGGGACGCGAGTTACTACAACCATCCCGGCGACGTGATCACCGCCTCGGCCGGCGACGACAACTACGGCGTGGAGTATCCGGCGGCATCGCCCGATGTGGTGTCGGTTGGCGGCACCACCCTGACCCAGACCACGAGCGGGCGTGGGTGGACGGAGACCGTCTGGTCGCACTCCGGGCACGGCACCGGGTCCGGATGCTCGGCCTACGAGCCCAAGCCGTCCTGGCAGACCGACACCGGCTGCGCGGATCGCACCGTCGCCGACGTCTCGGCCGACGCCGACCCGGACACCGGCGTCGCGGTCTACGACACGTATGACCAGGGCGGTTGGCTCGAGGTCGGTGGCACGAGCGCCTCCTCCCCGATGATCGCCTCCATCTACGCGCTGGCCGGCGGCGTGGGGACGGGCGTCGAGGCGGCCTCGACGCTCTACGCCCACCCGCAGGACCTCTACGACGTGACCAGCGGATCGAACGGCAGCTGCTCCCCCGCCTACCTCTGCACGGGCGAGACCGGCTACGACGGCCCGACCGGGCTCGGGACGCCAGACGGCCTTGGCGCGTTCAGCGGCGGTTCGGCGCCGAGCGGTCCGAGCAACACCGTCGCCCCGTCGATCGGCGGCACGCCGCAGGATGGCGACACGCTGACCGCCAAGAAGGGCACCTGGTCCCCATCCAAGAACGACACCTACAAGTATCAGTGGGAGACGTGCTCGAGCTCCTCATGCACGCGGATCAGCGGGGCGACCAAGCCGACACTCGTCCTGAAGCCGGCCGAGGTCGGTCAGTCGATCACCGTCGAGGTGACGGCAACCGACACCATGGGCTCGACCACGGTCGCGGCCAGTGAAGTGGGCCCGGTCGCGGCGCCCGCGCCCCCGGCACTGAAGAAGGCGCCGAAGATCACGGGCACGCTCGCGCCGGGCAAGACGCTCACGGGCTCGACCGGTACGTGGTCGAGCGTCGACAAGCTCACCTACGGATACGAGTGGGAGATCTGCCCGGGCCAGACCACGAGCGGATGCACGGCGGCCGGCGGTGCGACCAAGACGCTGAAGCTCACCTCCGCCGATGCGGGTGACTATGTGATGCTCCAGGTGACGGCCACCGACCAGGAGGGACAGTCCACCCCGGCGACGGTGTTCACCGCGCAGACGGTCAGCTGAGGGTCCCGGCCGGCCGGCTGCCGTCGGCCGGCCGGAGACCTCGCTCGTTAAAACGCTGATAAAACGGACCGTCAGGGCTTGCCCAGCCACCAGCGCCCGTATAGCGTTGCCGGTTGCAGGTCAAGGGGTTCGATGCAGGGGCGCCAGCGGTCGCGACGGCCGCGCACACATGAGATTGGGGGAAGTATGACGGGATCGTCCCGCTACCGCGCCGCATGGCTGGCGCTGGTGGTGACGGTTGGACTGGGAGCGAGCGCGTCTGCCGCGAGCGCGGCAGTTCGACACGCGTGCTCGGCTGCGCCCAGAGCAGGTGATGCGACGTGCTTCACGCTGATCCGTACCGACGTGAAGTCTCAGACGCAGGCACAGCTGACTGCGCGGGCCGGGGTCACCGGGCGCGCCGCGCTGAAGATGGTGCCGGTCGGATATGGGTATGGACCGGCCAATCTCCAGAGCGCGTACAACCTGGCCGCGGCCGCCAAGGCCGGCGGCAAGAAGGAGAAGGTGGCGCTCGTGGACGCCTACAACGACCCGAACGCCGCGAAGGATCTCACCACCTATCGCAAGGCCTGGGGGCTGCCCGCGTGCACGAAGAGCAGCGGCTGCTTCACCCAGCTCAACGAGAACGGCAAGAAGAAGCCGCTGCCGGCGAACTCGGGCAGCACCGGATGGGCGACCGAGGAGAGCCTCGACATCGACATGGTCAGCGCTGTCTGTCCCCACTGCAAGATCATCCTGGTGGAGGCCAACTCGACGTCGCTTGCCGATCTCGGCACCGCCGTCGACGCGGCGGTCGCCGCGGGGGCCAAGTTCGTTTCCAACTCCTACGGGGGCTCTGAGTCATCCGGCGAGTCCTCGTTTGACACCGCTTACTACAACCATCCCGGCGATGTGATCGCCGCCTCAGCCGGCGACGACGGCTATGGCGTCTCCTATCCGGCTGCGTCACCGGACGTCGTGGCGGTCGGCGGCACCTCGCTGACCACAGCGAGCAACCCGCGGGGCTGGAGCGAGACGGTGTGGGGAAGCGCAAGCGGCGGCGAGGGGACCGGCTCGGGCTGTTCGGCATTTGAGCCCAAGCCCTCCTGGCAGACCGACCCCGACTGCTCACGGCGCATCGACAACGACGTCGCGGCAGTCGCCGACCCGGACACCGGCGTCGCAATCTACGACACCTATGACCAGGGTGGCTGGCTGGAGGTCGGCGGGACGAGTGCCTCCTCGCCGATCATCGCGTCGGTCTACGCGCTGGCGGGACCGATCGCGGCCGGCACCGAGGCTGCCTCGACGCTGTACGCGAACCCCGGGGATTTCTACGACGTCACGACCGGCGCCAACGGATCGTGCGGCGGGACGTCCCTGTGCAACGGAGAGACGGGCTACGACGGACCGACCGGGCTGGGGACCCCGGACGGGATCGGCGCGTTCTAGCGCGGAGCGCGACTCGCATTGCGCACCGGGGAAATCCGGGAGCGGCCGGCCGATCGGGAGGATCGGCCGGCCGCTGAAGCGTGCGGGCGGTGGACGACGACGTCGCCGCCCACGTGCGGGCCGGGTTCAGCCCCCGGCCCGGACGTCGCCGCCCACGTGCGGGCCGGGTTCAGCCCCCGACCCGAACCATCTTCTTGTTGACGAACTCGTCGGCGCCGAAGCGGCCGAGCTCGCGACCGAAGCCTGAGCGCTTCACCCCGCCGAACGGGAGCTCTGCGCCCTCGGCGCCCGCAGCGTTGATGAACACCATGCCGGCGTCGATCTTGTCCGCGATGCGCAGCGCCTGGTCTGAGTCGGTCGTGTAGACGTAGGAGCCCAGGCCGAACGGGGTGTCATTGGCGAGCTTGACGGCCTCGTCCTCGGAGCTCACTCGGTACACCTGCGCGACCGGGCCGAACAGCTCCTCGTGGTAGGCGTCGTTGTCGGGCTTGACGTCGGTGAGCACGGTCGGCGGGTAGAAGTTGCCGTCCGCGTTGCCGCCGCCGAACGCGACCTTCGCGCCGCCGGCGATCGCGCGCTGCACCTGCTCGGACAGCCGGTCGGTGGCGAGCTTGGACGACAGCGGCCCGATCGTGGAGTCCGACGAGGTCGGGTCACCGGGCTTGACCGAGGTCAGCGCCGGGCCGAACTTCTCCAGGAACGAGTCGTAGAGGTCGTCGGCGACGATGAACCGCTTGGCCGCGTTGCACGCTTGGCCGGTGTTCTCCAGGCGGGCGCCGACGGCCGCCTCGACGGTCGCGTCCAAGTCGTTGGTCGACAGCAGGATGAACGGATCCGAGCCACCGAGCTCCAGCACGACCTTCTTGAGGTTGCGCCCGGCGATCTGAGCGACCGCGGCCCCGGCGCGCTCAGAGCCGGTGAGCGAGACGCCGCGCACGCGCGGATCGCCAATCACCCACTCGATCTGGTCGTTGGTGGCGAAGATGTTCTTGTAGGCGCCCTCAGGGAAGCCGGCCTCGCGGAACATCGCCTCCATGGCCAGCGCCGACTCGGGGCACTGCGGCGCGTGCTTGAGCAGGATCGTGTTGCCGATCACCAGGTTCGGGCCCGCGAAGCGCGCGACCTGGTAGTACGGATAGTTCCACGGCATGATCCCCAGCAGCGGCCCGTACGGGCTGCGCCGGATGAACGCCGAGCCTTCGCCGTCGAGCAGCTTGACCGGCTCGTCCTTGAGCAGGTCGGCGCCGTTGTCGGCGTAGTAGTCGTAGATCGCCTGGCAGAACTCGACCTCGCCCATCGCCTGCTCGATCGGCTTGCCCATCTCCCGGACGATGATCTTGCCCAGCTCCTCCTTGCGATCGGCATGAAGCTGGCCGACCTTGCGGATCATCTCCGCGCGCTCCTGGATCGTCGTGGTGGTCGCCCACTCGGCGCTCGCCTTCGCCGCCCCGGCGATCGCGTCCTTCAGCTCCTGGTCGGTGATCGTCGGGTACTCCTTGACCGTCTCGCCCGTCGCGGGGTTGACAACCGCGTAGTCCGCCATCTCTCTTCCTCCGGTTTCCTCGGTGCGTTGCCTTGCGTTGGATTCTCCCGCGTCGGACGCTACTGCGCGGTCTCGTGGGGAGCCCTCGACGGATCGGCCAACGTCGGCGGGGGTTCGTGTGACGAATCGTCGAGCGGCGCGTGTCGGACGTAGCCGCGCCGTCCTTGATTGCGGCTGTAGGTTGCCGCCCATGACGACGATCCGAGATCTCCGCCCCGAGGACCGCTCCGACTGGAACGGACTTTGGGCGGGCTACCTCCACTTCTACCGCGGCCAGGACGATGTCAGTGCCGAGGTGACCGAGCAGACCTTCTCGCGGATGACCGAGCAGCGCGACGGCTGCTTCGGCCTTGCCGCCGAGGCGGACGACGGGACCGTCGTCGGGCTCGCCCACCTCATCCTGCACCCGACGACCTGGGCCCTCGGTCCGACGTGCTACCTGGAGGACCTGTTCGTCTCACCGGACCACCGGGGCTCGGGCGCCGCCAAGGCACTGATCGAGACCGCCGGCGAGCGCGCCCACGCACAGGGTGCCGAGCTGCTCTACTGGCACACCCAGGCGTTCAACGGCCGCGCCCGCTCGCTCTACGACACGGTCGCCGGGCTCACCTCGTTCGTGCACTACGAGCGTTCGCTGAGCTGAGGTCCGGCCCCAGCTCCCACCCCCGTGTGACACAACCGTCACTCCTGCCGCGTCACCGTGGCGCCTCGCGACCCCGTGGCGCCTCGCATCCCACTCCCACCGAGGGGGAAAACGTCGGGTTTATGCCGGCCAGCCGGGTCAAACCGACAAAAGCCCCGCTCACAGCGGCATCGATCGGTTCCGTCCGCCGCGGGGAGATGCTCCCGACGTTTTCGCGGCCACTCTGAGCCTCTCCGGGGGCGCATCCGCCGGTGCGGCGCTCAGAGTGCTCGATGTCGGTTGCGTCCTCGCTCGATCTGAGCCTCACGCAGGGCCATAAGCCCGCGGGCGCCAGGTCAGCTGTCGAAACCGAGCCCGAGCCGGTCGAGCGTCCCCAGCCACAGGCCGCGCTTGCCCTCCCGCCGGTCGGCGGCGGCAAGGCGGTTGCGGGTGAGCTGAATCACCGCCGAGCGCAACGGCTCGGGAGGGAACGGCATCGGGCGGGTGCGCACGAAGCGCAGCCGGGTGGACTCGGTGTCACGGCCGTCGAGGAGGTCGAGCGCGACCTGGGCCCCCCAGCGGGTGGCGCCGACGCCCAGCCCGGTGTAGCCGACGGCCCACACCACACGACCGCCGAGCTCGGAGCCGAAGCACACCGAGAAGCGGCTGCAGGTGTCGATCGCGCCGCCCCAGCGGTGGGTGAAGCGCACCCCAGCCAGCTGTGGGAAGACGGTGAAGAAGTGCTGGGACAACTTGCCGAACGTCGCGTCGTGGTCGTCGAGGCGGTCCAAAACTGGACCGCCATGCCGGTACACGGCGTCATAGCCGCCGAACAGGATCCGGCCGTCCTGGGAGAGCCGGTAGTAGTGGAACTGGTTACCGCCGTCGCCGATGCCCTGGCGCCCCTGCCAGCCGATCTCGGCCAGGCGGTCGCCGAGTGGCTCTGTCATCAGCGCGTAGTCGTAGACGGGCGCGATGTAGCGGTTGATCGCACGGACGCCGCGCACGGCCGGGTAGGCGCTGGTGCCGACGAGCACCCGAGCGCACGACACCGACCCACCGGCCGCCGCGGTCACGCGCACACCCGCTCCCTCAGCGGCGACGCCCAGCACCGGCGAGTGCTCGTAGATGCTCACGCCGGCGGCGACCGCGGCCCGTCGCAGCCCATCGGCCAACTTGGCGGGATGCACGAGCCCCGCGCCGCCGCGGTGCCACACCGCACCCAGGTAGAGCGGGGAGTGGACCTCGGCACGGATCTCGTCGGTCGAGAGCACCGTCGCTTCGCCGCCGTACTCCCGTGTGATCTCCACGTCCTCCTGCAGACCGGCAAGCTCGTGCGGCTCCATCGCGACGGCCAGATATCCGTTCGTCTCCAGCTCGGCGTCGATCGACAATCGCTGCACGTCGGCCGCCAGACCCTCGAAGTTCTGCTGCCCGAGTCGCTCGAGCGTGTGCATCTCCTCGGGGAAGCGAGCCAGGCCATTCGCCAACCCATGCGTCAGCGACGCGTCGACAAATCCGCCGTTGCGCCCGCTCGCGCCCTCGCCGCAGCGGCCGGACTCGAGGACGACGACGCGCCGCTGTGGATCCTCGCGGACCGCGTGCAGCGCCGCCCACAGCCCCGTGTAGCCGCCGCCGATGATGCACAGGTCGGCCTCCACGCGCCCATCAAGGCGCGGCTCGGCGCCGCGCGCCGGAAGCGAGTCGACCCAGTAGGAGCGGACAGTCGCGTCGGCGTAGGCGGCCCGCTCGGCGTGGCTCGGCGGACGCTGTGGCCAGGGGGAGGTCACGTCGGCTCGGCCTCAAGCACAGCGTCCACCGGCGCGACGTGGACGATCTCGTCGTCGTCGGTGAGCACCAGACCCTCACGCATCGTCTCCCCCGAGAAGAACTCGCGATGGCCCGGCTCCAGGGCGAACATCCAGGCCAGACCGACGATCGTCGTGATGATCACGACGAACAGCGTGCCACCGACGTGCCAGCCGAACAGGTTCAGCACGATGTAGCTCTGATTCGGGTCGAGGTAGACCTTCACCGACCAGCCGATCACGACGAACAGCACGAACGCCGCGATCCCCGGGACGACCACGTCGCTGAACGCCGCCCGAGCCGAGACCCGCACCGCCTCCCGGTAGTGCCAGGCGCATGAGAGCGCGCTGATCGCGAGGTAGAGCGCAGCGAAGAACGTCGTCGCCGTGACGGCGTCCGAGATGACGTTGCCGTGGGAGAGGAAGTTGAGCGCGGCGTAGTAGATGATCGAGAGCACGCCGAAGGAGATCGTGGAGAACGAGGGCGTCTTGTAGCGCGGGTGGATGTCTCCGAAGATCGGGGGCAGCGCCTTGTGGAAGGCCATCGAGAGCGTGGTGCGTGCGTTGGGCAGGATCGTCGTCTGGGTGGTCGCGGCCGCTGAGGTGAGGACCATGAACAACAGCAGCTTGGTGAGGATCTTGCCGAGCAGCGAGGTGCCGAACACCGCCGCGCCGAGCGGCGAGAGGACGTCATTCTGGTTGGCGACGTTGTTGAGGCCGATGCCGTGGTGACCGAGGCCTGCGAATCCCTGCACCGAGATCGTCAGCAGCATGTAGGTGCCGAGCAGCAGGAAGGTCGAGATCACGCCGGCGACGCCGGGGATCCGGCGGGCGTCCTCGGTCTCCTCGTTGATCGAGGTCGTGGTGTCCCAGCCCCAGTAGATGAAGATCATCAGCAGCAGCCCGAGCATGAACTGGTTGAACGACATCTTCGTCGGATCGAACCAGCTCCATGACGGGGTGAGGTGACCGGCGGGGGCCGTGCCATCGCCCAGCTTGACCAGGGCGACGATCCCGAGGATGAACAGCACGATCACCTCGACGATCACGAGCCACATCTGCAATTTGGCGGAGATCTCGATCCCGCGCCAGCACAGCCAGGTGAGCCCGACGATCCAGGCGATCCCCAGGAGCAGCACCCAGGGGCTCGTCGCGTCGACCCCGATCGAGTGGGCGCCGATGAGCAGGAACAGGTACTGCGCGGCGACCTGGGCGTAGCTGGCCATCGCCAGGAAGTCCGACGCGATCGTGCCCCAGCCCCCCGCGAACCAGCCGATCCGTGGTCCCAGGTTGCGCGCGGCCCAGGTGAAGCTCGTCCCGCAGTCGGGGTCGGCCTTGTTGATCTGCTTGATCGCCCAGGCCGTCATCAGCATCGGGACGAACGCGATCACGACCAGCAGCGGCGTGCGCAGCCCGACGACCGCCACCACGAAGCCGAGCGTCGCTGCCAGGCTGTAGGCCGGGGCCGTGGAGGCGACCCCCACGGCGACGCTCATCGTCATCCCGACGGCGCCGCGCTTCAGCCCCTTGTCGGCGAAGCCGTCGTCTGGTTCTCCTCCCGCGACATCCATCGACGCGAGAGCGTAGGGAGCGCGTCCGGTGCGACCGTGAGCATCCTGTCGCGCGCCACCCAATCCTGCTCGACACTGTGACGGCGCCCAGCCGTCATCATGTCCGCTCGATGGAGTTCACGCCGGACCGTACGACCGCAATCACCGTCGAGGAGGCGCTCGCGCTGCCCGCGTTGCGGCGCGGACTGCCCGAGGTGCTCTCGGGAAAGGCCGCGCTGGGCCGCCCGATCCGCTGGGTCCATGCCGGCGAGGTGCCGGGTATCGCGACGTTGCTCGTCGGCGGGGAGCTGTTGCTGACCACCGGGATGGGGCTCGCCTCACGTGCCACCGAGCAACAGGCCTTCGTCACGGAGCTCGCCGACCGCGGCGTCGCGGCGTTGGTGATCGAGCTCGGCTCGAGCCTGAAGACGATCCCCGAGCCGATGCGCGAGGCCGCGATCCGGACCGGACTGCCGCTGGTGGCGCTCCATCGTGAGGTTCCGTTCGTGCGGGTCACCGAGGCCATTCACACCGAGCTCGTCAACCGTCAGTACGGCCTGCTGCGGGAGGGTGAGGAGATCAAGGAGCGGCTGATCGCGGTGATGCTCGACGGCGACGGCCTGCCCGAGTTGCTGCAGACGCTCTCCGAGCTGCTCGGCAACCCCGTCTTCCTGCAGTCGGGGCGCGGCCGCATGCTGTTTCACGCCGGAGGCGGCGACGACCTGGACGCGTTCGAGAGCGCCGGCGCGCAGGCAGGACTCGAGGCGCCGGTCCCGATGGGGCCGGGAGGGCAGCCGGGGCGCCTGGTGGTGCTCCCCACGCGCCGTGCGCCCACCGAGCTTGACCAGGTCGCGCTCCGCCATGCGGCGGGCATCGTCGCGCTCGCCCTGCTGCGGGCGCGTGAGGAGGACGAGCTGCTCGCGCGTGAGCGCGGCAACCTGCTGGCGGAGCTCGCCGATGGCGTGAGCAGTGGGGCCCAGGCCGCCCGCCAGGCCGAGCGGATGGGGTTTCGCCCCCAGTCATCCGAACTGCTGGCGGTCGCGGTGGTCGAGGTGCCGCCAAGTCCCGGTCAGGTCCGCGCGGCGCTGCTCGGCGACCTGCAACGTGAGCTCGAAGGTCGCGCCACGCCCGTCCTGTGTGGTGGACGCTCAGGCGAAGAGCCGCTGCTCGCGCTGGCGGCACTCCCGGGACGGTCGCTCGCCGGTGAGCGCGGCGGTGCGGCATCCGATCGGGCCGCGCTGGCCGAGCGCACGGCTGCCGAGCGCGCCGCCGTGGCCGAGCGGGTCGCCGAGGTCGTGGCGCGCGTGTGGGCCCGTCGCCGACCGGGCACGCGCACGATCGTCGGGATCGATGGGCCGGCGGGCTGGGAGGGCGCCGGCCGCGCGTTGCGGGTGGCGGCCCAGACCGCGGGGGCCGCTCGCCGCCTGCCCGAGCGAGCCTGGTACGACGCGCGCGGTACCGAGCTCGAGCGCCTGCTGGCCGCCATCGGGGACGAGCGGGTGCTCGCCGAGTTCGTCGAGCGCAACCTCGGGCCGTTGCTCGACCACGATCGCGACCACAAGCTTGCGCTGCTCGGCACGCTCCAGGCGCTCTGTGCCCATGGAGGCCACAAGGCGAGCGCGGCGCGCGACCTGCACCTGCACCGGCAGGCCCTCTATCACCGGATCGCCCGGATCGAGGCGTTGCTCGGAGTCGACCTGTCCGACGCGTCGCGGCTGACAACGCTCGACGTCGCACTGCGCGCGCTGCCCTATCTGGCGGAGCGCGGCCGGCGCTGAGCGGTTTCAGGCGGCGGTCTCGGTGTGACGTCGCCATGGCTCGTGGCGTTCGCGGGGTCGCGCACCGGGGCGTCGGCCGGGGCCTGAGCTGCCTCAGGCGGCGGTCTGGGTCCGCGGGAGGAGCGCGCGCTGGACGACCAGGCCCGCCACCAGCGCCCAGGTCGCCGACGCGACGCCGGCGATGGTGACGCCCGATGCGGCGACGACGAACGTGATCGCCGCCGCGGTGCGCCGTTGCGGATCCCCGATCGCCGCGCCCAGCGAGGAGCCGAGCGTGCCCAGCAGGCCGAGCCCGGCGACCGTGCCGACGACGTCGACCGGCGCGACCGCCAGCAGGGTGGTGAGCGCGGTCGTCACCGCGGTCAGGCACAGGTAGGTGACGCCGAACGTGGTGGCGGCCGGCCAGCGGCGTGCCGGGTCTGGATGCGCCTGCGAGGAGGCGGGGACCGATGCGCTGATCGCCGCCAGGTTGATCGCGTGGCCGCCGAACGGGGCGGCGAGGACGGAGCCGAGCCCGGTCGCCGCCATCGCCTCACGCCATGGGATCGTGTAGCCGTAGGAGCTCATGATCGCCACGCCCGGAACGTTCTGGGCCGCCATCGTCACCACGTACAGTGGCAGCGCGATCCCGACCAGCGCGGGCCACGAGATCCGGGGCGAGGTGAGCACCGGGTGGGGGAGCAGGGGGCCGGGCGCGCCGCCGTGATCGGCGGCGAGGATCGCCACGACCACGAGCGTCGCCACGAACGCCCCCGGCACCGCCCAGCGCGGCGCGACCCGGGTCAGGGCGAGCCACACGAGCAGGATCGGCAGCACCTGAGCGGGGTGGGCGGCGAGCCCGTGGACGGGCGTGAGGCAGATCTGAAGCACGACCCCGGCGAGCATCGCCTGCGCGATCGGGGCCGGAATCGCGGTGATCAGCGCCCCGAGCCGGGGCCACAGCCCGGTCAGCACGACGAGGAGCCCGACGACCAGGAAGGCGCCGACCGCGGCCGGCCAGCCGCCGTGACCCGCGCCCGCGCTGACCAGCACGGCGGCGCCCGGCGTCGACCACGCGATCGTGATGGGGATCCGGTGCCGACGGCTCAGCAGCAGGGTCGCCACCCCGACCGCGAGGCACAGGACGACCAGTCCGGAGGTCGCCTGGGCCCGGGTCGCGCCGACCGCGCGCAACCCGGCCAGCACGACGGCGAACGAGCTCGTGTAGCCGACGATCGCGATTCCGAACCCCGCCGAGATCTGCTGCCGGTACCGCCCGAGTTCCATATACAGAACAGTACAGCGGGGGTTCTGTTTATGGAACCCCGGCGCTATCGTCCGACGGCGATGGACGCGATCGCCGGTCTGGTCGGAGAACGCCTGCGTGAGGCAAGGCGCGCGCGGGAGCTCTCGCTCGCCGCGCTCGCCTCGGCCGCCGGGGTCGGCAAGGGCTCGCTGTCGGAGATCGAGAACGGAACGCGCAACCCCACGCTCGCCACGCTCTACGCGCTGGCGGGAGCACTCGGCGTGCCGCTGGCGACGCTGCTCGCCGAGCGGATCGGCGCCGAAGTCGCCTCCGCAGGCGTCCGCGCCGAGCTGCTCGACGTCACCGAGGACGAGGCGCAGACGGTCGAGGTCTACCGGCTGCGGCTCGACCCGGGCGCACGGCGCGAGTCGGGCGCCCACGGCCGAGGGGTGACCGAGCACCTGTTGCTGGTCGCCGGCACGCTCCGGGTGGGGCGCGTGGGTGAGGAGGTCACACTGGCTGTCGGCGAGTCGGCGACCTGGTTGAGCGACGCCGCACACTCATACGCAGACGCGGGTGGCGCCGGGGCGGACGCGGTGCTCGTGATCCGCTCGCCGCGCCTCTAGACCGCCGGGGCTCGCCCGGCGCTACGCGCGAGGTGGACGGCGACCAGGATCGGGCCGATCACCACACACGCGATCAGCACGATCGCGAGCAGCACGTGAAGTGACGACGGCCCGCCCACCAAGACGCAGTGCCGGGAACCGACGCCGAACGCACTGCCGTTGCGGCGCGCAACGGTCACGCACCGGGACTTGGCGGCGACCGCGCTGAGCACCAGCACCGGGAAGAACGCGGCGACGCCGCCGGGCACGATCAGCGTGCCGAGCACCTTCTGGCGTGTCGTCCACGCCCGCGAGCTCCACAGCAGTACCACTCCCGCGATCCAGCCGATCCCGAACACGAAACCGCCGAGCGGCAGCAGCACGACCGCCGCCCACTCCCGCCAGGTGCGGGGGTCGCGGCCGGGGTCGGCCGGCGCCGGCTGCTCGGCCTCCACGATCTCCTCGGGCGGGCCGAGGCGCTCGATCACCGACAGCGCATCGGCATCGGAGGTGCCCGGCGGGATCGCCTCGGCGAGGTGGCTCTCGATCTCGGCGCAGAGGTCGTCCAATCGACCGGTGGGGAGCCCGCGCCCGGCCTCACGCAGCCGGCGCAGATAGTCGGCGGCGAGAGGGTGCATGGCCGTGGTGCTCACGCGGTCGCTCCTTGTTCCAGCAGGCTGTCGACGGAGTCACGGAACCGGCTCCACTGCGCGGCAAACGTCCGCAGCGTCGCGTCCCCGTCAGAGGTGATCGTGTAGTAGCGCCGAGGGGGACCGGCCGAGGACTCGCGCCACATCGACTCGACCAGGCCCTCGCGCCGCAGCCGGCCGAGCAGCGGGTAGAGCGTGCCCTCGCTCGTGACCAGGCCATCGACGTCGCCGAGCGCCCGGACGAGATCGAAGCTGTAGCGCTCGCCCTCGCGCAGCAGGGCGAGCACGCAGAACTCGAGCACCCCACGACGGAGCTGTGAGATCGTCGAATCTCGCGGTGCCATGCGTCGCAAGGTAGCTGGTGCGACCAGCCACGTCAAGGGGGGCAAGCGTCAACGGTCAAGCGCCAACCGTCTTGGACCGCGGCCCGGCCCGGCCGGCCCGGCCGATCCGGCCCGGGCCGGGCCGACAGAGCGACCGCGTCAGCGGCCGGAGATCAGCCCGGCGAGCCGCGCCAGCGGGTCCGTCGAGGCGCTGTCCGACGCGCTCTCGCGCTGGTCGGCGGCGCGGTAGAGCCCGTAGACCAACCGCGCGCCCAGCCAGCGCAGCGGCTCGGGCTCCCAGCGGCGGGCGCGGTCACGCACCCATGGCAGGCGAACGAGCTCGCTGTTCTCACCGGTGACCAGATCGACGAGCGTTCGTGCGGCGAGGTTCGTCGTGGTCACGCCGCTGCCGACGTAGCCGCCCGCGTCGCCGAGCCCGGAGACGGAGTCGAATCGCACGGTCGGGGTCCAGTCGCGGCGCACCCCCAGCACGCCGCACCACGCGTGGTCGATCGCGACATCGATCGTCTCGGGGAACATCGAGTGCAGGATCGTGGTGAGCTGGCGGATGGTGGCGGCCTGGGTCTCGCCGTAGTGGTCGGTCCGCGACCCGAACCGGTAGGGCACGCCGCGGCCGCCGAGGGCGATCCGCCCGTCCGCCGTGCGCTGGGCATACATGTACGCGTGCGCCATGTCGCCGAGCAGCTCGGCGCGCTCCCAACCGATCCGCGACCACTGCTCGTCGCCCAGCGGGTCGGTGACGATGATCGCTGAGTTCAAGGGCAAGAGCTCGCGCTCCGCACCGGCCACCGAGGGCGTGAAGCCCTCCAGGCAGCGCAGCACGACTGGGGCGCTCACCGTGCCGCGATCGGTCACCGCGCGGCCCGGCTCCAGGGCGACCACTGTCGTGTCCTCGCAGATCCGCACCCCGCGGTTCTGCACCACGCGCGCCAGACCCGTGACGAGCTTGGCCGGCTGGGTGCGGGCGCAGTGTGGCGAGAACAGGGCGCCCCGGGCGCCGGAGATGCGCAGCCGCTCCTCCAGCTCGCTCGCGCTCAAGGCCGTCATGTCCTCGGGTCCTTCGCCCCACGTGCGCTCCTCGGCCAGCGCGGCGTGCATGCGCGCCTCCTGGGCGGGGCTGCGGGCGACCATCAGCAGACCCTCCTTGACCAGGTCGGCCTCGATCCCCTCGTCTCGGCAGACCGAGATGATCTCGTCGATCGCGCGCTGCATCCCGCGCTGCAGCGCGATCACCGAGTCGCGGCCATGACTGCGAGCCATCTGGTCGCGGTTGCCGGCGAAGTGGCTGGAGACCCAGCCGCCGTTGCGTCCCGAGGCGCCGAAGCCCGCGAAC
>Ga0335075_10007753_pt1 | contig 16485 bp, 20 predicted proteins | sample Lox_Sample_24_FD_206723 | JGI IMG/M metagenome (GOLD analysis project Ga0335075, IMG submission 206723) | Soil microbial communities from Loxahatchee National Wildlife Refuge, Florida, United States - Lox_Sample_2.4 | ecosystem: Environmental > Terrestrial > Soil > Wetlands | place: USA... | reverse complement strand
ACGGCGGCGCCATCGGAACACCTTGCACGCTCCTTACCCCCCGCGCGCCGGCCTAGCGGCCGACCGGGGACCTGTTGTCGCCTGAAGCACTGTGGTCAGGTGAAGCACTGTCGTCAGGTGAAGCACGGGCCGTCTGCGCATGGCCCCCGGTCGAGCCATGCCCGCCCTCCCCGCGGTGTGACCCTGGCAAGGTGGTCACCTCCCGGAATATCGGGCGCTCCACCTTCTGGATCACAAGCTGCGCAATCCGGTCGCCCCGCTGGAACCGCACCGAGTGCTCGGCGTCAGTGTTCAGCAGAATTACCTTGATCTCGCCACGGTATCCGGCGTCGACTGTGCCAGGTGCATTGACCACCGTGACACCGTGTCGCGCGGCCAGCCCGGACCGAGGATGCACGAAAGCGGCGTACCCGTCCGGCAGCGCTATGCACACGCCGGTGCTGACGACGGCCCGCTCCCCTGGCCGCAGCTCGACGTCCTCGGCCGTGACCAGATCGCTGCCCGCGTCGCCCGGATGTGCACGCTGCGGCAACGGCAGCCCATCGTCCAGCCGCAGGATCAGCACCTCGACGGATCCCGCCTCACCGGCACAGCTCATATAAGCCCTCCGTAGCTAACTTACGACCGACAGGCATGGGCGGCGCGGCAGTGCCAGCCGAGCGGCGACTCTGACTCACCCATTTCATGATCACGTAAGATCCCCGGTCGCCGGCGGCCCGGATCTTACGTGATCATGAAATAGCCACCGTTTTTAAGTGCCGCCTAGTCGTCCGGGGGGCCGTCTCGCAGGGCCGGCCACGCGTAGGTAATCACGGCCGTTACCGGCACCGCGATGATGGCGCCGGGGATCCCCGCGATGATGCCGCCCACCGAAAGCGCCAGGATGATCGCGAGCGGATGGAGCCTGATGATGCGCCCGACGACAAGGGGCTGCAGCAGGTGGGCTTCGATCTGGTTCTCCAGCACGAAGACAGCCAGCAGGATGATCGCCGCGACTATGCCCTTAGTCACCAGCGTCACGATGATGGCGAGCGCCCCGACCACCAGGATGCCGATGATCGGCACGAAGGCGGCAAGGAAGATCAGGACGATAAAGGGAACAAGCAGCGGAACCCCGAGCAGCCATAGCGCCAGGCCGATGAAGAGGGCGTGGATCGCCGCCACCACGATGGTGCCGCGCACGTAGTTCACCAGCGCCCGCCAGCCCGCCTGACCCGCGCTGTCCGCCCGTCGCCTGGCGTCGCCGTGCGTTCCGCTGATCACGAAGGCCCAGATCCGTGCACCATCCTTGAGCAGGAAGAACGAGATGAACAGGGTCAGCACGATGCCGGCCAGGATCTCCAGCGCGTACTTGCCGGTCGTCAGCACCGAACTGGTCACGACGGACTTGTGCTGCGAGATGTACTTCAGCAGATCCGACGTGTAGGTCGACAGGCGCGATCTGCTCAGGTGGAACGGCGGGCCGGCCAGCGAGTGCTGAATCTGGTGCGCTGTCTTGCTCACCTCGTTGTACAGCGTCGGGTAATCCGCGCTCGTCCGGTTAGCCACCAGCGTCACCACGCCCGCGATCACGATAAGCGCGAGCAGGAACAGGCACCAGGTCGCGAGCAGTGGCGCCATATGCGCCCGGCGGCGCAGCCAGGCCGCGGATGGCTGGAGCAGTGCGGTGAGGAGCATAGCTGCAATGAACGGAAGGACTACCAGCCGGAGGTAGACGGTCAGCTTAAAGGCCAGGTAGATCACCAGCCCGGTCAGCAGCAGCCGCCAGGACCAGGCGGCAGCCTGCTGCAGCAGCCTCGGTACCTGGGAGTCAGGGCTGCGCCGGGCGGCAGCGCCGACCCGGGCATGCATCTCGCCCGGACCTGCGTGCGGGCCGCCGGACTCGCCATCCTGGTGGCCCTCGGCTCGCCGCCAGGGTGCGGACGCGGGCGGCTGGCCGTCGTCTGGCCGCCAGAGCCTGCGCAGGACGCGGCGAATACCGGAGGCAGACTGACCCTGCGATACCTGCTCGCCGTCGTCTGGACTACGCCAGCCCGTCATGCAGTAGATCTAACCAACTACCGTGGTGCCATGCACTTGTACCGGGAGCGCCTTTCCGCGCCATTCAATTGGTGGCTGGGCGCGATGATCACGATGGTGCCGTACGGGTTCCTCATCTGGACTGGCGAGAACCTCCTCATCACGAGCGCCGTATTCGCCTTTCTCATCGGAGTGACGGCCGCCTTCCTGATCAACTGGGGCCGGGCCGCGATTGAGGTGTCGCCAGGCGAGCTCCGGGCTGGCGACACTACTCTGTCGCTCGCCACGGCGGGCGAGGTAAGGGCACTGGACGAGGTTCAGGCTCGCGCGCTGCGCGGGCCGCGGGCCGATCCGAGCGCTCACGTGCTCATCCGGCCTTACCTCAAGTACGCCGTCTACGTGGAGGTCACCAGCCCGGCATCGCCGGCCCCGTACTGGCTGATCATGACGAGGCACCCGGTCGAGCTTGCGGCTGCAATCGAGAGGTCACGCCCCGTCGTCACCCCCGGCGGCAAGACCATGGCATGATCAGTATGGCGATGCGAGGGAGGACCGCCTGATGGCAGGCAAGCAAAGCGCTGGCAGCCGTGTGATCGCTGCGCTCGTCAGCGCCGCGGCCGCTTTCGTCGCGCGCAAGCTGCTGTTCTTCGGCTGGAAGCAGGTCACCGGCAAGGAGCCGCCTGAGCACCCAGAGGACCCGCAGGTGGCGCTTGGCGAAGCACTGCTCTGGGGCGTTCTCCTCGGCGCCACCGTGGGCACGGCGCGGTTGCTGGCAACCCGGGCGACCTCGAGGCGCCGCTCAGAGCCCGGCGACGGGGCGTCTGCATAACGAGACGGCATCAGGCCGGCTTCCTGCCTTATGCAGTCCGCCTGTGCCCTAGCCTGAGTGCGTGCACGGCAAGAACCGATCCCGGCTGACCTACAAGATCAACTATGCGATCCGCCACCCGGACCGCATTGTCGGCTACGCGCAGCGACGCGGCCGCGACACCTGGCTCTGGCTCACGACGCGTGACCATGTCAGCTACTACCGCGCGGTGATGCGCTCCGACACCAGCCGGAGCAGCGATGCGGCCGTCGGCAGCAAGACTCGTGAGTCATGGCTGAAGATCGGCCAGATGCAGTTCGACTACCTGGTCGGCCATGGCCTCAAGCCGGACATGCGGATGCTCGACATCGGCTGCGGGAACCTGAGGGCTGGCCGGCTCTTCATCGACTTCCTCGACTCCGGGAACTACTACGGCACCGACATCTCGCCGGACATCCTGCTGGCGGCGGAGCGGACCGTGGTCGAGTTCGGCCTCCAGCGCAAGCTGCCGTACCTCAGCCTGACCAGTGACCTGAAACTGGAGTTCCTGCCGGATGGTCATTTTGACGTCGTTCATGCACACAGCGTCTTCTCGCACTCACCTCTCTCGGTGATCGACGAGTGCCTGGCCCATGTGGGACGGATCATGGTGCCGGGCGGGTTCTTCGACTTCACCTTCGATCGCACCGAGGGCACCGAGCACCAGGTGCTGCGCGAGGATTTCTATTACCGGACGCAGACACTGGTCGACCTGGCCCACCGCCATGGGCTTGACGCCGAGTACCTGGCCGACTGGGAAGCGACCGGTCATGAGCAGTCAAAAATCCGGGTGACAAAGCCTGCGTGACCTGCGGCGCCACAACCAGCGAGCAGGAAATCAGATCCGCTCCCGTCGGCGTGAGCCGTCTCGGGTCGGCTCTCGGCAGCTCCAGATGACGCCGGGCTGTTCCTTGAGCTTCTCCATCTACGCCCCGGCAAGGGCGCGGTAACGCTGACCGGTTTAGCGTTCCGTTCGCGGCCAGACCGAGCCATTACCGTCGGTGACGACGGATCAGTACCCGTAGTCGGCAGAGCGATCCGGACATACCCTGGCCCATGAAACGGGGAGACCGCTGGGCGCGGGAACGCCCAGCGGCCAGGTGTCCTCACATTCCGCCCAAGCGAAAGGAAGTGGAGTGAGAACTTTCGCAAGTTTAACGCGCCCTCAGAAGACTGGACGCTGGGTCTCGGCTGCCACAGGCGTCGCAGCCTTAGCCGCCACCATCACCGCGCCCGCCGTCGTGGTGGCCGGGATCGTCCTGGCGGTGCCCGGCTCGGCTACGTCAGCACAGGCAGCTACAGCGATCCGGCCGCACAGCTGTCTCCCGCAGACGAGCCACGCTACGCACACCTCACAGCGGGTGGTTACGCTGCCCGGCGGCAACGGCTCCAAGTACAAGTCTCAGCGCGGTGGCGTCTACACATGGGTCATCTATGCCCTAGGGCCGGTCGGCCCGGACGGCAAGGACATCGGATGGTTCTATGCAGGCAGCACCAGCAATTTCTCCCGCCGGTTCTATTCGTGGCGTGTCAGCGGCACGAGCAAGAGCGAGGTAGAGGCGCGCCAGACAGCCGAGGATAACGGCAACTGGTCGTTCCGGATCGTCACCAGGGACTGGAGCGCCAAGTACCACGGCAAGATCCCACACGGCCTGACTCTCGGGCTAGTCCGCCTCGGGGCAGAGCAGCTCTCGATCAACGCCCTGAAGAAAGCGGCCAAGGCAGCCCACTTCATCGTGTGGAACAGCCGCAACGCCATCAGCAAGAAAGGCAAGTACCGGAAGACCTACAACGAGATCATGGAGACTGGTGCGCAGCTGCTGGAAAACCAGATGGAGAACAATGCCGCGGCAGGCCCGAAGTCAGTCGATGGTGACCAGGAGAACATCGGGAGCAGTGACCTCCCGTCGAGTGCCTGGGGAGAGATCGAGGCTGGCGCTAACGCGCTGGTCGGAGGATGCTGAAAATGCCTGACTTCCCGGTCGAAGTGCGCGTCTACCTCCCTGGCGGCCAGGCGGCAGCGCAGAGGTTTGCTGCTGAGCTGCCAGCAGGCTACGACCGCATCGTGGAAGACCATGGTCAGTACGGCTGGGCCGTGCTGGTCAGCCGCCCGGACTGGCTGGCGGTCGACGAAGCCTATGCTGACCTGGAGCCACTCGCCGCGGAGTATGACGGCGAGCTAGATCACTAGGCAGTTAGCCGGCTTTGCTGCCCGGTGGTCAGGCGCGGGCCATAGGCAAGCTCGCCGGGGGAACGCGGGCCGCTGAGCACCCAGGCGGGCACGGCAACGTGCGGGTGCTCAGCGGTCGGCTGCGTCCACAGCACCCGATGCCGCGGGCCGGGTTATCACCAAGCCATCCTGGATACTTTCCTCCTGGCCCGGGCGCCACAAGACTGGTAGCCAGGAAGGCCGCTGCGCTCATGGCTGAGGGAGGGTGGAGATGGCGACCGAGGCGACGAAGAGCAGAGTTCTGGCCATGGTCCTGGCTGGCGGCGCGGGCAAGCGACTGGCGCCGCTCACCGCCGACCGGGCCAAGCCGGCCGTCCCGTTCGGTGGGCTGTACCGGCTTGTCGACTTCGCGCTCACCAACCTGGTCAACGCCGGGATGCGGCGGATCTGCGTACTGACCCAGTACAAGAGCCATAGCCTCGACCGGCACATCACCACGACCTGGCGCCTCAGCAGCCTGCTCGGCAACTATGTCACGCCGGTCCCGGCGCAGCAGCGCCTCGGGCCGCACTGGTACACCGGCTCGGCCGACGCCATTTACCAGTCACTCAACCTCATCTTCGACGATCAGCCGGCCATCGTTGCGGTCTTCGGTGCTGACCATGTGTTCCGGATGGACCCGCAGCAGATGATCGATCAGCACATCGGTATGGGCGCCGGCGTGACAGTCGCAGCCCTCCCGGTGCCGCGAGAAGAGGCCACTGCGTTCGGCGTGATCGGAGTCGGTCCGGACGGGCGCACCATCGACGCATTTCTGGAGAAGCCCGCCGATCCGCCGCCCATGCCCGGCCAGCCGGACATGGCGTACGCGTCCATGGGAATATACGTGTTCAGCACCGACGTGCTGGTCGACGCGCTGCGGGTGGACGCGGCCGATGACAGCAGCCGCCACGACATGGGCGGCGACATTGTCCCGATGCTGGTCAAGCAGCGCACGGCGCAGGTCTACGACTTCCTCACGAACGAAGTCCCCGGTGCCACGGAGCGCGACGCGGGTTACTGGCGCGACGTCGGGACGCTCGACTCCTACTTCGACGCGCACATGGACCTGTGCGCGGTGCACCCGGTATTCAACCTCTACAACGACAAGTGGCCGATCCTCACCCAGGTGCCGTCACAGCCGCCGGCCAAGTTCGTGCACGACTTTGGCGACCGGGTTGGCCGGGCCATCAACAGCGTGGTCAGCAACGGCGTGATCGTGTCCGGCGGCCTGGTCCGCGAATCCGTCCTCTCGCCCGGCGTTCGTGTCAACAGCTGGGCCAGAGTCGAGCGTGCCGTGCTCCTGCACAACACCAAGATCGGACGGAACGCGGTCGTCGAGAACGCCATCATCGACAAGAACGTTGAGGTACCCGAAGACGCCGTGATCGGTGTGGACAAGGAGCACGACAGGGAGAGGGGCTTCGTCGTCTCCGAAGGCGGCATCACGGTTGTCGGCAAGGGCCAGGCAGTGCCTATATGACCGGGGCCGAGATGACCCGGGCCGAGATGACCCGGGCCGCGACAACCGGTGCCGCTGAGACCGGCTCCCGGCGCAGGATGCGCGTGGCCATGCTGACCAGGGAGTATCCGCCGGAGATCTACGGCGGCGCCGGCGTGCACGTCGAGTACCTGGCGCGGTCGCTGGCGCCGCTGGTCGACCTGACCGTGCACTGGCAGAGCGACAGCCGGGCCCCCGTTGCGCCAGTTCGCCAGGATGGCCCCGCGCAAGTCGCCCACCACCCCTGGGACCTTCTGGCCGGGGCGAATCCGGCACTCGGCGTGATCTCGACCGACCTGGCGATGACGGCGGCGGCCGGCGGCGCCGACCTGGTTCACTCGCACACCTGGTATGCCAACCTGGCCGGGCACCTCAGCTCCCTGCTGTACAGCATGCCGCATGTGATGACGACGCATTCGCTGGAGCCGCTGCGGCCATGGAAGGCGGAGCAACTCGGCGGCGGTTACGCGCTCTCGAGCTGGTGTGAGCGAACTGCGATCAGATCAGCCGCGGCCGTCATCGCTGTGTCGAACGGGATGGCAGCCGACATCCGCGTTACCTATCCGGAGGTAGAGGCGGATCGGGTGCACGTCATCCACAACGGAATCGATGCCAGCCAGTACAGTCCCGACCACGGCCGGGACGTCCTCGACCGGTTCGGGATCGATCCCGGAGAGCCGTCGGTGGTCTTCGTCGGCCGCGTCACCAGGCAGAAGGGGCTGCCGGTACTGCTGCGCGCGGCTGAGTGGATCGACCCGTCGGCGCAACTGGTGCTGTGCGCCGGCCAGGCCGACACCGCCGAGCTGCAGGCCGAGGTCACCGGGCTGGTCGAGCGCCTGCGCGCGACGAGGTCCGGCGTGATCTGGCTGGCCGGCATGCTGCAGCGCGCCGAGGTGATCCAGATCCTGAGCCACGCCACCGTGTTCGTCTGCCCGTCCGAGTACGAGCCGCTCGGCATCGTCAACCTCGAGGCGATGGCCTGCGGCAGCGCCGTCGTCGCATCCGCGGTGGGCGGCATCCCGGAGGTGGTGGCCGACGGCCGGACCGGGCTCCTGGTGCCCCCTGGCGACGAGGCGGCGCTTGCCGAAGCGATCAACGCGCTGGTCCGTTCCCCGACCCGAGCGGCCGAGTTCGGGGCTCGTGGCCGGGCCAGGGCGGTGGCGGAGTTCAGCTGGGACCAGATCGCCGCCCAGACGACCGCGCTTTACGCCGGGCTGGTGGCCGGCTGAGAGGCGCGACCCGGCGCACACGGACAGCTGCATACCATACTGAAGTATGGTGATTGTATGGCAACTAGGAAGGTGACTATCACCCTGGACGAGGATCTCGTCCAGGCAATGAGTGTCGCGGCGCGAGAGGCAGGCGTTCCGCTGTCGCGCTTGATCGCGAGTGCTGCCGAGCGTGAGATGCGAAGGCGCATAGGTCAGGCGGTCGTCGCCGAGTGGGAGGCTGAGCACGGTGCCTTCACTCCGCAGGAACTGGCTGCCGCCAGGGCCGAAATGGCCGCAGCAGACGCCGAGTACTTCCACGCCGGAGACGGCGCAGCATGACCAGTTCACCGCGCGGGAGCAGGGAAGCCAAGCGTCTGAGCGCGCCGTATGTCTATGACGCAGGCGCCCTGATAGCGCTTGACAACAACGATCGCCGGATGTGGGCGCGGCACAAGCTTGCCCTGGACGAAGGACGCGACATCCATGTGCCCGCTGTTGTGGTCGGACAGACATGGCGCGACGCCTGGCGGCAGGTATTGCTAGGCCGAGCGCTGGCCGGGCTCCAGGTCGATCCCGTCGGGCTGGACACCAGTAAGGCTGCCGGCGTCCTGTGCGGCAGGGCGGCCACGTCCGACGTGATCGACGCGACGGTGGTTGTCATGGCCACCGCTCAGCGGGCCATTATCTGGACAGCTGACGTCTCGGATATCGCGGCGCTGTGCCGTGCATCAGGCGCCCGGCCGGAGCCCAGGGTCCACGCCGTATAGGGCCCGCCCGTCGCCGAGCGTGCGGCGCGCAGAGCGGCGAGCACGAAGCCGTGGTAGCCGGAATAGGCCGCGCCGGTCTATTCTCCCGTTGAGATACATCTTGACTTTCGGAGGTCGATCGCATGCAGTCCAGTGCTACGCAGCCCAGTGCTGAGCCCGCACCGGCGCCGGCGGGCCAGGACGCGCCCGCGATCCGGGTGGGCGACCGGGACCGCGATGCTGTCGTGCACCGTCTGCAGGAGGCCTTCGCCGCTGGCCGGCTGGACGACGACGAGTTCGACGAGCGGACTAGGGCCGCGCTGACCGCCAGGGTCAGCACTGACCTGGCGGTCCTCACCGCCGACCTGCCGGAAACCGCAGCTGCCGCGACCGCGACTACGGTCGCGGTGAGGCCAAGCGGGCCACGGCCCGGCCGGATGGCGGTCGCCTACAAGAGCTCCATCCGGCGCGGTGGCCGCTGGCGCGTCCCGGAGCGGTTCAGGGCCATCGTCTACAAGGGCAGCGGCCACATCGACCTGCGCGCCGCCGAGCTCACCTCGCCGTCGACGACGCTGTTCGCGATCGCGTACAAATCCAGGATCGACGTGCTGGTGCCGCTCGGAGTCCGGGTGGAACTGGACGGCTTCGGGGTGAGCAAGGGCTGGTCGGCCGAGGAGGATCTGGAGAGCCGCTTGCCTGCCGACGCTCCCGTGGTGCACGTCCGGGGCGTCGGCTACAAGGGCACCATCGAGGTGAGCACCAAGCCCAGGGACACCGGCCCAGCCGGAACGGGCACAACGGGACCGGGCACAACGGGACCGGGCACAACGGGACCGGGCACAGCAGGACCGGGCACAGCAGGACCGGGCACTGCGGGACCGGCCAGCGGGGCTATCTCGTCTTGAGGACCCGTCCCTCCCGACAGGCCGCCCGTCCCTCCTAACTTGGGCCGCCCGTCCCTCCTGACTTGGGCCGCCCGTCCCTCGCCCCTGCGCTGCCTTCGCCCCGGCAGTCTCGCCTTCACCGTGGCAGTTTCGCCTTGCTCGCGGCGGCCCGCCGTGCTCGCGGCCGGCCAGCGCTCGTTTTGCGCGGCACTGACGCGGGGAGGAGCATCCGCATCTGAACGAGCCGAGCGGCGGGGTGGCCGCTGTTTATCTTCGGGAGGTCGGCGAACTTGTCTCATCATCTGGATACGCCGCTCGCTGCCCAGAACGGGCAGCTCTACATCGATGACCTGTACGTGTTCCCTGGCGACCACAGCACCGTGTTCATGATGGACGTCAACTCCAGCATCACCGGGCCCGACATCAAGCCCGGCTTCCATGAGGAGGCCAGGTACGAGTTCAGGGTGCATACCGACGGCGCCGACTTTGAGACCCTCGCCTTCCGGGTTGCCTTCAGCGCGGCCGACTCGAAAGGGCAGCAGGCGCTCCAGGTTCACATGCTCAGCGGCGACGACGCGCGCGAGGATGCCGCGACAGGCACGCGCCTGGTCGAGGGACGGACCGGCGAGATCGCGAGCGCGGACGATATCCGCATCTGGGCGGGTCGGATCGCCGACCCCTTCTACATCGACCTCTCGCTGCTGTCGATCGTGAACGCGGCGGTGGGGAACGGCACTAGGCCGGACCTGTCCGCCTGGCGGCCGGACGGCGCCAAGAACAGCTTTGCCGGCACGACCGTCGAGACCATCGTGCTGGAGGTCTCGCATCAGCATCCGCAGCTGCACCCTGGCAGTCACATCGGCGTCTGGTGCGTGACCAAGCTCGCGACCGACGCTGGCGGCTGGCGGCAAATCAACCGGGCTGGTCATCCGATGATGTGGCCGATCTTCTGGCCTGATGACACCGACTTCTCCAACCCGGCCAACGAGCGTCATCCGGCTGCGGATTTCAATGCGGACGGCAAGCACATCGCCGACCTGATCGCCGCAGTCGTATCGGCCAGCGGAACGTCCGGCGACCCTGACGGCTACGGGCAGACGGTGGCACGCGTGCTGTTTCCCGACGTCCTGCGCTACGTGGTTGGCACGCCCGCTAGCTACGGGTTCGCCGTTCGCAACGGCCGTGCGCTCGCGGATAACGCGCCCGAGGAGATGCTGTGCCTCGTGCTGAACACGGCCGTTCCATCCGGGCTGACGCCTTCAGTGGCCGAACATCAGCGGACTTCGACGTTCCCGTATGTTGTCCCGGCATAGCTGAGACGGGCGCAGGCGCGGCCTTCTGAAGAACGGTCAGGTCACCGAGCCGGCCGCGGCGCCAGTGACGCGATCGCCCCAGCGGGCAATCTCACCCTCGAGGTCCAGCGGCCGGATCATCGAGCCGTCCGCCGTCTCCGCCTCCCAGTCCTCCGCCGGAACGCGCCACATCACCTCGAACTCGATACCGCTCGGGTCCTTGGCATAGAGCGACTTCGACACGCGGTGGTCGCTGGCACCGACCAGGGCGCCCCTCGCCGCAAGGCGGGAGCGCGTGTCGGCCAGCTCAGCGAGAGTACCTACCTCCCACGCCAGGTGGTACAGGCCGAGGTAGTTCCCGGCCGGCAGCTGAGCCTCCGGCACAGCGAACAACCCCAGGTCGTGATCGTTGGCCGAATCCGGCGCCCGCAGGAATGCCGCCCGGCCCGGAATCTGCAGCCGGACCTCCAGACCGAGCGCGGCGGTGTAGAAGTCAACGCTCGCATCAAGGTCGCGGACGTAAAGGACAGCGTGGTTCAGTCGGCGTACGGCCATCGATCTCTCCATTCAGCTCTGCCACGAATAAGCCACGACCGCCCGCCGCGCATTCCCCGATTGCACACGACAGGAAGCGCGCAGTGCGCCCACACCCTCAGGACAGGAACGTGCTTCCGATCGGCGGCTCTGTCTCGTCACGGCTCGGCCCGGGGCCGGTGTAGATGCTGCGCGGCCGGATCGGTACGTTCCGCTCGTACTCCTCAAGAGCATGTGCAAGCCAGCCAGCGGCCCGGCCGGTCGCGAAGATCGCTTCCCCCGCACCCCGGATCATCTCCGCCACGCCCGCCAGTACCGCCAGAGCGAACTCGATATTCGGCTCGGGCAGCGCACGCCGCCTCGCCTCATCTGTCACCGCCGACGCGATGGCCAGCTGCGGCGAGTCCGGCGCGTACTCAGCGACAAGCTGCAGCAGCAAGTTCGCCCGGGGGTCACCCTCTTTGTACACGAAGTGGCCGAATCCGGGCAGCTTCTCTCCCCTGCGCAGCACGTCGCCGACGACCCGCGAAGCGTCAGCTGGCGACGCAGCCGAGCTGAGCATCAGCTCGGCACCCAGTGCAGCGCCGCCGTGCAGGGCGCCGCCCATGGCGCCGAGTCCGGTGGCAACCACGGCATAGGGGTCGGCCCGCATAGACGCGGCCACCCTGGCTGCGAGCGTGGAGGCCGCAAGCTCGTGGTCGGCCACCAGTACAAGAGCGGCGTTGATGACCTGGACCAGGCCTGGTCGCGCGGGAGCAGTGCACAGCTTGGCAGCCAGCCGGGCCGCTATGCCAGGTTCGCCTGCCATCGATCCTGCGCCGATTGTGCCGCCAGCCAGCGGCAGCGCACCGGCCATCCCGGCGATCAGCGCCTTGCCGGCCGCCACCACAGCCGGCCGATCCAGATGCAGCCGGAACTGGTCAGTCGCCGCCAGCGCCGGCACGATCACCTGGAGCCGCTCGAGCGGCAGGGTACCGGCAGGCAGGGCGGCCTGCGCGGCGCGGCCGGCCGCGAGAGCTTCTGTCGTGGCCTGCCATACGGCATCAAAGCCCCCCGCCGGCCTGTGCAGCGAGCCTGTCCACAGCAGCATCGCAACATCCTCGAAGCTGCTGCGCAGCGCCAGGTCAGTAGCGTCGTGACCGCGGTAACGCTGGGTGCTGCCGGTGATCTCAGTCAGCGCCGACTCGATCACCAGCTCCGCGGCACTGGCAGGGCGTCGCGGGCGTCCTCGGCGGGCCAGCTGCTCGACCTCGTCTGCATCGAACATGCTCGCCCGGCCGGCTGTCTCCCGCCGCCGGGTGAGCACGCCGCGGCTGACATAGGCGTACAGGCTGGCGGGCTTGATACCGAGTCGCTCGGCAGCCTCGGCCGCGCCGATCCATTCGGTCACTGCCCGCTCCTCTCCGGTCTCCGAGGGCCCTACGCCCGGCCAGCTCACCAGGTCTCCCAGCTCACCAGGTCTCCCAGCTCACCAGGTCTCCCCGGCCACCAGGCTGAGCCGCCGTACCGGCGGCCATGCACGCGGGGCTGGTGCGTTACCGACTGGAGACCTTGCCAGAAACCGGCTCTTTGTTGATTAGAATCAATGTTGACAGAGCGCGCGGGCCGACGTCAATATGGATTCGAACTTACCGGGCCCTCGGCCGCAGGCCGGTCCGTGTGTCCGATCCGTATGTCGAGGAGACATCCCATGACGTCAGACGCAGCCGCCGCGCCGTACGAGGCACCAGCCGGGCTGGACGGGGTCTCCGTCGCCCGTACGAAGATCTCGGACGTGCTCGGCCGGAAGGGCTTCTACCACTACCGCGGCTACAACGCCGTGGACATCGCCCGGCGCGGCCGGGTGGAGGACGCCTGGCACCTCATGCTGCGCGGCGAGCTGCCGGCGCCCGAGCAACTGGCAGCATTCGCTGCCGAGACGGCGGCTCTGCGCGCGCTGCCGGACGGTGTCGCTGAGCTGCTGCCGGCCATCGCCCGCCTGAGCCCTCCCGGTTCGCTGGCATCACTGCGCACCGCGATCTCGATGTCCGCGCAGGCGATGGGCTGCAGGCCATGGACGGACCAGACGGACGAGGAGACTGCCGGGCAGGCCGCAAGGCTGACGGCGATCATGCCGGTGCTCGCCGCTCAGCTGTTCCGGCTGGCCACCGGGCAGGAGGTAGTGCAGCCGCGGGCCGATCTCGGGTACAGCGAAAACTACCTCTACATGATCAACGGCGAAGTCCCGGAGGAGCGGGCCAGGTACGCGATCGAGCGGTACCTCATGCTCACCATTGACCACGGCTTCAACAACTCGACCTTTACCTCTCGCGTCATCGCCTCCTCCGGCGCCGACCTCGGCGCGATCGTGACCGGTGCCCTGGGCGCCCTGTCCGGCCCCTTCCACGGAGGCGCGCCAGCCAGGGTGTTCGACATGCTGGACGCGATCGGAACCCGGGAGAACGCCGAGCCCTGGCTGCGAGAGTCGATTGAGCGCGGCGACAAGCTGATGGGCTTCGGCCACCGGATCTACAAGACCTACGACCCTCGCTCCCAGCTGCTGCACGAGGTAGCCAGGGAACTGCACAGCGAGCGAGTCGAGCTGTCCGAGCTGGTGGAGAAGACTGCTGTCGAGCTGCTGGCCGAGCTCAAGCCGGGCCGCGAGCTCTATGCCAACGTCGAGTTCTACGCCGGTGTCGTCCTCGAGGCGGCCGGGCTGCCGCGCGAGATGTTCACCCCGACCTTCGCCTGCAGCAGGGTCATCGGCTGGATGGCCAACGTGCTCGAGCAGATCAAGGACAATCGCATCTTCCGGCCGCTGGCGCATTATGACGGCCCGGAGGCCCCGCGCGAGTTCCCCGGCTTCTGGCAGCCCGGCCAGCCCTGACCCAGTTTTAGCCATGAGATATCGATCGATGCTGTTCTCTAACAGCATCGATCGGTATCTCGTGCTCTATACGGTTACTGGCTAGCTGCCGATCTGGCGGCGCCGGCGCTGCTCACGGAGCCGCCGCCGCTGCTCCGGTGACAGCATCGCGTATCCGATAGCCGGTATCGCGACCGCGGCTGCGATCAGCACGACGCCGATGAGCGGGTGACCGATGATCACGAGGATGAGCCCGATCACGACGCCGATAAGGGCGTATCTGGTTATCCTCACTGGGCTCTCCCTTCGGGGACACAGTCATCCCCTTGCTCGCAAACTCGCCAGGCCCCGGCTAAGTTCCCGCCGCGACCCGGCCCGTTACAGCCCTGCCCAGGACTGCCTCGCCTGCCAAGGACGGCAGCTGCTGTCCGCAAGCTGCTGACATGGTAGATGATGGGCCTGCTAACGATGGAGGGCTCCCTATGACGCTATCGCTCCCGGTCGAGGACGAGGCCAACGAACTACTCAGTCGTAACCCGCTGATGCTGCTGACGGGCATGCTGCTCGATCAGCAAGTGCCGTTCGAGAAGGCCTTCAGCAGTCCCTACGAGCTGGTCAGGCGCCTAGGGCACGAGCCTACGGCGGCCGAGCTGGCCGAGTTCGACCCGGAGGCGCTTGCCGCCGTCTTCGCGGAGCGCCCCGCGCTGCACCGGTTCCCGAAGGCCATGGCGGCAAGGACCCAGGACCTGGCCAGGCAGATTGCGGACCGCTACGACGGCGACGCGGCCGCGGTCTGGTCCAGTGCTGCGACCGGCAAGGAACTCGTCGCCAGGCTCGCCGAGCTGCCCGGCTTCGGCGGCAACAAGGCGCAGATCTTCGCGGCCTTGCTCGGCAAGCAGCTCGGAGTCCGCCCGCAAGGCTGGCGGGACGCGGCCGGGCACTTCGGCGAGGAGGGCTCGCACTGCTCGGTCGCCGATATCACCGACGCGGCCTCGCTTGCCGCCGTCCGGGCGTACAAGAAGGACCTCAAGGCCGCCGCCAAGGCTGGCGCCGGGCGATAGGCCCCATGCGCGACTCAGCCTTTCCCGCCGCCGGCACCGCGACCGTGCAGATCCTGCAGGCCGGCTACATCCGCGGGGCCAGCGCTGGCCAGCACGTGGGCAGCACCGTCACCCTCATTCAAGACGGGAACGCGGTAATCATCGTCGACCCGGGCTTCGTCACCTCCCGGCCGGAGCTGCTGGCCGCGCTGGCCGGGCACGGCGTGATGCCCGAGTCGGTGACCGACGTCGTGTTTAGCCACCACCATCCCGATCACACGGTCAACGCCGCGCTGTTCCCGGCCGCCCGCATCCACGATTTTCAGGCGATCTACGACGGAGACCTGTGGATCGACCAGGACGCTGACGGCTACGAGCTCAGCGGGTCGGTTGCTCTTATCGCCACTCCCGGCCACACGCCCGAGGACATCACGACGCTCGCCGCGACGGCGGATGGCGTGCTCGCCTGCACGCACGCGTGGTGGGCCTCCGACGGCCCGGCTGACGACCCGTACGCGCCGGATCCGGCGCAGCTGTCCGCCAGCCGGGCCCGCATCCTCGCGCTCGCCCAGGTGATCATCCCGGGCCACGGGCCGGCCTTCCGCCCGGACCAGGACACGCCCCGCTAACTCGGCCGGCGTAGCCCGCGCCAGCGCACTACGGCGTCAGGCGAGATCGCCCTTCACGTTGAAACCGGACAGGCTAACGACGGCATAGGCGAGCGCTAGCACGGTGACTGCCGCGCCCATGCCCACTCCGGTGCCGAAGTTGACGTTGGCGTGCAGCTGGCTGTTGTGCGCGATGGAATTGGCTACCGCGAGGCTGTAGTGCTCGGCCGATAGCAAGCCGACCCCCGGCACGAGGCTGGCCAGCAGGTTCTCCCATACGAGTATGTACAGCAGGCCGATGGCCAGTGCCGGGCCCGGGCTGAACACCGCTGTCAGCAACAGGAACAGCGCGTTGTAGATCACCGCGCCGGCCAGCGCGCCGACGAACAGGCCGATCGCCAGATGACTCGAGGCCCCCGTCGCGATCACGCCCGCCAGGTAGACGGGAATCGCGGCGAACACGGCAGTCAGCCCGACCGCCACCACGTACTTGCTCAGCACGATCGTCCGCCGGCTGACCGGCGTCGCGAGCAGGTGCAGGATGCTGCCGTCATCCATTTCGGCACCGAGCACGCTGCCGCCCACAATCAGGGCGGTGAGGGCCAGAATCAGGTACCCGAGAATGCTGAGCACCTCGGGCGGCCAGGCAGTGCCGTGCGCCTTGGCCTTCAGCAGCGCCGAGATGCCGATCAGGATGATGGCAGGCAGGGCGAAGAGGATCGCCCGCCTGCGGCTCATAGTCGCTCGCA